>Ga0316202_10000193_pt1 | contig 90018 bp, 84 predicted proteins | sample 3monrhotite_MG_FD_204934 | JGI IMG/M metagenome (GOLD analysis project Ga0316202, IMG submission 204934) | Microbial mat bacterial communities from mineral coupon in-situ incubated in ocean water Damariscotta River, Maine, United States -... | ecosystem: Environmental > Aquatic > Marine >... | reverse complement strand
ATCATCAGTGCCAGTTCGCCATCAGGCTGATAGTCGGCTACGATATGTAACAGCTTGAAGCGAAAGTCACTGAGTATCTGCATGGCCATGCGTGTCGCTGTGTCATTTGCAGCCATTTGCTGCATGGAAGCTGTTCCAAGGTAGCGGATCAGACCACCGGGAGCTCTTGCATTGAGTTTTCCTGCGGTCATTTTTAGTCCCTTATCCGTCCAGTCAAAGGGCAGGGTGCCATCCAGTCGCCCTTCGGCTGTTAAGCCCTCCTGTTTCCTGAATTCGGCAAGCTGACGGGCATCTATGTTCTCCAGGCGAACAAGGAACGGATTACTCTTTTTTCCAGTGTCGATAATGATCGACTTGCTGGAAACCCTGCCTCCCAGCGTCTCTGCTTTCAGTTTCGAAATCTGTGTGATGATGTTGCCTTTGAGCGGATAGTTTACGCTTACATCCACACTGACCTCCTCCAGAGGAAGGCCAGTATCAATGAGCCGTGCATGCAGTGCTTCTGATGTGAAAAGCATGGAGTGCTGATCTGCTTTAATGTCAAGGGTTGCATCCAGGCCTGCGAATGTTGTATTTTGGTAGCGTCCATTCACCTTATTGATACCAAGTGTGATGTTGCTGCTTGCTGGCCGCTTGGCGCTCCAGCGTAACTGGCCATGGCCACCCAGTGTGCCGCTATGGATGTTGAATCTGCTGTTGTAGATCTGAGCCAGCATAGGTCTTGCTACTGCAAGGTTCAGGGGACTTAGGGTGAAATCTATGGAGCCGGCCTGTTTCTCCGGCCTGTGGGCCATAGTCCACTCCATATGCAATATATCATCTTCACTCCTTAAGATGCCACGTGCTTTTAGCGGAGTGCGGGTCAGGTCGAAATCAGCTGACATGGTGAGTGGAGGTGTTGATGTCATCGTTTTTGGTTTGAGTTGAAAGCCGTTGATGACGATGTTTCCTGCAGGAGAAAACAGTTTCCCAGCTTTCAGTTTGATATTGATAACCTGACTCTGCAGCTCATTTTTCTGCCAGCGTATTGTGTCGGCATGCACTGCGATCATCACAGGCTGGCTCAAGAGAGGCCCGGACGTATCTGAAATAGTGAGCTGCAGGGGCCTGGTCAGACTGATATTCAGGTTCGGGATAGCAATATCTTTGCTGTGGTAGTTCTGCAATTCTATTTTGCCATTTTTTGCCAGCGTAAAGCTGGATGCTTCAGTGTTGGTAAATGTGCCTTTCAGGGACAAGGGTGAAAGCTGTGTGTGTAGTTCAGAACCAAAGCGCAGCCACGATGCGTCAGCGATGGCCCATCTACCTTTGCCATCTTTAAAGGAAACAGACCCCTGTAGTGAGACAGCAAATGGCTGGTTGTTGCTAACCAGTGTTGAATCGAGTGAGATGTCGGTTGTAAATGTTAATGCCTGCTTCAGCTGATCGCTGCTCATGGGGAAAGCAGCTGTCCATGTTGTTTGCAGAGTTCCACTCAGACGGTGTTCCGGCATTTCAATCCAGTTGATCAGTGTTTTATCCAGTGCGGCAAGGTCGGTGTGCATTTTGCCCTGTATCGACATCAGGGAGTCCTGTTGCTCAAGCTGGCATTCGGCGCTGAGGATCTGAAGTTTGCCATTGCCAATATAAGCACTGCATCGCCCATGAGCATCAAGGGATAGCTTGGCTTGTAATCCCTGGTTGTTACCGGACTCACCCATGGTCAACTCAATAGTTTGTTCGCTGTAGCTGGCCTGTCCAGTGAGTTCCTGCACTACCTGCCTCTCTTTATCGAGGCGGTGCAGGATAACCTGATTGATGTTTATTGCTCTGGCCGGAATTTGTGAAAAAAACAGGGCGGGGGATGCCAGGATTATTCCTGCTTTCGGTGCTGGCTGTTGCGCTGGGTGTATGGATATTTTCAGCCACTCCAGAGTAAGGCCGTCGAGTTGTTGTTGGAATAAGTCTCTGATGTTATAGGAGAGTACTATATTGCGAGCATCAATTTCCAGCGCATCTTCGACCTGTTTCAAATGCAGCTGTGAAATGTGCGTCTGCTGCAAACCGACATTGTCTATGGAAATTTTCACCTCATGAAACCCAAGTTCATTTAGTTGATGTTCGGCTATACGGGTAAGCCACCAGGGTGCACTTAACCAGGCCGCAGCGGTTATCACGGTAATGAACAGCAGAGCTATAGTCGGCAAACGAAGCAGACGCATGATTTTATTTTACAATGAATAGATGCGGAAGACCAGTGACATAGGTTTGTTTCTTTAGCGGGATGTGGTGAAGAGCCTTTTGCTAAATCAGCTTGTGTTGTTCTTCTATGGTAGTCAGGTGTAGGCTGGTTATCTATACTAATCAGTATGAGTGCGCTGGTAACGATGATGTTATTGCTGCTTGTTTCCTTTTCCGGGGATCTGGCACAGGCGTCTGTTCACGATGAAAACCTGGTTGAATATCGCGGCTGGGTTGAGCAATTCAAGCTGGAGTCTCGAGGCCCGTTCGAATCTGTCCGCTGGTTCTGTAATGACGGTTCGATTTTACCACCCAAAAAATATGCATGTAGCCAACGTGGCGGAGGTCGTCAGCACGGCGTCTGGAATGAACGGGCACAAACCATGCGTGAGAACGGGTATCTGGTTGCAAATGTTTTTTCAGCAATAGCACCTGAAACCTTTACGGGCTCTGATGCCAGGCTTGATGATTTTCGACAAATCCTGATAGAACGTTTCCTGATTCAGATTGATGATGGCTGGGTATTTCGTAGAGCTAGATATTATCGAGGTGCGATTCAGATTGAGGCAGAACAAGATGCTGCCGGGAAAATTATGCTGGCAATGCTGGCTGATTCTGCATGGCAAAAAGCCGGGCGCTATCTGCTTTTGCGCGAGGCGGCACGATTATTGCCCATTACATCCGAGGTTCAGCTTGGTGAAAAGGTTCGCCGTGCTGCCACGGATATTGATGAGAAGGATAATAATTTTCATGATCTTCGAGTGAAGATCCATAGTCTTCCTGATGCCGGTGATGCTGCGAGTGTGCGAGATTATGCACGTAGTCAGGGTGTTCCAGAGCTTCAGATCAGTTATGAGGAGCTGGCAAGCGATCTTGACCGTTTGTTTGTCTCGAAAAGTACGAAGGTGCAACTTCAACAGCTGGTCAGTGAATCCGGCAATAGAAAGTTCCGTAAAGAGATGTCCCGTACGATTGCTGCTCTGGAGGGTGCGAAGAGTACTGCTCATGCTATCGCTGTGGCTTCCAAAAAGGCTCAGGTCTACCGCAGGCTGCTGTTAAACAAAAATAGCTATACAGTGTATAACAGGTTACGTTTTTTGAGGGCAACACTGATTCTGGAACAGGATATTTTTGCGCGGGCGAACCAGTTATTAAGCCAGAAGTCAGGTGCCAGCCGGAGCACTCGCCTTGACTGGCTGCGGCATTTGAGTATGGCCCTGCATGCAACGGGTTTGATCTCTGACCGGCAGTGGAAAGCTGCTGTGGCTGAGCTTGACAGGCTGGTCAAAAGGAAGCGCCTTAGTGTTGCCGATTACCGTGCAGGACTGGCTTATCTGGCTCGTATGCCGCAATGGACGCAGCGATCATTAGAATTTCATTTTTCCGATACTGTGAAACGATGGTTGCCGATTGCTCCCAAGGTGGAAGGTTTTGTCCCTGATCGTCTCAGAGGTAGTCCGTTGCTTCCGTTTACTCGTATACTGGACTCTCTGTTAGCTGATGCTAATCGTCTCAGCGGCATTAGCCACCACCTGTTCGGGCGGAAGGTGGCCAGTGGTTTGCGTGCACTAAACCCTGGTTTACGCCGGGGCGTATTGATGTTGCCTCCTGAAGAAGGGGAGGAGATGCATTCAAACGGTATCTATATTCTGAAATCCACTACGCAAAAGCTGACACCGGTTGCCGGCATTATTACCCGGGGTGAGGGAAGTTCTGTTTCACATGTGCAGCTGTTAGCACGTAATATGGGCATTCCCAACCTTGTGGCGGATGATTCCCTGCTTAAAGAGATCAGCAGGCATGTCGGTGAGCATATTGTGGTGGCGGTCAGTCAGCGTGGTGTGATATCCATTGAACCGGATGCGCCAAAATGGGATGCTGTTTTTGGCAGGGAAGCACTGGTGGATCCATCGGTAGCGATCACCGCTGATCTGGATAAGTTGAATTTGAAAGATCAAAGCTTGTTATCGTTGCATGAGATAAGGGCCGATGATTCGGGGCGTACTGTGGGACCGAAGGCTGCGAATCTCGGTGAGCTGGCTCATTATTATCCGGATAAGGTGGCTGATGGTCTGGTGATTCCTTTTGCTGTCTTCCGTCACTATCTTGATCACTCTTTTGATGGAGGGAACACAACGACCTTTAACTGGATGCGGGCTGAATATGCTCGCCTTGCCAATATTGCAAATAGTTTACAACGGAGCCGGGCAACAAAAAAGTTTCTGGCACAATTAAGGGAGAGGATTGTCAGTGGGGAGCCGGGTAAGACCTTTCGACAACAGTTAAAAGATGCCTTAATCAGTGAGTTTGGCACGATCGATGGCCGTGGCCTGTTTGTGCGTAGTGATACCAACGTCGAGGATCTTCCCGGTTTTAATGGGGCGGGGTTGAACCTTACGGTTGCAAATGTGATTGGTTTTGATGCCCTTTTAGATGCGATCAAGCGGGTCTGGGCATCACCATTCAGTGAGCGGGCATTTGCCTGGCGTCAGTCGCACATGGAGACCCCCGAGCATGTCTATCCGGCAGTCTTGCTGATGCAGAGCTTCGCATCGGAGAAGTCCGGTGTGATGGTGACCGCGGATGTGGGGAGTGGAGATAGAGGTTGGTTGTCGATTGCCACCAATGAAGGGGTGGGCGGTGCTGTAGAGGGGCAGGCAGCTGAAGAGTTGCGTGTGGAGCGTAAGCGCGGGCGGGTGATTCTGCTTGCTCAGGCAACAGCGCCGAAAAAGCTGATGCTGGCTGAAGGGGGAGGTTTGGTTGTGCAGTCTGCCACTGGAGCAGACAGGCTTCTCAGTGCCAATGAAATAAAACAATTGCAACGCCTGGCTACTGATGTTGAAAGGCGTTTTCCTCTGCCGCGTAGTAGTATTAAGCAGCCGGTAGCTGCAGATATTGAATTTGCCTTCAGTCGAAATAACCTTGCCCTGTTCCAGATTCGTCCCTTCGTGGAGAGTAAGCGGGCATGGCACAGTCAAACGTTGCAGGCGATGGACCGTAGGCTTCCAGGGCGGTTGAATGTCAAAGTGAACCTGCATAAGCAGCCAGTAGGTTCAGGGAGGTTGCATTGATTCGATTATTTTCATCGATACTGACTATTTTATTCCTGATGCCGGTTGCCCATGCTTTTCCACTTGATGCAGCTGCGCAGACAGGGATAGAGCGATTAGAAGGTTATCGATTAGCCCAGCAGGAGAAGGTTCGAGGCAATAAACTGCCTGCGGGTGCGCAGCTTGCTCAGCATCAGATTATATTGCGTCTTGAGGGGCTGCATGTTGATCCGTTAAGCCTTTACGATTCCAGACTGACTCAGCGTATCATCCGTTTATTGGGGAAGGAGGCTGACAATTACAGTATCAGTGTTCTGGATCTGAGTGACCCCGAGCACTTGCGTTATGCTGAACACAATGCCGAGCAGCGTCGTAATCCTGGCAGCGTCGGTAAACTGATTGTTGCGCTGGCACTGTTTCAGGCACTTGCTGACATATATCCTGATGATATTGCTGCACGTGAACGGGTGTTGCGTGAGAGCATGATCGTGGCAGATGAATTTATTCAATGGGATCATCATGTCGTACCATTCTGGTTCCCGGAGCAGATGCGCTTGCGTAAACGACGCCTTGCTGTGGGTGATGCTGCCAATTACTGGAGCTATCTGGACTGGATGATGTCGGCCAGTTCCAATGCTGCAGCCAGTATGGTGTTCAAGCATGTGCTGCTGTTGCGTCATTTTGGTAAGGCTTACCCTGTGACTCCAGCCGAGGAAGAGGACTATTTTAGTCAGTCCAGGGGCCAGCTGCGTCAGAACTTGCTTGCAGCCTTGCAAGGGCCTGTTTCTTACAATGGCCTGAATCTGGATAATTTGCGACAGGGTGGATTTTTCTCACGAGAGGGTAAGCGTCGTGTTCCCGGAGACAGTAGTGTCAGTACTACCCGTGAGTTGATGCGCTATCTGCTATTGATGGAGCAGGGGAAGTTGGTGGATGCGTGGTCCAGTCTTCAAATCAAGCGGTTGTTGTATATCACTCAGCGTCGTATTCGTTATGCCTCCGCTCCAGCCTTGCGTGATGCCGCAATCTATTTCAAGTCCGGGTCATTCTATAAATGCAGGCCGGAAGAGGGATTTATCTGCAGGAAGTACAGTGGAAACGTACTGAACCTGATGAATTCGGTAGCCATAGTTGAATCACCTGCAGGTTCGCCAGAACTTAACTATATGGTGACGATTACATCAAACGTTTTGAGGAAGAACTCTGCGGTTGCTCATCAGACATTAGCGACGCGTCTACATGCGCTGATACGATCGTTGCATCCGGTGCGTGCATCGCAACAATAATCTCATCCATTTCATGAATAAGCTTTTTCATCCATTCACCACCTTTCGGGTCGTTGGCCAGAGCCACGGCAATGTAACGGTGTCCGTCATGTTCAATCAGGGCACTATCGGCATGGTAGGTACGCCAGGTTCCTGATTTTCGGTACATCTCTACTTCAGGGTGGTCAGCTTGTAGTCCCTTAACGAACTTGTGGCTGATGCCGGGTTTGGAAAGGATGTTTTTCATTTCACTTGAATATTTTGGTGAAACCAGCTGGCCTGTTTCGAGCAGATAGTAGTATCGTGCGACCTGTGTGGCAGTAGCGCCGTGAGACAGGTGATGTAGTGGGTCACGCTGGAAGGCTTTACCACTGCCGTACTCTTTGCCGACCCATAGCCCGCCGTTGTGTTGCGGGTCGTAGAGACGATATTTAGGTGAGGAAAGCACTTCGTTGATATATTTACCACCAACTTTATTGAGTACTTCTGTGGCGGCTTTGTTGGATGAATGACGGATCATATTGGTCATGGTTTTGCGAAGATTGTTATCCAACGGCATTTTGCCTTCAGCAACGCGTTCGAAAGCAGCCAGTAGGATAGCAATCTTTGGAAGGCTTGCCGCATACATCATCTCATCACCGTTAACCTGAGCCATGCTCGGTGTAGCGGGGTTGGTAACATCGACGAGAGCGACAGATAGGCGTTTGCTGCGTACTGCCTGTGTCAGGTTCAGGGAGGCGATACGTTGTTCAAGTTTGTATTGCATGTCGCTGTTCGCACTTTCCCGGATCGTCGGGTGCATCTGTTTGCTTATTGATGTGGCTTTATGGCCGCGTGTTGGCTGATGGTGATCTACCGCTACAGATTTATGAGGGATTAGTAAAAAGAAGAGGGCGCTGGTGATCAAACGAAACCAGAGTTTAAGTCCAAAGCTTGCCCTGCGTTTCATGTTGTACCTCCACTCACTATTAATCAGCTGCAGAATGTACTGTTTATACAGTGAATGGTCTTAAAAGTCAAGTTGTTTCAAAGCGTTAGTGGTCGATTTAGACGGATGAAATGTACTAACTCCCGGTGGAGAAGCATACTGGAAGTGTTGATGATTAAAGACTGGCCGGGGATGCTGACGCTTTGCTTTTTGCGAGATCAGAGGTTGGCTGCATTTCGAATATAATCTCATCCATTTCACGGATCAGTTGTTTCATCCATTCGCCACCTTTCGGATCATTGGCCAGAGCTACTGCGATATAGCTGCGTCCATTATGCTCAATCAGCGCGCTGTCTGCATGATAGGTGCGCCAGCTGCCTGATTTTCTGAATATCCTTGCATTGGTGTTGCTCAGGCCTTTGACAAACTTGTGATTGATGCCGGGTTTGGAAAGTATGCTTTTCATTTTGCGAGAAGATTCGGGTGAAACCAGCTGGCCGGTTTCCAGCATATAGAAGAAGCGGGCGACCTGCAGTGCGGTTGCACCATGGGAGAGGTGGTGTAGAGGATCGCGCTTGAATGCGGCTCCCCCTGCGTATTCTTTGCCGACCCATAGCCCGCCGTTGTGGCGCTTGTCATAGAGACGGTATTTGGGGGAGGCCAGAACTTCATTGATGTAATTTTTACCAACGGCACGGATCATTTGCGTGGCGGCTCTGTTGGATGAGTGTCGGATCATATTGGTCATGGTCTGGTGTGTTTTATCATTGAGCATTAACTTGCCCTGTTCAATGCGCTCAAAAGCAGCCAGCAGGATGGCAATCTTTGGAAGGCTTGCCGCATACATCATTTCATCACCATTGATCTGTGCCACGCTCGGAAAGCGAGGGTCGGTCACATCAACAAGGGCGACAGATAGGCGCTTGCTGCGAGTGGCTGCGGTTAGATGAAGATCGGAGATGCGTTTTTCCAGTAGTGTCTGCATTTGCGGATTGCTGTGCTGGCGGATGGAGGAGGGGGACTGTTCGGAAGAGATGGCATAACCGGGCAATGCGATCATCATGGTGCATAGCAGTGTGAGCAGCGGTTTCGTTCCCATTGTATTCTCCTTCAGGTGAAAAGCGAGGGGTAGTCTCTCTATCCTGATTTAGTAAGGTGCAGGTTTTTCTGACTGTAATGAATGCTACAGTTTATCAGGGGAGGAACAGTGACCTGCCTTACTATTCATAAGGGATGTTCACTTTCGACATGCGGGATAGAATCATGTCACTTTTCTCATTCAGCCATCGGGTATGGTGACCATCATAATAACGAGGGTTGGGTAGCTTGGAAGCCAGTGTTGCCGCCTGATAGCTGGAAAGCATCGATGCAGGGATGCCATAGTAGTGGCGGGCTGCAGCTTCAATGCCAAAGATACCCTTGCCCCATTCAGCATAGTTAAGGTAAAGCTCAAAGATACGACGCTTGGACAGTACTGCTTCCATCATGATGACAATGATCGCCTCTTCCCCTTTGCGCCAGAAGCTTTTTTCGCTGGATAGAAACAGGTTCTTTGCCAGTTGCTGAGATATGGTTGAACCGCCGGCAGTGATCCGACCTCTGTTGATATTCTTCTCCATAGCGATTTTGATGCCCTGCCAGTCAAAGCCATTGTGCCCGGTAAACGAACTATCTTCAGCGGCAATAACAGCCTGTTTGAGCTGCAATGATATTTTGTTGTAGTTCACCCACCGTTGCCGGAGTCTGGCATCGACATGTTTTTCCTGCATCGTGCTCAGGGCATGTTGCATGAATGCCGTGGTGTCAGGGTTGACCGTGCGATATTTGAGGAGCTGCATATAGAGATATCCATGCCAGCCGACAAATAATAGCAGTAAGAGCAGGGATGTTTTTTTCAGCCAGGCTGAAGGGTCACTTCTGTTGATTGATGGGAGTTTGAGTGCGTCCATGGAGGCCTACGCTCTTACGATAGTTGTTGCAGATAGATGAGCGCTGTCACATTTATCCATCATTATGATCAATCTTTTCTTCGAAAGCTCAGATTGGTTTTAGAAAGCCGCCAGCTGGTTTTTACCATTGTGTTTGGCCTGATAGAGCGCCTTGTCTGCGGAAGCAATCATTTGTTCAATACTATCCAATGGTGACCCCTGTATGCCTATGCTGACGGTAACATGCACTTGCTGGTCACCGAATAAAATAGTTCGGGATGCAATGCCCTCTCTGATTTCATCCAGCAGGCAGATTACATCCTGCTTGCTGGACTCTGTGATAATCAGGCAGAACTCTTCTCCGCCAAACCTGGCTGCCAAATCAGAGGAACGCAGACGATCATTGAAGGCGCTGCCAATGTTTTGAATGATGAGATCCCCACATTGATGGCCATAGTTGTCATTGATCTGTTTGAAATTATCAATATCAATCATCGCCAGACTGAGGTTCTCATTCTTTCTTATGGCAATGCTGAGTAGCAAGTCGGCGGCTTCAAACAGATATCGGCGATTATACAAGCCTGTCATGTGATCATGGGTGGCTGCCTGTTCGAGCCTGCTGAAGCTTTCGAGCATCCCCAGTGTGTGGGATATCCTGCACCAAAATTCTTCGTGGAAATATGGCTTGTTGATATAGTCATTGGCACCAAATTTGAGAAACTGCGAGGAGAGAACAGGATCTCCAAATGCTGACATGCCAATGATGCCGAATTCAGTTTTTTTTCTTTTTCTTCTTACATTGCGGATAAGTTCAAGCCCGTCCATCTCCGGCATAATGTAATCTGTCATCATGAGCTGAATTTCCGGGTGCTCATCAAGTATCGCCATGGCCTCTTTGCCGGATGTGGCCTGATAGACCTGTAACATGTATTGATTCAGTAGTCTGGAGAGATGAAGTCGGGAAGTGGAGGAGTCATCAACAACCAAGACAGAAATTTCAGTGTTTTTTATCAGTTGTTGAATAAGTGAAACCAGGTTTTCTGCACTGTCACAGGACTGTTTGATAATATAATCAATGACATTGTAGTTCTGAACCTTTGCCCGTAGGGACTCATCGAATGTGGATGAATAAATGATCGATGGTATATCATGTTTGAATAGCAGATCTACGATTTCTCCATCAGGGGCATCGGGAAGGTTAAGGTCTAGAATAGCAAGAAAGAACTGATGTTTGCCCGATGTGATGATTGAGAGAGCTTCGCTCATGGAGGATGCAATAACTGTTGATACATGGCATTCATGGATCATATGTCTATTCAACAGGGATGCGAAGACTCTTGAATCTTCAACGATAAGAATCTTCTTTTTCAAGCTATGAGTACCGGAACCATATTATTTATATCGCTGAAAACATAAGCCACTTGAATAAAGAGTGCTTGTAAAGTATTAGATATCTACATTTCTATGTGGTCGGTGGGTTTGATCGTGGCTTTAAATCGTGTTGGCAGATGTAAGAGGGCGGTAGTGTGTGATAATGTCGGATGCATTGAAAGCCAAGCGCATAAGCAGTGTGTGTTATTCAGCTCTAAGGCATTCCAGACTTTTTTGCTGATTAAGATGAGGCTTGACCGGCTAGTTGCATTATTGATAATGCGCGCCTGCTTCAAACCAGCTGGAGGTAAGCATGGATCGACATTGGTTCGTGACATTGCAGAAACTTTCAGCTTCCGGCCGGCAGTGGGACATAGATATGCCCAAGGCATTGTTGGAAGACAAGGCTTTTGGAGATGTGGATGTTCTCACCGGCTTGTGTGGCGATCTGCACTGGAAGCTGTTGCTGGAGCGTAAAGACAGACTGTTTCAATTTAGCGGAGAGTGGCAAGGTGCCATGAAACGTTCATGCAGTCGTTGTAACGCGTCGTTTGAGTGTCAGTTTTCCGGGAAAACGGAACGGATATTTAAGCTTGGTGTAGCATCGAACGATGATGATTCAGAAGATGAGTGTGAATATCTTGCACCACCGGGTGAAATTAATCTGGTGGATGTTCTGCGCGAAGACGTCTGGCTGGCATGGAAGGCTGATGTAATATGCAGTGATTCATGCAAGGGCATGTGTCAGGGTTGTGGTGTTAACCTGAACCGTGAAGCATGCCAGTGTAAACAGGATAAAAGAGACCATCCCTTTGCCGCATTGCGGGATTTGAAGCTGGATGGCTGAATAGTTTAAAGACCGGTTGCGTGAGCCATTGGTCTTGAAGTTTTCACCGCAGGTGAAAGGAGAGTGTAATGGCAGTTCCTAAGAGAAAAACAAGCACGTCCAAGCGTAATATGCGTCGTGCACATGATCGCATTATTCCTGCAGGCATGTCCGAGTGCCCGGAATGTGGTGAAATGATGCGTCCGCATCATGCATGCCCTCATTGTGGTACTTACAAGGGCCGTGAAGTTAAGTCTTCAGGCGAAGATTAATTCGTTCATCTGATTGAAAAGATAAACATCATTGCCTGAATTAGATTCCAGTTCCAACACAGGTATCACGCAGCAGGACTCCACTCGGGATATACGTGTTCTGGTTGATGGTCATGGTGGTGATGCGGCACCAGCGATGGTGCTTGATGCATTGGAAATTGCGCTTACTCCGGCATTTTCTGCCAGATTCTCGGGTTCACTGAGCTTAGGTGTAGTCGGGCAGGAAGAAGTGATACGTCCGATGCTGCGAGAGCGCGGTATTGAGGAGAGGGTTTCACTGGTGCCGGCCACGGATGTGGTCGGTATGTGTGATTCTCCATCCCATGCTTTACGGCGCAAAAAGGACTCCTCGATTCATGTGGGTGCTCGTATGGTTCGCGATGGTCACTGGGATGCATTAGTCAGTGCCGGTAATACCGGTGCATTGATGGCTATCTCCAAGGTGGTCTTGAAAATGCTGCCGGGTATTGAGCGACCGGCAATAGCATCGATGATTCCGGCTATCAATAATGGTTGTACGCTGATGCTCGATGCGGGAGCCAATTCTGAATGCACTTCCGATCATCTGGTCCAGTTTGCAATTATGGGCTCCTGTTATATGCAGGCGACCGAAGGCCTGGAACGTCCACGTGTGGGCCTGCTGAATATCGGCTCCGAAGATATCAAAGGTACTGACGTTATCAAACTTACCTCAACAAAGCTGGCAGAAACCGAGTTGAATTACATCGGCAATGTCGAAGGTACCGATCTGTTCGGCAGTGATGTTGATGTGGTGGTTTGTGACGGTTTCGTTGGTAATGTGGCCCTGAAAACTATGGAAGGAACAGCCCGTTTCCTTGCTGATAGCATGAGGTCTGAATTGACTTCAGGGCTTGTGGCTAAAGCCGGAGCACTTCTGGCTCGTAGTGCCTTGAAGCGTTTTAAAGACAGGGTGAATCCAGGTAGGTATAACGGTGCTCCTTTGTTAGGTCTCAATGGTATCGTGGTGAAAAGCCATGGCGGCGCCGATGCTGAGGGCTTTTCCTGTGCTATTTCTGTGGCTTGTCATGAAGTTGATGAAAACCTTACCGATCGCATTACCGAATCCGTACAAGAGATGGTGGAAGCATGAGTCTGGCCTCTGTTCATATTACAGGTATAGGCGGTTATCTGCCTGAACGTATCATGACCAATGCTGACCTGCAGGCGATGGTGGATACCACTGATGAGTGGATAAGAGAACGCACAGGTATTGAACAGCGTCATATTATTGCTGAAAATCAGATGACTTCCGATATGGCAGTTGAAGCGGCCAGACTCGCTCTGGCTGATGCCGGTATCACGATAGATGATATCGATGCATTGATCGTTGCGACGACGACACCGGATCTCATCTTTCCATCCACGGCGACTGTGGTGCAGTGTAAATTGGGTGGGAAAGATTTTCCTGCCTGGGATATTCAGGCGGTTTGTTCCGGTTTTGTGTATGGCCTGGCTCAGGCTGAAGGCATGATGCGCTCGGGTATGTTCAAGCGCGTACTGCTGATTGGTGCGGAGGCGATGTCCCGCATTGTTGACTGGACGGATCGTGGTACATGCATCCTCTTCGGTGATGGTGCCGGTGCGGTTGTACTTGAAGCCGGGCAGGCAGATGCCGATCATGGTATGATTGGTTCTGTGTTACATGCCGATGGCTCTTACCGGGATCTGTTGAAAGCACATCATCCTCATCCCCCGTCCAGCCCTGAGTTGCATCATGAGGTCGTTGATTTTCGTATTGATTCTGCCGGTGCTGCTGCTGTTGAGATGAAGGGGAATGAGGTGTTTCGCGTCGCTGTCACCAAGCTTGGCAGTGTGGTCAAAGAAATTCTGGCCCAACATGAGTTGAAAGATTCCGACATTGACTGGCTGGTTCCCCATCAGGCGAATATCCGCATTATTCAAGCTACGGCGAAGAAATTGAAAATGGATCTGGATCGTGTGGCTTTGACCGTGTCAAAACACGGTAATACTTCATCAGCCAGTGTTCCTTTAGCTCTGAACGATCTGTACCTGAATGGCCGCCTTGAAAAAGGGCAGTTGATCTTGCTTGAGGCATTTGCAGGTGGCTTTGCCTGGGGTGCAAACCTGTTACGCTGGTCAAAATAACTATCCAAGGATAATAACGTGGCTGATTTTGTATTTCTCTTTCCCGGTCAGGGCTCTCAATCCAAAGGTATGCTCGATGCATTCGATGGTGTCGATATAGTAAAACAGACACTTGAAGAGGCATCTGATGCGCTGGGTTATGATATGGCTGCGCTGATTCGTGATGATGCTGAAGCTAAGCTGAGCCAGACTGAATTTACGCAGCCGGCACTCTTGACGACGTCCATAGCGATGTTGCGTTTATGGCGTGAGAAAGGTGGTGCTGAAGCTTCGCAGGTTGCCGGTCATTCACTCGGTGAATATTCGGCACTGGTAGCAGCAGGTGCCATCGATTTTGCAGATGCAGTAGAGTTGGTGGCATTTCGTGGCAAAGCCATGATGGAAGCCGTTCCTGCCGGTGTTGGTTCGATGGCAGCAATCCTGGGTCTTGCAGATGATGTGGTTGAATCTCTTTGTATCGATACATCCAATGACCAGGAAAAGGTATGGGCAGCCAACTATAACTGTCCGGGCCAACTGGTTGTGGCAGGGCATACTGCAGCAGTAGAACGTATGATGGTTGCAGCCAAAGAGGCAGGAGCCAAACGCGCTCTGCCCTTGGCGGTAAGCGCGCCTTCTCATACACCGTTAATGCAGCCAGCAGCCGATGCTATGGCTGACCGTCTAAAGCAGGTGACAATGAATGTGCCGGTATGCCCGGTGTGGGGCAATGCATCAGCAACGACTGAGCAGGATGTGACAAAAATCAGGGAGGCGCTGGTTGCACAGCTGGTCTCACCTGTACGTTGGACCGAAACAGTGCAGAGGTTGGCTAGCTCAGGTATGAGCCAGGGTGTTGAGATGGGGCCGGGTAAAGTGCTTTCAGGCCTTGTGAAACGTATTGATCGTTCAATGGTTGTTGGTGTGAGTATCACACCGGATCAGCTTGAGAAAAGTCTGACACAGATTGTTTGATTCTGATTTGATTCTAGGCTGGAGAGTGAGGGAATGATGAGTGATGTAAAAACAGCACTGGTAACAGGCGCAAGTCGCGGTATCGGCTTTGTAGTAGCAACCAAACTGGCTGAAGCCGGCTTTAACCTGGCCATCTGTGGTACCACGCAGGCCACAATTGATAAGGCTGCAGATAAGCTTCGTGAAGCAGCTGGTGTGGAAGTTCTGGCCAAGGCCGTTGATGTTTCCGATCGTGATCAGATTCAGGGCTTTGTGCAGGAAACGGCCAAACATTTTGGTCGTCTCGATGTCATGGTCAATAATGCCGGTATCACCCGAGACAACCTCTCCATGCGTATGAAGCTGGAAGATTGGAATGCTGTGATCGACACCAACCTTTCGTCTGTATTCAATGCCATGCAGGCAGCGCTCAAACCGATGATGCGTGCACGCAGTGGCCGCATCATCAATATCTCTTCAGTCGTGGCAGGGATGGGCAATCCCGGTCAGCTTAACTACTGTGCCTCCAAGGGTGGTGTGGAAGCTATGACACGTTCTCTGGCTCGTGAAGTAGGTTCACGTGGTATTACTGTAAATGCAGTTGCACCCGGATTTATTGCAACGGATATGACTGCCGATCTGGGTGATGATGCTCATGTGAAATTGAGTGAGCAGATTCCTTTGGGCCGTCTGGGGCAGCCGGAAGATATTGCAGCAGCAGTAGCATTTCTGGCCAGTGATTCCGCCGGATATATTACCGGTCATGTGCTACACGTAAACGGTGGTATGTATATGTAATTCATTCTTTCTGCGGGTTTTCCTGCGGATGGAATCGGGCCCGGACTTGTGCGGCTATGGGCCTTGTGATAGAAGCCGCATCTATTTTTATTTCGGGAGGACTTATGTCTGCAGAAATCGAAGCTAAAATCATTAAAATCGTATCCGATCAGCTGAATGTTGATGAAGGTGAAATCAGCCCTGATTCTTCTTTCGTAGATGATCTGGGTGCAGATTCACTGGACACTGTTGAATTGGTGATGGCCTTTGAAGAAGAGTTCGGTGTTGAAATTCCGGACGAAGATGCTGAAGGCATCCAGAGTGTTCAGAACGCAATCGACTACATCGCTGCTAAAGCCGAATAATATCCCATGAGTAAACGAGTTGTCGTTACAGGTGTAGGGCTGGTAACACCGCTCGGCACAGGTACGAATGTCACTTGGAAAAACCTTGTAGCCGGTAAATCAGGAATTCGCCGAATCAGTTACTTTGATGCAGAGGCCAAAAATATGGCCTGCACCATTGCTGGTGAAGTTCCGGATTTTGAGGCTGGTGATTACATCAATCGCAAGGACGCACGTAAAATGGATAAATTTATCCAGTTTGGCGTAGCTGCATCGATGATGGCTCTTGAGCAATCAGGCCTGACTATCGATGAAAGCAATGCCGAGCGTGTCGGAGTCGCTGTTGGAGCAGGTATTGGTGGCCTGGTGACTATTGAGAATACCATGCGTGCTTATGAAGCCGGTGGTGCTCGTAAGATTTCACCATTCTTTATTCCTCAAACGATTATCAATATGACATCCGGTTGGGTGTCAATGATGACCGGTGCCAAGGGCCCGAATGTTGCTACGGTAACTGCCTGTGCAACAGGTACACATGCTATTGGTGATGCTTTTGAAATCATTGCCCGTGGTAGTGCTGATGCCATGGTTGCCGGTGGTTCTGAAGCCTGTATCTGTGAGCTGGGTATTGGCGGCTTTTCAGCTGCCCGTGCACTCTCTACGCGTAATGATAATCCTGAATCTGCATCCCGCCCATGGGATAAAGATCGTGATGGTTTTGTTATGGGGGAAGGTGCTGGTGTGCTGGTGCTTGAGTCACTTGAATCGGCCAAAGCACGTGGTGCCGTGATTCTGGCTGAGGTGATCGGTTACGGCATGTCCGGCGATGCTTACCATATGACTTCACCATCTCCGGGTGGCGAGGGGGGCGGCCGCTGTATGAAAGCTGCTCTGGATCGTGCGGGCATTAATCCGGAAGATGTGGATTATATCAATGCGCACGGTACTTCAACTCCTGCCGGAGATGTGGCTGAAACTCAGGGCATCAAAGCATTGTTCGGCGATCATGCCAAAAAACTGATGGTTTCATCATCGAAATCGATGACGGGTCATCTGCTTGGTGCTGCCGGTGGTATTGAAGCTGCATTTTCGGTACTTGCCGTTCATAACGGCGTAGTTCCACCGACGATCAACCTGGATAATCAGGACCCTGAATGTGATCTTGATTATGTGCCGCATGAAGCACGCGAAGCAGATATCAAAGTTGCTGTATCCAATTCGTTCGGTTTTGGTGGCACGAATGCATCAGTAATCGTGCGAAAGTTCGACTGACAGACGAGTCATCCGGCGTGATTTTCCGCGTCATATCAAACCAAGGCCGTAAGTTTTCCGCTTACGGCCTTTTTTCTGCGTTCCCGGATCAGTTCACGGCCATACTTGAAGACCCTTCCGGTGCGGGGAATCAGTTTCTTGTATCCAGGCACGGTCAATCAGCTTCTCTGAGCCAGGATGCGAGTCCTGAACATGTCGGGATATTTTTCGATAATTGGAAGAGCGCCGTTGCCGGATATGAAAAGTCTCCGGCTATTCGCTGCCTGTTTTATGCGTCCTATGAAGCAGGCTCCGTGATCGAAGCGCTACCCGAGCCAAAGACGGTTGTGCCGGGTCCTTTACTGTGGACCTTTTATCCCACGTTCTCTCTCTGTTTTTGTGGAGAATCAATCCATATCGCGGCTAAAGATGAAGCTACGATTCTGGCTGTATTACTGATGTTTGATGATGTGGAGCGGCGTGCTCTGCTTGCACCAGCATCTTTACAGTTACTGGCAAAGCCTGATGTAACTTCTGCAGAGGTCTATAAAAAGGCAGTTGAGCAGGTGAAAGAGTTCATCGCCGCAGGCGATGTGTTTCAGGCTAATATAGCCCGTTTCTGGTCGTTGCCATTTGATCAGTTGGATCTCTTGAGTCTTTATAATCAACTGCGCCGGGTAAATCCGGCACCATTTTCCTCTTTTGTATCGATAGGCAGAGGGAGGGAGACACTGACATTGATTTCCGCATCACCTGAGCGACTGTTTCGTATACATGCTGACGGTGAAGTGGATACAAGGCCTATTGCAGGCACGAGAAGACGGGCTGAGGGCGATGAAGACGATACACTGAAGTCTGAGTTGTTATTGTCTGAAAAGGAGCGTGCAGAGCATATTATGCTGGTGGATCTTGAGCGTAACGATCTGGGGCGTGTATGCAGGCCTGGTAGTGTCGATGTGAACGAGCGTATGGTGATAGAGCAGTATGCCACCGTGCAGCATATCGTATCCAATGTGCGCGGTACACTTGAAGAGGGTCGTGATGTTGTTGATCTTTTCAAGGCCATGTTTCCCGGAGGCACAATTACCGGCTGCCCTAAAGTACGTTGCATGGAAATCATCCATGATCTGGAAAACAATGCTCGTGGTCCGTACACCGGTGGGCTGGGTTATGTTGCATGGGATGGCTCAGCAGATATGAATATTCTGATCCGTACCTTCTGGCAATACGATGGGAATCTGAATTGGGCTGCAGGTGCGGGAATAGTCGCGGACTCAGATCCTGAACACGAACTGATTGAAACCGGGCATAAAGCAGAAGGTCTGCTCAGGGCTCTCTTATATCAAAACGCCTGAAGGGCTGAATCGCATTTCTGATTATAGTGCCTCCTTGACTAATTAAAATAACTCTCTATATATAATTAATAACATTTGATCTTGAGGGGGGCAGATGGAAGGGAGTAATTCAGAATCACAGCCGGTTCTCATTCTGGGCGGCGGCCGGGGTGGCTTGGCATTTATTGAACTTTTTAAGAATGAGCCGTTATTCCATGTTATAGGTGTTGTCGACCAGAATCCGGATGCTCCCGCTTTTGCATTGGCAGAAGTGTTAAAGATAGCTGTTTTTGGCAAGGTTGAAGATGCTCTGGATGCCTGTAAGCCGTGTACAGTTTTTAATCTAACCCATGATGAGGCTGTCTCTGATGTTGCATCAGAAGCTGTTGGTGCCAGTAGTGTTATTGGCGGCCTGGAAGCCAGACTGATCTGGCAAATGGTTACTCAGTTAAAAGAGACCCGTAGTGAACTGCAAAAAAGCCAGCTGTTGAACCAGTCCATCATCAGCCATGCGATGGAAGGGATTATCCTTATCAATACTCGTGGAACAATTATAGCTTTTAATCCGGCTGCGGAGCTTATGTTTGGTTATTCGCAGGATGAAGTGGTTGGAGAGCATGTCGGTTTACTGATGCCGAGGTCGGATAGGGTGGCGAGTGATGGTTTTCTTCAACGTTATATGAGAAGCATGATTGCCCGTATTATTGGTACAGAGGTGGAAGTCACAGCCCTGAGACAGAGTGGGAAATCCTTTCCAATGTCCCTGTCCGTTAATAAGATGGCAGCAGGAGATGATCATTATTATATTGGTATTGTCAGTGATATCTCTGATCGTAAAAAGAATGAAGCAGCGATTAAGCGACTGGCACATTACGATGGTAATACTGGCCTGCCAAACCGAACCTTATTCTTTGACCGATTGAGAAATTCACTGGCTCATGCTGCCAGATGTCATCAGAACCTTGCAGTGCTGTTTCTTGACCTGGACGGTTTCAAGGCTATCAATGATACATTGGGCCATGTTGCGGGTGACCGGTTGCTCAAAGAGGTGGCAATCCGGCTGCTTAAGTCCATACGTGAAGCAGATACAGTGGCCCGGTTTGGTGGCGATGAGTTTGCTTTTATTCTCAATGATGTGGAAAACGAGGGCAATGCAGCTCTGGTTGCAAACAAGGTTTTAGGCAGGCTTTCAGAACCATTCCTTATCGATGGTGAGGCATGCAATATTGGTGGCAGTATCGGTATCTCCATGTTTCCTGATGATCATGTTGATATGGATAGTCTGATCATACAGGCCGATACGGCAATGTATGCGGCTAAAAACAATGGCAAAAACCATCATCGTTTTTTTGAACAGAGTATGGAGCCGGTATACCTTTAATGTCAGTTCATCATTTAATGCTATAGCCTATTTATTTCTCTCGCTGTTGTTTTGAATGGAATAGCAGCTAACGCTGATCAACAGGCAGGATGGTATATAGGGCCGATGATCAAGAGTGGAATAATAGCATCGTTTTATCAGCCAGTGTCAATAACTTTCGTTCAAAATGCGAATATGTGAATGCTGAAAACTTCATGGCTACCAGTAACATGAATGGAGGAGTTGGCATCTTTGAGCTGCTGAGAGAAGGAATCATGGAGTTGATTAATGATTGTTTGTCTTTTGCGGATCAGTGAACTCCAAACCCCCGTATCACATGAATCAACGCCAGTTCACTAAATCTTCCTGCCCGATGCTTAGGCTTTTGATGGGTACAGGTGAGGCCGAACCTTGTCCAGTGTGATTTTGCAATATCCTGCTATAATCAGATAGCTACTGATCACTTTTCATCTGAACGGAGAATAATGGGTGAGCGTAGCTGATAAGCTTGGATCAAGTACCTCATAGGAGGCGTCAAGTTATGGTTGATAGCTCTGGAAAAGAAAGTAGGGAACAAACGGTTCCTGTTGGGCAGGAAGAGCGTGATGTGAAAAAGGTTGTGCCTGATCATGTACTGACCCCTATTGAAGAAATGGAACATATGTTTGATGATTTTTTCGCACGCAGATGGGTGCGGCCATTCGATTCGTATCATTCATTCTGGAGAGATATGCCAACACCGTTTATTGATCGAGCATTCCCACGAGTCGATATCATTAATCGTGACAATGAGCTTGTTTTGCGGGCACAAGTTCCTGGTGTTGATAAGAAGGATCTTGTGGTCTCAATGACTGATAACGCGGTTACCATGAAGGGGCACTCAAGCCATGAAGAGAAAGAAGAGAGGGGTGATTACTACCGCCGTGAGTGCTCAAGTGGTTCTTTTTCCCGTACCTTTGCTTTGCCGGATGAAGTGGATGGCAGTAAGGCGAAGGCAACGTTCAATGATGGCATTCTTGAATTAACGATACCTAAGAATGAAGCGTCAAAACCACATAATATTCAAATAGACTAACTTCTGAGGGTGTTGGTTGATTAAGGAGAGAAAGATGGCTGGCTCAAAAGAAATATCCAGTAGCGGCCTAGCAGCACTAAGCACGCCACTCACCCCCGAAAGACGAAAGGAATTGATTGCAGAAGCAGCATATTGTCTTGCAGAGCAACGCGGGTTTAGAGGAGGCTGTCAGCTGCACGACTGGCTGGAAGCCGAGACTAAAATCGACCACATATATGGCAAGGCGGAGTAGAGCAGAGAAGGAAGAGATCAATGGTTGTCTCCATCTTCAATATGCAGCAGTCCCCATGCACTGGGTTGAGAAGGTAGAGCCCGTATCTAAAGCAGATGTTAGCTGGTGAAGTCCACGGTGAGCGGATGACTGCTCTGGCAAGGAGTGTGAGACCGATGCTAAAAGAGTTTATCAGGAATGAGCGTATCGCCTATTTTTCCATGGAGATTGCTCTGCAAAATGATATTCCGACCTACAGTGGTGGATTGGGCGTTCTGGCTGGCGATACCATTCGCTCGGCTGCCGACCTAGAGATGCCTATGGTGGCCGTTACTTTGGTAAGTCGATTGGGCTACTTCCGCCAGACGATTGACGAACATGGAGGGCAGCTGGAGCAGCCCGATCCATGGCAACCGCAACGATATGCCCGACCACTGCCGGCAAAGGTCGCGGTTCCTATCGGAACTCGAAGCGTTTGGGTTAGCGGATGGCTATATATCCTGAAAGGGCATACGGGCGGGCGGCAGCCCGTGTTGCTGCTAGATACCGACTTGGATGAGAATAGCGAAGAAGATCGCAGTATCACCAATCACCTTTACGGTGAAGGTGATGACTATCGTCTCAAGCAAGAGATTGTATTGGGTATTGGTGGCGTGAGATTGCTGCACGCTCTCGGTTTTAATGTACGTCAGTACCACCTGAACGAAGGGCATTCAGCCCTGCTTACCCTTGAACTTCTGCACCGCTTTGCTTACCCCGAAAACGATGTGCGCCCGGGGGAATCTGCATATGATGTGCCGAGGGTACGTGAGATGTGCAACTTTACCACGCACACGCCGGTGGAGGCCGGACAGGACAAGTTCTCCTACGAACTCATGTCCAGCCTTCTGGGCGACTTCATCGAACAAGAAACTGTGGAGAGACTAGCAGGGCGAGGGGAATGCAATATGACCCGGCTGGCGCTGAATATGAGTGATTACGTCAACGGTGTTGCCAAGCTTCATGCTGAAGTGTCACGCAGGATGTTCCCCGGATATCGCGTTCGCGCCATCACCAATGGCGTGCATCCACATACATGGACGTCCCTTCCTTTTCGCAGGCTTTATGACGCTCATCTGCCTGGCTGGTGCCATGAGCCGGAGCAGCTGGTGCGTGCCGACTGCTGTATTGCCAAGAAAGATGTCTGGCAGGCACATATTGAAGCCAAGGCGGCGCTGATAGCCCTGATCAATGAGCGATGTGGCGTTATGCTTGATGCTCAGATCCCCATAGTGGGCTTTGCCCGGCGAATGACCGCCTATAAACGCCCTGAACTGCTGTTTGAGGATATTGATCGCCTGTGCGAAATATCTCGTCGCTTTCCCTTTCAGATTGTATACTCAGGCAAGGCTCATCCTCAAGATACCCCTGGCAAGGCGCTCATTCTGCGCTTGCATGCACTGATGGGACAATTGGAAGGAATAATACCGACTGTCTTTTTACCTAATTATGACCTGGAAGTTGCTCTCAGGTTGGTCTCTGGCTCTGATATCTGGCTGAACAGTCCGCTCAGGCCCTTTGAGGCCTCAGGCACCAGCGGTATGAAGGCTGCCTTCAACGGCGTACCGAACCTATCTGTGCCCGATGGGTGGTGGGTCGAGGGGTGTATTGAGGGAGTGACAGGGTGGGCCATCGGCGAAAGCAATGAAGTGGGCAATGGTAGTGATGCCACCTCCCTTTACCGCAAGTTGGATGAAGTAGTGCTGCCTATGTATCACCAGGATAGAGAAGCGTGGATTGCCGTGATGCAGGGGGCAATCAGTAAAAATGCCTCGATCTTCAACAGTCATCACATGATGCGTCGCTATGCTGCCGATGCTTATATTCGCTGATGAATATAAAGAATGCTGCCAAATCTATTCAACCATTTCATTAATTTAAGATAATCAATTGTGGTCGTAAGCAGTTCTTCGGATTAAAGAGAACGGATAATTGGAGTAAACAAAAAAAAGGCGGACCCGAAGGCCCGCCTTTTTACGAAGTTGAAACAACTTATTTGTAGAAGCCGATCATGCTTTCCAGAGATTTTGGGGTAATCTTGGAAGCGTTACCAGCAGAACCAAATGCTTCAAAACGTGCTTTACAGATCTCTTTCATAGCATCCTTGGCAGCTTTGTAGAATTTGCGTGGATCGAAGTTGGATGGGTTTTCTTTCAGGTGACGGCGAACCGCACCGGTAGAAGCCATACGCAGGTCAGTATCGATGTTTACTTTACGAACACCGGACTTGATGCCTTTAACGATCTCTTCAACAGGTACACCGTAAGTTTCGCCCATGTCGCCACCATATTCATTAATGATAGCCAGCCATTCCTGTGGTACAGAAGATGAGCCGTGCATAACCAGATGAGTGTTTGGCAATGCAGCATGAATTTCTTCGATGCGGTCAATACGCAGAACTTCGCCTGTAGGTGGCTTGGTGAATTTGTAAGCACCGTGAGAAGTACCGATTGCAATAGCCAGTGCATCAACGTTGGTCTGATTAACGAAATCAACAGCTTCATCAACACCGGTCAGCAACATGTCCAGATCAAGTTTACCTTCAGCACCATGACCGTCTTCTTCACCCATTTCGCCAGTTTCCAGTGAACCCAGGCAGCCGAGTTCGCCTTCTACAGAAACGCCGCCGGCGTGAGCCATATCAACAACGTTTTTGGTGACTGCAACATTATATTCAAAAGAAGCTGGTGTTTTGCAATCAGCTTCCAGAGAACCATCCATCATGACTGAAGAGAAACCGGACTGGATAGAGCGCAGACAAACTGCAGGCTCGGAGCCGTGATCCTGATGCATGACTACAGGGATGTGCGGGTACTGCTCGATTGCTGCATCAATCATGTGACGCAGGAAAGGTTCGCCGGCGTAACCACGTGCGCCTGCAGAACCCTGCATGATTACAGGTGAGTTAACTTCGTCAGCAGCTTCCATGATAGCATGAACCTGCTCCATGTTGTTTACATTGAATGCTGGCATGCCGTAGTCGTTCTCAGCTGCATGATCCAGAAGTTGTCGTAATGAAATAAGTGCCATTTTTTCCTCCTAAATATTACGGGGCTCATCCCCGGTTAATCGTTTATAAAACTACGGCTATGTGAGCCTGAAACCTACCCGGCCTAGGAGAGGTGATCCCCTACACGAATGATCTTCATGGCATTGGTGCCGCCGGATTCACCCATAGGGGTGCCGAAAGTCATAATGATCAGATCATCATTTTCAACTATCTCATCTTCAAGCATCTTGTTCTTGATATCAAGCGTAGCTTGTGGCGCATCACTTGCCCCGTAATTCGAAGGCATGCAGTACGGGATCACATTGCGGAACAGTGTTACACGCCCAAGTGTGGCTTCGCTTGAAGTAACCGCATAGATAGGCACATCACCGAGATGACGGGACATATACAGGGTCGTGTTACCTGTAGCAGTAAACGCAGCAATAGCCTTGATCGGCATGGTATGTGCAGTATCCATAGCCTGGCGGGCAATGCATTCATCCACAGACATCGGTGGATAGCGCGGGTCACGGGTTGCTGAAGATGGCATGACCTTCTGCTTCTCTGTTTCCAGGCATGTACGGTGCATAGCCAGTACGGCTTCCAGCGGATATTTACCCGCTGCTGATTCACCCGATAGCATGACTGCATCGGTACCATCAAGTACAGCATTGGCACAGTCATTGACTTCTGCACGGGTAGGAATCGGGTTTTCACACATCGATTCCATCATCTGTGTTGCTACAATGACAGGACAGTTGTATTTGGGTGCCATGCGCAGCATCTTCTTCTGAATCGGCGGTACTGCTGCATCGCCAACCTCTACGCCCAGATCACCTCGGGCAACCATGACAGCATCGGATGCTTCCATGATGGACTTGAGGTTCTCATCCAGAACGGCTTCAGCGCGTTCAACCTTGGCGACCAGACCGGCATTGCTGCCTTCTGCACGTACCAGAGAACGGGCATAGTCCATATCGGCACCATGACGAGGGAAGGAGATAGCAACGTAGTCTACGCCTATCGCACAGGCGGTTTTGATATCTTCTTTGTCTTTCTCGGTCAGGGCTGCAGCAGAAAGACCGCCACCGGCACGGTTAATACCTTTATTATTGGAGAGTACACCACCGATAACGACAGTGCAGTGGATCTCCTGGCCTTTTACCTCATCGACATCCATGACGATCAAGCCGTCATTCAGCAGCAGGCGGGCGCCCGGTTCAACATCGGTGACGAGTTCCTTGTAGGTCAGGCCTACACGTTCATCATTACCATCATCCAGACCAAGAGCGCCATCAATAATATATTTCTGGCCCGGTTCAAGCAGTGTTTTGCCGGTTTTATATTTACCGATACGGATTTTAGGGCCCTGCATGTCAGCCAGGATGCCGACATAAACACCATGCTTGGTGGCAGCTGCACGAATATTATCTGCGCGCATCTTGTGCTCTTCAGGGGAGCCGTGTGAGAAGTTCAGGCGTGCAACATTCACACCTGCTCCTACGAGTTGATCCAATACCTCCGGGGATTCAGAGGCGGGACCGATGGTTGCTACAATTTTGGTTCTACGAATTTGATGAGTCATTTAGGCCGCTCGCGCTTCAAGCATAGCTACTGCTGGCAGTTCTTTGCCTTCCAGGAATTCAAGGAAAGCGCCGCCACCTGTTGAGATGTAGGATACCTTGTCAGCAATTCCATATTTATCTACAGCAGCCAGTGTGTCGCCGCCGCCTGCGATAGAGAATGCTGAAGATTCAGCAATGGCAAGCGAGATCGCTTTGGTGCCTTCGCCGAACTGATCAAATTCAAACACGCCCACAGGGCCGTTCCATACGATGGTTCCGGCATTCATAATGATTTCAGCCAGTGCTGCAGAGGAATCAGGGCCGATATCGAAAATCATGTCATCATCAAGGCATGCATCAGCAGCTTTCAGTGTTGCGTCTGCAGTAGGGGAGAACTCCTTGGCACAGACGATGTCTGTTGGTACAGGAATGCTGCCGCCGTTGGATACTGCATCTGCAGTCAGACGTTTGCATGTGTCAATCAGATCCGCTTCATAGAGGGATTTGCCAACAGGGTAACCTGCTGCAGCAATAAAGGTGTTGGCGATACCGCCACCTACAACCAGCTGATCCACTTTGGTCGAGAGGGATTCAAGTACGGTCAGTTTGGTAGAAACCTTGGAGCCACCAACGATAGCAACCATCGGGCGTGCAGGGTTGTCCAGAGCTTTACCGAGTGCTTCCAGTTCACCGGCCAGCAGAGGGCCGGCACAAGCTACAGGCGCATAAACGCCAGCGCCGTGGGTTGATGCCTGTGCGCGGTGCGCGGTACCGAAGGCGTCCATAACATAGATATCGCAGAGGGCTGCATATTTCTTGGAGAGGGTTTCATCATTCTTCTTTTCGCCTGCATTGAAACGTACATTTTCCAACAGAACAACTTCGCCATCAGCAACTTCGAAGCCGCCATCCAGGTAGTCACGGATCAGACGAACAGGTTTGCCCAGCAGGCCGGAGATGTGGTCAGCAACAGGCTGCAGTGAATTCTCTTCACTGAACTCGCCTTCAACAGGACGACCAACGTGAGACATCAACATTACTTTTGCACCGGCATTCGCTGCATGTGTGATAGTAGGCATAGATGCGCGGATACGGGCATCGGAAGTTACTTTACCATCTTTAATCGGCACATTCAGGTCTTCGCGGATTAATACGCGCTTGCCAGCCAGATCGAGGTCGGTCATTTTGATTACGGACATTCTCTACTCCTTCAAGATAAATAAATCACACCCTTGGCAATAAGCATGACAAGGCCATGACATCAGGTTGTTCAAAACGTTATAAACGTTTGTCGCTGCCTGCTTGTCTCTACAAAACAAACGGGCAATGACAAACGTGGGAGCGTTCTTATCAAAAGAGACGCTCCCACGTTGTGTTGCTTATGCTACGTGACGAACCAGGTTCATCATGTTGCAGGTATAGCCGTATTCGTTGTCATACCATGCAACGAGTTTGACGAATGTGCCGTCAAGGGCGATACCAGCGCCAGCATCAAAGATTGATGAGTTCTTGCAACCACGGAAGTCGGTAGAAACAACCTTCTCATCGGTGTAACCGAGAGTGTCGCTCATTGCGCCTTCAGAAGCAGCCTTCATTGCAGCGCAGATCTCTTCGTAAGAAGCATCTTTTTCAAGTTCGCAAGTCAGATCAACCACAGAAACGTCTGAAGTTGGTACGCGGAATGCCATACCAGTCAGTTTGCCGTTCAGTTCCGGAAGAACCACGCCTACCGCTTTAGCAGCACCGGTAGAAGACGGAATGATGTTTTCCAGGATACCACGGCCACCGCGCCAGTCTTTCATGGAAGGACCATCAACAGTTTTCTGGGTAGCAGTTGCAGCATGAACGGTAGTCATCAGACCACGTTTGATGCCGAAGTTGTCATTGATAACCTTGGCCATTGGAGCCAGGCAGTTGGTGGTGCAGGAAGCAGCAGAAACGATAGCCTGACCAGCATACTCATCATGGTTAACACCATAAACGAACATTGGGGTTTCGCTATCTTTAGCCGGAGCTGACTGAACAACTTTCTTCGCGCCGGCATCGATATGAGCCTGACAAGATTCCGTAGTCAGGAAGAAACCGGTACAATCGATAACGATATCTGCGCCAACTTCATCCCATTTCAGATCAGCAGGGTTACGCTCTGCAGTCAGACGAATGCTTTTACCGTTGACTACCAGGTTGTTGCCTTCAACAGAAACATCACCGTCAAAACGACCATGAACTGAGTCAAACTTCAGCATATATTCAAGGTAATCTGCATCCAGAAGGTCGTTGATACCTACAACTTCCATGTCGGTGAAGTCCTTTGCAATTGCGCGGAACACCATACGGCCGATACGGCCGAAACCATTAATACCAATTTTAATTGTCATATTATTCTCCTCTCCTCTCCGTATTTGTTTCTTAAAACTAAATGAAAATCATTTTTGGCTCTTCTGCCTTGCGATAAACATATAATCACAAGGCAGAAGATGTCCAATAAACGTTTGCTTAAGCTACTTCGTTCACTGCCGCGATTACCGCATCAGTGGTAATGCCGAACATTTTGAACAGTTCGCCAGCAGGAGCTGACTCACCGAAGGTGTCGATACCGATAACCTTGCCGTTCAGGCCAACGTATTTAGCCCAGAAGCCAGTAACGCCAGCTTCAACTGCAACACGCGCAGTCACAGATGATGGCAGTACAGACTCTTTATACGCTGTATCCTGCTTATCAAATGTGTTGGTAGATGGCATGGATACAACACGAACGTTCTTGTCGGATGCTTCAGCTGCTTCCATCGCCAGAGATACCTCAGAGCCGGTTGCAATGATGATGACATCAGGTGTGCCGTTAGAATCTTTCAGGATGTAGCCACCACGTTCGATCAGCTTGATCTGTTCAGCATTGCGATCCTGATGCGCCAGATTCTGACGAGAGAAGATCAGGGATGTTGGGCCAGTCAGGTTCGTAATTGCAGATTTCCAGGAGACAGCTGATTCAACTGCATCACAAGGGCGCCATACATCCATGTTAGGAATCATGCGCAGGGTTGCAGTCTGCTCAACAGGCTGATGTGTAGGGCCATCTTCACCGAGGCCGATAGAGTCATGGGTGAATACTTCGATATGACGAACTTTCATGAGGGCTGCCATGCGCAGTGCATTTCGTGCATATTCAGAGAACATCAGGAAGGTTGCACCATAAGGTACGAAACCGCCGTGCAGTGATACGCCGTTGATCATTGCAGCCATGCCGAATTCACGTACGCCGTAGTTTACATAGTTACCGGCAGGGTCTTTAACAACCGGTTTAGCACCTGACCATAGGGTCAGGTTTGAACCGGCAAGATCCGCAGAGCCACCCAGGAATTCAGGGGTGATCTTGGCCAGGCCTTCAATAGCATTCTGTGATGCTTTACGTGATGCAATGGTTGCACCTTCAGCAGCAACTGCAGCAATGAATGCATCAGCATCAGCTTCCCAGTTTGCAGAGAGTTCGTTGTTGATGCGGCGAGTGTACTCTGCAGCTTCAGCAGGGAATTCAGCAGCATATGCAGCGAAACGTGCATCCCATTCAGATTCAGCGGTAGCGCCTGCATCTTTGTTATCCCAGCCTTCATAAACATCCGCAGGGATTTCAAACGGTGCAGCATCCCAACCCAGTTCTTTACGAACCAGAGCGATTTCATCATGGCCCAGGGCCGCGCCATGACAGTCATGTGTGCCTGCCAGGTTTGGAGAACCGAAGCCGATGACTGTCTTGCAGCAGATCATGGTTGGTTTGCCGGATTCAGATTTTGCAGTTTCGATAGCCTGTTTGATCTCTTCAGCATCGTGACCATCAACGCCACGGATAACCTGCCAGCCGTAAGCTTCGAAACGACCCGGAGTATCATCAGAGAACCAGCCTTCAACGTGGCCATCAATAGAGATGCCATTGTCATCCCAGAACGCAATCAGTTTACCCAGACCCAGCGTACCTGCCAGTGAACATGCTTCATGAGAGATGCCTTCCATCAGACAGCCATCGCCAAGGAACACATAGGTGTTGTGGTCTACGATTTCATGCCCTGGTTTGTTGAACTGTGCAGCCAGAGTCTTTTCAGCCAGTGCCATGCCGACACCGTTGGTGATGCCCTGACCCAGTGGGCCAGTTGTGGTTTCAACGCCTGGTGCGTAACCGTATTCAGGGTGGCCCGGAGTGCGAGAGTGTAGCTGACGGAACTGTTTCAGATCGTCGATGCCCAGATCGTAACCGGTCAGGTGCAGCAGAGAGTAGATCAGCATAGAGCCATGACCATTGGAGAGGATGAAACGATCGCGATCCGCCCATTTCGGGTTGGTCGGGTTGTGTTTCATAAAGTCATTCCAAAGGACTTCGGCGATATCCGCCATGCCCATTGGAGCGCCCGGATGTCCGGAGTTTGCTTTCTGAACGCCATCCATTGCGAGTGCGCGAACGGCATTGGCCAAGTGTCTACGGCTGCTATTACTCATTACTTTGAATCCCCTTATATAAGATAAGTGTGTTAAATTTTTGGAGGCAGAACAATACATAGATGCTTGTCCATGCCCAATCAATACTTATTATTTTTTCCATAAGTCAGACTTATGGCTTGCATTAATTTCCTATATGAATAGTTATTTAAACGTGCAGTGTGGTCTGAACCCTGCGGATGTTGCCCACGGAACCGGAGAGTACGACGGTATCGGTTACCATGTATTTGCCGTCAACATCAGTGCCCGTTTTCACATGATCAACATATTCACCGCTGGTCAGGCCTGTAGCAATAAACATGCAATCATCAGAAGTTACCAGCTCGTCACGTGTAAGGTAGCGCTCTGTATCAATGCCTTCTTTTTTACACAGTTCAATTTCAAAATCTTTTTGTGGGGCCATGCGGCCAAACATTTCAGCACCCATAGCACGTGCAGCACATGCAGTTACGATGCCTTCAGGTGTGCCGCCAATGCCGAAGAGCGCATCGGAGCCCATGTTCAGTACAGCCTGAATTGCGCCATTTACATCACCATCGGTTGCCAGACGAACTTTGGCACCACAAGCGTAGATCTCTTTCAGCAGCTGCTGGTGACGAGGTTTATCCAGAACAAATACGGTAATTTCTGTGATATCTTTTTCCAGAGCTTTTGCCAACTGGTTCAGGCGAACCTCAACCGATGCTGCCGGGTCAATTTTGCCGCGCGCAGCTTTCGGGTAAACCTGTTTTTCCATATAGAAGCAGGAGCCAGGGCGGTACATGGAGCCTGCTGGTGCTGCTGCCAGAGTTACAATGGAACCGGATGCATCTTTGGCGAAGAGATTGGTGCCTTCGATGGGGTCAACTGCGATATCAACACCGATACCTGAACCTGTTCCAACTTCTTCATCATCATAGAGTGCAGGGGCTTCATCTTTAGCGCCTTCACCGATAACGATGATACCTTTCATGTTTACCTGATTGATGCGTTCACGCATGGCATCTACTGCCAGGCCATCGCCTTCATCTTTCTGGCCGGAGCCGACAAACGGTGCGCATGCGCGTGCCGCAGCCTCACATACTTCCACCAGGTCAATCTTTAGATCGCAAACGCTACTCATGCGTATTCCCCTCCAGTTTTGATGCATTACCAAGAATTTTCGCTGCCGCACTCTAGTAGATTTATGTGTGAAATGCGAATATGGTCAAGGAAATAATAAAAAATCTTTATTTTTTAGGTAGTTCGATTATTCAGTTGCAGTTTTAGTGTTTCGTGAACAGGGCCGCTACAGGCAGCCAGAACCGGAGAGCTGAGAGCTGTCGCAGGAAAGAATGAAGTCCCTGTGAAATCGCCTGCAAAACAGCCTGCTTCCGAGGCTATCAGGCTGCCTGCAGCAAAGTCCCAAATCTTCTCTCCGCCGTGGATAATGAACTGACCACGGCCAGCAGCCAGCCATGCCCATTCCAGTGCACAGCTTCCAATATTGCGCTGGCTGCGATAGATCTTGTTACAGGCCAGCTCAATCGCAGTTTCCCTGTCCAGGCGCTTGAAATCCACATAGCCGACTGCATTGCTTGTTTCGGTCTCGCTGGATGCGTGAATGATTTCTCCATTAAGATGTGCGCCGCCATTGTAGCTGGCTGTAAAGGTTTCTCTGCGCACTGGATCGTGGATACATGCAAGCTCAACTTTCCCGTTTTTGATCAGTGCGAGTGAGAGCGCAAAGCCGGGTAGGGATGTGGCAAAATTGGTAGTGCCATCTAGCGGATCCAGACACCAGAAGCTGCCATTGCTACTGTGCAGGCACTCCAGTTGTTCATCTTCGCTCATCTCTTCGCCGAGAAAAGCAATATCTGCGTCTAAAGCCTGTAGATGCTGTTGAATATAGTGTTGGCAAGCCAGATCTGTCTCTGTAACCACAGAGCCATCTACTTTCGTGGTGGTTTCTACATTTGCCTTGTAAGCGGGTAGCACGATGTCGTTGCCGGCCTGTACCAGAATATCAGCCAGCATGGCTGTCGTAATGTCTAATCTCTTACTCATCATCTACCTCCGCAGGGAGAGAATGTTAGGGTAGAGTAGAGCAAAGCGCATCCATCTGTTTTCTGTCTGCCAACCCATAGCGAGAGTGTTGTGCTTTTGTTATCATGCTCGGACACTTCAACAGGGAGGCTATTCAGATGGCTTTGAAAGGCAAAATGGTAATAGGTCAATCCGGTGGACCGACCGCGGTGATAAACCAGTCGTTGGTTGGAGCAATACTGGCAGCGCGTGGACAGGAAAACATTACGGGCATCCTTGGTGCGCATCATGGCCTCGCCGGTATCATGAAAGAAGATTTTATTGATCTGACTACGCAGAGTCGGGAAGATCTTGAAACAGTGGCCACAACGCCTGCGGCAGGTCTGGGTTCTGTACGTTTGAAACCGGGAAAGGCTGAGTGTGAACGGGTCTTTGAAGTCTTCAAGAAGCATGATGTACGTTATTTCTTCTATATCGGTGGTAACGATTCTGCTGAAACCGCTCATATTATTGCCGAAATGGCCAAGGAAGCGAACTACGATTTTTGCACCATCCATATTCCCAAAACCATCGATAATGATCTTCGTGTAACCGATCATTGTCCGGGTTATGCATCTGCGGCCCGTTTTGTGGCACTGGCATTTATGGGAGATGACCGTGATAACGCGGCACTCTCCGGCATCAAGATTAATATCGTGATGGGGCGGGATGCAGGTTTCCTTACGGCTGCAGCAGCGCTTGCCCGTCAGGATGAGGGGGACGGCCCACACCTGATCTATGTGCCTGAACGTACCTTTGATGTGGCACAGTTTCAGGCAGATGTAAAAGCGGTCATGGCCAAATATGGCCGCTGTGTTGTGGCTGTCTCTGAAGGCATTACCAATGCAGAGGGTGAGCCGGTGATGACTACGGGCGAGCGTGATTCTCATGGCAATCTCCAGCTCTCAGGTTCCGGCGCTCTGGGGGATTTCCTCTCAGCAAAAGTCAAAGAAGCCTATGCCGGTGAATCTGTGCGTGTACGTGCCGATACCTTCGGTTATCTGCAGCGCAGTTTTCCGACTATCGTCTCCGAAGTAGATGCGTCTGAGGCGCGTATGGTGGGTGAACATGCGGTAGAGCATGCGGTTGCAACAGGGGAGGCTGGTTCCGTTGCGATTCGCAGGCTTTCCAGTGTGCCTTACGCCAGCGAATGTTTTATCACACCACTTTCAACCGTGGCACGCGAAGCGACCGAACTGAAAGATGAATATATCAATGCGGCTGGAAATGACGTGACTCAGGCCTGGCTTGATTATGTCGTGCCACTGGTGGGTGATCTGCCGAAGATGGGTAAACTGTTTTAGATAAATCTTATTATAAGCAGTTCACCACGAAGGTCCCAGAGTACACAGAGGAAAATCAACATCATGCAAGAAGTGCCCATGTCACCCGGACGGTAACGGGTTGATTCGCATAACCATTTGATTTCTCTTCGCGCTACTTGGAATTTGGCAGTTCAACTGCTTTTACATTGGATCAAGAGACGGAACAATCTGAAAAAGGGCTGCCGACGGGCAGCCCTTTTTTTATGGCATGTCGAAGGGATAGCCCGGGATCTCGAAGGGTTCCTCAATGTCGATTTTATCGGCATCCATGTATTCACGCGCATAAGGCAGGTATATTTTTTCATGGATAAATATATCAAACAGGTCGGGATCGATATGGTGTCGCATTTTCATCTTGCCAAGTATGGATAGCGATTCTGACAGCTTTTTGGCTTCTTTATAGGGGCGGTCCTTGGCCGTCAGTGCTTCAAAAATATCGGCAATGGCCATTGTCCGTGCCGGTACACTCATCTGCTCACGTGTTAATCCTAGCGGATAACCTTTGCCATCCATGCGTTCGTGATGACCGCCGGCATATTCAGGAACGCTGGCCATCTCTTGAGGGAACTGCATTGAGGCCAGCATCTTGTTGGTGATGACGATATGATCGTTAATGATCTTTCTTTCCTGATCATTGAGTGTGCCATAATGGATCAGGAGGTTGTTCAGTTCATCCTCGGATAAGAAGGGGGTATCTACCCCGTCACTGTTGCGCCATGTGCGGGTGGCTATTTTTTTCACGCACTCCTTGATATCCGGTGCCATGGATTCTACGCCTTTGTTGCACTGCCGGATGAAGTCACGCTCCACGTCCAGTTGTTCGATCTCTTTGAGGTATGCTGCTTCAATCTCTTCTGTTGATCGACCATCGTTCTCTGCATTCAGCAGTGACTTGAGTTTATGGATTTCGGCATCGCGTTTTAGTACCTCGAAACGGGTGTCGATCAGATGGATGCGATCATAAATCGTTTCAAGCTTGGTTGCCTTATCGACGACATGAACCGGCGTGGCCAATTTGCCACAGTCGTGCAGCCATGAGGCGACTTCCAGATTGTAGTGCTCCTGCTCGCTCAGTGTGAAATCTTTCAAGCGATGTTCATCATTACTGGCAGCGTTGGCCAGGGCCAGAGTTAATTCGGGTACACGTCTGCAGTGCCCACCGGTGTAAGGTGATTTTTCATCAATGACGGTGGCTATGATTTTGATAAAGGAGTCGAAGAGTGCTTTCAGGTCATCAATCAGCCGCTTGTTGGTTAGAGCAATGGCTGCCTGAGAGGCCAAGGATTGTACCAGATGTATATCATCCTCATCGAAAGAGACTGGCTCACTGCTGTGTGTGTCTTGTTTGTTAATCAGCTGCAATACACCAATAGTTTTACCATCGTGGTTGGTTATCGGTACAGCCAGCATGGATTTCGTGCGGTAGTTCATGCGGGCGTCAAACAGGTGAGGGCCGGAAAAGTCGAAAGTAGTGTCATTTTCATTATACACGTCTTCCAAATTGACGGTTTCATTGTTCAGGGCGGAGTAGGCGACTACACGTTCATTGTTGGGGCGTCCGTCCCGATGATAAAGTGAAATAGGTTTGAATAGTACCCGTCGCTTGCTGGTGCCTCCCATGGAGATCTCAAGTGAGCTGGTACGTACGATTTCAAATGTAAGCTTTTTGTCGTCGTTTACGGTATAGAGTGTGCCGCCATCAGCGCGGGTAATGACCTTGGCGCCGACTAGAATCATCTCCAGCAGCCTTGGCATATCCTTTTCCGATGAGAGCGCAATGCCAATGGCATTCAACTTTTCAATACGTTGTACCAGATCATGATCGTGTGATAATCCGACCGGTATTCTATGTTCTGCCGTGCTCAAGTGTGGGTGTGGAATCGTCCTGTCTCCTGGCCATAAACTTAGAAGTTTATCGGTAGCATTTCCATTGGCTTGAGGGTGTACAGTAGCTGCATATACCCACGGTTCCAAGGTTATCTGTGAGAAACAGAAATAGTAGTGACGGCCATCACAGTATCTGCTCTCGGCCAGCTTTAGTGCATGGAGATTTGTACGATAGATAAGTGGACAGGTGCTGCAAAGGGTATTGTTGCTGCCTTGTGATTGATTTTAATGGAGGCTGTAATGGTAATTCCTGGCATGCATTCATCGAATGTAATTCTTCTTCCACAGAGCACGGAGGCGCGGAACAAGGCTGCACACTCTGCATCTCCTCAGATGGAGCAGCCTCCAGGCATCAATGCAAAAAACAATCCGACCGAATTGATACTTCAGGCCGCGATGGAAAAGATTAACGAAATATTTTCCCCGCATCTGGGTGATGGGGCTGTGGGACGCGCAGTTGAGTCGGGTCAGGATATGAGTCCTGAAGCTACTGCTGATCGTATTCTCAGTTTTGCAACACAGATTATAGGTAGAGTTGAATCTCAACAGGCTGATTTGCCTGCGGATGAGCAGCGCTCCAGAGAGCAGTTGTTCAATAATATTCAGCTTGGCATTGAACGGGGCTTTGAGCAGGCGCGCGGTATTCTTGACGGGTTGCAGGCACTCAACGGGGAGACAGTGGAGGGTGTGGATGCAACCTATGCACATGTGCAGTCAGGCCTCTCTAAGCTTGCTCTATTGTTAGGACTGGAAGCGCCTGAGCAGACCGTAGCCTGAAGTCGTATAGGCTTATGCGGCCATCATGTATAGTTTTACTGCAAACAGACTTTTTTTGTTGCGCCAATAACGTCGTTTCATTCATGTCGGTGCTCAAGTGATAAAATCGACACATAATACAGAAGGCTGTTCATTGTGCGTGAAGCGCGATGAAACTGTCCTGCAGATATTACCTGTGGCAAACGATATGTAAGGCTCAGATATGTAGCGATTCGTACCCAGGTGTTTCAGGTAGTAATAATATTCCTTAAATGAGTGATCCGTGGACTTTTCGGAAGGGGAAAACAGAGGGTGAATGCATGCTGCTCGTGTTTTGCAAACGGTATCACTGATCTGGATTCCCTGCTCATTCAAGAGATAAAGGCAGTCAATCTGTGTATGCATATCAACAATGGATAACAGTAACTCTTCTCTCTTGTCTCTGGTTGAAGTCAGCAGGCGGGTAATCTCTGAACTGATGCTTTCGTATTGTGAGTACTTTTGTTGCTCACGATGAATCCTGGCCTGTATATGATGATCCAGCTCGGGTAGTAACAGCTCCAGTCTTTTAGCACATGTTAATAGCGGGAACTCTGATACCTGTTTAGGCTTTGAAAAGTAATAGCCCTGATACAGCTGGATGCCCAGTTCATAACAGAGAAGCAGCTCCTCTTTTGTCTCGACACCCTCAGCCAGAGTGATTGCACCGATTTTATTGGATAGCTTGATAATGGCCTGAACTATACTCTGTTTGTAATAATCTGTTTGAATGTCTCGAATCAATGCCTTATCAATTTTGATAATATCAGGTTTCAACTGCACGACGCGGTTAAGGTTGGAATGACTCTCACCAAAATCATCAAGCACGATCAAGAAACCTGCCGCTCTATGTCTGTTTACAAAGTCGATCAGTTTATCCGTGGATTCGACGTTCGATTCAACAATCTCTAACGCAACCTGTCTGTTGCTAAGCCCGCTCATCTTTACATGGTCGATAATCCAGCCTTCAACAGTTTCACCGTCATCCAGCGTTGATACATCTACATTCAGAAACAGAAGCCTGTCCTGACTGCACTCGCCAAGCTCATGGAATGTCTTTAATGCTGCGGATCTGCATGAGCGGTCGAATTCTAACAGCAGGTTGTTCTCCTTTGCTGCTGCAAACAGCTCTGGAGGAGAGAGGTGATGGATAGATCGAACCAGTGCTTCAAGTCCGATCACCTGCTGTTTCTTTATATCAAGGATAGGTTGATATACCGGGAAAAGTGAATGGCTTAAAAGGCTCTTTGTTTCAGCTTGCATAATCACCTCATTATTATTTGCTGAGCGGGAGCAATTGGAGTGCCAGAGCTGAAGCGTTGTTCTTATTGATAAAAGGTGAGCTGTTGATGATTTTTTGCTTAAAAATAGTGCAGTGATGCCTGTTTATGTTCCCTGAACCTCACTCTTGCTGCTATCAGAGTGCCTTTTACAGTTCTATATGCGCAACCATTCGGAAGGTCAGATAGCTGATGAATGACGCTTCAGGGCTTGTGGTGAAAGGGATACAGGCGTGTAATATTTCTATCGAATGATTTTCAGCTATAGTGATAGCTGGGGGGTGGAATCTTTCTTGCTGCTCTTTGGGAATCGGTGTAAAAGCCGGCTGAATAGTAAATAAGGGAGATCATTGATGCTTGAACCTCAGTCTACAAAATACCTGATTGCGACTGATCTCGATGGCACCCTGCTGGATCATCATAGCTATTCACACGCTTCGGCAGAGCCTGCGCTGACTCTATGCCAGAAGTTAAATATCCCTGTTATTTTCAATACCAGTAAAACCGTCGATGAAACGGTTCGCTTGCGTGGCGATTTAAACAACCAACACCCCTATATCGTTGAAAATGGCTCCGCTGTGATTATTCCTGAACACTACTTCACACCCATGCCGCAGGAGTGCAGCGCGCATGGCGATACTGTCCGCTGTTTTGGTCATACCCGGACAGACATTTTAGCCATACTGGAATCTGTCAATAAAGATAATCGTTTCAGATATACAGGTTTTTCTGACTGGAACACGGAAGAGATTGCAGAAAAAACCGGCTTGTCCATTCAGTCGGCAGAGGAAGCCAACCAGCGTGATTATTCTGAACCTCTGCTTTGGCAGGACAGTGAACAAAGGCTGGCTGAATTTAATACCTTGATTCAACAGCAGGGTCTGAAGATTTTGCAGGGTGGTCGCTTTCTGCATGTTCTTGGAGAGACAGACAAAGGCAAGGCATTAAACTGGCTGAAGGCACTCTATGAGCAGGACTCAAAGCAGTCGGTGACACTCATTGTTCTCGGCGACAGCGATAATGATGTGGAGATGCTGGAGGCTGCTGACATTGCCATTCTCGTTCGTTCACCTGTGCGAGCAGCGCCAAGACTCAGTGGTAATAACAGAGTGATTCATACCCAGGCTTATGGTCCTGAAGGTTGGAATGAGGCTATACTGAAACTTATACAAGAACATCGGGATTAGGAGCGTTCATGGGCGATTTTTATCAAAACGGTAACATTACGAATCTGCATAATCTTTCAAGGCGTCCGTTTGAAGAGATGGAAGAAGAGCTGGTAGAGTTCAGTAAAAAGCGGCCGATGGGGCTTGTGCTTCCTTCGCTCTATTCTGAACTGGAAACCGAAGCCTTGCCGGATATCATCTCCAAGCTGCGTGATGTACCCTATCTCTCGCAAATCATTATTGGTCTGGATCGGGCGGATCAGTCTCAATATGAGCATGCGCTCAAGTTTTTTGAACAGCTTCCGCAGCATCACCGTGTCTTATGGAACGATGGCCCCCGCTTGAAAGTAATAGATGCGGAGCTGAAAGCATTGGGTCTGGCACCGGAGCAGATGGGAAAGGGGCGCAATGTGTGGTATTGCTTTGGTTATGCACTTGCAACCTCGAAAGTGGAATCTCTTGCACTGCATGACTGCGATATTCTGACCTATGACCGGAACCTGTTAGCCCGTCTGATCTATCCTGTTGCAAACCCCAAGTTCAACTATGAGTTCTGTAAGGGTTACTACGCACGTACTGCCAATGGTACATTAAATGGTCGCGTCAGCCGCTTGCTGGTCACGCCTCTGATTCGTGCGCTAAAGACTTCGGTTGGTAACTCGGAGTATCTGGAATACATGGATAGCTATCGCTATCCGCTGGCCGGTGAATTTTCCTTTCGTATTGATGTACTCAATGATCTGCGGATTCCCAGTGACTGGGGGCTGGAGATCGGTATTTTATCGGAAATGAAACGTAACTATGCGAGTAATCGCCTGTGCCAGGTTGATATCGCGGATTCGTATGATCATAAACATCAGGATCTGTCTGAAGATAATGATGAAGGTGGCCTTTCCAAGATGTCGATTGATATCTCGAAGGCACTGTTCCGGAAGCTTGCAACGCAGGGAGCCGTTTTTAATCAGGGTATGTTCCGGACGATCAAAGCGAGCTATTACCGCATTGCTCTGGATTTCATCGAGATCTATCGCGACGATGCCATGATTAATGGCTTGAGTACTGATGTGCATGAGGAAGAGCTGGCAGTGGAGCTCTTTGCAGAAAATATTATCAAAGCCGGAAACATCTTTCTGGAAAATCCGATGGAAACTCCCTTTGTTCCCAGCTGGAGTCGGGTTACAACGGCAGTTCCGGATATTTTTGAACGGCTAAAAACAGCAGTGGAAGAAGACCACAAAGAGTTTTCAGGCGGCTGATGGAGCCATAGGAGGGGTTATCCATGAACAGTTCGTTGGAAGATCTATTATGTAAATTGAAACTCCATCTCAATGTCATTTACCCGGACATTGATCATGATGAGTATAGCCGCCGTTTACTGCAGATGATGGGTATTGAGGATGGGGGCTGTGTGCCTGTTCCCCATGCGAATCACTGGGATCAATCTGACCTGTTCATGATCACTTACGCCGATACCTTTCAGGGAGCCGGCAGATCACCGCTTAAAAACCTGAGACACTTTCTTGATTCCCACCTGAAGGAGACGATAAGCGGCGTCCATATATTGCCGTTTTTTCCTTACAGCTCAGATGATGGTTTTTCAGTCATTGATTATTATGCTGTCAATGAATATCACGGAGACTGGAAGGATGTCCATGCCATTGCCAAAGACTATTCGGTTATGGCTGATGTGGTGATTAACCACTGTTCAGCCCGAAGTGGCTGGTTTGAAAACTTCAAACAGCGCAAGGATCCCGGCAAAGACTATTTTTTCGAAGCCTCTCCTAGCGATGATACCTCACTTGTTGTTCGTCCCCGAACACATCCACTGTTGCGCGAAGTCGAGACGCTGGATGGTAAACGCTATGTATGGTGTACATTCAGTCATGATCAGGTGGACTTCGATTTCTCCAACCCGGAAGTGTTGCTGGAATTTATCTCAATCATCCGTTTTTACCTGGATAAGGGTATCAGTGTATTCAGACTTGATGCAGTGGCTTTTCTCTGGAAGAGGGTGGGGACTACATGCATACATCTGAAAGAGACACATGAAGTGGTTCGACTGATTCGACTGTTGGTGGAGCGAAAAAATCCCCGTTCAGTGATGATTACCGAAACCAATGTACCCAACCGGGAAAACCTTACCTATTTCGGTAACGCCAATGAAGCCCATGCCGTTTACAACTTTGCACTGCCTCCATTGTTGATCCATACGCTGATTACCGGCAGCTGCAGCCACCTGAAAAGCTGGCTGATGACTCTGCAGCCTGCTCAGAATGGCACGGCATTCTTTAATTTTATCGCTTCACACGATGGTATAGGCCTGCGTTCTGTTGAGGGTATATTAAGTGAGAAAGAGTCTGACCAGTTGATCAATACCATGGTCGAATTCGGTGGACGTATCTCCTGGCGTGCGGTTGAAGGTGGCATGAACAAGGCTTATGAAATCAATGTCAGCCTATATGAAGCCTTTTCCGGCACGGTAAAGGGGCGTGATCATTTCCAGCAACAGCGTTTTATTTGTGCGCATGCGATTATGTTAGCTATTGAAGGCATACCTGCCATCTATGTACATAGTATGGTGGCAACCCTGAATGACTACGAGAGAGTAGAGCTGACCAGTCAGAATAGAGGCATTAACCGGCATGTGTGGGATTATCCGGAACTGCAGGCCAAACTCGCCGATGCGAGTAGTCACCATGCACAGGTGTTTGAGGAGCTGAAACGGCTGATTGCTATCAGGCGCCTGCAGCCGGCTTTTCATCCGAATGCCACGCAATTTACCTTGCATATCAATGACCATCTGTTTGCTTTCTGGAGGCAGAGCCCGGATCGCAGGCAAAGCATATTCTCCATCAATAATATCTCTGATCAGCCTGAACTTCTCAGCCTAACAGATCTGAATCTGATAGAACTGGATAGCTGGACTGACCTTGTAAGCGGTCAGAGGTTTGAGGAGCTGAATCAGAGTATTGAACTGGCACCATATCAAACGCTTTGGCTAACGAATCATATCTGTTGCGAGTGATTGACGGATGCTGCAAAGCCAACCCGGCATCATTTGGATGCCAGCCGTGTTCCTTCAATCCGAGGAGAGTACTCTTACTGACATGATGAAACCGCTTTGAGTACACTATCATCCCTGCGATCAACAACCAGACTGTTGCCTTCGATCTTTTTAGACTGGTGTTTGATCTCGGCAATCACTTCAGAAGCTTCCAGATGTGAGGTGAACTTATTGGCAGTGCAGACCACGGCACTGACCGACAGGCTGGCCAGCGCAAACTGTCTGATCTGGCCGAGACGGTCTGCAGCCTCAATATAACCGCGCTCCCTGTCCTTCTCGTTATATAAGAGCCGGGATTGTTCGGCGAAGGTGTCCAGTATTTTCCAAACCCTGGATTCCCAGTTTTCACCGGATAATACGATGACAAAATCATCACCACCGATGTGCCCCACGAAGTCCTCATTCAGCGTAGTATCCCGCAGGAGATCTGCCACCAGGCGGATCATTTGATCACCCCGTTCGTAACCGTACTCGTCATTGAAGGCTTTAAAGTTATCAAGATCAAAATGGCTGAGTACAAAGTCTCTGGCTGAATGCAGACGAACCTGAACTTCGGAATCTATACGTACATTGCCGGGCAGGCTGGTTAGAGGGTTGCAGTGCAGGGCGTGCTCTACCTGGGTTTGGGTGATCTTTTCCAGCAGTGCACGAATGGAGAGCATGCCAATATATTTTTCTCCATCACATACAATTAATGGACAATACACAAGGTCGTAGGGGCGGCTGGTTGCCTGTTGACTGGCCGTTGCCAGTGAGTCATCCACCTTGACCACCAGTGGGTCTTCGAGCATCAGTTTTGAAACCGAAGATTTATGATAAAGGCTGTGGGCAAATGGTTTGGAAAACGCTTCAAACAACTCATCGCGTATGACTGCTCCGACGACTCGTCCATGTTCGACAACCGGAACCGCCTGAAGTTGGGGATTAGACTGGAAGCGACTGAGCATGGCGGTCAACATATCATTGGGGGAACATGCCGGTGTCGGGTGCATGCGCAGAGAGCCGATCTGTTCACGGTCCGGCAGTCGGATGGTTCCTGCTTTGATTTTGGCAGCAGGGGCGAATGATTCAGTGTGAGAGCGCTTGCTGGTTTCCATCAGTATATTGGGTAATGATAATACAGCCTGATCCTTTGGTCTGCCCAGTAGATAACCCTGGCCATAGCCTACGCCCATGGCTTGTACAAAACGCAAGTCATCTGCCGTTTCAATACCTTCAGCAATCACCTGGCAACCGACCCTGTTGGCCAGATCAACAATCAATTTTACGAATTTCCCTTCTACACGATCATGATTGATACCGGAGACAAAGTATTTATCCAGTTTCAGAAACTCGGGCTGCAATTCGGCCAGAAGGCGAAGGTTGGAGTAGCCTGCACCCAGATCATCCAGAGCGATCGAGAAGCCCATCGCTTTGTAATAGTTTACCGCACTTTTGAGTCGGGAGATATCAGTCTGCTTATGTTCTGTCAGTTCGAGTATGACCCGGTCACTGCTTAAGCCTGCCTCTTGCAGAATATCCAGGGTGTGGCCACTCCGAAAACCGGGATCGACTATAGCACTTGGACAGATGTTGAGTGAGAGTTTTCCGGGCATGTTTCGGGCAACGAAGTTTTCTACAGCTTTACGACGGCAAATATAATCCAGCTCAGCCATCATCTGATGTTCATAGGCTGTTTCAAACATGATGTCGGGTTGATGGAGGGGAGAGTCAACCGGGCCTCTGGAGAGCGCTTCGTAGGCGAATACACCGGTGCCTGTGATGTCAAATATGGGTTGGAAAAGTGTGTCGATACGCTGTTCAGCAATAATGTTTTCGAGCTCATCCTTGAGGGATTGATCCTGCCTGGCCAGTTCGTTGGGTGTCGATTGCTCTATTTCCATCATAGTAACTCCATAAGACACTGCTGATGTGAATGTCTATAGCTGATTGATATGACAAAGTTGTGACACCCGTATGACAGCCGGTGGTCATTGATAAATTTCAGGTTGCTCTGAAAGCTCTTGGACGGTAGCAGTCATTATGTGTTTTTCAGCAACAGCCAGCTTTGTAGTCGGTGGTGCCTTGGGTGCTGTCGGGGTCGCTACCCTGTATAGGGTCAAAACAAGGCGTGAGCTCCCCTTTGCTGCGATTCCGCTGCTGTTCGCGATACAGCAGTTCATCGAAGGCATACTCTGGTTATCCTTTGATTATGATACCGGGCTGCTTCAATCCATGGCAACCTATGCATTTACGATGTTTTCTCACGTGTTGTGGCCGATCTATATACCGTTTGCTGTCTGGTTGATGGAAAGAGAACCTTGGCATAAAAAGGTGATCTGGCTGTTCCGCATTATCGGCCTTGCCGCAGGTTTTCAACTGCTGCTACTTATCACCACGCAACCACTGACTGTCATAGCGGTTGAGCATATCATCTATGTCTCTCCAAATATTTATGATTGGCCAATGATGATGCTCTATATTGCGGCAACCTGTCTGGTTTCGTTCTTCTCCACTCATCTGCTGATTCGAATCTTCGGGTTGCTTGCACTGCTTCTGTTCGTGATCTCTTACCTGTTTTACACCGAAGCATTTATCTCGGTCTGGTGTTTCTTCGCTGCAATATTGAGTCTGATAGTCTATTTCCAGTTCAACCAAAGAAGAATCTGAAAAGCTGACTCTCTACCTCACCACGAACCTCTACTTGCGGCCAACACAGGCCATTCGATGTCAGTATGTTTATCATGGGTTATCAATATACCGGGTTATATATCGCTACCTACCCATGATAATCAGGGCAAAAGTATAACGACCCTTTCAAATTGCCACCGGGAACCTGTTGATCTATGCTTAAACTAAAGCAATCGGAGGGCAGATGAATATGATCACCATGCCAACAGATAGATGGGTATATTCAATTAGTTATGTATCCAGAACCTTAAAAGTATTATAACTACTTGTAACTGAGAAAACATATGACGATCCGAAGGCACTTCATCTTATTTGGCATTACTTTTTTTGCTTGGACAATGTACTATTTATTGGGATTACCATTCAATTACTTTGTTGATTGGAATGTAGCTGAGAAGACATTATTAAGCCTAATCTCAGCGTTCGCAATAATTCCATATATTGCGTTTTTTGTATTGTTTTTTCTAGGGAACGATTATTTAAAGACAAGCATTTGGTTTGCATTTTATGCGTCTGTGTTAATTTTTGTGTTGGATTTCATTGTGGTTGGTTTGATCGAAGGATACGGAATACATTTTGTGATATCACATTGGCCACTTACACTCGGCTACCTATACGTATGGATATCTTTACCACTTGTAGGCAGCGTTTTAGAAAGGATTTCTAGGGAAAAACACTGATTCAATGAACTTCATGGATGTATTGTTTAAAAATAACGTAACTATTATTTCCAGCGGACGGCTATCGCCGCCGCTGAAATTTGCGTTATATGCAGATAGAATCCGAGTAAAAGGGTGTTGATAAGATGAATAGAGTTGTTGTATTTGGAAAGCCTGGAGGTGGTAAATCAACTCTAAGTAAAAAACTTTCTGCTGCTACAGGTATCAAGCTATGTGCCCTGGATTTAATCGAATATAAACAAAATGGCGAGCGCGTCCCACCTGAAGAGTATTCGAAAAAGCATGCCGACTTGATAGGGGCTGATAGCTGGATCATTGACGGGCTTGGTACATTAAAATCTTTCTGGCTACGTGTTGATGCAGCAGATACTCTCATTTATGTTGATTTACCGTATTATGTTAGCTACTGGTGGGTTACGAAGAGGCTACTAAAGAGCTTTATTGTAAAGCCAGAAGGTTGGCCTGAAGGTTGTTCAGTTTTGAAAGGAACATTGGCAGGCTGGAAATATCTCCGATTATCTCCCGGATTCTGGACCCCTGAGTTGTTCGAAGAAATTCAGTATCGTGGTAAAACTAAAGATATTTATAGGATTACATCCGTTAAAGAGTTAAATGATTTTGGAGGGCTGTCTCAGATAACTAAGCATTATTCTGTTTAACCCATTGTTTTAGCTGCTTTAATTGGGATTTAGAATCACTATTGTTAAAACGCCACTCACATTCCTTCAAAAGTAGCGGATCAGAAAGACAATCTACAAAACGCGCGATGCCGCGCGTTCAGAAGTGTTTGATTATATCGAAGTCTTTTATAATCGTAAGGCGTCGGCATAGCCATCTTGGCCACGTCTCGCCAGTTGGCTATGAGATTGCATTTTTGGAAGATAACAAACGTCTACTGAAATGTGGGTAGTCCAATCTGACCCCTTTTACCTATCTGGATTTTCAATCACTCATTGTGGTGTGGTTTTCTTCGGCTTAAACAAAACAGGGAGGCGTAAGCCTCCCCGTTGTGCTCAGCAAGCTGTTGCTGTTTTAGAAGTGGTAAGCGATGTTGGTAGTAAGACCCCAGATACGGGCTTTGGAGTCGGCTAGGAATACAGAACCTGCAGTCATTTTGACCGGGAACATGTACTGCATCCAATCTGCACCTATGGAAACATTGCTGTTGATTTTATAATCAACACCAGCACCTACGCTCATACCTGTTTTGGTCTTGGTCTGAGTTGCGGCGTTGGAGGTTCCTTTGATGCGAGCGGTGGTAGCACCAGCGAGCATGAACAGATCAATGTTGGATGTGACCGGATACTTGGCTTTGGCCAGGTAGGAAACAAATAGAGGACTGGAGTAGGTGAGGGTATTATTACCAGCGTAGGTCTTCTTGTTTTTGCCGCTCATGCCGAGACGCAGTTCAGCTGCGAAGTACTCATTGAAGTCAGCACCGAATTTAGCGTAGCCACCAAAGGTGGTTGCAGTTTGGTCAACGCCAGCTGCCTTATGTTCAGTGTTAATAGTACCTACGCCCAAGCCTGTGTAGTAGGAAATGTCCTGTGCGTTTGCGCTCGTAGCCGCTCCAGCGGAGGCCAAAGCAATAGCTGCGGTAATGATTATTTTTTTCATGTATATCTCCTGAATCAGGCCGTGAAGACAGCCGCCTTTTTGAATGCGGGGCAGCCTAGAAATCAATTCTTAACTTAACCTTAAGATTTATTGTGATATCCCCCTTTCATTTATAAGGGGTAAATAGAGGGCGTTCTCTATGAATAAATATTTGCTCGTTCTCTTTATGTAGACTTCGGAGAGACTCTACGATGCAGGAAGCTGGCCAATAATAATGATGAATTTAAAACCGAACAGAGAGACATTCGAAATCACGCCGCAGAAGCGATCACGGGCAGCTGTTGTTCATCAGTTCTGAAGGATATTGATTGCTTTGGGCCTGCTTATAGGCTTATACCTTTGGCTCCAGCGTGGAGTTCAGCTTCAGCAAGTTAATCGAGTAATCGTAATCGCGTAATCGGGTCTATAATCGGGTCATTAATCGGGTCAGGCTTGACTTATGGGTGTTTGAGCAAGGTGAAAGTACACGCTTATTCTATTCTGACCGTCCGGGTTTGGCCGGAAGCATGCATGGTAAAATAATCATCTGCCATCAGAGGCTTAGAATGCAGCAGACTATTATGAGACGGTCAGGCTTTGCCAGGCTACGAAACAGCCGAGAAAGATCAGAACGAAGGCAAAACCTTTCTGTAGATGGGCTGCAGGCAGACGTTTGAGCAGGATGCCGCCTATGATGCTTCCGGCTGCCGCAATGATAGCAATGGTAGCGGTCAGTCCGGGATCAATCTGCACGGAAGCTATGGTTGAATAACTGACTATGGCAGCAAGCGCATTAATGATAATGATCACCAGAGAGTGGCCAACTGCCGTCGGGAAATGGCCAATTCCCAGAAAGACCAATGCAGGCACGAGAAGAAATCCACCACCAACGCCGAGCAGGCCGGTTAACAGGCCGATGACAAGACCCGCCAAAAGTGCTGGGATATAACGGAAAGCACGGATTTTATTTTCCAGTTTAACAAATCCGGTCCAGATAGCCACGCCAAGAATCAATATGGCCAGCAGAGCCAGCTGCGTAGACTCTGGCATGGTATTACCTATGCGGGCTCCCATCATACTGCCTGCAACACCTGAGACCCCCAGTGCGGTGAGTAGTCGCCATTGAACCTGCTTCCACACCTGCTGGTGAATAGCTGCAGTGAGAGAGACCAGACTGACGATCCACAGGCTCATCGGAACAGCTTCTTTGACTGTGATATCCCCAATCATGATCAGGGCAGGCACCGTCAACATGCCACCGCCAGCACCGAACAGCCCCAGTACCAGCCCTATGGCAAGGGCTGCGGGGAAGATCCAGACACTCATAGCTCTCCGGTTTTACCGCAGGCCAGATTAGCTGGAACTGCCTCGTGTATGCGTTTGGGGTCTGCCAGATCCAGATTATCCATGAATGTGATAAAACCATCTCTTCCCAGATTCATGCGCGGGTTCCATTGCTTTTCTTCAGCGATAGCTGTGCATGTCATACCTTTATAGTCATGGCCGGGATAGACCAGAGTCTCATCGGGCAGGGTGAACAGCTTGTTGGATATGGAATCGAACAGGGTGCCCGCATCACCCTGCTGGAAATCGGTTCGGCCACAGCCTCGAATCAGCAGGGCATCGCCGGTCATCACCCGGGATTCAGAGAGGAAGCTCAGGCAACCATTGGTATGGCCAGGTGTTTCAAGCACGCTGATCGCATGTTGACCAAAGCTGAACTGATTCCCTTCAGATAGTTGCAGGTCGGAACATGCCACCTGACCATGCTCTGACACACCTGTGGTACAACCCAGCTGCTCGCGTAATCCACCCAGAGCCGTGATGTGGTCGGCATGCACATGGGTGTCGAAGGCATAAACCAGTGTCAGATCCAGCTCCTTAATAAGCTTCATATCCCGTTCCAATTGTGTATCTACCGGATCGATAATGACTGCTTCACCTGTTTTCTGATCGGCAAGCAGATAGCTATAGGTCCAGGTCTTCTGATCAAAAAGCTGTCTAAATAACATGGGACACTCCTTTTGTTGATGCTGAATGTGTTACGGAGATTATAGTTGAATTGAGTTTTCATTACACTATCAGGGACGGCGGTTCCTCGCCGTGATTTGAAACCGTGAAATCCTTGAGACTTCTCTATAGAATGTGCTCTAAATTATTTTCAGGGATTTCATTATGAGCGAATCAAGCAAGCACCGTCGTATTACGGACGTACCGCCACTGGATAAAACAGCAGACGGTCTGGTTAGTGGAATCCAACGTCATTTCTTGCGAACACTGGGTCAACACACAACAAGCAAGGATCATCATTACCGTTATCGTGCTCTGGCTTATGCCATCCGTGACCATTTGATGGAAAATTGGAAAAGTACCAAGGACGCCTACGAAGAGAATGGAGGCAAACGCGCTTATTATCTGTCTCTGGAGTTCCTTATGGGTCGTGCGCTTGGGAATGCTATGCTTAACCTGGGTTTGGAGCAGCAGGTTGAAGAAGCAATGCACGTGCTTGGACTTAACCTGGAAGAGAAGATTGAAGATGAAAATGATGCGGGGCTGGGTAATGGTGGCCTGGGCCGTCTGGCCGCCTGTTTTGTTGACAGTTGTGCTACACTGCAGTTGCCGGTGACCGGTTATGGCATCCGCTACGAATATGGCATGTTTCGTCAGCGTATCGTTAACGGTCACCAGGTGGAGGACCCGGATCACTGGTTGATCAAGGGCAATGTATGGGAAATTGAACGCCCGGAATACGCTCGTCGCATCCATTTTGGTGGCCGCACTGAATGTTATCATGATGACTGCGGTGTAACCCGTTGTCGCTGGGTAGATTCCCATGATGTGGTTGCGATTCCTTTTGATACCCCGGTTCCGGGTTACAAGAATGGTACGGTGAATACGCTGCGTCTGTGGAAATCAGCGGCTACCGATGAGTTCGATCTGGGTGAATTCAATGCAGGCAGTTATCCTGAGTCTGTGGCGCAGAAGAATGAAGCTGAACATATCTCGATGGTGCTCTATCCGAACGATTCAAGTGAGAACGGCAAAGAGCTGCGTCTGAGGCAACAGTATTTTCTGGCATCAGCCAGTATTCAGGATGTAGTTCGTCAGTGGGTGGATATTCATGGCACTGACTTCAGCAAGTTTGCTGAGAAAAACTGCTTCCAGCTTAACGATACGCATCCGACCGTCTCTGTTGCAGAACTGATGCGTATCCTGATGGATACATACAAGCTGGGCTGGGATGAAGCCTGGGATATTACTACAAAAACGATGGCTTATACCAATCATACACTGCTTCCGGAAGCCCTGGAGCGCTGGCCTGTTTACCTGTTCGGCCGTCTTCTGCCGCGTATTCTTGATATCATTTATGAGATCAATGCACGTTTTCTTTCCGAGATAGCCAAGCACTGGCCGGGCGATATTGAGCGTCAGCGTCGCATGTCGATTATTGAAGAGGGTGATGTGCAGCAGGTGCGCATGGCATATCTGGCTCTGGTCGGCTGTTTCTCTGTTAACGGTGTGGCGCAGCTACACTCAGACCTGCTGGTGGAAGGGCTGTTTGCTGATTTCTATGCGTTATGGCCTGAGAAGTTCAATAACAAAACCAACGGTGTTACTCAGCGTCGCTGGATGGCATGGTGTAATAAGCCGATGTCGAAGTTGATCAGTGAAACCATTGGTGAAGGCTGGGTGACTGACCTTAATCAGTTGCGCAATCTGGCCGCCTATGCCGACGATGCTGCTTTCCGGCAACAGTGGCTGGCCTGTAAGCGCAAGAATAAGGAGCGTTTAGCCGCTGTTGTTGAGAAGGAGTGTGGCGTTACCTTCAGTCCTGATGCGATGTTCGATATACAGGTGAAACGTATTCATGAATACAAGCGCCAGCTGTTGAACCTGCTGCATGTGATTCATCTCTATGATCGTATCAAGCGCGGTGATACCGAAAACTGGACACCACGTTGCGTCTTGCTCGGTGGTAAGGCTGCACCGGGTTATTACATGGCCAAGCAGATTATCAAGCTGACCAATAATATCGCTCAGGTAATCAACAATGACCCTGATGTGGGTGACAAGCTGAAGTTGGTATTCTTCCCTAACTACCGTGTTTCCGCGATGGAAATCATTGCACCTGCAGCCGACCTCTCCGAGCAGATTTCCACTGCCGGTAAGGAAGCTTCCGGTACCGGTAACATGAAATTCATGATGAACGGTGCGATGACGATAGGTACTCTGGATGGTGCCAATATCGAAATCCGTGAAGAGGTGGGTGCAGAGAACTTCTTCCTGTTCGGTCTTGATGCAGATGAAGTGGAAGCGATACGTGGTTCGTATGACCCGAACGGTATAGTTGCCGGTGATGAAGATTTCCAGCGTGTGATGGAACTGCTGGAATGCGGTCACTTCAGCCAGTTTGAACCGGGTCTGTTCCTGCCTATTATCCATGCTATCCGCAGCTCCGATGACCCATGGTTGGTAGCGGCTGATTTCCGCTCTTATATCGATGCACAGCAGGAAGCTGCGAATGCATTCCAGGATCAGGATCGCTGGCAGAAGATGAGCGTATTGAACACGGCATATAGTGGTAAGTTTTCTACTGACCGTACCATGCTGGATTACAATCGCGATATCTGGAAGCTGGAACCGATTGCCGCCAATGGTGAATCGCTAGTACGCTGATTCATTCCCGATCAGTATGATGCCTGAAAAAGCGCGGAGCTAACCACTCCGCGCTTTTTTTCTCTGCTATTCCGGAAAGAGGATGCTGGCACTGCCACGGCTTATATTGGTAAGCAGATGTTCAAGCTCCGCTTGCATGCCTGCTTCCACCTCAATATACATTTCGACATCATGCCCATACAGGGTCTGTTTAATGATGACATTCAAGCCACCAAGCAGACGACGTATATTGCTCTCCAGTGCAAAGGGGAGATGCAGGACTGCCGGGAGTGTGGCTATGCGACGGGTGAGTGGCAGCCCATCAGCTGCTTGCTGTACCGAACTTGTGTAGGCACGTACCAGGCCGCCCGCGCCGAGTTTAATGCCACCAAAATAGCGGCTGACGACAACAATGATTTCACCAACCCCCTTGTGTTGCAGTACATTAAGCATGGGTTTGCCTGCAGTGCCCTGTGGCTCTCCATCATCGGATGAGGCGCGTTCAATCGAAGATTCGGGGTGACCGGCAATATAGGCCCAGCAGTGATGACGGGCTTCAGGTTGCCGCTCTTTGACCTGCATAATAAAGGCGAGTGCATCGGCTCTGCTTTCGGCATGGCCGATATCGGTGATAAAGCGGCTGCGTTTGATCTCCTGTTCCACACAGAGGTGTTCAGCTGGAATGTTATAGGATGAGCCCATGACTGTTATTTTTGAGTTCGGGTCAGATGCCCAAAGCGATGGTGGCGGCTCCAAGCAGTCCGGCATTATCATTGAGGGTGGAACGAAGCACGATCTCCTGGCCTTTCAGTGGCGGAATCAGGTTGGCGTTGAGTTCCTTCATCAAAGCCGGGTGCAGGATATCCCATGCGCCACTTAAGCCACCGCTGATGGTGATCGTACTAACATCGAGCAATTTGACAGCTTCAGCAATGGCCATGCCCAGGTATGATCCGGCTTCATGTAAAACGGCTTGTGCAGTTGTATTACCTGCCTGTGCCAGTGCAAAGATTGCTTTTGCATCATGTTGCTCACCGCTTTTCTCGCTATAACGCCTTATGACGGCTGTAGCTGAGGCATAGGCCTCAACGCAACCGTGATTGCCGCAACCGCAGAGCAGGCCATCGTGGTGCTCGATACAGAGGTGACCGAATTCCATGGCCATGCCATGTTCACCAGAGTAGGGCATGCTATTAAGTATCAAACCGCTTCCAATGCCTGTTCCGAGCGTAATATGCAGCAGATTGTTTTGTCCTTTACCTGCACCATAATGGTGCTCGCCAATAGCAGCGCAAAGCGCATCATTTTCAACCGCAACCGCTATGCCAAGTGCCTCAGCCAGTCGTTCAGTCAGTGCAAAATCCTGTAGCAGAGGCAGGTTGGGTGAGCTGGCCAGTCGTCCGCTCTGGCTATGGAAAAAACCGGGGAAACCCATACCGATACGGTTGATGCCGTGCAGTTCGGCGAATGGAGCGATAATCTCTGTCAGTGTGTTGATAACATGAAGTTCAGCATTATGCTGAGAGCGCAGGCTATGCCTGCTTAATTCTGCTCGGCTGCGTATCTCATCGATAATGGTGCCATTCTCTTCGATCAGGGCCAGGCGAATATTGGTGCCGCCTATGTCGGCTGCAAGTACATGCTTCATGCCGAGAGCAGTTCCTGATAGAGCTCTGCATATGCAGCAGCTGATGCTTCCCATGAAGAGTCACGTTTCAGAGCATTACTACGCATGCGAGACCAGACCGTGCGATTGTGATAGAGTGCTACAGTATACTCTACAGCCTCATCGAAGGCTTCGGGGGTGGCATTTTCAAAGTGAACGCCGGTAGCACGGCCTTTGGCCTGCTTGTGATCTATGACCGTATCTTTAAGTCCGCCTGTAGCACGCACCACAGGTATAGTGCCATAGCGCATGGCCATCAATTGTCCCAGTCCGCAGGGTTCAAAGCGGGATGGCATCAGGAATATATCGCCACCGGCATAGATGCGGCGGGCAAGATTTTCATTAAATCCACGCCAGAAATGCATCTGTTCAGGGTTGGTATCGGCAATCTGGTGCAAAAGGTGTTCACTGTGCGGATCTCCGGAGCCAAGCACTGCCAGCTGATAGCCACGGTCTAGCCATTTTTGTATGTTGGCTAACAGCAGGTCAATACCTTTTTGATCGGCCAGACGTGAAATCAGCACCATCAGCGGCGTGTCACTGCAGACCTTCAGTCCAAACTCTTTCTGTAAGGCCTCTTTGCACTTTTTCTTGCCTGCTGTTTTGCCAGCTTTGTAGCTGGCGGAAAGTGTGATGTCATGGGCGGGATCCCAATCCTTGATATCCAGACCGTTGACAATGCCGGAAAGTTTATCGGTATGAAGTTGCAGGAAACCATCAAGTGCACAGCCATATTCAGGGGTAAGTATCTCTTCTGCATAGGAGGGACTTACTGTGGTGACTGCGTGCGCAGAGCTAATACCGGCTTTCATACAATTAATCTGGCCATGAAACTCATAATTACCGGAATGGAAGTGATGGCTTGGAATGCCAAGGCGGTGAATCCAGTCGACCGGGAATACCCCCTGGTATGCGAGGTTATGGATGGTATAAACGGTTTTTGCCTGGGCAATATTGGCATGATGCTGGTATTGGGTCTGAAGCAGCAGTGGAATCATCGCTGTCTGCCAGTCGTGACAGTGAATGATATCCACCTTTTTCTTTAATAATGCAGCAGCTTCAAGAGCTACACGGTTAAATAGCAGATAGCGCAGCAGGTTGTCTTCATAGGCGCCGCCTGCAGGGCCGTAGAGACCTTCACGGTCATAGAGGTCATCCTGCTCAACCAGAATGAATCTGATACCGTTCATGCGTGTTTCATGTAGAGGGCAGTGGCGCTGTATTTCATCAGCCCACATTTCGATGCTGGTATGCATGGGTTTGGTTTCGATCTTGTTGGCTGATAGATGAGATCGATAAAAAGGCATGATTACTGTCACATGATGCCCCAGATGCTGGAGTGCATGTGGCAGTGATCCTGCAACATCGGCAAGACCACCTGTTTTGGCTAATGGGGATGCTTCAGAAGCAATAAAGACTATGTTTAGCTTGGCCATCGTTCCCTCTCTACGGAGTAATAAGGCAATGCTAGCATATTAAATGAGTCAAAAAACATTTGTTGCGGGCTTGGGAGCGAGAGCAGGAGAGGTGTAGGAATATAAATTACTGAGCCGGGTTGAGTTCTTTTGAACTGGGATTAGCCTGTGCGAAAGCGGTAGGGGCAATCATGAGCTGCCAAGGGAGGGGAAGTGTCTGATCTGACTCAAACCATAGAATGGAAAAATCTTGCGGCGCATGCTGAAGAGATGAAACAGGTGCATATGCGAGAGCTGTTTGCCGATAACCCCGATCGTTTCAACGACTTCTCTATCCATTTCAATGACATACTGGTTGATTACTCCAAAAATATAATTAGCAAAGATAGCATGAACATGCTGATGGATCTGGCCCGTGCTCGCGATGTTTCCGGCTGGACGGGGCGCATGTTCAGTGGCGAAAAGATTAATAACACAGAGCAGCGTTCTGTGCTGCATACCGCACTACGCAACCGTTCCAATACCCCGGTAATGGTGGATGGTAAGGATGTGATGCCGGATGTGAACCGGGTACTCAAGCAGATGCGTACATTTACCGAAGCCGTACGTTCGGGTGCATGGCTTGGAAGTACAGGCAAACGGATCACTGATGTCGTCAATATCGGTATCGGCGGGTCGGATCTGGGACCTGTGATGGTGACGGATGCATTGACCCCGTTTGGACGAGATAAGCTGCATATGCACTTTGTTTCCAATGTTGATGGTACACATATGGTGGAGACGCTGAGGCATCTCTCACGTGAAACCACACTGTTTGTGATCGCCTCCAAAACCTTTACCACGCAGGAGACCATTACCAATGCACGTACCGCACGAGACTGGTTTTTAACCCGTGGTGGTAGCAAAACAGCAGTAGCCAAACATTTTGTTGCCGTATCTACCAATACCAAAGCGGTATCGGCCTTCGGTATTGATACAGCCAATATGTTTGAATTCTGGGATTGGGTTGGTGGTCGCTACTCACTCTGGAGTGCTGTGGGTCTCTCCATTGCACTCTCTATCGGTATGGATCATTTTGAGAAGCTACTGGAAGGCGCGCATGAGATGGATGAACATTTCCGCACGGCTCCACTGGAAGAGAATGTGCCGGTGATTCTGGCCATGCTGGGTGTGTGGTATAATAACTTTTTCGATGCTGATTCGCATGCCATGCTGCCCTATGATCAGTATATGCATCGTTTCCCTGCCTATTTTCAGCAGGGGGATATGGAGAGTAATGGCAAATGTGTAAGGCGCGATGGCACGCCGGTGAATTATTCTACCGGTCCGATTATCTGGGGTGAGCCGGGAACCAATGGCCAGCACGCCTTCTATCAGTTGATTCATCAGGGAACAAAGCTGATTCCATGTGACTTTATGGCACCGGTTGAAACAAAAAATCCGGTTGGACGTCATCATCCGATGTTGCTGTCCAATTTCTTCGCCCAGACCGAAGCCCTGATGCGGGGTAAAAATGAGGCCGAGGTGCGTCGTGAGCTTGAGGCCGAGGGCTTAAGTGGTGAGCCGCTGGAGTCATTGATTCCTCATAAGGTGTTTCCGGGTAACAAGCCGACCAACTCTATCCTGTTTCAAAAACTGACCCCGAAAACATTGGGTGAATTGATCGCGATGTATGAACATAAAATTTTTGTGCAGAGCATCATCTGGGATCTGAATGCCTATGATCAGTGGGGGGTGGAGCTGGGTAAGGAGCTGGCACGTAAAATCCTTCCGGAGCTGGAAGAGCTTGAAGTTGTGACCGGCCATGATGCTTCAACCAATGGGCTGATTAATTATTACAAAGAGCACCGGAACGAGTGATATCGAAAGCTCTGTTTATGGCAATGGGGCTATAATGTTTTGACGTCAAAATGTTAAATGTTATCCTGCTTGCCTGCGTGAGGGGTTGATCATGGATAAGTCTAAAGCAAAACAAGCCACCATCTATTTCGATGAAAATATACATAAAGCCCTGAGGCTGAAGGCTGCAGGCACCAATCGCTCGATTTCTGATGTGGTTAACGAGGCGGTGAAGAATCTTCTGGCCGAGGATCAGAAGAGCCTTGAGGCCTTTGAAGCACAGGATTATGAGCCGGTAATCAGTTACGAAGATCTGCTTAATGACCTGAAATCTGATGGGAAAATCTGATCATCAGTTTGCTGATCGCATTAGATCAGTGGTATCTCTTCGTATCAGGGCCGTGCGGAAAAGAATAATTTTAGCTTAATTTAACATGAAATCCCCTTAACTTGAGTATGGGGCAAGGGGGTCTGTAGTGTTCCCTCATATGCAGCTGAACAGTTGCAGTTCGGTTATCGCAAATCATTAGTCAGGAGAATTCTTATGAAAACCAGAGGCATTATTATTCTTTCAGCGGCACTGCTGGTGGGTGTGCAAAATGTTTCAGCCAAAAACCCTGGCCCGGCTCCGGAGGCTATTTATCCGGTAACACCGTTGGTGGCGGTCAAGGGTGTGGAAAGCGTCTACCCATCTACAGCAGGCGACTTTATGGTGTTTGCTCAACGTAAGGGAGGTGATTACTTCGTACTGCGTACTTCCAAAAATTCTCCTGCATCAGGTTCATATAAGTTAAAGGCTCTGACTTTGATTGACGAGATGCGGTACGGCGTAGCTGTTGCTGATGGGTCGATTGGTTATGTCAGTAACCGTATGGGGCCGATTTCAGCCTGGATGTGGCAGGGTCGTGGCGATGGTCATGTCTCGATTGGTAATATGGCGACTTACCGGGGTGGTATGGCTCCGCATCATCTGAATGCATCCAGCGATGGCAAGGTCTGGTGTTTCGACTCGACCTTCCAGAAGCTGCGTTATAATCAGATGCTGGCAGAGTTTGCCAGTCCTTCGCATTGGGAGCTGGTTGGTCAACAATGGCGGAGTTATAATTCCGACAATTTCCGTCACAAGGCCGGTTATAAGCCGACTGAAACGGGCCAGAAAAACAAGTTTGAGCCTCCAGTACTGTTTACCTTTGCACGCAAGAATAGTCAGATGATGATGATTCCCAATGCATATAACGGTGCGATTTCGCCCGATGGCAGTAAGGTTGCATTTGTACGCGAAACCAAAGGGAACTATGATATCTGGATGCAGAACATTGAAGGTGGCGATTTGATGCAGCTGACAAGCTCACCATTCGGTGATTTTGAGCCGTCATGGAGCCCTGATGGAAAAAAACTGTTGTTTGTATCCAACCGCGACACAGCAGGCGATGTACGCAAAACCTCAATTTATATGTTGAACCTTAAAAACAACCAGATTAAACGCCTGACCAATAGTGCGAATGCAACTGATGGTGGTCCGGCGTGGCTGGATAATCGTAGTGTTGCCTTTCACTCAAACAGGGACCTTCAGTCTCCCCAGGCAAATACCGGGTCAAACTGGAATATCTGGCAGCTGAAATTACATTGATGGGATCTCTGTCCCGGATAAACGGATGATTCGCCCACTTTCTTTTATTGCGCTGCTGCTGCTGGCTAATCCAGTCTCTGCAGAAGACCTGCTGGATTGGCTGGATGGTGTGTCGCGTTCAAAGGCTTCTGCAACGGGTGCTGGTAAGGACAGTGTGATGGAGAGTGCTACTCTGGTTACTGTTGAGAATGGTGAGTTCGAGATGTACCCGAAGGTTTCACCGGATGGGAAATACCTCCTGGTAAGCTCAGGTAAGCGCAAGAGCACTGCTATTACACGGCGTGTACTGGAGAATGGTGAGATATTGAATACTGTGACAGATGATAAGCTGTCTCTTGATTCATTCGCATGGAATGGCAATGAGCAAGTGATATTTCTGTCTGATCGTGGTGGAGATCTCGGTATCTGGTCGGTCGCTTCCAACGGGCAGGGCTCTGTGCGTCGCATGCATCGTTTGACCGGGACATTTATTCAGCCTCTGGTGTTGAAAGATGGCAGCCTGATTGCAGTACATCTGGAAAAAAAACAGGGTTTACATCGCTTAAGGAAAGCGAGCTCAGCCGTATTGAATTTCTCAAATTGGGATATTAAGGGAATTGAATCAACTCGCCTGCTGCATATCCAGAAATCAGGTGCAGTAGATGAACTGGCTGCCGGTATTAATCCCTCCCTGTCACCGGATGGGGAAAAGGTTGTGTTTTCCATGCAGGTCGGCCGTAGCTGGCATCTGTTTATGATGCATGTGGATGGATCAGATCTAATACAGTTAACCAATGATCGTAGTATAGATGTGCAGCCAACATGGAGCCCGGACGGTAAGTGGATAGCCTTCACCTCCGATCGTGGTGAAACCAATATGAAAACACACGGGAAAAGAAATTGGGATATATGGATGATCCATCATGATGGACGGAACCTGACCCGTTTAACCTTTGATGATGCACGGGATGGGGGGGCAGCGATTGCTGCCAATGGCAGAGTATATTTTCATTCAGATCGCAAGTTGGCTAGCTCTGAGCGTAAAGAACACAGGGTGAACGGCTCAAGCACCGGCTTTCATATATGGAGTCTCGCGACACCGGATGTGGTGGGGAGCTTTTAAGGATACTCTGAAAAAGTCAGAGTGTCCGTGCAGGCCATGGACAGCCTGCCACACAGCCCAGGATAGCATTGTGGACGGCACTAGCCGTCCGAAGGGTGAGGGGCAGGATAGCCCGATTTACAATCGTGCACGGTAAGTGCTTGATTGTGTGAGTAAAGGAAAAACCGCGGCTTTTGCCTTTACTCGCTGAAAACTACACGGACGTAGTTTTTCAGAGTCTCCTTGACAGGGCTGCAGATTTAATAGGTTTCTATTATCCGGGGCATGGAGCGACCTTCAGCGATACATGGCTTAGTAACCGGTATTTTCTTTTAATGATGCATGCAGCTTTTCGCGTTGTGCATTGGAAAGGCTGATCTTCCCGTATCTCGTTTTCTCAATAAGTTCAGAGCTGCTTCGAATCAGTCTGAGGTTGTTGTCGCAGTTCCTGCAGTTGCCGCACATGGCGAGGTGAAAGTGAAATGTCAGCCTTTCCCAGAGGGATAGTTGGCGATCAAGACTATCGGATGCCAGGCGCGAGGCTTGTTTACATGCATGTTTCATGAGTTATACCCTTGTCCAAACCAGTTGAATTCCAGACATTTGCGCAAACTTAATCTTGCTCTGTGTAACAGGACATGCAGATGAGTCGCGGTAATATCACAACTCTTACATACGGTTTCTGTATCTTCTCCCGTGACATCACGCATGCGGAACACAAGTTGTTGTTTTTCAGGTAATTTATCTACACATGATTCCAGTACGGCATGAAACTGCTCGCTGCTACAGAGCTCTTCAGGATTCTCTTTCCATGCCTTTGGTGCCTCGCTCCAACTGCCATTTTCGTTGAAATAGACCGAAGTGGGGTCATTTTCTACGGCTTCAGCAAGTTTGCGCTCTCGAATCTCATGCCGGATATGATCAATGATTTTATGCTTTAAAATACCTGTCAGCCAGGTGCGGATGGAAGATTGTCCGGCAAACCTGGCAAAGCCCTTCCAGCCAGCCAGCAGCGTTTCCTGTAGTAAATCAGAAGCCAGCTCTTCATTATGCAGTCGGGACATCGCATAGCGATAGAGGTAATCACCATGTTCATTCAGCCAGACGTGAGGGTCATCGCTAGTCTCCATGTGCATCACTCTGCCTTAAGTGTCTTCCGCTTCAAGTAGTGCTGAAAAGAGGTTGAAGCTTCGCAACCGCTGTCGTTGGGTTAGCATGGGCCTCATGAAGTCTGAGCAAGCTATAGGTGTGTTTGATTCCGGGGTGGGTGGGTTATCGGTACTGGCCCATATCCATACATTGTTAGCCAATGAAAATCTCTGTTACGTGGCTGACTCAGCCTATATGCCCTATGGCTGTAAGCCGGAGAGTATGGTTGAAGAGCGTAGTCTGAAAGTGACTCAATTTCTGGCTGAGAGGCCGTGTAAGGCGATCGTAGTGGCTTGTAATACTGCAACGGCTGCTGCCATACACAAACTCAGGGGAATGTATGACATGCCGGTCATTGGTATGGAGCCAGCTCTTAAGCCTGCAGTGGGCTCAAGTCCCGCAGGGCTGGTGGGGGTGCTTGCGACCAGTGGCACGATCAGTAGTGATAAATTTAAACAGTTGAAATTGCGCTATGCAAAAGATGCAGAATTGATAGTGCAACCCTGCCCGGGGCTGGTTGAAGAGATCGAAAAGGGGGAGCTTGGGTCTGAACGTATGCTCAGTTTACTCGGCTTCTACCTGAAACCCCTGCTGGAGTGCGGGGTTGATACTCTGGTATTGGGCTGTACGCATTACCCGTTTATCTCACCGCTGATCAGGAGGCTGGTTGGGGAATCGGTGACTATACTTGATGCTGGAGATGCTATTGCACGTGAATTGTATCGCCAGCTTGAGCTGCGTTCCCTGTTATCTCTGAGAGAGGAGCAGGGAAGCCTGCACTTCTGGAAAAGTGGGGATGGATCGGCAGATCTGTTTTCCCGTTTATGGGGAAAAAAGGTGTCTGTGGATCAACTTGACTTCTGATGGATCTGTGCAGGCTCGATCAAGTGTGTCAAAAGACCATAAATGGCTGAAAATGAACGTTTTTCCACTTGCATAGCGCAAGCTGGTAATTATGGTATCGCGATATTCGAATGTATGAGGAAATAAAATCATGAGCACAAAGAAAAAAATCACGAAAGCTGAATTGCTGGCTATAGCCGGTGAATTGGGATTGAAAGGTTTGTCCAAGTATAAGAAGAACGAACTGATTCATATCATTCAGGTTGCAGAAGGCAATGATGCCTGTTTCATGAAGATCCCGAATTGTGCAGTAAACCCGTGTCTGTTCAGGACAGAGTGCCAGGCATAATCGATGTTTGTAACGATTTAAGCGGGTCTTTCGGGGCCCGCTTTTTTTATGGCCAGTAAGTGACCTTGGCAGTGCAGGTTTCAGATATCTCTACACGTGAAACTCGCACGCGTTCACTGTCCAGGCGCTTGCTCATCTCTTTATACAATTCGGCCGCGACATTTTCACTCGATGGATTGATGCGATCAAACGGTGCAACATCATTCAGGTTGTAATGATCCCATGGCTCCAGTGCTGCTTTCAGCTCTGTTTTCAGAATTTTATAATCTATGCCGAGACCGATCTCATCCAGTGATTCACATTCGACATATAGTCTTACATGCCAGTTATGACCGTGCAGACGAGCACAATCGCCCGGGTAGTCGCGCAGACTATGCGCAGCTGAGAAGTGGGTTTCAATTGAGAGTTCAAAACGGGCCATGCTATTCCCTATTTCCTTGTATTGGGTAAGAGAAGGGCTGCCGATACGGTACGGCCTTCTGCTACCAGAATATTATAAGTTCGGGCTGCTGCGCGGCTATCCATGCACTCAAAGCCTATATGTTTGTCGGTCAGGTAGGCCAGAACATCCTCGTTCGGAAACTGCGTTTTTCTGCCGGTTCCGAGTATCAATATTTCAGGTGCTGATGTTATAAACGCTGCCAGATGTTCAATCTTTAGATCGTTTAAATAATCAGGTCCCCATGGCGCTGTAAGCACTCCGGCATGTATGCTCAAGCCGGAGTTATATCGCTGATCATTTACTTTGATTTCGAGATCGTCATAACCTGTAAACAGGAGGGTTCCTGCAGCGAGTCTCGGGTTAACATCACCTTTCACTGTTTACTGCCAGTCCAGTCAGCAATCAGGGCCTTGCTTCCATCTCTTTGATTTCATCTTCATCGCCTTTGAACTTGCCCTCCAGAGAGAGCATAACAGGGCTGGCAACGTAGATGGAGGAGTAGGTACCAACAAGGATGCCTGCAATCAGGGCAAAGGCGAAATCGTGAATCACTTCTCCACCCATGAAAAACAGGGCCAGTACCACGAGCAGGGTCGTAATAGATGTCATCAGCGTACGGGAGAGTGTCAGGTTGATTGAGCCATTGACCACAGAAACTTCATTGTCAGGGGTCTTGCGCTTGCGATTGGCTGCCATGTTTTCGCGTATGCGGTCGAATACTACGATAGTATCGTTCAGTGAGTAACCGATCACCGTAAGCAGTGCCGCAATCACAGGTAGTGTGAACTCCTTGCCGGTAAGGGCGAAAAGGCCTAACACTATAGTGATATCATGTAACAGGGCCGCATCAGCACCGAGCGCGAAACGGAACTCAAAACGGAAGGTGACATAGATAAGGATGGCGAGCATGGCGACCAGAACGGCCATAATGCCGGCTTGGGTCAGCTCTTCTCCCACCTGTGGCCCTACAAACTCTACACGCCGCATTTCAATCGCATCAGCAGTAAATGCTTCGCTTAAGCCATCAAGAATGGCTGTGCTGATAGTGGAGGAGTTCTCATCGTCTCTGTTCTGTACGCGAATGAGGATCTCTTCGGGTGCACCGAACTCCTGGATCACAGCATTTCCGTAACCCTTTGGTGAGATGGCATCACGGACATCAGAGATAGCAGGGGCCTTGTCGAATTTTACTTCCACCAGTGTGCCACCGGTAAAATCAATACCGAAATTCAGCCCTTTTACAGCCAGGGTACCCAGCGAGGCCAGCAGCATTACTGCAGAGATAACCATGGCAATCTTGCGTTTGCCGATAAAGTCGAAATGGAGATCAGAACGAATCAGTTGCATGATAGTGCCTCAAATGCTCAGTTTTTCTATGCGGCCGCGTTTTGCGGTAGACAATGCGACAATGCCACGTGTCACAGTAATGGCGGTAAACATTGAAGCGAGGATGCCGACGGAGAGGGTGATAGCGAAGCCTTTCACCGGTCCTGAACCGAACTGGAACAGTACGATTGCTGCGATCAGTGTGGTGATATTGGCATCGACAATCGTGGAGAGTGCCTTGTCGTAACCACCGTCGATAGCAGCCAGTGGTGTTTTACCCAGACGTAACTCTTCCCTTATTCGTTCAAAGATGAGTACGTTGGCATCCACGGCCATACCTATGGTTAATACAATACCTGCCATGCCCGGGAGCGTCAGTGTACCGCCAATAATGCTCATGGCAGCGAGAATCAGCAGCATGTTAAAGACCAGTGCCAGATTAGCTACGAGACCGAACATGCGGTAATAGATGCCCATAAAGATCAGTACTAGAATCGATCCGAAGATGATGGAGTTGACACCCTGATCAATAGAGTCCTGTCCGAGGCTTGGGCCAATGGAGCGTTCTTCAACGACCATAACCGGGGCTGGCAGGGCTCCTGCGCGCAGTACAATGGCGAGATCATGAGCCTCTTCAGGAGTGAAGCTTCCGGTGATCTGGGCGCTTCCACCGGCAATGCGTTCGCGGATGACCGGTGCTGAGGTAACTGTATCTTCCAGGATGATGGCAAAGCGTTCACCAACGTGCGCAGTTGTTAGTTTATCAAACTTGCGTGCACCCTTGCTGTTGAACTTCAGTGTTACCGCGTACTCGTTAAAACGAGAGTCGATCGATACACGTGCATCGGCAATCTCACTGCCGGAGAGCTCTGTACGCTTTTTCAGCAGATAGGGCTGGCGATAGGTCTGGCCATTGCGGCTCTGTTCCGGGCCGTACATGATAATATCACCGTTGGGCAGCTGGCCTGAAAGTGCTTTATCAAGATCACCTTTTTCATCTACCAGTTTAAATTGCAGTTGTGCAGTACGACCAATCAGTTGTTTGGCACGTGCAGAGTCTTCAAAACCCGGGATCTGGATCAGAATGCGCTGTTTGCCCTGTTTGATGATTACCGGTTCGGTGGTACCCAACGCATCAATTCGGCCGCGAATGACTTCGATGGCCTGATCGACAGCAAGCTTGCGTGTCTCTTCAGCCATACTCTCTTTTAGCGTGAGGGTGAATAGCTTATCAGCTGCAGGGGCAAGCATGTAATTGCCGCCGAAAGCCTCGGTCAGAATTTTTTCAGCAGCAGCCAGATCATCGCTGTTTTTAATGGCGATGCTTAGAATATTGCCTTCCGCAGCAAGTTTGCTGTAGCGAATCTTCTCCTTGCGTAGCGCCTGGCGAGCGGTATCTATATCGCCTTCAACTCCGTGCGAGACTGCTTTGTCCACATCCACTTCGAGAACCAGATGTATGCCACCCTTGAGGTCCAGACCGAGATTCATCGGTTTGCTCAGTGAGGTGGGCCACCATGTTGGCGGTGTCATCAGGTTTGGCAGCGCCCCCATAAGGGAGACGACCAGTACGGTTAGAATTAACCAGGTTTTCCAGCGTGGAAAGCTATGCATGAATCAAATCCTATTAAAACGTAAACTTTTGTGTTTGCTGACTTTACTCGGTAAGAGCGGCAACGGTATCGCGTTTGACTGTGATGATAACGCCGGTAGCAATTTCTACTTTTACAGTGTCATCTTTAACTTCTGTAACTTTGCCGTATACACCGCCACCAGTCATAACCTTGTCGCCTTTTTTCAGGGATTCGATAAGGCCGCGGTGTTCTTTTACTTTTTTCTGCTGCGGACGAATGAGCAGAAAGTAAAAAATGACCATGATCAAGACCAGCGGGATCAGGGATGCAAAGCTATCACCACCAGCTGCGCCTTCAGCTTGAGCCGGAGTAATGATTGCCATAGCAGCGGCAATGGCTGCGAATGAAGAAGAAAATAGTGATTTCATATTAGGTAAAGCTCCTGAATATTAATAATGCGGCGATTATGCTTCACCACGGTAGCGTTGTAAAAACTGATTTCTGAATTCCGGCCAGTTTCCCTGTTCAAGCGCACTTCTGGCCCGCTGCATAAGGTCACAATAGTAGTGGAGATTGTGCAAGGTATTCAACCTTGAACTTAATATCTCTTTTGCCATGTACAAATGGCGCAGATAAGAGCGTGAAAAATTCTGACATGTATAGCAGCTGCAGTCTTCCATGACAGGGCGTGCATCATCAAAATGTTTGAGGTTCTTGATATTGATTTTACCATCATCGGTAAAAAGTGTGCCGTTTCGTGCATTTCGACTCGGCATCACGCAGTCAAACATGTCGATGCCACGATCTATGCCTTCGATCAGATCATCGGGCGTACCTACACCCATGACATAATGCGGTTTCTCTTCGGGTAGATGGGGGGCAAGTGCATCCATCATGGCCATCATATCTTCTTTGGGTTCACCAACTGAGAGGCCGCCGATGGCAATGCCTTCAAAGTCGATATTAGAAATGGCCTTCAGGCTCTCCAGGCGCAGTTCCGGATACATGCCACCCTGAACGATGCCAAAAAGTGCCTGGTTATCATTAACAGGCAGGTTCTCACGGCATTCACCAGCCCAGCGCATGGACATCTGCATGGATGATTCCGCTTCTTCATAGGTGGCCGGGTAGGGTGTGCATTCATCAAAAGCCATGACAATATCGCTGCCAAGCTTGCGTTGGATTTCCATGCTCTCTTTGGGGCCCAGGAATACTTCACGGCCATCAATGTGGGAGCGGAAGCGCACACCATGCTCTTCAATCTTGCGTAGTTCGCCCAGTGACCAGACCTGGAAACCACCGGAGTCGGTTAAGATTGGACGATCCCATGCCATAAAACGATGCAGGCCAGCCATTTTTTCAATCAGATCCGCACCGGGCCTGAGCATCAGGTGATAGGTGTTACCAAGGATGATGCTGGCCTGAATATCGTCGGCAAGGTCAGCAGGAGTCAGGCTTTTTACCGTCGCCTGTGTGCCCACAGGCATAAATACAGGGGTTTCGACTACACCGTGGGGTAGTTGCATGCGACCACGACGGGCAAAACCCGATTCATCTTTCGCCAGAATTTCAAATGAGAGTGCTGCCATGACGGCGCAGACTGACGTTATGGCAGCATCGCAGCAAGTGGCTATTTATGATGGATGCAGCGTACGTCTATGCCGTGGTTACAGTGGAGATCATATGGTGTTCCGCCATTACTTTGAAGTCAGGCACCACTGCTCGGCTTCACTTATGGCTTCAAAGATCAGGCATGTGAAGCTGGAGTCGATCATCTGTTTTTGATATGCGAGTGCAGCCGGAAGGAATGCATTCGAAATAACGATGGCAATCTTCAGCTCCCCCTTGGTAAGGGCGACCATTTCATCGGTGGTGGCAAAGGCAGTTGTTTGCTCTGCTGCAATGACGATTTCGGTAGCCGCGGTGAAATCATTTAAAACATAGTCAATATCATTGAAACGTTTATGCGCATGTAGCTCAAGATTAGAGTTCAGTACCTGAGCTGCATTGATAGCACCACTGAACTCTCTGATTACTCCGGTCTCTTTCCATTTATGTATATAGGGCATCACTCCTCTTTAAAAAAACCCATACAATGAAGAGTCGTTCACTGATGTTATTGAATGATCATCCGATGATGATACACCTAATCAAAGAAAATCGACAGCTTTGGCATAGACTTTGAGGTCTGCAGGTGCATTGTTATGCTATGATTGAATTTCCTGATCCATCGCAGGCCAATGAAGAGGGGTTACTGGCAGTCGGCGGAGATCTGGAGCCGGAAACACTGTTGGCAGCCTATGCGAAAGGCGTGTTTCCATGGTATGCTGAAGGCCAACCTGTACTCTGGTGGTCACCGGATCCACGGATGGTACTGTTTCCAGCGGAGTTTTATTGCTCCAGGCGTCTTGCGCGACGTATGCGCCAGAATAGCTGCAGTATCTCTTTTGATGAGGCCTTTGATCAGGTTATTAGACTCTGTGCGGAGATTCCGCGTAAAGGTGGCAGTGGTACCTGGATTTTACCGGAAATGATCATCGCATACAGGCGGATGTTTACAGAGGGTTATGCCCATTCCGTTGAAGTGTGGCAAAGGGATAAGCTGGTTGGCGGGCTTTATGGTGTGTTGCATCATGGCGTGTTCTTTGCCGAATCGATGTTCAGTCGCGAGACTGATGCTTCGAAGATGGCCCTTGCCGCGTTATGTGAACAGGCTCTGAAGCAGGGTTGGAAGTTTATCGACTGCCAGTTTCACACCGCTCATCTGCAGAGTCTTGGCGCGCGTGAGATCGCGCGTGATGACTTTCTCCGGCGGATCCGTAATTGAGAACAGATGAGCTTTAGTATGAATGCACCAATATCACAGTGAAGGGGTGATCATGAGTCTGAAAGGTAATCGAGAACAATTAGTAATAACCGTAGAGCAGGGGAATATTGCTCCGGCGCATCAGTGGGTGCGATTTGAGGTGGGATCCGCAGGCGAGGTCTTTTCGTGGCCTTCAACCGGCGGTACTACCTATAATGTGAAAATCGGGGATTCGATGTTCGACTGGGCTGGTGAACATATTGAATCGGGTGTTTCAACGACGATGAGCCATAATAATCGCAAGGCTGAGGCCTGTTGCCAGTTCCTCTCCTGCTGCGGTAATGAGGCGATGCTAATATCCGGCGCTGCGAAAGGGGAGAAGGGTACAGTGCTGGGGCATCATGGCGGTGTGAATCATCTGATGCTTGATTTTCCCGATGATACGCTGGATAAGCTTACCTGTGACGACAAATTTCTTATCCAGCGTATCGGCCGATTTGTCCCAGGGTTCCGTTGAGTCATGCCTGTTAATGAAGGTCATATGCGGGTGGCTTGTGTCCAGCTCTGCTCAGTCGATGATATAGCGCAAAACCTGAAGGCCGTGGAGCTCTTATTGGCTGAGGCTGCAGATGATGGGGTCGAACTGGCGCTATTGCCGGAAAATTTTTCTTTTATGGGCGGGAGTGAAACGGAAAAGCGTGAGCTTGCCGTTGACCAGCATGACTCCCTGATATTGGACTTTCTTGCTGAGCAGGCAGTGCGCCATGGCATGACGATAGTGGGTGGTTCGCTGCTGCTTAAAGGGGCGGCAGGCAAGATTCGTAATGCTTGCCCGGTAGTGGATGCAACAGGGAGTCTGTTGACGATCTATGACAAGATTCATCTGTTTGATATGGATTATCGCGGTGAGAGTTATCGGGAGTCTGCTTGGATCGAGGCGGGAGAGAAGTCGACAACAGTTTTGGTTGATGATTTTAAGTTTGGCCTGAGCATCTGTTATGATCTTCGCTTTCCGGAGTTGTATCGTCTGCATGTTGATAATGGTTGTCAGGTGTTATGCAATGTTGCGGCATTTACTGCGGCGACCGGACGTGCGCATTGGCAGGTTTTGCTCAGGGCAAGAGCGATTGAAAATCAGTGTTATGTGCTGGCCTCTGCACAGGCAGGCACCCATCCGGATGGCAGAAAAACCTGGGGCCATAGTATGATCATAAACCCCTGGGGAGAAGTGATGGTGGAGCTTGCAGAAGAGGTGGGCTTCGTGGTTGCTGATTTGTCTCTGAAAGAGCTGAATCAGGTGAGGTTATCCATGCCGGTTTTGCAGCATAAAAGACTATAGCTTCGACGGCCTTGCTGGCTATCAATCATCAGGCGCGGAGAGATTGTTCATAGCCTGATATTCCTGCAGGCCTTGGCATAAAAGGGCTCGCGAATCCTATCCACAGAACCTGTGGATAACTCGGTGGATAAAAACGATAGAAATGGTTGATAGCTTCACAGTGGGGTTATCGTTGTGCATATGATTAATTATTATGCATGTTATAATGGTCTTTTATATCATGTATTTATGTTCTTTTTCTAATGTTGATTTTAGTGTGTCGCGCTAATTGTTAAAGAATTTTCATCAGCCTGATCCGGCAGTGGATAGATCCTTATAAGTCTAATGATTTCAATTGTCTGAGTGCTTCAAACATGGCGACTGAGCAGGCATTGGATAAATTAAGAGAACGCACAGGTGCATCGTCCCGCATGGGTATGGTGACCGGGCTTATATCATTCAGGATCTCTATGCTCAGGCCTCTGGTTTCAGGTCCGAAAACCAGTACGTCACCGGCTGAGTACTTTGCATCCCAGAAGCTGTTTTTTGCCTTCGAACTGAGTCCATACCAGTTGTTATCTGTACCGATAAACTCACGCACTTCCTGCCAGTTCTGATGATGGTGAATGTCCAGATATTGCCAGTAATCAAGGCCTGCGCGGCGGAGCTGTTTTTCACTGATATCAAAGCCGAGTGGGTGCACCAGATGCAGGGTGCAGCCAGTACAGCCACACAGTCGTGCAATGTTTCCCGTATTGGGCGGTATTTCAGGCTCTACGAGTATGATGTGTAGTGGTGTGCTCATGCTCTGAAGACTCAGGATGATTGCCTGAGAAGGCAATAGAAGAGTCGGGATCGATCAGGTGAATACGCTTGATGTGCCAGAGCAGGGTCTTCGTGTGCTGACAATGCCTCGGAGATTAGAGAGACTCTGGAAAACTACGTCCATGTAGTTTTCCAGCACGCAAAGGCAAACTGTTATTTTGCCTTTGCTCACAAAATCAAGCACTTACCATGCACCGCCTGCAGCTTCTCTGTATGGAAGGCAGCTTAATCGTTTACTTTTTTTCTCAGGAATTTGATTTGACCGCGTTTGTTTTTTGTATCCAGGCGTCGTTTGATGGAGTTGCGGGATTTTCGTGTCGGTCGCCGTTTTTTCTGAATGACGACGGAAGCCGTGATCAGCTCCTGTAAGCGTTTGAATGCATCTGCCTTGTTTAGCTCCTGACTTCTGTGTTGCTGGGCCTTAATAATGATGATGCCTTCAGTGCTGATGCGACGATCATTGAGCTGAAGCAGTCTCTCTTTATAGAACGCTGGCAGTGAAGAGGCCCTGATATCGAAGCGCAGGTGAATAGCACTGGAAACCTTGTTGACGTTCTGGCCGCCCGCACCCTGAGCACGGATCGCAGAGATGTGGACTTCAGCATTCGGGATGCTGATGTGGGGTGATATCTCTAGCATGAGCAGCCCCTAGTCGGTTGTTGCTTCTCTAACGGAATAACGATCTTTTGCGGTGACGTCCTTAAACTTGAATAGTGCTGGCTTTGGTTTGTATATGGCTTCAGTAAGCCATTGCTGTTCAGTATCGATGAGTATATCAGCTACAGACTTGCTCCAGACGCCTTTTTTCTGCTTGCCGTATTGATCGGTGTAGGGGAAATCAGCCATCCATCTGTATCCACGGGCCTTCAGCTCATCCTTTTTGTCAAAGGGGGCCGCGACTGCAAAAAAACGGCGGCTCTTTTCTCGCGCCTTGCATAGTAGCGTGCTCATACCCAGAGAGCCTGATTCAGGTAATAACCTGCTTAAAAGGTGTAGTGTGGCCTGTGCGTCATTTACGGCCCGGTGCCCTTCAAAAAAATACCCCAGCTTATAGGCGATGTAGTCGAGCTTGAGGCTGGAGATACCTTCATCCTGCCAGTTGATATCATTAAAGGTGCAGCCCCAGTTGGCTTTGCTGACTATCGGAAACCTCCTCTCAAGCATCTGTCGATCATAGGCTGCGTTGTGGGCAATGATCAGATCTGCCTTTTCGAGCCACAGGTTAATCTCATCATCATCGAGCTGCTGACCAGCTACCATCTCATCGCTAATGCCGGTGATCTGTTTAATGATTTCCTGCAGGGGTTCGCCGGGATCTTCGAACCCACCATAGCTGTGCAGGATTCGAAATATGTGGCCAGAGGCTGCATCGTATTCAAAAACGATAAACCCCAGCTCTATGATTTTGTCGTGAGCTGTATCCAGCCCTGTCGCCTCTACATCGATGACTATGCCGGTCCGCGGGGTGGCAGGTTCACCCTGTTGATAGCGCAGGGGGGGATTAAGGCGCTGAATGACCTTGTACTGATCTGATCGTTTCAGATGGTTGAGTGCTTCGATGTCATTCATATGGGGTACCCTGTTGAGCTTCAGTAATATCTGTTCTCATCGGTTGAAAACAGGGCCCAGAGTTGCAGAGCTCATATGTTAAGGCAAATGAAAATAGCCTGAGTGTCGCACGGTATCGGGATGCAGCCGGGTAGACTGTGGTGGATGATGGCATACTATTTGAAGGTATATAACAGCGTGAGTGACTGTTATGTTTCGTCGTCAATAATAACGATAGAGGTATTATCATGCTTAAGGCAATACTGTTAAAGATTTTCCGTGAAGGTGTGGGTGGCTTGATGGCCTTTATCAGTTTTTTGACCAGTCCGCGTAAAATTAAACGCACCCCTGACGCACAGTTGGAAGCCGATGAAAAAGCCAAAACCATGTCGATGTATCAGTACTTTGCCTGCCCGTTCTGTATCAAAACCCGTCGTACGGTTCATCGTTTGAATGTGCCGATTGAGTATCGTGATGCCCAGATTCGTGGTGGTGAGCATCGCAATGCTTTGGAGCGTGAAGGCGGTCAGATTAAAGTGCCATGCCTGCGTATCGATGCTGGTGAAAAAGCCACATGGCTCTATGAATCCAATGATATTGTCGCCTATCTGGATGAGCAGTTTGATCCGGAAGTGAAGGCTGCAAAAGCTTCAGTCTGATCCGATTTAATCTTCCCGTCTTCTGAACTTGATAATCTGTCTGCGGGCTTTTTTATCCGGGCGTTTGTCCGGGGCGGGAGGGGCGCTGAGTTTTCTCAACTCTCTTAGAGCTTCGCGCTCTTTTTTAGTATGCTCATCTTCGTGGTAGAGGCTTTGTGCAATAGCAGCTGAGCCACGCTTCTCGGCCAGGCCGGTGACTGTCACGATATATGTTTCGTGATTGCGCACGATACTTAGCTCATCACCACAGACAACCTGTTTTGAGGCTTTTGCGCGTTCACCATTGATCTGCACATGGCCACCATTCGCCATTTCGGTGGCCAAACCCCGTGTTTTGAAAAAGCGTGCGGCCCAGAGCCATTTATCAATACGTACGGCCATCAACTGCTCTGCATGTAGCTCGTGGGTGAAACTTCCAGTGACTGTTCACCGTCGGAAACCAGAACCACGCCATCCTGAATGGTGAACTGCAGCTGCATGGTTCTGTTGCTGAATCCGGCAAGGGCAGTAATGGCGGCATCATCCACATTGAAAATGCTCAGATTGGAGAAGCGCTGCAGCTTGCCCTTCATCTTTTCCCACCAGGCGTTCGCACTGCGGGAGCTATAGGTGTAGATGCGCACGCTGTCTGCGCGACCACAGGCACGGCGAATGCGTTTTTCATCCGGTTGACCAAGATCAATCCAGAGTTCGATCTCATTACTGAAGTTCTTTTGCCAGATATCGGGTTCATCCTCGGCACTAAGCCCTTTGCTGAACATCAGCTGTTCATTTGCATTGAGCGCAAAAGCAAGGATGCGCAGCATCATGCGTTCATCGTTTTCCGACGGGTGACGGGCGATAGTCAGCGCGTGGTCTTGATAATAGTTGCGATCAAGGTCGGTGATCTGAAAGTCAGCTTTGAAGATGGTAGATTTGATTGCCATGGATGGCTTCTAGGCGAGTTGTGCCTGCATGACAAGCGCTGCTGTGTTCTGCTTCCAGGCTGTTGTGGCAGGCTGGCCTCTAAAAGCTGTTGGCCGCAGCCGTCCAGTAAACAGTTAGCACGCCATTATTTAACGGCGTCCGCGTCCTCCCTTGCCTCTTGGTTTCATTGGTGCCCGTGGATCTGCAGCCCTGATCCACGGACCTCTGTAGTGTCGGCTGCTTTGCCAATATCCGGTTGGATGCCGGTAAAAGTAGAGACCATCATAAAAATAGATGCCGGGATGGCCGATCACTAGATAGATCCCGAGTCCTGAATCAAAACTTAGAACTATGCCATCATGGTATGGGTGACGGTATCCATGAGACGGGGAAATGGGAGGAGGGACAATTGGAGAGGGAGTGATAATACGGACTCCGGTTTTAGGGTGAGGGTGATGTCCCCGAGGTCCCATGCAACCGGAAGCGATCAAGGCTGCACAGAGAGGTATCAGGACAAGGTAGAATTTTTTCATGTCAAACCTCCTGTCATTGGCTTTAGTATAGCTGAAGTTTATTTTGAATGAGACAGGGCCAGTTGATTTGATGTGATGAATATGTACCTTCCATCTCCTTTCATAAGCAGGACTTTTTTGGAGTTAAACGATGAGCATTGAAGATCAGATTGCAGGATTCAGAACGCGGGCAGAAGACTATGCAGACCGTCTGGATGCCATGCGGAGGTCACTTTGACGTTGATGCCAAAGAAGAGGACCTGCGTGAGTTAAACGCCCGCATCGAGGACCCCACGCTGTGGGATAAGCCGGAAGCAGCACAGTCACTCATGCAGGAGCGTGCGCGTGTTGAGAAGGTGTTGAAAGAATACAAGCAGGCCTATGCTGATCTCGATGATGCTTCCACGCTGTTTGAGATGGGCAACGAGGAGGGGGATCGCGATTCCCAGATTGAGGCTGTTGAAGTACTTGATGGTGTGCAATCGCAGATTGAAGCGCTTGAGCTGGCTCAGATGCTTGGTGGTGAAACCGATGCCGAGTCGGCTTTTCTCGATATTAATGCAGGTTCCGGTGGTACAGAAGCTCAGGACTGGGCAGAAATGCTGCTACGCATGTACCTGCGCTGGGCTGAACGCAAAGGCTTTAAGACTGAGTTGATGGAGTGTACTGCCGGTGAAGAGGCAGGCATCAAATCAGCCACCGTATCCATCAAGGGTGAATATGCCTACGGCTTCCTGAAGGCCGAGATCGGTGTGCATCGCCTGGTGCGCAAGTCACCCTATGATTCAGGCAATCGTCGCCATACCTCATTCTCATCCGTGTTTGCCTATCCTGACATTGATCGGGAAATCGATATCGAGATCAATGAATCCGATGTGCGCACCGATACCTATCGGGCATCGGGAGCCGGTGGTCAGCACATCAATAAAACCGATTCTGCTGTGCGACTGACCCATATCCCGACCAATATCGTGGTGCAGTGTCAGAATGACCGTTCACAGCACAAAAACAGGGCTGCAGCCTGGAAGATGCTGAAAGCACGCATGTATGAGTATGAACTCAAGATACAGAATGCAGAGAAGCAGGCGATGGAAGATACCAAGACCGATATCGGCTGGGGTCACCAGATTCGCTCATATGTGCTGGATCAGTCGCGCATCAAGGATCTCAGAACCGGTATGGAAACCGGCAATACGCAGGCCTTCCTGGATGGTGATATTGATGCTTTTATCAATGCGGAACTGATGGGGATACGCAGGGGTGATGGGGACGCTGAGTAGGTGTTTTTTCTTCGACTTAAAGTGGTACGAAGCTTGCGTGCAGATTGTCTGTTATGAGTGAAAGCGTTGAGAAGCTTTTAGAAGCACAGTTAAATAAAGATCTTCCCAAACTGAGTGGGCAGAACCGGGATCGAGTCTGTAGGGTGATTCTTGGTCGGGATGTAGATTGCCAGATAGATACTTTGGCTGAATCGCTGCTTGCCTCAGGTATATCTGTGGGACATTTGCTGGCTGCCATGTTGCGCTGTGAGTGGATCAGCATGCAGCAGCTGATAGCGCATGCAAAACCTGAGCATATGAAGCAGCAGGTGAAGCTCTTTTCGGGCTGTATTGAGCATTTTAATGCGCTTCAGGAAGCTATTGTTACAGCCGCTGACAACAGCTGGCGCACTACTCTGGATATTGAGCGTAAATCGAGAGTGGTCGCCGAGTGCAGGAGCCTCTGGTCGGAAAAGAAAGTGGTGCATTTGCATAATTACTTTGAAGAGATGCCGGTAAACGCCAGGGTTGATTATCTCGGTTTTGAGGAGAATCGCTTGCGCGTGAAGATGACACCTGAGCTTGCCAGGGTGTTTGCTGCTACGTTGAATATGAACACAGCCCTGATCACCAATCCAGAGAATGATTATAACCTGGTGATGAAACTGGACCATTATGGCAAGGGAGTGCTGTCTCTTCTGGTGAGTTCCATTGAGCAGTCAGGTCGCGGACGGCGCAGGGATATCAGAGTTAAGCTTTCGGAGAGTGTGGTTGCCCTTATGGAGTGTCAGGGGCGGAAGCTGAATGCTGAGATTGTTGATATTTCATGTTCAGGTCTTGGTCTGGCACTGAACAAAGATCATCAGCTTGTGATGGGTGATAAGATTTTGTGTCAATTTCAGCTCGGTGATAAAAAGGTGGATCATGTTGAAGGTAAGGTCTGTTGGGTCATGGACTTTAATGGTCTACCACGAGCCGGAATTCAGTTTAAAAAAGGCAATGTGAAACGCGAACTGATCTACAGGTTTTTGTTTGTTCAGGAGCAGAGGATCATTACTCGTCTCAGGCGGCTGCACGAACCTGACTGGATGCGAGGTAAGGGCTAGGCTGTCAGTTCAGAGAGCATTGGTTTAATGCTGTCAGTAAAAAAAGTTAAAAAAAAGGCGCCTCATTGAGGCGCCTTTTTTTGTGCTATTGTATATTATTATGAAGCGCGTGGTGCTGAACGTTTGCGTTCATTCTCTTTCAAAAAGCGCTTGCGCAGGCGAATTGAAGTCGGTGTGATCTCAACCAGTTCATCGTCGGCAATGAATTCAATGGCACTTTCCAGGCTCAGTTTCATAGGTGGAACCAGATCAATGGAGTCATCCTTGCCTGATGCACGTACGTTGGAGAGTTTCTTTTCCTTGATAGGGTTGACGGTCATGTCCGAATCACGGCTGTTGATGCCAATGATCATGCCTTCATACAGCTTCTCACCGGAGCCGATGAACATCTTGCCGCGTTCCTGCAACTTCCACAGTGCGAATGCAACAGATTCACCATTCTCCATGGAGACCAGTACGCCATTGACGCGACCCGGCAGTGCTCCGATATAAGGGCCGTAGGAGTGGAATACATGATGCATGATGCCTGTGCCGCGGGTGTCGGTGAGAAATTCAGAGGTATAACCAATCAGGCTGCGGGTAGGAGACATGAACTCGATGCGGGTACAGCCATCTGCATTGGTCTCCATTGAGGTCATTTCAGCACCGCGTTTGCCCAGCTTCTCAATAACCGAACCCTGGTATTCTGATTCTACATCAACGGTAACGTGCTCATATGGTTCCTGTTTAACACCATCGACAGTACGGATAATCACAGTCGGACGTGATACTGCCATTTCAAAACCTTCGCGACGCATGGTTTCCAGCAGGATACCAATATGCAGCTCACCACGGCCGGATACTTTATAGATATCAGCGGAGTCGGTTTCTTCAACGCGCATGGCTACGTTGGTACGAATCTCGCGCATCAGCCGGTCACGAATCTGACGTGTGGTGATGAGCTTGCCTTCAGTGCCAGCTAATGGGGAGTTGTTTACGTGCAACTCCATGGAGAGTGTCGGTTCATCAACATGAATGACAGGCAGAGCTATCGGTTCTGCTTTGGAAGCGATGGTTTCACCGATATTGATATGCTCGATACCGGCAATGGCGACAATGTCACCCGCCTGGGCTTCCTGAATTTCAATACGATTCAGGCCAAGGAACCCAAGTAGCTTGGTAACCTTGAAGTTCTCTTTCGAGGAGTCGGCATGAACAACGGTGATCTCCTCGCCGGTTTTGACGCGGCCATTGGCGATACGACCGATAACGATACGGCCGATATATTCATCCCAGTCCAGTGTGGTAGCCAGCATCTGCAAAGGTGCTTCCGGCTCACCTTCGGGAGGCTGAACGTGGTCAAGAATCGTATCAAACAGGCAGATAAGGTTGTCGGACTCTTCGCCGATATTCATCATGCCGTAACCATTCTTGGCGGATGCATATACAACCGGGAACTCCAGCTGTTCATCAGTAGCGCCAAGGGAGGCAAACAGATCAAAGGTAAGATCGACTACAGCATCAGGATCAGAGCCTTCACGGTCAATCTTGTTCACTACAACGATTGGTTTCAGACCCAGAGCCAGTGCTTTGGAAGTTACAAACTTGGTCTGAGGCATTGGGCCTTCGCGTGCATCAACCAGCAGTACGACGCCATCCACCATGTTCAGTACACGTTCTACTTCGCCGCCGAAATCAGCATGGCCAGGTGTGTCGATGATGTTGATATGAGTGTCGCCATAGCGGATTGCAGTGTTCTTGGCCGTGATGGTAATGCCACGCTCTTTTTCGAGGTCATTGGAGTCCATGACGCAGGTTTCCATGTCTGCACGGATATTGTCCATAGTGCCGGACTGCTTCAGCAGTTCATCTACCAGGGTGGTTTTGCCATGATCCACGTGGGCGATGATGGCGATGTTACGTAACTTGCGTGACATAATGTGTACCTCTAATCAAAAGTGGCGCGCATAGTAGCGTTTTACCACTTAGATGGAAGTAATATCGTCGTTTACATATTTTCCTGTAGTGGTTTTTCTCTGTGGCTAGGCTAATCGGTAATCAATAATTCAACTTCTGCTCAAAATAATGCGCTCTATACTCAAGGCTCATGCAGAAGGCATAGTGAGTATCTCATAGCCCGACTCGGTAACGGCCAGGGTGTGTTCAAATTGGGCGGAGAGGGATTTGTCACGTGTAACAACGGTCCATCGATCAGCGAGCAGTTTTACTGCGGCCTTACCTGTATTTACCATCGGCTCAATGGTAAAGACCATGCCGGGCTTAAGTTCCAGTCCTGTGCCTGCATCCCCGTAGTGGAGAACCTGTGGGTCTTCATGGAACACGCGACCGATGCCGTGACCACAGTATTCACGTACCACCGAGCACTTTTCGCCTTCAACATAGCTTTGGATGGCGTGGCCGATATCACCAAGTGTGGCGCCGGGGCGAACGGTCGCTATACCGATCTGCAGCGCTTTCTCCGCAACCTCAACCACTTTACGGGCACGCACTTTGGGCTCTCCGACAAAGAATGTTTTGCTGTTGTCGCCATGCCATCCATCAAGAATAGAGGTGACATCAACATTGATGATATCACCGTCTTTGAGTTTCTTGTTGGTAGGGATGCCATGGCAGACCACGTGATTCACCGAGGTGCATACCGATTTCGGAAAACCATGGTAATTCAATGGTGCAGGAGTAGCGCCTGCTTTAATGGTGAATTCATGAACCAGATCATTGATCTCATCGGTGGTGATACCGGCTTTAATGTAAGGTTCTATCATCACCAGCGTATCCGCAGCATGGCGACATGCAGGTTTCATCGCCTCGATTTCTTCAGGGGTTTTGATTGTGACCATGCTGTCTCCCGGATAATCCTTGAATGAATGCCGTATTCTGGCCTAATCTGCCGGTCTGGGGCAAGCGGCGCTGTCGTAGGTATTGCTGTCCGGTGATTCACTCATCATGTTTATTGCGAGGTATGTAGATGCGGGTTTATCTGGTTCAGCACGGTCTTGCAGAAGAAGAGAGTCAGGATGCGGCGCGTCCTTTGTCCGATCAGGGTCGGGAGGATGTGACGCGTACAGCGGGATTTTTGAGTCTTTTTGAAAGGCCCAGGCCATCCAGGGTGAAGCACAGTGGTAAATTGCGGGCATCCCAGACCGCTGAGATGTTCGCTCAGGCCTGGGGTGGGCTGAGTGTAGAACAAGATTCTGACCTTGCCCCCAACAGTGACCCCATGATCTGGTCTGCTCATCTCACAACCATGGATGATGATGATGTGATGCTGATAGGTCACTTGCCACATTTACAGCGTTTGGCAGGGCTGCTGATCAGCGGAGACCAGAAGAGGGAAGCGGTTCATTTTCGCAATGGCGGTGTGGTTTGCCTTGAGCGCCGTGAGAGCGGATGGTCGCTGCTATGGCAGATCAACCCAACCCTTTTTTATGGTGAGGATTAAGCCTGGATCAGGTGGATTCCAGTTGTCTTGTTTGGCCGTTTTTTTCCGGTTGCATTCCCCACTGTGGGCCCAGGCTTTTACACATATTAAAATCAAAGGCGTAGCGTTTACCACGGTGTAATTCAACTTCAATACCTGCACCTATCAGGCAGCTTCATCCATTGTAGCTGCCTGTATTCATCTTTCGCGGTGGATATTTTTGCATTGCGTTCCCTCTCAGCGGTTGCAAGTTCCTCAATACGTTCTGATTTTGTTTCAATCTCCTCTTCCAGCGGAGCGAGTCTGGTGCGCTATAGAAGAGGCTTCCTGCCAGGCATAGTGCCCCAATAGAACCATGGAAAGTGAAGATCTGGGCGTTCTTCTGGGCTATTGAAGGGTATCTGTAAATTTATTTTCGCTTTGTCTGAGATCAGCCTCATGGCAGCTCATCTTGAGGTACCGTTGATGCGATCTTCAACCAGCGTGAAGGTCCTGTTGAAGAACCGGCTGATTCTTGCTGAGTAGGCCGTGATCAGGCCCGTGCTTCTGAACACTGCCATGATGGTTGCAGTGTTCACGGGCTCCTTGGTGATGAGTATACAGGCTGTATAGATCAGCAATAAAATGAAAAGGCTGTCAACAAGAGGTAGACGTATCTTTCGACAAAACATTTTTAACAGGCGGTCCCGTGCTGTGGTTAATAGCTCTTTATTTTCCATGTTCTTCCCATCCACTGTAGAGATGGCCACGGGTGAGGGGGGGATAATGCGATGAACAGTCGCCCATTCATTTTACATTATGAACTATAGCTGATTATTCGACCTCTTGAATGCGATGTGGGGATTGAGCTTATTCAAGGGTTGGTAAAAAGCAGGCGGGTTGCATCATCCTCTTTTAATGTGGCTTTTAGGCCAATGTCAGAAAAATAGTAATATACCGTACCATCTTCATGGTCTGCATTCATGCTGGATGCTTCACCGAAGCGAGCCTTGAGGTTCTCAGGTTTGACTTCGATGCTCGGGATCAGTGTCAGTTTTTTCACGACCAGTCGCTGGACTGCAGGCAGGTCCTCCGGATGCAGATTCATGCGCACGACCAGGTTGGGGTAGAGGTGAGGCAGGGTGCTGCGTTGCTGGAACTGCTCAAGCGTGGCTTTGCTTGCTTCAAGCTCAAGTATCACTTTGCTGTGGTCGCCAATGGATGGAAAAAAGGCCTCCAGTGCCATGCCTTCATCGGCATGTCCTTGAGGATATATATACAGGGCGATATCGCTGCGGCTTTTCAGGGCGATCTCGGCACCACGCAGGACGGTCTGTCCAAGCACCATGCCCAGAACATGTAGTCGTCCACTATCATCCACCCAGGTGTCTTGTGACCGGTTATCATTTTTATAGTTGGAGCTGGTCCAGGCGAATACCAGTGCGGTCGCCACGATAGTTGCCGCAAACAGCTTCAGGCCCAGATAGGCGATCGGTTTACTTGTATCCTGGGACATTTCATTTCCTCTTGTCAGCTGGCGATGTGGCCTGAGTCCGGCCGGATGCATTAACCATACATTAATAAAACTTATAGGCTACATTAATTTATTTGATTGACCACATTAAGAATGCCATTATTATTGCGTCCTGTTAATCGTGACATGATTTCGCGATTCCATGAGGAGAAAAAAGGAGGATGGATGTGTCTGTAGGAAAACCTGACGAACAAGAATACAGCTTTACCGTTGTAAAATGGTTCTCCATTTCAGCAGTGCTCTACTTAATAGTGGGTGCTCTGGTTGGGGATTTCATTGCTTGGGAGCTCGCTTATCCCGAGTTGAATTTTGATAATCCGTATATAAGTTTTGGTCGTTTGAGGCCCTTGCATACCAATGCAGTAATCTTTGCATTCGGTGGCTCTACCTTGATGGCTACAGCTTATTATATAGTGCAGCGCACATGTCATGTGCGCCTGTGGAGCACCAAACTGGCCTGGTTCACGTTCTGGGGCTGGACTGCAATTATCGTTTCAGCCGTTGTTACCTTTCCACTGGGTCTGACTCAGGGTAAAGAGTATGCTGAGCTGATCTGGCCTATTGATATTGCCATTGCTGTCGTCTGGCTGGCATTCACATTCAACTTTGTCATGACGATTGCAAACCGCAGGGTTTCTCACATCTATGTGGCAAACTGGTTCTTCCTCTCCATGATGGTGATGATTACCTACCTGCATGTGGTCAATTCACTGGCTGTTCCTGTCACACTGACTCACTCCTACTCCATCTACTCAGGCGTTCATGATGCCATGATTCAGTGGTGGTGGGGCCATAATGCAGTGGGCTTCTTCCTGACTGCCGGTTTCCTCGGCATCATGTACTACTTCGTACCTAAACAGGCGAATCGTCCGATCTTCTCATATCGTTTGTCCGTGTTGCATTTCTGGGCATTGTCATTCGGTTATGTCTGGCTGGGTGCGCATCATCTGCAGTATACAGCTCTTCCTGACTGGACCGGCTCGCTCGGTGCCGCAGTTTCCATGGCGATGATCATTCCATCCTGGGGTGGTGCGATCAATGGTGTGATGACGCTGTCGGGAGCATGGGACAAGCTGCGTGATGATTATGTGTTGCGTTTCCTGGTTGTATCACTGGCCTTCTATGCGATGTCGACCTTTGAAGGTCCCGTGATGTCAATCAAGACCGTGAATGCTCTGTCTCACTACACGGACTGGACGATCGGTCACGTGCATTCAGGTGCGCTGGGTTGGGTTGCGATGGTTTCCATCGGTGCGATCTACCACATGGTGACCAAGTTGTGGGGTAAGGATATTTACTCTGTCAGTCTTGTGAATACGCATTTCTGGATTCACACCATCGGCACGATCATCTACATCTGTGCACTGTGGGTCTCCGGTATCATGCAGGGCCTGATGTGGCGTGCTACAGACGACTACGGCAACCTGGTTTATACCTTTGCCGAGTCTGTCGTTGCCATGCATCCATACTACGTGCTGCGTGCGGTTGGTGGTCTGCTGGTTATGATCGGTGCAATACTGATGCTTTATAACATCATCAAGACGATTAGTAGTGGCAAGCAGTCTGCAGAAGCAGCTGCTGCAGCAAAAGTCTAAGGGGGTATCAGATGTCATTGCAGGAAAAACTCGAAAAAAATGTCTGGGCTCTGATGCTTATGACAGCAATGGTGGTGTCTGTTGGTGGTATTGTGGAGATTGTTCCGCTCTTCTACCTTGAGAATACGATTGAGAAACTGAATAAGGAAGAAGATGGTATTCGTCCTTACACGGCTCTGGAACAGGAAGGGCGCGATGTTTATGTGCGTGAAGGTTGCTATCTCTGTCACTCGCAGATGATTCGCCCGTTCCGTGATGAAAAAGAGCGTTATGGCCACTATTCACTGGCTGCGGAATCCAAATACGATCATCCGTTCCAGTGGGGTTCCAAACGTACCGGTCCTGATGTTGCCCGTGTGGGTGGTAAATACTCGGATGAGTGGCAGATCCAGCATCTGAAAGCACCGCGTTCACTGGTGCCTGAATCCGTGATGCCGGGCTACCCGTTCCTTGAAGATTACATCATCGATCACACGCTGACAGAGAAGAAGTTGCGTGCACTGGCTATGGTTGGTGTGCCTTATACCGAAGCTGATTTCGCAGGAGCGGCAGCAGCAGTGAAAGGCAAAACTGAAATGGAAGCTATCGTAGCTTATCTGCAGGTACTTGGAACGATGGTGAAATTCCAGGAAGGAAAGGATTACCGTGAGTGATATGGGATTCTTCAGTAGCGACTGGTCAGCAATGACTACCACAGACTGGGTCGGATTGACCATATTACTGGTCATCGCCGGTCTCATGACAGCGGCTTACTTTTTCATTCTAAAGCCGTCTAACCGTAGTAAATTTGAAAAACATCGTGACTTCGTAAATCAGGAAGACGATATGGAACTGGACCGGGAGGTGAAGCATGGCCACGCAAAATAAACCCGAAAAGGCTCAGGATACCGGACATGAGTGGGATGGTATTCGTGAGTTGACCAACCCGCCTCCACGCTGGTGGTTGATCTCGTTCCATATCGGCTGGATCTGGTGTCTAGTCTATTTTGCACTTTATCCATCGATCCCGCTGATTAACGGCTCCAATGAGGGGCTGCTCGGCTGGACACAGATCAAGGAGTACAAGGAAGCCGTTGCTGAGAATGATGCGGTAAAAGCGCCGTACATGGAAAAACTCAAGGCTATGAGTGCGACCGAGATCATGGCTGATGCTGAACTGCGGAACTTTGCAGAATCAGCAGCCAAGGCAGTGTATGGTGATAACTGTGCAGCTTGCCATGGTGGCGGTGGTGAGGGTGCGGAAGGTCTGTTCCCTGTGCTGGCCGATGATAACTGGCTATATGGTGGAGATATCGACACGATCGTAGAAACCATTGCTGACGGTCGCATGGGTGATATGCCTGCACATGCGGACATGCTTGAAGCTGCCCAGATTGAAGCTCTGGCCGACTTTGTTGTTGCATTGCCGAGAGGTGAGGCGACAGAGGCAGGTTGGGCAATTTATAACGATGCCGGTTGCATGGCTTGCCATGGTGATAATGCCAAGGGTGGGGCGCTGAATGACGATACATACTCCGGTGCGGCTAACCTGACAGATCAGGTGTGGCGTTTCGGTGGCAGTCGTGACGATGTACTCAGAACGATTCGTTTCGGTGTGAACCAGGACGATGTGGCTGAGTCACGCAGTGCAATCATGCCTGCTTTCGGTGCCAAGCTGACAGCTGAGCAGATCAAAATACTGGCAATCAAAGTCCATGCTATGGGCGGCGGTAAATAACAGAACTGGCAGAGGAGGGGTGGCCCTCCTCTGTATCTGTTCGGATGGAAAAACATATAAGGAGAGTTTTATATGGATGCAGTCGTAATAGGTGTGATCGTAAGCATGGTCGGCGTCCTGGGGATATTTGTTTATGGGATGATTTGGTTTTATAACATTATCAAATCGAAAGATGAGGACTGACTAGACAGTATATAGGTGATGGAGTGCCTGTGTATTATTATATTATCAAATGGTAAATTATGGCTCTCCCTGCATGGGGAGGGCCTTTTGCCATCCAGATCTGCCTCCGGAGGAGACCATGAGTGAAAAGAAGCAGGCGAATGAGAGCATCGACGATCTCTATGCCGATACGCTGCACTACCATGTAAATACCGGGGATGAGACCATACATGCCAAACGCATGCAGGGTCGCTTCCGTAATTTCAAATGGATGTCGATGAGCATCTGGTTCTTTTTCTTTATTGGCCCTTACCTGCAATGGGGTGGCCATCAGGCCCTGTTGTTTGATATTCCGGGTCGCAAGTTTTATCTCTTTGGTGCAACCATCTGGCCTCAGGACATCTGGATGCTTTCTCTGGTGCTGATTCTGTTGGCTATCACACTCTTTGGCGTGACCGCTGTGGCCGGCCGTATCTTCTGCGGTTACTTCTGTTTTCAAACGGTATGGACCGATATCTTCACACTGATTGAGGATAAAATCGAAGGCAACCCGATCCAGCGCCGCAAGCTGGACAAGGCAGTCTGGTCTGCAAACAAGATTGGGAAAAAAGCACTCAAGCATAGCCTGTGGCTGCTGGTGTCGGCCCTTACCGGTATTACTTTTGCCGCTTATTTCACCGACTCCTTTCAGCTCTGGCATGATTATTTTACCCTGTCCGCCTCAACCATAGCCTGGGTCGTTCTGTTGATGTTCCTCGTGGGTACCTATGTGTTGGCCGGATTCATGCGCGAACAGGTCTGCTTCTGGCTCTGCCCTTATGCCCGTATTCAGAGTGTGATGGTGGACAAGGATTCGATACTTCCTACCTACGATTATCATCGCGGAGAGCCGCGTGGCAAGGTGAAGCGCGGTGGCGACGCAGGCTCCAAAGGCGACTGTATCGACTGCAAAATGTGTATTGCTGTTTGCCCTACCGGTGTGGATATCCGTGGGGGCCTTAGTGAAGGCTGCATTACCTGTGGTATGTGCATCGATGCCTGTGACTCGATTATGGAGAAGGTGAACAAGCCCAAGGGGTTGATTCGATATCTTTCTCAACAGGAGATGGAGGGCAAAGTGCAGCCTCCGTTATTCAGGCGCCCCCGTGTGATTACCTATGGCACGATCTTTATGCTTTCCGTGGCAGGTATAGTTTACGGTTTGTCGACAATTCCGCCAATTGAGCTCTCTATCGTGCATGCACGTCAACCGTTGTTTATGCGCATGTCTGATGGCTCTATCCAGAACAAATATACCATCAAGGCGGTAAACAAGCTGGAGACAGATCTGCATGTGAGTCTGACCGTCGAGAACGGGGCTGGTGATATCTATATGGTGGATGCCGAGCAGTTCAGGGATATTACGCTACCAGCGGGGAAAATGGTGCCGTTCAGTATCTTTTTGCGTGGCAATATGAAGAGTCTGGATGATCAGAATACGGAAGTTCAGTTAAGGATACAGAGTATCACAAATCCTGAGATTGCAGTAACGTATGGGTCGGTATTTGCCGGGCCAAACAGGAGATAAGATGGCATCAGAAATGCATTTAAAAAAGGATTTCAGGAACCCGTGGTTCCTTGGCATTCTGGGTTTGGTTGCTGTTGCCCTGGCAGGGACGATCTGGATGGCCATGCTTGCCAGCGAGTACGCTCCGGGACTGGTAACCGAAAACTATTACGAGAAGGGTCAGAACTATTTTGAAAACAGACCGGAAGAGGGGCAGGGGCCGCAGTGGCGTTTAAATCTGATGCCTCCGGCCAAGCCGAAAGTGGGTCAGGCGCAGATGTATCGTCTCTATGTGGTGATGGATAATGGCAAGCCTGCAACGAGCGGCGATGTCACCTTTTTTGCATACCGTCCCAGTGATGTGAGGGCAGATTTTGAAGTGAAGATGGCCAAAACCGATGCAGGCTCCTTCGGTGCTATGGTGAGTTTTCCATTGCCGGGAACCTGGGACCTGATTGCCCAGATTGAGTCAGACGGAAAGAGGTATGATGTGGTACAGCGGCTGATTGTCGCTGATTGATCCAACGCAGTGAGTAAGCAAGAACAAGCCTGTTTTCACTGTGGTCTGCCGGTTTCAGACCATGCGGGGGGCGAAACAGAGATTAACGGAGTAAAGCGCTCCTTTTGTTGTGCTGGTTGCCTGACCGTATGCCGGATGATTCATGAATCTGGCCTGGATGGGTTTTATACCCGCCTGAACTATCAGGATTCAGAAACACCGCCACCTGAACTGGTAGCTGATCTGGAACAGTATGACCTGCCCGAAGTGCAGGCTGAATTTGTACGTGAGCTGGGACAGGGCAGAAGACAGGCTCATCTGCTGGTTGAAGGCATCCACTGTGCAGCCTGTGTCTGGCTGATTGAAAAGGGCCTTGCAGCCATGGATGGCATTGAGATGGCTGAAGTGAATCTGGCCCATCAGCGGCTGAACCTTCGCTGGGACAATAACAGGGTAGCACTTTCCCACATCATGCAACGGTTGGGTGCGCTCGGTTATGCAGCAGCGCCGTTTAATCAGGAGACGGCCGAAGGCAGTGTGCAGCGCCGCAACCGATCCCTGCTGTTTCGCATGGCTTTTGCCGGTTTTGGTGCGATGAATATCATGTGGATCTCTATCGCTCTCTATGCAGGAACCTTCTCGGGCCTGGATGCCGGCCACAAAGAGTTCTTTCAGCTGATAAGCTTTTTTATCGCCACACCTGTACTGCTCTATTCCGGCTGGCCTTTCTTCCGTTCAGCCCTTCTGGGCTTGAGGTATGGAAGCCTGACCATGGATCTGCCGATCAGTATCGGTTCGTTGAGTACCTATCTCTACTCCTGCTGGGTGCTGATAAATGGAAGTGGTGAGGTCTATTTTGATACCGTAGTGAGCTTTCTGTTTGTGATTCTTATCGGCCGTTATCTGGAAGGGCTCTCCAAGCGCAATGCCTCTTCTGCAGCACTTCGATTGATGGAGTTGCAGCCGCGTCTTGCCACTCGCCTGCTTGGCTCCGGTGAAGAGGAGCGTATATCGGTGCGTAAACTGCAGGTTGGCGACCGGGTATTGATACGTCCCGGAGAAAAAGTACCGGCCGACGGTCTGGTGCTCAGTGGTGAATCCTATATTGATGAATCGATGCTCAGTGGCGAATCAAGGCCCTTACGCAAAGAGAGTGGCTCAACAGTCGTGGCAGGCTCAATCAATGTTGATGGCTCACTCACTGTAGAGGTCTGTTTGACCGGTGCCGATACGACACTGGCCCGCATTGTTTCACTGGTTGAAGAGGCGCAGGGCTCAAAAGCATCGGTGCAGCAGACGGCAGATCGTGTTGTGCCATGGTTTGTAGCCATCACCCTGGCTCTGGCATTGGCCACCTTCCTCTACTGGCTCAGGGGCGATTTCGATACCGCACTGCTGGCTGCTGTTTCTGTACTGATTATCACCTGTCCCTGTGCGCTGGGGCTGGCAACGCCGATGGGGATAGCGGTAGGTGTCGGGGCAGGGGCCAAACGCGGTGTATTGGTGCGCCATGGGCAGGCACTGGAATCGCTCTCATCTATTACGCATGTAGTGTTTGATAAAACGGGGACGCTCACTGAAGGTGAAATGCGTGTTGCCGATGTGGTTGTAAGCAGTGGTTTTGATGCGGATTCCGTGATTGCGTTAGCTGCAGCAGTAGAGAGTCATTCCCGTCACCCGCTTGCTGCGGCGATTGCAGCCGAGCAGGACGGAATCCGGTTTAGTTGTATCTCCTTTGTTTCCGAATCAGGACTGGGTGTATCAGGTGTTGTGGATGGAAAGTCTGTTGTGATTGGTAATCAGCGGTTGATGTTACGCGCAGGAGCACAAATCAGTGAAGATTTGCAACAGCAGCGGCAGAACATTGAGCAGGCCATGGGGGTTGCCGTTTTTGTAGCTGTGGATGGTACTCTGGCCGGCCTGATTCATATGCAGGATCGTGTGCGAGATGAGGCTGAAGGTTTGATGGTCTCGCTGAGAGAGCAGGGCATCGGTATCACCGTACTGACTGGTGATTCCAGGCAGGCGGCTGAAACACTGAAAGATAAACTGGGTGAGATGCAGGTGCTGGCGGAATTGCTGCCTGAAGAGAAAGAGGCCGAGATTCGTCGTCTGCAGGAGCAGGGGGAGAAGGTGTTGATGATAGGGGACGGTGTGAATGATGCTCCGGCACTGGCACGGGCTGATGTCAGTATGGCGATGGGTTCGGGCATGGATGTGTCGATGGAGTGCTCGGACATTGTACTGGTTGGCAGTGATCTCAGCCGGGTCGTGTTTGCTATCTCACTGGCCCACAACACCATTTCCACGATACGTCAGAATATCGGTATCTCACTGGCCTATAATATTATTCTCGTACCCCTTGCCATGGCTGCGATGGTGACACCGGTATTTGCTGCGATTGCGATGCCGATCAGCTCATTGCTGGTGATCGGTAATGCTGTCCTGATCCGTGTGCGCGTGCGGGAGAAGAGCAGGACAGAGAGGGGAGCTGGTCGAAGGGGCAGGGCTGTGCAAGCATAAGCCATGGATGTTATTTTTGGTTTAATCCCGTTTATGATCTTGTTAGGCCTTGTCGGTGTGCTGCTCTTTTTCTGGTCGGTAAAAAGCGGTCAGTATGATGATATGGAAGGCCCGGCACACCGAATTCTCGATGATGATGATATGCCGGTGAAAAAAGATGACGCTGAGCGCTTGCCAAAGTAATTCGACTTCCTATAATCGCGCCTCCAACGAAAGGCGCTTTAGCTCAGCTGGTTAGAGCACCGGAATCATAATCCGGGTGTCCGGGGTTCGAGTCCCTGAAGCGCCACCACATAAAAGCTAGCAATAGCAACATTTAAGGGAGCCGGTCGGCTCCCTTTTGTTTTGGTTCATATTGGAACATGTGGGATTAAATGGGGCATTCGCTGCCCCATGGTTGCCCCAAACCTATTGTCGATATCTATTTTGTTTAGGAATTAATACATTTAATACTTTATTGCGGTTGATTTTAACAGTGCTTTGTAGGCAACTCAGTTTCCTGAACAGGATAATATAAATTAGTGAAGTGCATCATTTATCCAAAGCGGAGCTTTCGATTTTAATTGGGCGAGGCTTTGTTGGAACATCATGGATCTTTGTGCGGCATCTGTACATATTGATGAAATATTAAAACTAAGTGCCTTTAATTATTGACGAAATATTTTTTCATATTACCATAATCAATAGTTCGATTTACCACCGAACCTTTACTATCTAGGAGGCAGCAGTACGCCATTGGGCGTGGATGTGCTGCTCCTAGTGAAAAATAAGTAAATGCCTAGGTGGTTGTGGCTCTAAAAAACTTAAACTCTATTTTTATGACAAGTCATGAATGTGCAGATATGTTGCATGTTCATTATCCCAATGTCTTCTTGCGGGAGATGCGAGAAGATCGCGGATCGCAAGTAAATCACAACAAAATCGGACAATTCCTCTGGGATCAACAAAAAATGCTCATTTGGGCCGGATCATTGCGCGGTCAAAAGTGGTATGCCTCTTCGCGTGGAGAAACCACGTGAATAAACTCAAACAAATGCTAAAGCAATCCGATTTAGCAAACCTGTTGCAGGTGAGTGAATGGACGATTTGGGCAATGCGTCGTCGAAATGAGCTGCCTCCAGCAACTCGTATTGGTCGATATTTGAGGTGGGATCAAGATGTCATCACTGCCTGGCAAAATGAGAGAGAAAAACCATCTGAAGAATTCGATCCAGCATTTTGTGAGCGATCAGCTAAAGCAGTTAGAGCAAGAAAAAAAATCAAGGGCAAAGCGTCAGATA
>Ga0316202_10000192_pt1 | contig 90222 bp, 84 predicted proteins | sample 3monrhotite_MG_FD_204934 | JGI IMG/M metagenome (GOLD analysis project Ga0316202, IMG submission 204934) | Microbial mat bacterial communities from mineral coupon in-situ incubated in ocean water Damariscotta River, Maine, United States -... | ecosystem: Environmental > Aquatic > Marine >... | reverse complement strand
TGATTAGTGTGCATGAGTTGCGAACTGATTTGAAACAAAAACAAATCATTGATGATTCAGAAGGCCGTGGGCCTATGGTGGGCATCAAACGTGCGCTTGAAGAAGCCAAAACAGATTGGGTGTTTGTGATTGCCTGCGATATGCCATTTGTGTCCACTGCATTGATTCAACAGCTGGCAAATAAACGTGAATCTTTTGATGCCGTGGTGCCGTATGTGCATGACAGACCACAACCGCTTTTTGGTTTTTATTCAAAAACATGTTTAGCAAAAATGGAAGCTAGAATGAAACAAGGGCAACGTAGTATGATTCGGCTGTTGGCTGAGCTGGATACTTATATGCTCAGTGAGAAGCAAGTGAAGTTGATTGACCCAGAGCTAAGAAGCTTGATGAGCTTAGATACTGAGGAAGATGTGAACAAAATGGAGAACAATACATGAGTGATTTTTCAGTAACTGAGGCACAGGCATGCATATTAAAGCATGTGCAGAGCTTAGGCATTGAAACTGTAGCGCTACATGATTCTTTAGATCGGGTGCTGGCTGAAGATGTGTTAGCCAATCGTAATCACCCGCCTTATGACGTATCGGCGATGGATGGTTATGCACTTAATTTTGCAGATATTGCGGCGGCGAGCACTGATTCACCAGTGAGTTTAAATGTCGTTGATGATATCCGTGCAGGGCAAATGCCACAGCTCAAGATTGAGCAGGGTCAGACAGCTCGTATTATGACTGGCGCCCCAACACCTGTTGGCATTGATACGGTGATTCGCGTGGAGGATACGGTATTAAATGGAGATGTAGTTTCTATCCTCACTCCGCCAAAACAAGGGGCAAACATTCGTCCTCTAGGTGAAAATTTAAAAACGGGTCATGTCGTGCTCAAACAAGGCACCATGATTACGCCGGGTGTATTGGCGATTTTGGCTATGGTGAAAAAGAAAGAAGTACCCGTATTCTCCAAACCAACCGTGGCGATACTTTCAACGGGCGATGAGCTGGAAGCTATTGATGACCCTATTGATGAAAATAAAATTCCCAATGCCAATTCCCATGCCTTGTATGCACAGTGCAAATCATTGGGTATTGAAGCCACGCTGTTAGGCATTGCCAAAGATAATGAGGAAGATCTTAGAGCCAAACTAGCTGAAGGTTTGAAATATGATGTGTTACTGGCTTCGGGTGGGGTATCTGTGGGCCACCACGACTTCGTGCGCCCTACTTTAGAAGCTTTGGGTATCACGATGCACTTTTGGCGTGTAGCGATGCGCCCTGGCCATCCTCTGGCCTTTGGTACGTCAAAGAACAGTAGCAGTGAGAATGGTACGGTTGTGTTTGGTCTTCCGGGTAACCCTGTCGCCAGTATGGTTTGTTTTGAACAGTTTGTAGCGCCTGCTCTAAAGCAGAGCATGGGGCACGAGAAGTTATACCGTCGAACCATCAAAACGCGCTTGGCACATGATATGAGAGGCAGCCTTGGTAAGACTATTTTTATCCGAGTGACATTGCAGCGTGATGAACAAGGTTATATCGCAACATCAACTGGCGCACAGGGCAGTGGCGTGTTGATGTCTATGGCTTTGGCCGAAGGGCTATTGGCAGTTCCAGCTGGATCAGACGGGTTGAAAAAAGGTCAGTTTGCCAATGTTCAGCTATTACAGAATATGGACTTTCAAAATGAAACAGGTGTGGGGATTTAAGTCGTGAATGATTCAAATAACGTAGCAAAAATTGGCTTTGTAACTGTTTCAGATAGGGCTAGTCGTGGTGAGTACGAGGATTTAGGTGGCCCTGCGATGGCGGCATGGTTTGAACGTGTTTTAACATCAGAATGGCAAGCTGTGAAACGCGTGATTCCAGATGATCAAGCTGGTATTGAAACAACCTTGAAAGAGTTAGCCGATGACGAAGGTTGTTGCCTGATTGTCACCACGGGCGGAACAGGACCAGCGGTGCGTGATGTCACCCCAGAAGCTACACAAGCGGTATGTGAAAAAATGTTGCCCGGGTTTGGTGAACTGATGCGTCAGGAATCATTGAAATTTGTCCCAACAGCCATTCTTTCGCGTCAAACAGCAGGTATTCGTGGAAAATCTTTGATGATTAACCTTCCAGGCAAACCCTCTGCCATTGGTGACTGCCTAAATGCCGTATTTCCAGCTGTACCCTATTGCATTGATCTCGTTGAAGGTCCATTTCTTATCGCCGACGAAGAAGAATGCAAAGTATTCCGACCCAAGAAAAAATAAACCTTCTACTCAAGGTCGAAGGCTTTAATAAAGAAGAATCATCATAGAACTGCTAAATAATATCTGAATCACAAAGGTTAGTCCGCCAATAGTCAGGGCGGATCTTCCATTGCGTAAAATGCTTTGAAATCTAATTTTAAGTCCAATGGCTGACATCGCCACAATTAAAAGGTAATAACTTGTTTCACTGATCACTTTGATATGATCCGGAGTCAGAAGGTGAAATGATGGCAGTAAAGAAAACATGATAAAGCCAATAATAAACAAGGGTACTTTTGGTTTTGCCGCCTCTGTATTGCTTGGGTTTGTTTTATTTGAAAATATAAAAAGAAGTACCAATACAAGCGGAATCAACAATAAAATTCGTGTCATTTTTATAATAATTGCAATGTGTCCAGATGAGTCATTGATAGAGAATCCTGCGGCAACGACCTGACCAACAGATTGCAATAAATTTCCAACAAATATCCCTGAATTCATATCAGAAAATTTTAAAACCACCGTTGCAAGCATAGGCACCAACAAAATGCCTATGGTGCCCATGAAGTTTACCACAGCAATGGATATACCGACTTCTTCTTCATTTGCGCCAATAATTCGCTCTGTAGCAGCAATGGCTGAGCTTCCACATACAGCATTACCAATGCCCAAAAGTAACCCCGTTTTTTTATCCAAATGAAATATTTTCGCCAGAATAATAGAGGTAAAAATAGTAAATATTAAGGCTGCCAAAACCAATAAAAATGTTTTCATACCCAAGCCTTCCAATATCAGGAAGTTAAGATTTACGCCCATCAGGGCAATGGAAAGTGATAAAACCTGTTGCTCACTGAATTTTATACCACATTTAAACATGGTGTTTAACGTTGTCATATTTCCAATGGCTATGCCGAAAATAATGGCTAAAATAGCAGCGTCTAAAGCTATATATGTTGATGCTAAAATAGCTAACGCGCCAATGACAACGCACAGCATTAGCCCGTAACCATATGCAGCTAACTTTACCTGCATATATGCACCAAATCTAAAGGTCTGCAATGATAGCGACTCTGCTTAAGCTAGGGTGGTCAGATATTTTTTTAAGCGCGCTTGTATGCAACATACTTCAAGCCCCCTATATTCTACACGTATCTTAACTAACAAGAGCACTATGTCATTTCTCATTTATATCGAACAGAAAATATCGTGAAGTAGGTGAAATAAAAATGGTGCACCCTAGTGGATTCGAACCACTGGCCTATGCCTTCGGAGGGCATTGCTCTATCCAGCTGAGCTAAGGGTGCGTATTTCATTAAAAATCAGATAGGGCTTCCACAACCGATCTTATTGCCCATATCGGCCAATTCTAATGGCTATGAGAAAAAAATGAAACAAATCACTGCGAATTCAGTGCTTCTTCGTCAATTAGGCAAACTCAGGAAGCATATCCGCATTAAATACGGGGCCATCAACACAGACTCTACGATATTTTTCTTCACCAGCTTCAAGTGTTTTTACTACGCAACCTGCGCAGCCGCCAATGGCACAGGCCATATGCTCTTCCAACGATAGCTGTGCTGGAATATTCAACTCTCGACCCAAACGAGCCACGGCATGCAACATAGGATGTGGACCACAAGATAAAAGCACACACTGGCTCCGTTCTTCATCATTCAAGGCCAATAAATAATCACGCGCCAAATTAGGAACATGGCCTTCATAACAACCATACAAACCAGCATTGGATGCCAAGCGGCATGGAATATCGCGCTCTTCCAATGAAGCAATGGTCAGTGTCGTATTGCCTGTGATACCAGGCAGCATAAATGTCGATGGTTTCAATGCAAAAGGAAACTCAACTTCAGAACCTGCAAATACGACAGGCTTGCCACCACGGGCAATCAAATCATCCGCGGCAAAAATCATGGGAGGAATACCTACACCGCCACCAATACAAATATAACGTTTAGAAGTATCCGATAAATCGAAAGGTTTCCCAATGGGGCCTAACATGGCTAATTCTTCGCCTACTTTGCGCTCACCCAATTGCTGCGTGCCTTCACCAATCATTTTGTAGAGTAAATCAATCGTGCCTTTTTCAGGGTTGGTTAACATAATCGAAATCGGGCGACGCAAGGCCTTTGCCTGTGAAACACGAATATGCACAAATTGTCCTGGCTTGGCATCACGCGCAGTTTTCGGCGCATGCAGGCGCATAATACACTGCTCACCTTTATGATGAATGTTCGCTAAAACTTTGGCTTGTTCTTCAAAAATAATGTTTCTATGCTCTTTAGTCATGAATTTCGCCTTTTTCAAACACCACACGCCCATCTTTCAAGGTATACTGAACCTGCCCTGTCATGGTTCGACCATGCCAAGGTGTATTGCGACCTTTGGAAAAAAGTTTGCCGCGATCCAATGTCCATGTTTTTGTTGGGTCGAAGATACAAATATCCGCGATACTTCCCTCAGACATTGAGCCTTCTGGCAAGTTTAATAGTGCCGCAGGGTTGGATGTCATCTTGGCAATCAAATCAGACATGGAAAGCACGCCTGCTCGCTCCAAGTCCAGTGAAATAGGCAGCATGGTTTCCAAGCCCACAATACCAAATGCAGCGCAAGATAGACCGCAACGCTTATCATCTTCGTGATGTGGCGCATGATCAGTGGCAATCACGCCAATCGTACCATCACGCAACCCTTCAACCACCGCCAAACGATCTTCTTCGGTACGTAGAGGTGGGCTCATCTTGGCATCAGCATTGAAATTAAGCACTTCGTCTTCCGTCAATGCGAAATGATGTGGTGCTGCTTCTGTGGTGACTTTTAAACCTTCTTTTTGTGCCAAGCGCACCTGCTCAACGGCACCCTTGGAAGAAATATGTGCAACGTGATAACGCGCATCCACACGCCTCGTCAGCATAATATCACGGGCAATCATACTATCTTCGCCCTCAACAGGCATACCAGCTACACCCAGTTGCGTGGAAACCCAGCCTTCATTGATTGCACCGCCTTCGGTGAGTTGCGTCTCTTCAGCATGCTGGATGATCATATAATCAAAACTCGATGAATACTCCAATGCTTTACGCATCACGCCTGCATGCCAAATTGGTTTACCATCATCCGAAAAAGCTACCGCTCCTGAGCGTGAAAGCTCACGCATTTCCGTAAGCTCTTTACCCTTCAAGTTACGACTCACCGCACCAATGGGGTGTAGGTTGCACAAGCCAATCTCTTTGGCACGCGCAATCACCTGCAAGACAATACCTGCATGATCAATGCATGGTTCGGTGTTCGGCATGGTGCAAATACTGGTAATACCGCCAGCGATGGCGGAACGCGAGCCTGATTCAATGTCCTCTTTCCATTCTTCACCGGGTTCACGCAAATGCACATGCATGTCAATCAAACCAGGGCAAACAATTAGCCCTGTTGCATCGATGGACTGTTTTGCGGTGCCATCAAATACACCAACACCAGCGACTTTTTCTTGTTCAATCCATACATCACATACTTTATCGATCTTGTTAGCGGGATCGATCACACGACCATTTTTAATTAGAATATCAGTCATTACATTCCCCATGTTCATGCCTCAGTTGCTCCACCACACAATGCTGTCAATGCTGCCATACGAATCGCCACACCATGCTCAACTTGTTCTAAAATAAGGCTTTTCATTGAGTCCGCAACATCGGTTGCGATTTCAACGCCACGATTCATTGGTCCAGGATGCATCACCATGCAATGATCTCCTGCTGCTTTCAGCCGCTTCATATTCAAGCCGTAGGTTTCGTGATACTCACGAATGGATGGAAAACAACAATTGGTGGTCAATCGCTCGGTTTGCACACGCAGCATATAAAGAATATCCGTGCCTTTCAGGGCTGCATCCAAATCATAAAATACTTCACAGCCGTAACGCTCCACAAAGGCAGGGAGCAATGTTTTTGGTGCAACAAGGCGCACGTTATAGCCCATGATTTTCGCCGCCAGCAAGTGTGACCTCGCCACGCGTGAATGGGAAATATCCCCAACAATTGTCATTGTTTTACCTGAAATATCACCCATATTATGCTTCAGCGTCAATAAGTCGGTCAAAATTTGAGTCGGGTGCTCATGCGACCCATCTCCCGCATTGATCAACGCCGTGTTATCCAAATATTCAGATAAAAACTCACATGTTCCTGCTACCGAATGACGAATCACCAATACATGCGGCTGCATCGCTGCCAAGGTCTGCCCTGTATCCAATAAGGTCTCACCTTTTTTGGTAGCCGATGTCGAAGCGGAAATATTAATCACATCGGCGGATAGGCGCTTGCCGGCAATTTCAAAGCTTGTGCGTGTGCGCGTAGAGTTTTCAAAAAATAGATTAATGACTGTTCTACCACGTAGGGTTGGATCTTTTTTCACACTTCGGGTGTTAATATCAATAAAATCATCGCCCAAATTCACCAACGACATGATTTGCTCGCGACTCAAATCCGCAATGCCAAAAATATGTTTGAGTCCAAATAAAGGTTTAGGCATCGTTTCTCTCCGTTGATTGACTGCCTGTTTGGGAGGCATACGCCGCAATAAAATCTTCTAAAAAAACTGCTGCTGCCGTTTGATCCAGCTTAGCGCGCATACGTTTTTCATTCAAACCTTGCGCAAAAAGTCTCTCTTTCGCAGTCCATGTTGAGAGTCGCTCATCTTGAAAGAAAATGGGGAGGTCTGTAACCTCAGAAAGTTGTTTAGCTGCCTTTCGGCAATCTTCTGCCTGTGATCCTTCCGTGCCATCCATGTTTTTGGGCAACCCGACAACAATGCCTTTGCTACCATATTCACGCACGATTTTGAGCGTTTGCTTTGGCCAGCCTTGATCATTACGAAACAAGCATGTTACACCACGACAAGAGATGCCCAAACTATCTGAAACTGCAACACCTATGCGCTTACCGCCAATGTCTAAGGCGAGCAAGGGCAAGGAAATATCAGAAGTTGAGCAAGATGTGATCGTCATTAAATCCGAGATTGTGCAAGGTTTCGGTGCAAGCGTCCACCATCACGCTCATTCCAGCTAAACATACAACAGTATTTTCACCACTTGGAGCATCATCCTCTAAAGCATGCTGCACATAACCTACGGGGCCATCCCAATCCTCATGACCTGTCGTCAATGAAATATTAACATCAATATTGTGCTCAGATAGATCTTCCATTTCATCTGTTAAAAGTCGATGCAGTGAGGTTAAAAAACCAGCATAAATTGATATTCTGCCATATGATTCGCGCTCATGAATCAGAGTACGCCAAACACTACGTAAAGGAGCTATGCCCGTACCGACTCCAATAAGAATGACGTCTTTGCCCTTAAAGGTCTGTAAATTAAAGCCTTTACCCATCGGACCTTCAACTTCAATTTCTGAGCCAAGGTCTAACTCCGCTAATTTTTCTGCCATGCCCGAAACACACTTGATTACAAACTCATAACAATGCTGATCATACGGCGATGAAGCCACTGCGAAATAGGCGGGCGCAGGCTCTTTTAAACCAGGAATACCCATGCGTACATATTGCCCAGATATAAATGTGCCAACTGGGCTAGCATCTGCATGCCCTATGGTAATTTTGATAATTTGTTCATCACATGCTGCATCGGTTAAACAAATGCGTTCTTTCAACTGCATACGATACGTGGAAGACTGCTGCAAAAATCACCTCTCATTCAGATAATTGAGGGGCTTATGCTCAAGAAGGAATAAGTTAATGCAAGCAACGACATGTTTAGAGTTAAGAATTGATGGTCATACGGTCGATGAAACTACCTTTACCCAACTTGCCGAGTCGCAGAATACTTTGGGTACATCTATCGAAACTGATTATGATACTAAGCTTGAGACCCATGTTGCATGGTTTTCCATCAGCGATGAATTTTGCCTAGAAGAGCAGCGTGCGCGCCTTGCTGCGGGTGCATTATTGATTGGTGCGTCTCCTGAACAGGTCAAAATCACCTTATTGGGCGATGATTGGGAGACTGCTTGGCAGAAGCATTGGAAAGCCATGCCTGTTGGTGCGAAACTATGGGTGCGCCCATCCTTTTGTGATGCACCAACAGATGATCGTATTGATATAGTACTTGATCCAGGCATGGCATTTGGTACAGGCACACACCCTACAACTTATTTATGTTTGGAAGCCATTGAACGTTATTGCCTACAACAAGCCCCCGAAAGCGTGCTTGATATGGGTTCAGGTTCGGGGCTGTTGGCGATTACCGCAGCCAAGCTTGGTGCAAAAGATATTCACGCGATTGATTATGACCCCATCTCTGTAGAGGCGAGCAGTGTCAATGCAGGCATTAACCATGTAAAACTAACATCTACGCTAGGAGATACACCTCCGACGCGAAGCTTTGAACTTGTTATTGCTAATATACTCGCTGGCCCATTGCTTGGCATGGCAGAGACGTTGGCAAAGTGCGTCGATAAACATCTTATTTTATCTGGCTTACTAGAATCACAGGTAGCCCTCAATATTCGAACCTATGAAAATGCTGGGTTAAAGCATGTGCGCACGGATATTATGGGGGAATGGGCATCCGTGGAATTCATCGCAGTTTAATCTATGGCATACAAACTTGAAACCTCATCAGAACAAGCCTTATATAAAATTATCAGCCTACGGAGTCTAACTCATGCACGCATTTAAAGGCATTGCCTTACTTATTATTACGAACTTATTGATTATGTTTACATTGATCATCAGTGGAACTGTCCTTATTAACTTTATTCTACCGATGTTTGGTATCGATTTCCGTGATTCATTCCAATCAATGAACTTTGCATGGTCATTAATTTTTGGCTTTGGTGGTGCATTTATTTCATTGTTTATGTCCAAGTGGTTTGCCAAGCGTGGCATGAAAATGGAGCAGGTTACCAACCCAACTACTCCTAAAGAAAAAATCGTTTTTGAAACGGTTGAAGCATTGGCACAGCGCGCAGGCATTAAAATGCCAGAAGTTTGGGTATATTGGGATGATATTCCCAATGCCTTTGCCACAGGCCCAACACGTAACAATTCGATGATTGCTGTATCTTCAGGCTTGGCGATGAATTTAACGGATGATGAGTTGAAAGCTGTCTTGGCTCATGAAATGGGCCATGTTGCGAATGGCGATATGTTGGCAACAACGCTGTTGCAGGGTTTGATGAATACCTTTGTATATTTTATTGCCCGCATGATTGCTACGCCCATTATGCAACGTAACTATTGGATGGGTTTTGCTGTCTATATGGTTTTACAGACGATTCTTTCGATTTTGGCAATGATCCCAGTATGCTGGTTCTCACGCAAACGTGAATTTAAAGCCGATGCCTATGCTGCAGAAGCCTTGGGTGCGGCTCCCATGATTGGCGCACTGCGTAAAATTGAGGCCTTATCGAATCAGTCTGCTGCCTATCAAGAAGGCGTAAGTGAAAAAGACCCATTGGCAACCATGAAAATTTATGCGGCACATAATCATCTAACGGGCTTATTTGCAACGCACCCCTCTATCGAAAACCGCATAGAAGCGCTAAAATCTTATAGGTAAATGATTAAATAGAATAGCATACATATGCTTTAGAGGTTAGCATGAAAATCACCGTTTATAGCTCTCAACCTTACGATAAAAAATATTTTCTTGAGGCCAATAAAAACTTTGGCCACCAGCTTATATTTCATGAGGCTCGTTTAGAGCCCAGTACGGTTGAGTTAGCAAGAGGCTCAGATGCTGTTTGTGCTTTTGTAAATGATGATCTTGGTGAAATAACCATCGAAGCCCTCAAGGCTATTGGTGTACCTATGATTGCACTGCGCTGCGCTGGTTATAATAATGTAGATTTACACACCGCAGATAAATTAGGCATTCATGTTGCCCGTGTGCCATCTTATTCCCCTTACGCCGTTGCAGAGCATACAGTTGCACTGATGCTCTCACTTAACCGTAAAATTCATCGTGCTTATTCTCGTGTTCGAGATGGTAATTTTTCCCTTCAGGGTCTGACAGGCTTTGACATGCATGGGAAAACAGTAGGTATTGTCGGAACAGGACGCATCGGTTCGATCGTTGCAAACATCCTGCAAGGCTTTGGTTGTAAATTAATTGCATTTGATATCATTGAAAATGAAGCGTTGAAAAAAAATGGCGTACAGTACCTGCCTCTGAACGAGCTTTTGGCACAAGTTGATATTATTTCATTACATTGTCCACTCACACCAGAAACTTTTCACCTTATTAATGAAGGTGCTTTAGCAGCCATGAAAAAAGGTGTCATGATCATCAATACCAGTCGCGGTGCTATTGTAGATGCCAGCGCTGCGATAAAAGGTTTAAAGTCGGGAACAATCTCTCATTTGGGGCTGGATGTTTACGAGCAGGAAGGAGATTTATTTTTCCATGATTTATCTGACACTATTATTCGTGATGATATATTTGAGAGGCTTTTAACATTCCCCAATGTTTTGGTCACAGGCCATCAAGGTTTTTTTACAGAAGAGGCTCTGGTCAATATTGCAAATACCACGCTGGATAATGTTTCCTGCTATGAAGCAGGTAAGCCCCTGTTAAATACATTGCATTTGGATCAAGCTATTGCAGGCTAGTATTCTTTTTAGCTGATAGCATCGATTTTTCAACCTCTAGCACGTGCATAGTCGTGGCAAGTATACTGTCAGGGTTTAATGACATCGATTCAATACCTTCACGTACCAAGAACTCAGCAATTTCTGGATAGTCTGAAGGGGCTTGCCCACATATGCCGATATATTTCCCTCTTTTTTTGCACGCTGAGATAGCTAGCTTTAGCATATCCAATACGGGTTGTTGGCGCTCATCAAAAATATGGGCAACCAATTCGGAATCACGATCAACACCTAGCATTAATTGCGTTAAATCATTCGAGCCGATAGAAAAACCATCAAATACATCAAGAAAGGCATCGGCGGCAATGATATTGGCGGGTATTTCACACATCATATAAATTTCCAACCCATCTTCACCGCGTTTTAGACCATGTTTCCCCATCTCTTCTAACACTTTTTTCCCTTCATCGGGCGTGCGGGTAAAAGGAATCATCAAGCGAACATTCTTTAAGCCCTTTGTATGACGAACCAGATGCATCGCTTGGCACTCCAATGCAAAGGCATCTTTAAAGGCATCAGAATAATAACGCGAAGCTCCTCTAAAGCCGATCATAGGGTTATCTTCCATAGGCTCGAATTCACTTCCTCCAAGCAGGTTAGCATACTCATTTGATTTGAAATCAGACATGCGAAAAATGACTTTCTTGGGGTAGAAAGCTGCCGCAATCATTGCAACACCTTCAGCGAGCTTTTGCACATAGAAATCTACTGGTGAAGCATATGCTTCCGTCCGACGGAGGATTTCTTGTTTTACGGCCTCATCTTTCAATTCACCAAAGCGAAGCAAAGCGTTGGGGTGTATGCCAATAGAGTTATTGATAATAAACTCAAGCCTAGCAAGCCCAACGCCGTCATTGGGAATCGCACTAAAACCAAAAGCACTGTCGGGGCTGGCTAAATTCATCATTATTTTTGTTTTGGGACGTTTTATTTCGCCCAACTCCAAGTGTTCATTGGTAAAAGGCAGGGCGCCCTCATAAACATAACCCACCTCGCCTTCCGCACATGACACCGTAACCATTTGACCTGTTTGAATGTTTGTTGTGGCTGAGCCAGAGCCTACAATGGCAGCAAGACCAAGTTCACGTGATATAATCGCAGCATGGCATGTCCTGCCACCACGGTTGGTTACAATCGCCGCGGCAATTTTCATGATGGGCTCCCAATCGGGATCGGTCATATCGGTAATCAATACTTCGCCGGGTTTTAGTTCATGAATTTGAGTGGCATCTTTGATAACCCGTGCAACACCTCTGGCAATTTTTCGACCGACACTTTTTCCTTCTACTAAGATATTCCCAACCCCTTCAAGTTTGTAATTATCAATACTGTTTTTATCTCGGCGAGCATGCACCGTTTCTGGACGTGCTTGTACAATAAAAAGCTCGCCTGAGTAGCCGTCTTTGGCCCATTCAATATCCATTGGCTGATATTTCCCGGCCAGTGAGGAGTAGTGTTCTTCAATGGTGACGGCGTATTGTGCTAAAACAATCAACTCACCTTCATTCAAGCAGTACTGTTTTTGCTCATCTAAAGGGACCTGCACATTTTTTGTGGGATTTTTTAACGAGTCTGAGTACACCATTTTAATGCTTTTATCACCCAAATGCCGACTTAAAATGGGTTTATAGCCTTCTTTTAAAGTAGGCTTAAATACATAAGCCTCATCAGGGCTAACGGCTCCCTGAACAACATTTTCTCCAAGCCCATAGGCTCCAGTGATAAACACAGCATCCTTAAAGCCTGTCTCAGTATCAATGGAAAACATCACACCTGCTGAAGCCAAATCACTCCGAACCATCTTTTGAATACCTGCAGAAAGCGCAACCTTCAGATGATCAAAACCTTTATCAACTCTGTATGAAATAGCGCGATTGGTGAAAAGGGAGGCATATACACGTTTGATAGACTCGATCAGCTCTGCTGCGCCACGAATGTTAAGGTAGGTGTCCTGCTGGCCTGCAAATGATGCATCAGGGAGATCCTCTGCGGTTGCGGAGCTACGCACTGCGACTGCAAGTATTTTTTCGTCATATTCGCTTGTGAGCTGAGCATAAGATGCGATGATTTCCTCTTCTAATTGGGGTGGCATGCTGCCGTGAGAAATAAGATTCCGAATTTTTGCACCGCAGCGAGCCAGCTCTTTTACATCGCGGGTATCCAAATTTGTTAATGTGACAGCAATCTCATCTTTTAGATTATTATGCTCTAGGAAGTACCAATACCCTGCGGCAGTTGTGGCAAAACCATTGGGGATTTTGATGCCTTTATGGGTTAGTTGTTGAAACATCTCGCCAAGGGATGCATTTTTTCCACCCACTATCGGTACATCGGAGAGTTTTAACGCATTAAAAAAGCGGATATACTTCATCTTCAACCTCCAAAATAATTAAAGGTATCACCGTTTATAATCATAGAAGGTTTGATTGGAAAGCGCATCATTTAATTAGCTTGAATAGAAATATTACTTTATTCACAGCCGCGATTGAGATAAAATAATAAGAGGAGCCGCTTGGCTCCCCTATTATTTAAATAGCACTTATTTTTTAAATGTCCTTTTTTTGCAGGCAATAGAAGGAGCGAAGCACTCGGTGCTTCTGATAAAGCTAGATGTAGCTCAACCAGCCTTCATGTTCTGGGCTACGACCATGCACCACATCAAAATACTTGCTTTGAAGCTGCTTGGTTATAGGCCCGCGTGTGCCTGTCCCGATAGAACGGCCATCAAGTTCGCGAATAGGGGTAACTTCCGCAGCAGTGCCTGTGAAAAACGCTTCATCGGCTGTATATACTTCATCACGGGTAATGCGTTTCTCATGCACTTCGAAACCAGCTTCTTTTGCCAGTTGAATCACTGTAGCGCGGGTGATGCCATCAAGCGCACTGGTCAATTCAGGCGTGTAAATCACACCATCAGTAACCATGAAGAAATTCTCGCCTGAACCTTCACATACAAAACCATCTACATCTAAGAATAAGGCTTCATCATAACCATCACGGATAGCATCGGATAATGCCAGCATAGAGCTAATATAGTTGCCATTTGCTTTGGCCTTACACATAGCAATATTTACATGGTGGCGGGTAAACGAGGTTGTACGGATGCGAATGCCATTATTGATGCCATCATCACCCATATATGCACCCCACTTCCAAGCTGCAACAATGGCGTGTGTTTTTAAATTATCGGCACGCAGCCCCATGCCTTCGGAGCCATAAAACACCATTGGGCGCAAATAGGCCGAATCTAAATTATTATCTTTTATCGAAGCCAATTGTGCGGCATTCAATTCTTCTTTGCTAAATGGCATTGGCATATTCATGATTTTTGCTGAGCGAAACAAGCGGTTGGTATGTTCTTGCAAACGAAAAATTGCCGTGCCTTTTTCTGCATGATAAGCCCGAACACCCTCAAAAACACCCATGCCATAATGCAATGTATGCGTCAGCACATGCACCTTGGCATCACGCCATGGTACCATTTCACCATCAAACCAAATTACGCCATCCATATCTGCAAAGTTCATTACTATATCCTTAACACCTAAATAAGATGACGACATACTGGGTAATTTCCGTGCAATCGACAAGATTACAATACGAAGACTATGGGAACACCTCACTATTTTTTGTCTACTTGTGTGATATAGGCTACATTCATACTTATAAAAGCAATGACTATACGTGTTTCATTGCCAGCGGAGGGTTACAATGGTCAAACAAAAAGACGGGGCTTCAGAAAAGGCAAAGCCACTTATTGTCACCCCGCCAACGTCGCCCGAAGTGATTGAAAAGGCCCTCGAAAATGATTCAACCATTGAACTTATCACCAGTGGTGAAACCTCTATGTTACCCCAGTTAGCAGCGGCTCGGCCTGCCAATCAGCTGGATACAACACCGCTTGACCTTGATGCAATTATTGAAGGTGTCGCCCATTTGATTGCCACTACCCCAGATCACTACAAGTGCATTATGTTTACCGATTTGGTCGGCTCAACCCAATACAAACGTGAAATGGGCCATACCAAGGGCTTTATGCGCAATCGCATGTTTTGCGATATTTGTGAACAAGCTGTCGAGCGCAATAATGGCACAGTCGTCAAGCGGCTCGGCGATGGTATTATGGCAGTGTTTGAAACCGCGATCGATGCAGTGCTTGCTGCCATGCTTATGGTAAGTAGCCTCGAAAATGATCGTAAAAAATTAAAAAAGATTGTTGGCAAGATGGATTGCCGTATCGGCATCACCTGTGGTTATGTCAAAGAAATTCCTGGCGTTTCCAAAGATTACATTGGGCATGCCATGGATAAGGGCGCCCGCATTGAAGGCATTGCCAAGACCAACCAAGTGCTTATCGATGAAATCGTTTATGGCCTAATTCATACCAAAATACGTGATTATTCAGGCGAAATTTTAATCGGCTCGCCCAAAAATGTTACCTTAAAAGGTGTTGGTGTTAGCACCTTGTACGAAGTTTCACCCAAAAACCGAGGTTTGGTCAACGGCGCAGGCTATAAACTGCGCCATATGTTCAACTAATTATTCCGCGTGCTTTACCTGCTCAACATTCACCGCTAACAAAGCCTCACGTGATGGCTTGCATGGCAAAGGTATTTTTACACGATGCCCACTACCTGGAGCCGTATCCGTTGCTAGGTTTTTACGGGCATCAATCATACTTGATACAGTGAAGGTGTGATTGCCAGCAGGATCAATTAGCTCAACACTATCACCCACCGAAAACTTGTTTTTCACATCAAATTCTGCCAAACCAGTCACTTCATCATAGCCAATCAACTCGCCCACAAAACGTTGATTGAACAACAATGATGCGCCCTGCTCATAATTTTGATGTGCTGCGGTATGCCGGCGTTGATAAAAACCATCGGTATAACCACGGTTTGCTAATGAATCCAATTTACGCATCAAAGACCAATCGAAATCTTTGCCCGCAACTGCATCATTGATGGCTTGTTTGTATAATTGTGTTGTACGCCCAACGTAATAATGTGATTTGGTACGCCCTTCGATTTTTAACGAATCCACGCCTATTTTTACCAGGCGTTCCACATGCTCAATGGCGCGCAAATCGCGCGAATTCATGATATATGTACCATGCTCATCTTCCATCACGGGCATCAAATCACCCTGACGATTTTCTTCTTCGAGCATATACACCTGATCAGCTTCTGGGTGGCGCTCTAAGTTTCCACAGCTGGAAAAAGGTTGAGGAGACATCATTTGAGATGAAATGGCATTAAAATCTTCAGCTTTCAACACATCACCACTGACATCTTCCTTGCCTTCCTGCATGCCATATTTCCAACGGCAGGCATTGGTACATGACCCCTGATTGGCATCACGATGGTTAAAGTAGCCCGACAGCAAACAGCGCCCTGAATAAGCAATACACAATGCGCCATGCACAAATACTTCTAGTTCCATATCAGGGCATTGCTGGCGAATCTCTTCGACTTCATCAAGAGAGATTTCACGCGATAAAATAACACGCGAAATACCCACAGATTGCCAAAATTTTACGGCAGCGTAATTCATGGTATTGGCTTGCACCGATAAATGCACGGGGATTTCAGGCCAACGTTCACGCACCATCATGATTAAACCAGGATCCGCCATAATCAGAGCATCAGGCTTCATATCAATCACAGGTTGCATATGTTCGAGGTAGCGCTTGAGCTTATTATTATGCGGCAATAAATTACTCGCCACAAAAAACTTGCGCCCCAAAGCATGGGCTTCATCAATGCCTATTTTTAGATTTTCCAGCTGAAAATCATTGTTACGTACGCGCAGTGAATAACGAGGCTGCCCTGCATACACCGCATCCGCCCCATAAGCGAAGGCATAACGCATATTTTTAATCGTTCCAGCAGGAGCAAGCAATTCAATGGCCACCCTAGCTCTCCAACACCTGCTCTAACTTCTTCTCTAAGTGCGCTACACGCACCGGTGCTGGGGGATGTGAATCATGCCATGCTGAATGCAAAGAATCAGGTGTAAGTGTTGCAGCATTATCATCATACATTTTCACCAAGGCCGAAATTAAATCCTCTGCATTGGCATGTTCTTTGGCATAGTCATCGGCTTCAAATTCGTGTTTGCGCGAATACATGCTCATCAATGGCGCTATAGCAAAAGTAAATACAGGCATCGCCAACATAAATAAAATCAACAGCGTGTAATTTGATTGCTGCGACACGCCCAAACCTGCATAAAACCAATCCTGCTCTGCCAACCAGCCCAATACTGCAAAGCCCGCCAATGACATCGAAAACATCACAGCCATACGTTTTTTAATATGATTGCGTTTAAAGTGACCCAATTCATGTGCCAAAACAGCCAGTGTTTCATCAATACTCAGCTGTTTAAGCAGCGTATCGAAAAATACAATGCGCTTGGATTTTCCAAAACCAGTGAAGTAAGCATTGCCATGGCTCGAACGTTTGGAGCCATCCATCATATACAAGCCACTGCTTTCAAATCCGCAGCGTTGTAATAATCCTTCAATCGCAGTTTTTAACTCGCCCTCTTCCATCGGTGTGAATTTATTAAAAATGGGTGCAATGAACGTTGGATAAGCCCACATCATCAACAATGAAAAACCTGTCCACACACACCAAGCCCACAGCCACCACATCTCACCTGCCGATTGCATCAGCCATAACACCACCCAAATCAACGGAGCACCAATAACCATCATCAGTGCGCCTTGCTTAAGCATATCGGAGATATACAGCCCCATGGTCATTTTATTAAAACCGAATTTTTGCTCTACAGAGAAGGTTGAATAAAGCGAAAAAGGCAACTCCAATAGGCTGCCAAGTATGGAAAAAATGATTAAAAAGACCACGCCAGTGGTCAGCGTTGACCACTCCCAAGCCCGCAGCCATTGATCCAACATATCCAAACCACCACCCAAGGTCCAAGCCAGCAAGAGCCCTAAGCCGTACAAGCCACTCCATGTACCAAGCTTCATTTTTGACATGGTATAATCAGCCGCTTTTTGATGCGATTCCAATGATATCGCACCAGCGAAACGTTCTGGCACGGCTTTCCTGTGCGTTAAAATCGAACGCATATGACGTTGATCCAAATAAAAATCGATGGCTGTAGAAAGCAATAAAGCAGCAAGAAAAATCCACGTAAATATTAACATGCCGCGTATAGTGCCACTGCCTTCGCAGAACTCAAAATCCGATGTCCTACATCAGCGCTTTTATTTCTAATTATCTCCAAAAATGCTGCTACCTTCTTTTGTCAGCGTTGCTTTAATGCCCGCCTTAGAGCAAGACAGCGTGACAACCGTAAAATCTAGTGGAAATGAAACTTCTTTGCTTAAATCTAAAGTCCCACTTAACGAACTCACGCTATCAGCAATAATATTGTAAGGGATTTCACTGCAATTTCCTGAACCAATAAGCACCAAACGCACCATTTTACTATCACTGGTAATCACGCCGGGCGTACCGTGATCAATCATATAGCTATAGCTCGAAGCTGTAGCATTCATAGCCCCCAAAAACATCAATGGTAAAAGTAACATAAACAATTTTTGCAACATTATTAACTCCCTTTTTATACATTTTCTCATTTTTTCCGTATTATTAATATCGTGCAATTAAACACCCAAACAACAGTAATACAAGACCTCAAAGCATAACTTGCTACAATGCGCCATGAGTCCTTCACATATACCCTTAAGTAAGCCAATTTTTTCCTATCCAAAATACTGGGCAGAGTGTTTTGGTGTCGCTTCTCAACTGCCCATGAGTCGCGAAGAAATGGATACTTTGGGCTGGGATAGCTGCGATATTATCTTGGTCACGGGTGATGCCTATGTAGATTTACCTAGCTTTGGTATGGCGGTGATGGGACGGGTATTGGAGGCGCAAGGTTTTCGTGTGGGTATTATCGCACAGCCAGATTGGAAATCTGCCGATGATTTCCGAAAGCTTGGTAAACCCAATTTATTTTGGGGTGTGACGGCAGGCAATATGGACTCCATGGTCAATCGTTATACATCCGAGCGTAGGATTCGCAGCGATGATGCTTATACCCCCGGCGATATAGGTGGCAAGCGCCCTGACCGCGCGGTTACTGTTTATGCCCAACGCTGCCGCGAAGCTTTTAAGGGTGTGCCTGTGGTCATTGGCGGTATCGAAGCAAGTTTACGCCGTATTGCCCATTATGATTACTGGTCGGATAAAGTACGACGCTCTGTACTCATGGATTCCAAAGCCGATATATTGGTCTATGGCAATGGTGAGCGACAAATTATTGAAATCGCCCACCGTTTGGCAGAGGGCGAATCCATCAAAGATATGTTGCATATCCGTGGTACAGCTATGATGTGCAAAGGCGTACCTGCTGGTTGGCTTGAAAAAGATTCCACCGAAATTGATACGCCTGGTGCATTGATTGAACATCACAACCCTTATGCAATGGCTGGGCAAGGCAATGATTGTGATGATGAAAAACAACAACATCGTGAACGCGAAAAAGCTGCTCCGATTTCCATTTTAGATGTGTCGGACAAACGAGCCAAAACAGTGATTCGCATGCCCTCATATGAAGCCGTTAGCGAGGATGAAGTGCTCTATGCCCATGCCTCACGCTTATTGCACTTGGAAACCAATCCAGGCAATGCTCGCGCCTTGATTCAACGGCATGGCGCGCGTGAAGTGTGGATCAGTCCACCGCCTATACCACTGACCACAAAAGAGCTAGATGCGGTATTTGATTTACCCTATTCCCGACTTCCCTATATCGGTTATGGTGATATTCAGGCCAAAGAAACACGTGTTCCTGCTTATGAAATGATTAAAACATCGGTCAATATTATGCGCGGATGCTTTGGTGGCTGCACATTTTGTTCCATCACCGAACATGAAGGGCGCATCATTCAAAGTAGGTCGGAAAGTTCAATTTTACGTGAAATTGAAGAGATTCGTGAAAAAACACCTAATTTTACAGGTAATATATCTGATTTAGGTGGCCCAACCGCCAATATGTATCGACTTCAATGTAAATCCCCCGAAATTGAAGCTGCATGCCGTAAGCCTTCGTGCGTATTTCCAAGTATATGCGACAACTTAAATACCAACCATGATCCATTGATTAATTTGTACCGTCAGGCGCGCAAGCTCAAAGGCATCAAACGCGTGTTTATTGCATCGGGGTTGCGATACGACTTGGCAGTCAAATCACCGGCTTATATCAAAGAACTGGTCACCCATCATGTCGGTGGCTATTTGAAAATAGCTCCTGAGCATACCGAAGGTGGCCCACTTGATAAAATGATGAAACCCGGCATCGGCACTTATGATGCATTCAAAAAACTCTTTGAAAAATTCTCCAAGGAGGCGGGTAAAAAGCAGTATTTAATTCCATATTTCATCGCAGCTCATCCAGGCACAACCGATGAAGATATGCTCAACCTTGCTTTGTGGCTCAAGCAAAACAACTATAAAGCCGATCAGGTACAAGCATTTTTGCCATCGCCTATGTCCACAGCCTCGGCCATGTATCGCTCTGAGCGCAACCCTCTTAAAAAGATTAGTCGCAAGCAGACTAAATATACGGAGAAGGTATTTATTCCCCGCCGTAAAAAGCAGCGCGACCTCCACAAAGCATTTCTACGTTATCATGATCCTAAGAACTGGGATGTTATACGCGAGGCACTAAGAGACATGGGCCGCACCGATTTAATCGGTAGTGGTGAAAAGCAATTGGTTCCCGATGCAACATCCCATGCTGGAGAGCATCAAATACGATCCACAAAACAAACCGCGTTTCGAACCCAGCATACCCGTCACCAGCCGCGATCAAAGCATCACAAAAAACGCCGACCATAAAAAAAAGGCCTGTGATTTCTCACAGGCCTTTTTGATCTACAAGAATAAGCTTACTTAACGCGTAATTCTACACGGCGATTTTTAGCACGGCCTTCACGCGTACCGTTACTGGCACGCGGTTGTGCTTCCCCATAGCCTTTTGAGCTTAGGCGAGCCGCATCAACACCATGCGATACCAAATAATTCAGCACACTTGCAGCACGACGGTTCGACAAAGCAAGGTTATACGATGCTTTACCTTGGCTATCCGTATGTGCCGCCACTTCCACTTTCAAATTAGCGCGTTTTTGCAATGTTTTCACTGCGCTATTCAGTGTAGCAGATGATGAAGTCGTCAATTCCGCACTATTGGTTTCGAAGAACACACCTTCTAAACTAATCACCTCAGGTGCAATAGGTGCAGGAGCAGGTGTGGGCTTAGGAGCAGGCTTACCACAGCCTTTCTTAGTTTTATTATACGCTTTTGTTGCATAATTTAATGCACTTGTTGCCAATTCAGCATCTTCATCTGGATGCGAGGTTGCCTCATCTGTAATTTCATGCGCCGCGTGATATAGTGTTGCAACCGCTTTGGCCTGCAAAGCTGGCGCGCATTTTTCTGCACCTGCATCCTTGGCTTTTTGAATCATCGCACGTGCCTCATCCAACTCACTGATCTGAGTCGATGGCAAATGCCCTGTACATGCAGTCATTGCTGCACATGCTGCTAAAAATACAATCCGTTTCATTTCATCCCTCCTGCATATTCTTCGGCTTTACTCATAAAAGCACCCGCTACTTGTACATCATGCTGTGCCTTTTCTTCCAGAGCAATACCAGCAAATTCACGTGCTAAATGTGCTTGATAGCTGTTATTCCCTTTCAGTTTTGCATTCAAAGCATCTGCACGATCTTCTACACTTGTCAGTAAACCTGACGCTGATGCAGTCCCAGCGCACATCAGCATAGCAACAGCCAATAAACTTAATTGTTTCATCGTTCTCTCCTTCTTATTTAAGAGTTCTGCTAATGCAGAACACCCTCTTTTGCCAAGGTAAACACAGGAATATCCGCATTAAAGCGTTGCCCATCTTCACCCAACATCTGATAACTTCCCTGCATACAGCCCAAAGGCGTATCCAACACACAAAAGCTGCTATATGCATGTTCTTTACCTGGCTTAATCATCGGCTGTTCACCGACCACACCATCACCCTGTATTTCTTCTACTTTTGCGTTGGCATCAGTAATCACCCAATGCCGCTGCATCAATCGTGCCCCTTTGCTGCCAATATTACGAATAGTAATATGGTAAGCGAATACATATTGTGATGTATCAGGCGCAGAATGCTCATCCATATATTCAGGCAATACAGTTACTTCAAATTGATATGAGACTGTCATGCTGTCACTTCCAGTTTTAAAAATCGGCGTTTCCCGCATTTAATCAAATATGAGCCCGTCACCAATGAGAAATCTTTATCACCAACTTTCTCTCCATCGACCGATACCGCTCCCTGTTTCACCAGTCGCATACCCTCACCATTGGATTGAGTCAGCCCCGCTTCTGTCAGAGCCTTCACCAGCCACAACGAGCCATCTTCCGCCGCAATTGATGCTTCAGGAATATCATCAGGCACTTCTTTTTTGGCAAATTGCTTTTCAAAACTTTCACGTGCCGCTTTGCCTGCGCCCTCGCCATGGAAACGCGATACAATGCCTGCTGCCAGTTGTTTTTTTGCTTCCATCGGATGCATCGATTTAATTTCATCCAAGTTCACATCTGTCAGTAATTCATAATAGCGCAGCATTAAATCATCGGATGCCGACATAACCTTACCAAACTGATCCACTGGCGCATCTTCAATGCCAACATAATTATTTAAGGATTTGGACATCTTGTTCACACCATCCAAACCTTCCAGCAATGGCATGGTCATAATAATTTGAGGAATCCTCTTATGCGACTCCTGCAATTGCCTGCCCATTAAGAGATTAAACTTTTGATCATTGCCACCAAGTTCAATATCCGCATTCAAAGCCACCGAATCATAGCCTTGCACCAATGGGTACAGAAATTCATGAATCGCTATCGATTGACCGCCTTTGTAACGCTTTTCAAAATCATCGCGCTCAAGCATGCGTGCCACAGTCGCCTTGCCCGCCAAAGCAATCATCTCAGCCGCCGACATATCGCCAAACCACTCCGAATTAAAGCGCACTTCAGTTTTATCAACATCTAAAACTTTGAATACTTGCTGCTTATAGGTTTCCGCATTGGCAAGCACTTCCTCTTTGGTCAAAGGCGGGCGCGTCTCATTTTTTCCCGTCGGATCTCCAATCATGCCTGTAAAATCACCAATCAAAAACACCACTTGGTGCCCACACTGTTGAAATTGACGTAGTTTTTCGAGTAATACGGTATGCCCCAAATGCAAATCGGGTGCTGTAGGGTCAAAACCAGCTTTGACACGCAAAGGGCGGTTTTCTTTCTCTGCTAGCTTAAGTTTCGCTTCCAAACCGCCTTTGGGAAGCACTTCCAGCGTGCCTCGAGACAATAATGCAAGTTGTTGTTGAATATCCATGCCCGAAGCTTATCAAATTAAGAAATAGATGAGTATAGCTAGAGGTGAAAAAGTGTTGGGAATTTATTTCCTACTAGCGTGTAATACGGTTAAATAGCGTATCACTTGCGTACTCAAACCCTTGTTTACTTCCATCTTTAAACATAGAGTATTTTAACAAATACCGCCTTACTTACCCCTAATCGCGCTTCCATTTTTTTACAGCATTTCATTTGTAATTGACTAGATGGAATACATCAAATCTAGCCTCTGTATTGATTTTCTTACTAAAATAAGCATATAGTTGGATTATTCAATAAGAGTACAGCCTATGTCACAAAACCATACTGGTATTAGTCAGTATGAGTATTAATCCTAAGGAGTTTTTTTGTGAGCTTGTCAATGGATAGCGATAAAAAACAAAAAAAACTCATCATCCCATTAATTGGAATGAGTACAATCCTGCTTCTTTTTCTTTTATCACTAGCCTACCTAAGCCACCTTGGAAATGAAATGGTTGCGCAGCATTCACCCCTTGTCGATGCTAGTATGGAAATAAAAACGAATGTAGTGCTGCATCACCTCTGGCTTGAAGAACTGATTCAGGGGGATCCTACAGTTAACAGTAAAAAAGTCTGGGCATATCTGGATGCCAGTGAATGGTATGCTAAAGCAATGATTTATGGTGGAAAAAACCATGAAGGCACGTTTATTCCGCTCGATGATCCTGAATTGAACATTCAAATTAAAGGTGTCATTCAAAAAATCATTCAACTACGAAAGCTCGGAAAAAACCGCCTAAATAACCCAGAATATAGAAGAATTGGAAGTGCTACGGGCCAAGAGTTTGACACATCTTTTAAGTTAGTGATGCAGCAGGCTAATCATGTTGAAAGCTATCTTAAAAAAGCTATTGAAAGACAAATCAGCTGGTTCAATCAAATATCTTCAGCGCTAATTTTCATCTTTTCCATCATTTCCGTTGCAGTCTTAATTGGCTATGTTTTTTATGAGCGCCGACGTAAATTTGATCTTGAAAAATATCAGCGCTTAACTGAAGAGTTAAATCAGGCACAGAAAATGGATGCTGTTGGCACTCTGGTAGGTGGTATTGCGCATGACTTTAACAATATGTTGGCAGCCATCACGGGTAATGTCTATCTAGCTAAAAAGGCAGCCAGCGAACTTCCGAAAGTCGTAAATAGGCTTGAAAAGGTTGAAGACGTTTCCCTTCGCGCTGCAAATATGATCAGTCAATTACTCACATTCTCTCGTAAAGGTATGGTCAACATAAAAGAAATACCGCTCAACTCATTCATTAAAGAGACTTTGAAATTCATCCGCGTATCTCTGCCTGAAAATATTATTCTACATAAATTATTTTGCTCTGAACACCTCAACATTAAAGGCGATACAACCCAATTATACCAAGTTCTGATTAATCTTATCAATAATGCACGCGATGCAGTTGAGAACGTTAAGCACCCAAGTATTACCGTTCGACTTGAAACCTATCAAGCCGATGAAACGATGATTGAACATAACCCAAACTTCAAAATCGGCTCTTATGCACACATTAGTGTTGAAGATAATGGCTATGGCATTCCAGAACCGCAGTTGGAACATATTTTTGAACCCTTTTTCACAACCAAGGAACAAGGCAAAGGAACGGGTCTTGGTTTATCCATGATATTTGGGGCGCTCAAAACCCACCATGGCGTTGTGACAGTTGATAGCACTGAAGGCAAAGGCTCAACCTTCCATATTTATATACCTTTACTAGAGCAGTTAAAGGTTGCTCCCTTCGCATTATCGGAAGGAAAAACCGCACGTAACAATGGCGAATTAATTCTATTGGCGGATGATGAAAAGGATGTGCGTAAAACAACTGCCGAGGTATTGGAATCCATGGGGTATAAAGTACTACAAGCTGAAAATGGCCTAGAAGCCTTAAAAATATATAAGACGCATCAAAAAAGTATTGCACTTGTCCTGCTGGATGTCGTAATGCCGCATATGGGCGGTGCAAAGCTTGCTGAAAAGATTCGAAAAATGAATGTTGATGTCCCTATTATTTTTATGACTGGGTACGATAAAGAACATGTCTTAGACATCAATAATCCAATGGCAAAAAGTAACATCTTAGCAAAACCCGTACAGGTTTCCATTTTGGATCGCGCTATACGTCAATACTTGGATTAACTTCAAAACACCTTAGAAATTATAGCTTCAAATCACCCCATATTTTATCCACCCGCGCTTTGACTTCGTCCGTCATTGTAATTGGTCTACCCCATTCACGATCAGTCTCACCTTGCCATTTATTGGTGGCATCAATGCCAACTTTAGATCCAAGCCCTGCAACAGGCGATGCAAAATCCAGATAATCAATAGGCGTGTTTTCAGCCATGGTAAAATCTCGCGCAGGGTCACAGCGGGTCGAAATCGCCCAAATTACCTCTTTCCAATCACGGCAATCAACATCTGCATCAACAACAATAATAAACTTCGTGTACATAAACTGACGTAAATACGACCAAATACCAAACATCACCCGTTTGGCATGACCGGCATAACCCTTATTTATCGATACCACAGCCACACGGTATGAGCAGCCCTCCATAGGCAAATAGAAGTCAACAATTTCAGGGAACTGCTTCTTCAAAATCGGTACAAATACTTCATTGAATGCCAAGCCCAACACGGCGGGTTCATCAGGCGGTTTACCTGTATGCGTGGAATGGTAGATCGCATTTTCGCGCATGGTTATTTTCTCAACGGTGAATACAGGAAACATCTCGGTTTCATTATAATAACCCGTATGGTCACCATACGGACCTTCTTCGGCGTACTCATCGAGTGATACATGGCCTTCTAAGACAATTTCAGCCGAGGCAGGTACTTGTAGCGGTATACTTAGGCAATCGGTTAATACCGTTTTCTTACCACGCAATAAACCTGCGAACTGATATTCAGATAACGTATCAGGAATGGGGGTAACAGCAGCCAAAATAGTCGCTGGGTCTGCACCAATCACCACCGCGCATGGAAAGCTTGTTGCCCCTGTTTTTTTTGCTTCCTGATGATCTTGTGCGCCACCGCGATGTTTAAGCCAACGCATAATCAATTTGTTTTTAGCAATCTTTTGTTGGCGGTAAATGCCCATGTTTTGACGATCTTTGTTGGGGCCCTTGGTGACCACCAACCCCCATGTCAACAAAGGTGCAACATCATCTGGCCAACATGTTTGAATCGGTAAAGCATCCAAATCTACTGCATCGCCTTCCATCACAATCTGCTGACACGCCGCTTTTTTCACAACTTTGGGGTTCATGTGCATGACTTTTTTCAAAATCGGGAATTTATCCCAAGCATCTTTCAAGCCTTTGGGTGGCTCTGGCTCTTTTAAATAAGCGAGCAACTCACCAATCCCGCGCAGTTCATCTGCAGATTCACGTCCCATGCCCAAAGCAATACGATCGGCTGTGCCAAATAAATTCGTCAATACAGACATATCGTAGCCTTTTACATTTTCAAACAGCAATGCAGGCCCACCCGCGCGCAATACCCGATCCGATATCTCTGTCATCTCTAACTCAGTGCTAACCTCTGTTGAAATACGTTTTAACAAACCTCGTTTTTCAAGGTCTTGCGTAAATTCACGCAAGTCTGCATAGCTCATGCTTTACCCTCGGGGCTTCCCTCAATCGTACCCTCGGCAATATCAAATACACTATCCAATTTAGCCAACGAAAATAAATCTCGAACCGTATCTTGTAAGCCATGCAGCGCAAAACGCCCACCAGACTGGCGTGCCCATTGCAACCCTTCTACCAAGGTTGCAATACCTGATGAATCCATAAATGGAACACCAGATAACTGAATATGAATTTCTTTGTTTTGATCAATAAACAAAGGCTTTAATACATCCCGAAGGCGTGGGGAAGTGTGAATATTCACAGTACCTTCCACAGCTACTTGCACAATACCCACACCATTCGTCTCTACTGTCATATCAAGCTTCATCATTCTCTCCCTTCATTCCCTGCTTACATACATAAATAAGTGTCCACTGATTACCATCATCCAATGCAACATGTTGCACCACATCCATAATCGAATGAATCAACCGAATGCCCAGTCCACCAGGCGTAATATCTGCAACACTACATGGCGTAGTATTGCCACAATCCCAATCATTGACATCTACAACTGGCGCATAATCACGGAACACAAAGTGCAATTCCTTCATACCATCATCATTGATATGTATTTTACTTTCAAACTGCACTATGCCAGGTATGTCGCCATAACCATGGTCGGCAATATTGGCAAACAGCTCATCCACAGCAAGTGCAACACGATTGGTTTCCATATCTGGTAAGCCAGCACGCAAAGCGATTACCTCAACTATGGAATGCAATACATGCACACAATCACGCTGACAAACAAGCTCAAACTTAAGTTTTCCAACTTGGCTAACTTCCAAACCAGACATCTCAAAATCAGCCATTACTCGCCTAGGCTTTCTAAGATTTTCTTGGCCTTTACCTCACCTGTTTCATCTTGTAAAATAAGATAAATATCCATTGCCCGCTCTGCATAATCCCGTCGCTCTTGTATCGAGACTTGATACTCCATGCCCGCCAATAATAACGAAGCATCTGCTGACAACCTTGGCGCACCCACTTGTTTACAAAGTTTTAAAACTTTGAGTGATTGCTCTTTCGCCATCACCCCATCACCATTTTCTCTGGCCAATAAAGCCAAACCCATCACAGCTTTTGCCTGTAAAAGTAATCCTGAACGATCTTTTCCTGATGTCTCAATAACTTTTATATATGCCTGCTCTGCTTGTCCCAAGTCATGCTTTAAATATGCCAATTGAGCTGCCATTAAATAGACATCTGCGGGTAGGTTGGAAGATAATGATGGAACCCCTTCAGTATTCTCTACATGCAGCAGCGCTAGTTGTAATTCAGCTCTACTTTTATAGGCGGAAAAGTCATGCGTTTGAGCCAAATACAACACCTTTTGCAAAGCCGCTTTAGATTTATCTCCTTGTTTCCCAGCTTTGTAAGCCATCGCTACATTATACCAAGCACTTGTCATCTTGGCTGGGTCATTGGCAAGTTTTGCCATTTGCAACGCACGCTCAAAGGCATGCTCTGCCGATGCCCAGCGCTCCTGATGCATCGCTTCCACACCCACATGCGTAAAGTCTTTCATATGTTGTACATAAAGGTTTTCAACAATAGGCGCGCTGGCTTTGTGCCCACCACCACATGCCGTAACAAACACACTTAACGACATCAGAAGAAATAATAGCAAGGTACGTATCATGGTTGCATATCCAAAACGGGAGGCGCTGTTTCAATGCCTTTTTGGGGCACTTTGTCTGCTGAAGCGCCACCCAACAACCATGAGGCTTGTAATTGTTTCATCAATGCCTGCATTTCTTTTAACGTTGCTCGAGAATCCCGTGCCAAACCTGGAAGCTCGGGTGTCATTTCAGATAAATCTGATGCCACAATATTCAACGCCGATGAAAGTTTATCCACATGTGTCAGCAACGCACTGGTTTGTTGCACAGTCTCAGGGCCATATTTACCAAGGCTTTGTGATAGCGGTTTAATGTTTTTTAGAATATCTGTTGTAACGGAGAGCGAATCAGCCAAACGCAAAGCAATTTTCTGTTCATCCAAGTCACCCGCAACATTACCCAACCGATCTAAGGCTTGCGTGAATGTTTCAATCGCCACTTGTAGACTTTTGCCATCAACGGGCTCTGTTATTTTTCGCAAATTCGTCATTCCCACGCGCAAATCACTGTCTGGATCATTCATCCACAATGATAGCGATGCTAATTCTCGCAACAATACATTGGCATTACCTACAGCGGGTCGCAACTCCGTTAACAGCTGCTCCAGTGATGTTTCGGTTTCATAACTCAAAAGCTCCCCACTCTTGAGCATTGGTTTGGCAACATCGCCTTGGGTTAATTCAACAATCTGCTCACCCAGTAAGCCTTCTTTGGTAAACTGGATGACAGCGCCTTGATGAATCATATGCCTATAACGTTCAAGAAGACGTAAAGAAATGCGCACCTGACCTTCATGCTGTAACTCAATTTGGTCAATATGACCAATAGCAAAACCTTGGAATTTCACGGACTGCCCTTCATAAAACGAACTCGCAGAGGGCGGTTCTACAAACAAATAGAATTTTTTAGAAAATACATTACTACGCACGCTGACAATCAACACGACCAAAATTAGTGCGCCCACACCTAGCATCACAAACCAACCAACTTGGCGTTTTATGCCCGAAACAAAATCTACGGAATCTGAAGAATCTACCATATACCACTCACATCAGGCACATTACCGCATTCAATCTCATATGTCCGTGAAAAGTTCAATCCGGAGCCTTCATGTATGGATGATGTTAAATATAACACCCCTGCCTGCAACTGCAGCATAGCCTCTTTGGCTTTATCTCGGAATACCTGCAATCGTTCAGGCGGCATACCCATATGAACTTCTTGCGCGACAATAACATCTGGGCGCTTGAGTAAGCAGTGCCCCAAACTCACCAGCGCATGCGTATAAGCAGAGCGCTCACCGGCCTGCTCATAAAGCAATGCGTCCAAACCAAGAAACTCAGCAACCTCTCCAACTTCATTTTCAGCCCTCTTTAAGCATGAGGTATCTTCAGTATACAAAAAAGGCAGTAATAAATTTTCTCGGATGCTTAAGTTTGCAAGCAGCCCACGCCGCCGAATCATACTACCAACACGGGCACAATAAGCCGGCTTGCCAGCAACAGCTCGCTTGCCATCATACTCCAACCACACGTGCGCATCATCATCCTCACCCAATACAAATTGTGGAAAAAAACGATCTAAAAACACGTACTGCATACTAGCGTTCATCACAAATCGAATATGCTTGCCCCGACAGACATAACCTTCAGGCAATTCCCTGTCACACACATCCATGGTACGCCAATGCAGCTCATGACTTACAGGTTCCATATTACCACCCACACCACATCCAGAAATAACATCAACAACAGTGCTCCCAAAACGCCATGTGTCGCACGCACAGGAATTTGATTTGGATCGTTTCCGACCCTACTCCCTTGATCCAAAAGCATGACACATGACAACATTGGGTAAAGCATGCCCTTTACCATCATCGCTATCAATTCCTTAAGGTCTGTACCGCGCTGCACTTCAAACAAAAACTCACTGAAATTCAGCGTATAAGTCCAAGATACAACCAATCCTCCCACCCAAATAGAAACAACCACAAAAACGAAAGTCAGTACCAAGCCGCATAAAGAAAAGGCTAGAACTCGCGGCATATATAAGTATTCATAGGGAGACACACCAAGACTGAGCAATAACGCATCTTCACCTCGCGACTGCATGTGTCCCATTTCGGTCACCACCGCAACCCCAGAACGTGCTAGTAAAAAAACAGCCACTAAAAATGGCGCCATTTCTTGCACTAACACTCCGTTCATTAAGCTGCCAATAAGTGATAAATCCTGTATTCTACGAGCAAAGTCCACAATATTGTAAACAGCAAGCACCCCTACCCCTAAGGCAATAAGTACAATCCAAGGCAAACTCTGCACACCTGTAAAGTAGACTTGTCGTATCACCACATTCATCACCGCAGGTCGAGATATCCAGCGCATACGCAGAAAAACCTGCGATACAGCCACCAAAAGCCATAAAAAACGTTGCGTCCCTTCCAAGATTTGCAGCGAAAACAAACCAACTCTGTCTGCACGCCTATGCCATTGACCTATATGTATTTGTAACATGCCCATACTCTATTTATAAGACTTTATAAAATAAATACAAGCGACACAGATCACACTTTTTTTATTTTCGTGTTTTAGTCTACGAAACAGCAACTTCACCTTGCCTGATAAATATACCTTGAGTAGCGTCCCGCTTCTTTTAAAATAATCTGTTCATTTACTTGTTAAATTGAGGTTCACAATGCTCGAAATTATGCGCAACCAGGCACAATCATGGCTAGCCAAGCTTATCCTTGGCGGCATTGCTCTTTCTTTTGGCTTATGGGGTGTTGGCGACTACTTTACAGGCAGCCGCGTTGCTAATGTCGCCGAGGTCGATGGAAAACCAATGAGTGACCTAAGTTTTTCGCAAACCTACGATCGTCAACTTAACAACTATCGTGCCATGCTAGGGCAACAGTTTTCAAAGGCATTGGTTGAGCAATTAGGCGTGAAAGATAACACCCTGCAAACCATGATTAATCGTCAATTGATGCTTGATGAGGCATCCCGCATGGGGCTCGTCGCTTCTGATGCGGCGTTGTTAGCATATGTACAAAACAACCCCACTTTTCAACAAGCCGGCACATTTAACCCTCAGCGTTATCATACATTCACCCGCAATATGGGCTTTGCAACCACCCGCGATTATGAGGATGATACGCGTGTAAACATGATGATTGATGCCCTGCAAAAAGCCATCATTGATTCAGCCCATGTCAATGATACCGAAGTCCGCGCTCAATTTGAACGCGAATTTGCACAGCGCACTATTGCCGCTGTAATGATTGAACCAAAGAATATTATCCAAGATATTAAAATCGATGATGCCGCCGCACATGCTTGGTATGATAGCCACGCACAAAATTACCGTTCCAACCTTCAGGTGAAAATTAACGCTGTTGAAATCAACCCTGCCGAACTTGCTAAAGATATTCGCATCGACGAAGCTGATATTGCTTCTGCCTATGAGGCTCGCAAAGCTAACTGGACTGTGGGTGCTAAAGCCAAACCACTAAGCGCTGTTCGCGATGAGCTACTAAAAACATTAACGGTCGAAAAGGCTCGCGATGAAGCCTACGAACTATCGAAAGACCTGGATAACGCATTAGGCATGGAAGATTCACTTCAAGCTGCCGCTAACAGCCTCAACCTTACTGTTTATAAAACCGATGTTATTGATGCGTCCCAAGCACTTGCAGATACCTTTCTGAATAGCGATCAAGCTCTTCTTAAAAAGGCATTCACTGCCATCCCAGGCGACAACATTGACATTATTGAGCTTGATGATGGTCGCTTTGTCGCCATTGAATCCTTGCAACGTATTGAGCCGTCCCCTCTAGCATTTCAAGATGCTGCCACTGCCGTTTATACCGATGCTCGCAGTGCTGCCGCAGCAGATAAAGCACTCGAAATTGCTAAAACATTGCTTGCCGACTCTAACCAACTCACGCCTGATGCTATCGCGCAAAAAAGTGGTTATGCGAAATTTTTATCTAAGCCAGTACGTCGCAGTGGCCTTGGTGACAAAGCTGATTGGTTAACACCGGCGATTATCAATGCCGCTTTTAGCACTGGAGAGAAGCAGTGGGCAAGCAAACCTATTGTAACATCACGCGGACTCGCATTGGTTTACGTCACAAAAACAATCGCAGGTGATAACAAAATATTTACAGAGCAAAAGCCTGCTATTGCCTTGAAAGCCTCTAAAGCCAAAGGCGCAGTACGCTTTGCCCGCTGGATTTCAACTGTCCGTGACCGTCACGAGATTGTTATTCATAATGATGTGCTTGAGAGAATTTAAAGCACTATAGATTTACTGTTCCATAAAAAAGGCTGCTCAATGAGCAGCCTTTTTTTTTATTCAATACTTATAGTAACCTATAAATGGTATTTCACAGATTCTTCGCGCACCGCTTTAAAGAACTCGATGGCATGCTCAGGTGGTACATCAGGCGTAATACCGTGACCCAAGTTAAACACATGACCATTGCCTGTGCCAAACTTCGCTAGAATATCTTTCACTTCGGCACGGATACGTTCTGGTTTGGCATACAACATCGTTGGATCCATATTACCTTGCAATGCAACGCGATCACCCACACGGCGTTTGGCTTCATCAATATCAATCGACCAATCCAGACCCAGTACATCACAGCCCGTATCAGCCATCGCTTCCAACCAGCCCATACCACCTTTGGAATACAAAATAACAGGCACTTTGCGGCCATCATTCTTGCGCGTAAGCTGAGAAACAATACGCTGCATGTATTGCAGCGAAAAATCTTTGTAGTCACGTGTATTAAGAATACCGCCCCAAGTATCAAAAATTTGCACCGCTTGTGCGCCACTAGCAATCTGACCGTTGAGATAAGCTGCAACAGAATCGGCTAACTTTTCAAGCAATAAATGCATAGTCTCCGGCTCATTAAACATCATAGCTTTTACTTTCGAGAAGTTTTTAGAACCACCACCTTCAACCATATAGGTTGCCAGTGTCCATGGTGAGCCTGCAAACCCAATCAAAGGAACTCGCCCATTCAAATCACGGCGGATCGTGCTCACAGCATCCATTACATAACCAAGCTCACGGGTTGGGTCATCCAACACGGGTAGTTTTTCAACGTCCGCACGGCAGGTGATCGGATCTAGAAACTTAGGTCCCTCTCCAACCCCAAAAGTTAACTCCATACCCATCGCTTCAGGCACAACCAAGATGTCCGAAAATAAAATTGCTGCATCTGCATCAAGAATATCAATAGGCTGCAAAGTCACCTCACTGCACAGCTCAGGCGAACGGCACAAATTCAAAAAGCCGCCTGCCTTGGCACGTGTCGCACGGTATTCTGACAAATAGCGACCGGCTTGGCGCATCATCCAAACGGGTGTGCGCTCCACATCTTGGCGCAAACACGCGCGTAAAAATAAATCATTTTTTAATTCAGACATTTATCAAATCCCTTAATCACAAAGGCACGAGTGCACAAAGCGACGCTTATTTAAAAAAATTACGAAGTTTTCCTTCGCGAACAAGGCTCGGGAAGCTTGATGAGTGCGGTGTACATTGTCCATACATGAACACCGCAAAGCTTCTCGCAACGCGGTCAGTCGAAGAAAAAGGTGCTAAATCAATCCCAGATATACCCTTCTATTGGCGATGATGCCGATGCAAATGCCCGCTTAGGCATACGCCCTGCTAAGTGAGCCAATCTGCCTGCCCGCACCGCATCCCGCATCGCTCGCGCCATCATGCACTCATCACCTGCTTCTGCAATGGCAGTATTAATCAACGCTGCGTCTGCCCCCAACTCCAAGGCTTTGGCAGCATCCGAAGCTGTTCCAATGCCTGCATCCACAACAATCGGCACATTCGCTCGTTGCTTAATCACACGGATATTAAATGGATTCGCCAAACCGCGCCCCGAACCAATCGGGTTGCCAAGCGGCATGACTGCTACACAGCCAACTTCTTCCAGGCGTCTTGCCACGATAGGGTCATCATTGGTATAAACCATCACCTGAAAGCCTTCTTCCACCAGCGTTTCCGCAGCTTTAATCGTTTCAACAACATTGGGATACAATGTTTCAGTATCTCCAAGCACTTCCAGTTTTACCAAATCCCAACCGCCAGCTTCGCGAGCTAGCCTAAGCGTTCGCACCGCATCTTCAGCATTAAAACAACCCGCAGTGTTTGGTAAAATAGTGTATTTTTTTGGGTCAATATAATCGAGCAAGCTCTCTTTTCCCATATCAGTAATGTTTACGCGACGTACAGCTACCGTAATCATCTCCGCTTCTGAGGCTTCTGTTGCCAGCTTGGTCGTTTCAAAATCCTTGTATTTACCTGAGCCTACAATCAAACGTGATGTGAACTCATATGTCCCGACTTTAAATGCGTCACTCATGTCTTACTTATCCCCCACCAATCATATGTACCAATTCGATACGGTCATTTTCTTCCAGCTTTGTTGCCACATATTCACTTTTAGGCACCACTTCCATATTGCGTTCAATCGCAATCATACGCTGCTCTAAACCCAACTCTACCACCAATCCAGCTAAGTTTTCCGCTGCCACCTGGGTATCTTCACCATTTAACTGAATCCGCATAAAACCATGCCTTTTTTATATTTTATTTGCAAATTAACGCCTTATTTCGATAAAAATAACCGAAAATAGCCATATAACTATTTGACCCACTTATCGATGCCCCGTAGATTGGCACGCATGCTAGCAGCAAGCACAGCTTCTCCCAACCCAAGCGCTAAAATAACTCCCAAACCAGACAACTGGTCGGGTGTTGCACAAGGCTTTCTGGCTGCAAAAGAAGCCTTCCAAGCACGCTCTTTGCAAGAGGCTGAAGGTATTTTATTGGAAATCCTCGAGTTTGCGCCAGCCGAACCCAAGGCATGGGCATGGCTTGGGCATATTATACAATCACAAGGCCAACAACAAAAAGCGAAAGAGCACTTCCAGAAGGCCAAATCACTGCTCAACAGAAGTCGTCAACAGCAGCCCGAAAAAGTGTCATCCCTGCCTTTGGCTCGCATATTATGGCAGCAAGGTGAGTTAGGGCTTGCTCGCTCCATGTTAGCAACACTATTATCCGACAAGCCAAATGATGACACATTATTACAACTATCCGTAACATGGGGAGAATCAACATGAAACAACTAAAAATCCTCATTTTACATGGTCCAAACCTAAACCTTCTGGGCACACGTGAGCCAGAAACCTATGGCTCACAAACACTGGCGGATATTAATGCCGAGTTGGTCGCATTAGGGCAATCTCTCAACACCGAAGTCTCCACTTACCAAAGCAACCATGAAGGTGAGTTGGTTGACCGTCTACACCAAGCTGGGCGCGACACTTTGGATGGCATTATCATCAATCCTGCCGCTTATACACATACCAGCGTTGCCCTACGCGATGCTCTTTTAGCAATAAACCTACCTTTCATTGAAGTTCATCTGTCCAATGTCCATCAACGTGAGAGCTTTCGCCACAAATCTTTTTTATCAGATGTTGCCAGTGGCATCATCACAGGCTTTGGCAACACCTCTTACATGCTCGCCTTACACGGGCTAATTACAAAACTACAAAGTAAATAAGGAGTTTACCTTGAATATTACTGAAATTCGCAAACTAATAAAGCTTGTACAAAGCTCGGATGTTACTGAAATTGAGATCACCGAAGGCGAATCATCCATTCGCATTTCCCGTCAAGGAAGCATTGCCGCACCTGTTGCTTTCGCAGCGCCACAAGCAGTCGTCACTTCGGCAACAGCGCCAGCTCAAGAGGTAGCAGCATCTTCCACGGATGATGCAAACCACGAACATGTCGTAAATTCACCGATGGTTGGCACTTTCTACCGCTCTCCAGGCCCTGACTCAGATGCATTCGTCAACGAAGGCGATAAAGTCAAAAAAGGTGATACGCTTTGTATTATTGAAGCAATGAAATTAATGAATGAAATTGAAGCTGAATATACTGGTACTGTTACAGAAATCTTGGTCGATAACGCAACACCACTTGAATATGGTCAACCTATTTTTGTTATCACACCAGCATAAGGAATATTATTATGTTTCATAAAGTTCTCGTTGCCAACCGCGGCGAAATTGCCGTTCGCGTTATTCGCGCTTGTAAAGAGCTAGGTATTGCAACCGTTGCCGTTTACTCGGAAGCAGACCGTGATGCGATGCATACGCGCCTTGCCGATGAAGCTATTTGCATTGGCCCCGCTGTAAGCACACATTCATACTTAAGCATTGCCGCCATTATGGCCGCTGCCGAAGTCACCGACGCCCAAGCTATTCACCCTGGCTATGGTTTTTTGGCTGAAAATTCAGAGTTCGCTGAAATTGTTATCGAATCTGGGCTCACTTGGATTGGCCCCTCGCCTGAATCAATGCGTGTTATGGGCGATAAAGTTAGAGCTAAACAACGCATGGAAAAAGCCAATGTGCCATTGGTTCCAGGATCTGAGGGAGCCGTACATAGCGTTGAAGAGGCCAAAGAAGTTGCCAAAGCCACTGGTTTCCCTTTAATTATTAAGGCCGCATCTGGTGGTGGTGGGCGCGGCATGAAAATTGTCCGCTCTGAAACATCGCTATCCACTGCATTTAACGTTTGCCAAACCGAAGCCAAAACTATGTTTGGTGATGAAACTGTATTCATTGAAAAATTCCTCGAAGAACCGCGCCATATCGAAGTACAAGTCATGGGTGATAAGCATGGTAACTTGGTACATTTATTTGAACGTGAGTGCTCAATCCAGCGCAACAACCAAAAAGTAGTCGAAGAAGCACCAAGCCCATCAATTAGCGAGGAAACCCGCCAAGAAATTTGTGCGGCTGGCGTTGCTGCGGCAGCGGCGGTGGACTATGAAGGTGCAGGTACGATTGAGTTTTTACTTAACCCCGATCAATCTTTCTATTTTATGGAAATGAATACCCGCATTCAGGTTGAGCATCCTGTGACAGAGTTTATTACAGGTGTTGATTTGATTGAATGGCAAATTCGTGTTGCTGCTGGCGAAAAACTCGCCTACACACAAAAGCAGATAAAAATGAAAGGGCATGCCATCGAATGTCGTATCAATGCCGAACACCCATTCAAATTCACGCCCTCTCCAGGCACTGTTGAGCTATATCATGCGCCAGGTGGTCGCAGCGTGCGCGTGGATTCTGCCATTTATACGGGTTACAAAATCCCGCCACATTATGACTCCATGATTGCCAAAATCATTACACACGCACGCGATCGAAACAAATGTATTCGCCGCATGCAACGTGCAATTGATGAGCTTGCTATCATTGGTGTTACAACCAACTGTGAACTGCACCGTCGTTTGTTGGCCAACCCAGGTTTTCAAAAGGCTGACTTCAACATTCACTTTTTGGAACGCTGGTTAAAACAACTCAGCCTCTAAACAACTCCCTTTCCCCTCCTCTTTCCATCGGAGGGGGTAAGTTTTCATTCAGCTTCTGTAACACATAAAACATATTTATACCGTGATTAGCATCACGGTATAAATATCATTTCTATTTAATATCCATCTCTAGGAGATCCATCATGCTAACTTTAGTTACATACAACTTATCGCCCGGTTTAGCAGTTGTATCCATAGCACTGTTGTTCACCTCATTATTGCTCGCTAAACCTTGGCTTGCTGCGGCATGGGAACGTATGCGTATCCGTCGCCATATGCACCTATTGCACAAGCAAGGCGCACATATATTAGAAGATATCCATTTCCAAGATAGAAAAGGGAACCCTATTTACATCGAATATTTAATTTTGGGATCTGAAATTACTTGCCTTAATAGCGCTGCATATTCGGGCTCTATTTGTGGTTCATTACGCGATGCCATGTGGTCTCAACAGAGTAAGCAAGAAACCTTCCGTTTTGAAAGCCCGCTGCGTCAGCACGCACGTATTTCCGATGCTCTCAAAGGCATTATCGGAGAGCGCATAGATATTCAAACGGTCACACTATTCACCCATGCGACGATGAATACCCCTAAACATAAAAATATCATTACTTTAAACCAGCTAGCTTTGCGCCTGCCAATCAATGAAATGCAAAAGACCAAAAGACATATTCAGGCATTGTCTCAACTCATCCAAAATATTTCCTTTGCCGAACAAATGCCGCCCAGCATTCAGCACGGCAACCCTTCACGACTCAAAACGGCTCAAACATTTTTGTGTGGTAGTGCAGCAAGCATGCTAGCTGCGATTGGTTTAACCCTTTATAACGCACTTTAAGGGCATAAAAAAGCCAAGGTCACTTGACTGTAACCTTGGCTTTTCACTACCCAACCCTAACTTTTCTTAGCTTACGCCAATGCCTTCACGCCATGCTAGCACCAAACGAAATTCTTCATTACTTAAATCTACCGTTAACTCACTTTTAATTTCAGATAACGATGCATAAGGATCCGCATCATCCAATTCTGCCATCACTTGCTCAAAGTCAGGTACAATTTTCGATACATCAACCTGCTGTGCGGCACGAACCAAAGCAATAAAGTGATTGATCACCGTTTTTTCCGCAATCCCCTGCTGTTCAGCAATATCTGCAATTTCCACACCTTTCTTGTACAAATTCCAAGTATGGCTTTGTCCGTCCGTTGGCGCGGGACCTTTTGCAAGAAGCTTCGGAAACCCATTGGTATCACTCATTTTACCACTGGCTCTTGCTGATGCATGGCTTTTCAATACAGCCACAATCGCTTCACCATAAGCGTCCAACTTATGCTGCCCCATACCACTGACCTTACGCAGATCATCAACTTTTATTTCGCCCACAAACTGACTAATCTCAGTTAAGGCCACATCACTCACAATGACATGATTGGCAACATCTTCCGCTTCCGCCAAATCAATCCGCATCGCCACAAGCTTTTTAAACAAGGCCGCATCTCTGCCTTGAGAAAATCGCCTCAATTTGCGCTTAATACCAGGTTGATAGCGTGCTAGCGTCGCATCTCCACCTTTCAATAAAAGCTCGCCTTTTTTGGTCACAACCAGAGCTGCGCGACGTGAAACATCTTGTTGAAAATAACCCTGATGTACCAACTGCCTTAAGATGGAAGTCCACTCATCACCATTGATGTCCGCACCATTACCATGTGTTTTTAATTTTTCATGTTTATTGGTAACAATCCGCGCATTTTTAGAACCGCGCAGCACATCAATAATATAACCCACACCAAAGTCGCCCTTGGTCTCTTTCACACAGCGAATTGCCAACTGTGCCAGCTCCGTACCGTCATACGTCTCTGGTGGATCCAAGCAAATATCACAGTTACCACAGTCGTGGCTCATCTCTTCACCAAAATAACCCAGCAAGACACGGCGACGACACGTTAGAGCCTCAGAAAGCGCCACCATACTGTTCAATTTATGCACTTCCACGCGACGCTGATCTATATTTTCTACATTCTCAATCAATCGACGTACCAAATTCACATCACCTGAACCGTAGAGCATCAAAGCCTCTGACTCCTGACCGTCACGACCGGCACGGCCTGTTTCCTGATAATATGATTCGATGGACTTTGGTAAATCATGGTGAATAACAAAGCGCACATTCGGTTTATCCACACCCATACCAAACGCAATGGTTGCAACAATCACTTTCACACGGTCCCGCAGAAAATCATCTTGCACTCTTTCACGTGAGCGGCCTGGCATCCCTGCATGGTATGCCGCGGCGCGAATGCCATGGCGTTGAAGGTTGACAGCCATGTCTTCCACACGCTTACGTGACAAACAATAAATAATGCCGCAACAATCTTTCCAGTCTTCTAAAAACTGTAAAACCTGCGTCAACGGCTGACGCTTTTCTGATACCAAATAACGAATATTAGGGCGGTCAAAACTAGAGATATGACGTTTCGCCTTCTGCAAAATCAAACGGTCTGCAATATCTTCACGTGTATGTTCATCCGCTGTTGCGGTCAGTGCCACCATCGGCACATCAGGATAAATCTCACGCAATTCGCCTAAACGCACATATTCAGGTCGGAAATCATGCCCCCATTGCGAAACACAATGCGCTTCATCCACTGCAAACATTGCTACTTTCACTTTCTCCAAACGCTTCTGAAAAGCCTTAGTTAAGAGCCTTTCTGGAGCAACATACAATAGATCTAATTCACCCGCCTCAAAGCGATCAAGAATATCTTTTGCCTCAGCCGCCTTTAGCGATGAGTTATAATATGCGGCATTAACGCCACAACGGGTCAATGCATCCACCTGATCTTTCATCAATGAAATCAGCGGTGATACAACAATGCCTGTACCTTCACGCATAATCGCTGGAATCTGATAGCACAGCGACTTACCCCCACCTGTTGGCATTAATACGAATGCGTCTTTGCCATCCAAAAGGGAGCAAATAATATCTTCCTGCATAGGACGAAATTCATCATAGCCAAAGGTGTCTTTTAATACTTTTCGTGCTTGTTCTTTTACTTTTTTAGTTGCCATCTTACTATGACAACATATTCTAAGGTCTATGGCAAGCCTTGAATTCATTTCCCTTTACAACTTGTCTTATTAGTTTGTTTTATAATCAATTTATTTATACAGTACAGACATGCCGAATTCACCCCTTGCAGGCAAACGCATACTGATTACCCGTGCAGCCCAACAAGTTGCCGAAACCACTGCATTGATTAAAAAAAATGCTGCTATTGCCGTACCTTTCCCTTGTTTAGAGTACCGCTTCCTCAAGACTTCAACGCTCCAAGGCTTAAGCCATGTTAAACACTATAGTGATGTTGTCTTTACCAGTGTGAACGGCGTTCGAGCAGTGTTTGAAAATAGCCCAACATCCACCGCTGATATTTTTCAGGATAAACGCATTGCCGTGGTCGGAGAGAAAACTGCAGGGGCGTTAAGAAAATATAATGTCCAAGCAGATATCATTCCCAAAACAGCATCACAAGAAGGGTTAATAAAAGCTTATCAAGAGCAAGGTCTGCCACAAAAACTGCTGTTTTTTCGAGCTGAAAATGGCAGTGATGTACTGCTTGAACACTTACAAAGCCACGGGATAAAAACGCACCTTATTACGGCTTATCAAAGTATTTGCCCTGATGCAGATAATACTGAAGTGCTTGCCATGCTGGAAGAAAACACCATTGATGCGACCTTGCTGGGAAGCTCTAAAACGGCCGAGCATTACCTTCAACGCATTGGTAACATTGAACTTGCCAATCGCCCCACCCTTGTTGCCATTAGCCAACAAGTCGCCGATGCTGCTGACAAACTTGGATTGAAGGTGCAGCTTATCGCCACAGATGCCAATTTCCCTTCCATGCTGGAGAGCTTGGCTGAATATTTTTCTCAACGGAGCAACTGATACGATGTCTTTTCCTGATTTAACCATTCGCCCTCGCCGTCTGCGTAAAACTGCTACGATTCGTCGTATGGTGCGTGAAACATCGCTATCGCCTGCCGATTTCATTTACCCATTGTTTGTCGATGAGGGCATCACAGAAGCCATTGAAGTTAAAAGTATGCCTGGCGTATCTCGCATTCCTTTAAGCGATGTCGGGGCAAAGGTAAAAGAAGTTGAAGCGCTTGGCATTCCAGGCATCATTTTATTTGGTATTCCCAATAAAAAAGACGACATTGGTGCATCGGGCTGGGATGATCATGGTATTGTTCAAGAGGCTATTCGTGCTGCCAAAGAGGCCTGCCCTGATATGTGCGTGATTGCCGATACCTGCTTTTGTGAATACACCGAGCATGGTCATTGCGGCGTATTATGCGGAGAAGAAGTAGATAACGATGCAACCTTAGAGAATTTAAAGAAAGAGGCTGTGTCCTATGCCAAGGCTGGTGTCGATATTGTAGCACCATCAGGTATGATGGATGGTATGATTGCAGCGATTCGTGCTGGCTTGGATGAGGCTGGGTTTACTGAAACACCGATTATGTCGTATGCTGTAAAATACGCTTCGGGCTATTTCGGGCCTTTTCGCGATGCCGCTGATTCCACCCCAACCTTTGGCGATCGTGCCAGCTATCAAATGGATCCTGCCAACCGCCGTGAAGCCATCAAAGAAGCACTATTGGATGTGCAAGAAGGTGCCGATATGTTGATGGTCAAACCAGCCTTGGCATACATGGATATTGTGCGCGAAGTCAAAGATGCAACCAACTTACCAATGGCGGTATACAACGTGTCTGGCGAGTATGCCATGGTCAAAGCTGCGGCTGCCAATGGATGGATTGATGAAAAACGTGTCGTACTAGAAACCATGCTGGGCTTCAAACGCGCAGGTGCAGATTTAATTTTATCCTATCATGCACTAGACGTAGCCCGCTGGTTGAACGATGATTAAAGCATGAGTGATAAACAACAAGCCACTGAAGATGCCACACCCGATGACGCTATTGTGATTGAGGCTGATGCATTGGAACACGACAACCCTGCTAAAACTACAGCAAAGCCACCACGCCGCTGGCCTCTTTTCACACTCGCTTTTATCGTGGGTTCGGCAACATCAATCTTTGGGCTTCATTATTATCAACAAAACTACCAGCCAACACCTACCAGTAGCGAGCCAACGACTATCACGTCCACCGCAAAGACTCCTCACGTAAACACTGCTGTTGGACCCTTGCGAGCAGAGACTAGCAAACCGATTCAAGATGAGCTTGCTATCAAAGCCGCTATCTCAACAACCCCCGCTTCTACAGCGATTAGCAGCGAAGAGGGCGAAGCCCTGATTCTAGCCATCACCACCTTGCAAGAGAGCATGCAAGGCTTACAAAGTGAGTTGCAAATCTTGCGTGAACAACAACAAGATGTAGCGCACTCTCAATCCTTGCTGGAGTCCATGCAGCTTCATTCTCGCCTCACTTGGATCATGCAACACAACAGTCATTTACCACAAATCAAGCTAGCATGGCAGGAAATAAGCTTGCTACCATCACTCACAGCAGAGCAACGCGCTCAGGCTGAAGCTATGCTAAAATTGGCAGAGCAACGGCAAAATGATGTCCACCAATGGCAGCAAGAAATAGATCATCAGATTGTCAGCTTTAAGCCCAGTGAATATGACAATGTCATTTCTACGACAATCACCGATGATTCCAACCCATGGCTACAATGGCTTATCAATCAATTTAGCCTGAAACGCTCGCAAAACAGTCAAGAAGTAGCACTACTCACATTGAAAAATGCATTGCTAGGTATCAAACAAGGTATGGATTTAGAGCAATGGCCCGCGGGCACTGTATGGACAGAGTTACGTGCGCAATTGCAGCTACGCTTGGTCGAACAATTCAATACCAATCGAGGCGAAAACGAGCAAGCCAAAACCTTACAATTACCAGAACAATTTAATGCCATTCAGGCAGATGTTAAAAAGCTTCGCCAAGCTGCACAATCATGGCTGGAGGAGTCCTAAATGCGCCTAACATTCCTTCTTATTATTGCACTTTTCCTTACCATTATCCTCACCCTATTCCCTGATATTGCACTGCAAACATTGCGCATTGAGGCCTTTGGCTGGCAGTTTGAAACGCGGCAAGGCGCGTTTGTAGTAAGCTTACTACTTATCTTTGGCGTTCTTTGGCTCATTCAACGCTTACTTTCTGCACTCATTGCAGGCCCAGGACAACTTTGGCAAACACTGCGCATGGGCGGAAAGAAACGGCGCGAACAACGGCTACGTGATGGCATTGCCCAATGGTTGGATATGCGTGGTGATTATGGCAAGCGCGCCTTTAGAAAATCACGTGGTGTTATGCCCGATTGGGCATTACAGCTGCTTAAAATCAGCACTATTTCAGCCTCCGATCAAGCTCTTGCTGCAGGCGATGATGATCATTTACTCGTTGCATTAAGCGCGCGTATCGCCACCGATCCTGAAGCCAAACCCAGACCCGACATTGCGACCAAAAAAGCCCATTTGGAGGCGTGGTTAAAAGGCCAACCCAATGCTCCTTTAGCACTGATTCGCATGGCTGATTTGGCCATTGAAGAGCAAGATTGGAAACAAGCCGTCGAACGCTTGGAAAGTATTTGGAAACATGGTTACCGCTCTGCATCACGCGCCAAACCACAAATGGCGCAGGCGTGGCTTGCATTGGCAAAGCAAGAACCCGAACATGCCATGGAGCACTTAAGAAAGGCTTATCGTATGCAGCCCGCAGACAGTGATATTGTGCTCGCGTTAGGCCATGCCCATATCAAAGAAAGCGATGCCAAAGCCGCTAAAAAATTATGGTTGGCCCACTTGCAACAACACAATGACCTTACTATCGCGCATGCCAGTTTCGAGCTGCTTAAGAGCGATGCTCTAGCGGCATTCCGTAAACTTGAAAAACAACAGGGCACAGCTGCACTGCAATGGCTTTGCGCCCGACTTGCCCATGCTGGAAAGTTAGATGGCTTAGCAGAAGAAATTTTATCTGCCTTACTTGAAACACAGCCATGTCGTATATTCTGGCGCACCCAAGCTGAATGGTTAACACAAAAAGAACAGTGGCAAGAAGCCATGCTCGCCTATCAGAAGGCATTGGATTGCTAGAAAACGATGCATGGCAAACGCTCCCTCAGCCACAGGAAGGGTCCTCTGTAAGTTTTGATATCACCGTTCAAATGCAAACAAAAATCGATGGTGAGCATAAAACATTAAGCGTTCAAGAAGGTGGCTTTGCCATCTGTAACAATGGTCAGTTCTATGCTTACCGCAACCATTGCCCACACGTTGGCAGCCCCTTGGACTGGGTTCCCAATCAGTTCTTTTCTGATGATGGGCAAGCACTACTATGCCATACCCATGGTGCTCTATTTAGCCCGGCCACAGGTGATTGTATTTCTGGCCCTTGCCCTCGCGGATTATACCCCATCCCCATTCAAATCCATGGCAACGACATCCAAGTACCCATCATCCTAACGCTATAAACTTGTCCCTACTTTCTCCAAAATTCAGGGACCAAAAGCACAAAGAACGTAAAAATTTCCAAGCGCCCTAATACCATACCGAACATCAATACACCCTTGGCTGCATCGGGTAAGCTAGCATAGGTATTGGCGGGGCCAACGGCGCCAAAGCCAGGGCCTGTATTGGTAATGCAAGCTGCTGCTGCAGTGAGTGATGTCAGCATATCCACGCCTGTAAACGCCAAAAGTATCGCAACAATGGCATAGCAAACGATATACAATACAAAGAAGCCCCATAACGCTTGCACAATAGGCCCACTGATACTCTGCTCATTGATTTTCACGTGTATAACACCATGCGGGTGAATCAAGCGGCGAATTTCACGCATACCCTGCCGAAATAAGAGTAAAACACGTACAACCTTCATGCCGCCACCCGTTGAGCCGGCACATGCGCCAACAAACATCGCCGCAAATAGCAACATGGTCGTACCTGGCGGCCAAAGAGCATAATCACTTACAGCAAAGCCTGTTGTCGTAGCAATGGCAACTGTATTGAAAATAATTTCATCCCATGTGCCAGTGCCTGTCAATAACGTAAGGCCACCAATCAAAAGAATAAGCAAACTAATCCATTTGATATATGTGCGAAATTCGTCATCACGGCTATAAGTTTTAATTGAAAATCCACGCCGCATCGCCGCAAAGTGTAGGGTGAAGTTAATGCCTGCAAGCAGCATAAATATCACAGTCAGCCCACGAATCCACATGGAATCGTAATACCCCATACTTGCATCATGGGTCGAAAATCCACCGATCGCCACCGTTGTCATCGCGTGGTTAATGGCATCAAAGGGAGGCATGCCAGCCAACCATAAAGCAACACCTGCAAGCACGGTCATCGCTAAGTATATATACCATAAAGCCTTGGCAGTTTCAGTCACACGCGCCGTTAATTTATCCTTCACAGGGCCTGGCGTTTCAGCACGGAATAGCTGCATGCCTCCCACACCCAAAAGTGGCATAACTGCCACAGCCAATACAATAATACCCATGCCACCCAACCACTCCTGCATTGAGCGCCAGAATAGAATAGATGGCGGAAGGTTATCCAGCCCAGTGAGAACCGTTGCCCCAGTGGTCGTTAGGCCCGATGTGGACTCAAACAGACCATCCACAATGCTAACGCAAACACCTGTTGTCCAAAAAGGGATTGCACCAAGCAGAGACAAAACAACCCAAGCCAAGGCGACAATTAAAAAACCATCTTTATGACTCAAGCGCTTGGGAGATCCTCCGCCCCATTTCATCATGAGCAAACCCAGACCCGCTGTCAGCGCACTTGCAATAAAGAAGTGGTCTGCATGTCCTGAAGAAAAATAGAGCGATACCAAAGCAGGCAACAACATGCCTGATGCGAATAAAACAATCAGAATACCCAGCGTCCATATCACACCTTTAATATGCATAGTGTACCTGTTTCGTTATGAATATTTGAATGGCAGTATGCATTAAAAAAATTCCAAGCCTACTTCAAAAAGTTTTTCCACCTCACGCAAAGCAGTGCCCTGGGTAACCAGCAAAACATGATCATTAGGCTCTACCATCGAGTCCCCATCAGGAATAATCACCTCATCTCCACGGATAATCGCACCAATCACCGTATTTTCAGGTAATTTCAACTCACTCAACGGCGTATCTAAAACGGCAGATGTTTTAAGCGCCTCAGCCTCCAAAACTTCCAACGTACCATCGCCCAATGAAGAAAGTCCAAAAATACGCCCTTTACGCACATGCCGTAAAATAGCTGATGCCGTGGTCAACCGTGGTGACACCGTGATTTCCAGGCCCATCTCGCGCATTAAGTCACTATAAATAGCACGGTTTACCAACGTCACAATATGAGGCACTTTATATTTTTTGGCTATCAAGCTGCCTAAAATATTGGTTTCATCATCATTGGTTAGCGCAAGAAAATCATCAATGGTATCAATAGACTCCTCTTCAAGAAGCTGCCTATCCAAGGCATCTCCATGGATAACAACTGTGCGGTCTAGGTGCTCTGCCAGCCATTCCGCACGCATAGGGTTATGCTCAATCAATTTCACTGATGCTCCAAGTTCTTCCAGCTGTTGCGCTACAATATAGCCCACATGCCCACCACCGACGATCAACACGTTGCGTTGCGCACTACTTTTCCCCTTCTCCTCCTCGCTACCTCTCATGCACTCCAGTAGCCGCCCCACCTCAGAGCCTGCAACAGCCAAGTAAATGCTATCTCCAGCTAACAGCACGGTTTCAGACTTGGGGACACGCCACAATCGATTATGCTCATGCGCCACTACATAAGCCCGCAAATCACCCAGCACTTCATGCAACTCACTTAATGCAACCCCTGCCAAATGTCCTTTGGGAGGAATGCGCATGCCAAGCAATTGTACCTTACCACCAGCAAACTCTTGAGCATCTACGGCAGAGCTTATCTGGAAACGTTTAACAATTGACTTAGCAGCCTCATTTTCAGGCGAAATAATCAAATCAATGGGCAACTCATCTCGCCCAAATAACTTAGGGTGATTAACATAATCGCTCTCACGAACACGTGCCATTTTAGTTGTCACTTTAAATAAGGAATGGGCAACCTGACACGCCAACATATTGGTTTCATCATTGGTTGTCGCGGCAATCAATAACTCGGCATTTTCAGCACCCGCTTGTGCTAACGTGCTTGGATGCGTGGCATAACCAAGAATGGTTTTTACATCCATAGTGTCTGCAACACGTTGCAAGCGTGCTGCATCATTATCAATCACCGCAACATTATTCCCTTCGGATGCCAAGCGTTGAGCAATATGAAAGCCCACTTCACCTGCACCTAAAATTAAAACATTCATTGTGCTTTCTCCATTTGGGTCAGTGAGAAGTGTTTTATTTTGCGGTGCAATTGGCTCCGCTCCATGCCAATATCTGCAGCTGTGTGGCTAATATTCCACCCATGCTTATCAAGGTGATGTAACAAATAGCCACGCTCAAAGTTTTCGCGCGCATGATTGAAGCTATGATTTACACCAGCTGCAACCACCATATCAGGCTTACTTTCAGCCTGCTTTGCTGTATCCAATGGTGGCATCCTCTCAGCTCCAATCTCTTCCCCTGGAAGTAAAATATGACAGCGTTCAATATAATTGCGTAACTCACGCACATTCCCCGCCCATAAATAATTCGCCATCATTGCCTGAGCCGATGCCGTAAATTGCACCGCTTCACCACCCAAAAGAGCAGCTTGCTCCAAGGCAAGTGTTTCGGTTAATAATGGCAAGTCCTCTATACGTTCACGCAAGCTTGGTAACTCAATGGTAATCACATTTAATCGATAATAGAAATCCTCTCGCAGCACGCCTTGTTTTAACATAGTTTCAGGGTTCGATGATGTTGCCCCTAAAATCCGAACATTCGCAGGTATGTTGGCTGGGTTCCCCAGTCGCTGAATACGTCGATCTTGCATGGCGCGAAGAATTTTAGCTTGTGCACTAAGGCTTAGTTCACCAATTTCATCAAGAAATAAGCTGCCTCCGTGCCCTGCTTCAAAACGTCCACGCTGCATGTGCAACGCCCCCGGAAAAGCACCTTTTTCATGCCCAAACAGCTCAGAATCCATTTTTCCATCAGGAATACTGGCAACATTGATATCCATAAAAGGCGCTTCTGCACGCTTGGACTGTTGATGCAACATACGTGCTGCAACGGCTTTTCCTGTCCCATGCTCGCCCAGCAATAGTACCGGCGTATCCGTTACTGCGACACGTTGAATAAGCTCTCGCACCTTGCAAATCGCCGCGCTACTACCCATCAACTCATGACGTGACTGTTGTTGAATATTTTGCTTAAGGTCCGTATTTTCACGTGTCAGCTTGCGTTTTTCTAGGGCATTACGTGCCAGCACAATCAACTTTTCAGAAGACAATGGCTTTTCAACAAAGTCAAATGCGCCCTGACGTGTCGCCCGCACTGCCGTATCAATCGTTGCATGACCCGACATCATAATAATAGGCAGCTCATCATCCAGTTGATGTAAACGCAACATAGTTTCCAGCCCATCAATGCCAGGCATCCAAATATCCAATAATACACAATCCACAGGTTGCTTACGAAAACGTGCCACAGCCTCTTCGCCTGATGGCGCCAGGCTCACTATATAATCTTCATCTTCAAACAACCCTTGTAAAGATTCACGAATAGCCTGCTCATCATCGACAATCATAATACGTGCGCTCATGTCTCCCCCTGAACCTTTTCAGTGGATTTTTCTTGCGGTGCTTGCATGGGCAAAGTCAGACAAAAGTGTGTTGGGCTGCCACTTGATATAAGAGATAAATCGCCATCATGCTCATCTGCGATACGTTTTGCGATAGATAAGCCCAAGCCTGAACCCGTCGATTTTGTTGAATAATATGCTTCAAACATGTGCTCACGTACCGATTCAGGGACGCCACCGCCGTCATCTTCAATATGAAAACGCACCATTCCATCACCGTGAGAAAGGTATAAACGAATGTGTTTTTGGTCATCATCCGTTGCTGCTAAAGCATTTTCCATAAGGTTGATAAGAATTTGTCTTATTTGATCAGCATCGCAATGGCAGGACAACTCAGCTGGCATATCCGCCACACGCACACGTGGGTAAGCACTGTATAAATCGCGCAATTCCTGCACAAATGTTGCACATTGAACCTGTTTACAATGGGGTTTAGGCAAGCGAGCCAGTGTCGAAAAGTCGGCAATCAAACGCTGCAAACGTTCAACTTGTGCAATAATCGCATGTGTACAGCTATCAAACACATCATGACTATCAACTTGCGAACGAAAGCGCCTTTGTAAGCGTTCAGCTGCCAACTTAATCGGCGTAAGTGGATTTTTAATCTCATGTGCCAAGCGTTGCGCAACCTCAGACCAAGCCCGATGCCGTTGCGCCTCAGCCAATTGACTTACATCATCCAACAATAGCAAATAGCCTGAGAAGCCAGATAGCCCAGATGTACTCAAACGTGCGCCACGTGCCAGAAGGTGGCGCTTTTCACCTTGAATGGTAATTTCCAACTCGCGTTGCAACGTTTCATTTTTCTGATGACTCAACTCATTATAAAAGTCATGTACTAAATGCAGCTTGCCTCGACTTAAATCAGCAAAATTGCGACCGCTCGTCCAGTCACTGGGCTGCAAAATAAGCAGCTCACGCAGTGATTGGTTCATAAGTTGGATTTCCCCATGTTCATTGAGCAACAGCACGCCGCTCTGTAAATTGGCAAGAAGTGTTTCCAAAACATATTGTCGCTGACGGCTACTGGTCAAAGCATCACTCAAATCCAATTGCGCCTTTTCAATGGCTTCTACATTTTGTTTCATATGCAAAGCCATACGGTTGAATGAATGCACCAAATCACCCAGTTCATCATCCGATGCGTTCGGAATCGACACATCGAGATTGCCATCCGTAATTTTTTTAAGCGCTTGTGCCAATTGCCCGACAGGGCTGGTTAGACGTCGTGAAAAGATCACCGCAACAAAACCAACCACCATAACAATCATCAAAGTGATAAAAAGCATGGCATGCGTAAATATATCACTAATGGATTGCCTATGCCTTTCTAGCTCTTTGTAGGTACGGTAATCTGATTCCACTGCTCGGGCATGTTGAATCAAATCCGTAGGCAGGGTCGTTTTCACCTTAAGCAATGCGACGATGTGCTGTTGAATACGGATGGGCGCGTAGGCAATCAGCATTTCTTCATTCTGCTGGTTAAACAACTCACTACTTATCCTGCCCATCGTTAAAGTGACAAGTGCTTGCTCAGTAAATGCTTCAGGCTTAAAATCAGATAACCCTTCAGCTTGCACGGCTGCAACCAAGCGTTCATTGCGGTCATAAAGCTGGATACTTTGCCAGCCCTCACGTCTTAACACATCCGTCATACGAGCATTTAAACTCCTATAACTTCCAGGCAGGTTGGAAATATCCGATAATAACGCATCATCATCCATATATTGCGCAAGATTGTGCCGCATATCTTGATCGATACGCCCATAAAAACCCTGCGCCAAACTTAAGGCTCTATCCAGCAAGGTGTCCACACGTACATCAAACCAAACATTCATGCCTTTTTCGACCATCTGATTGGCTGCAATTTGCAGTGTTCCGGCGGGTATTAACAACATGCCTACCGCACCAATCACCAATTTAGCACGCAACCGTGAGCCTGGACGCGGCTCTTCTTTCCGTAGCCACAGTCTCATTCCATATAAAAACAACAGCATGGAGAGTACAAACAACAAGCTAATATTAACCCACGCTACTACCTGTAAATCTGCTGTCGTGTTGCTTGGCCATAGCCATACAATCACCATCCAGAGCGCCATCGACAGTAATAGCGGTAAAATTTTCAGCCATAAACTCATGGCAGCGTAAAGCTTCCCACGGCAACTGTATCCCCAAACTTCGTTACCAGATCCCACCAATGCGCCTTCACTTCACCTTCTTCAACGTATAGTTTAACTCTAATCGTATAGTTCACACCTGATTCCAACAGGCTTCTATCAATAACAGGAAAGTGCTTTAACCTAGCTAAAAAGGATACTGCTTTACGTGTTGATAATGTTGCACTTGTAATACCACTATTGCTGTCTTTTAAAAGCCACTGCTTAGAAACTAAATCAGGAACAACCTGGCGGCTAAACTGAACATTCCCAACATTCTTATTGAGCCAATAGCTACGGACCTCTTCAATGATAATTTCCCATCTATATGCCATCACGCTCCCCTCTTTGAGGGCTCGCGTTAAGTGATTAGCGCCAATATCGGAGGAAATACTACAATAAATTACTGGCTGACTTATATCAACAGAGACATCTGCTAGCTCTTCACTATAACTGTAATCCGCATACACACCTGCCAATTCTTCACTATAACTGTAACTTGCAAATAAAAAAAACATGCCAAATAAGCTGGCTTTACATAGCCATTCACACACCTTACCGCTTATTTTTTTCTGCTTAAGAGACATTAGCCAAACCTACAATAAAAAAGTGATGGGTAGAAGTCTATGTCCTATCAAGGTTAGTATTTGCCCATGCCTATGATGACCTTAAACCACCTTGACAAAGCCTTTGGCTCCCAAGTCCTGCTCGATGATGTAAGCCTTAATATTGGTAAGGGTGTGCGCATCGGACTCATTGGGCGCAATGGTGAAGGTAAATCAACCCTACTTAAAATCATGGCAGGTCTGGTTGATAGCGATAGTGGAAGCATCACGCTACGCAATGATGCAAAAGTTGCTTATTTGCCACAAGCACCTCATTTTGATGAGGGGCAAACAGTTTTTCATGTCGTGGCTGGTGGGCTAGGAGCCGTGGCAACACTGCTTGAAAAGTATCAAACTGCATTACAAACATTGCAGCATGACGCCTCTGATGCAGTACTCAAACGCGTCGCAACATTACAAGATGAATTAGAACATGCAGGTGCATGGCAATTGCACGCACGCATTGAAATGGCGATTTCAAAGTTAAATTTAGAGCCTCAACGTGATGTCGGCGAATTATCAGGCGGCTGGCTACGGCGCGTGGCGCTGGCAAGAGCCGTGGTCTCCAGCCCCGATATTTTATTACTTGATGAGCCAACCAATCACTTGGACGTTGCATCGATTGAGTGGCTGGAAGATTTTGTCGCAGGCTTCCCAGGTTCCGTCTTGTTTATCACCCATGACCGGTATTTCTTAGATGCCGTCGCTGAAGAAATTATTGAGCTTGATCGTGGACACTTGACCCACTTTCCTTATTCTTATGCCGAATATTTGGAAAAAAAGGCTGAAATGCTGGCCATTGAAGAAACTCAGAATAGAAAATTTGACACTGTGTTAGCCGATGAAGAACGTTGGATTCGACGTGGCATTCCAGCCCGCCGTCGTCGTAATGAAGGACGCGTGCGTGCCTTAGAAGATTTGCGCAAACAGCGAGCCGAGCGGCGTATGCGTGGTGGCGATGTCGATTTGCGCGTCGCTTGCGGTGTAAAATCGGGAAAGATGCTGATGGAAGCGGTCGAGTTATCCCATCATTTCACACGCCCTGACGGTGACACCATTACCATTGCAAATAAATTTGAACATAAAATCATGGCAGGTGAACGTGTCGGTTTAATTGGCCCTAACGGGGTGGGTAAAACAACGTTGCTGAAAATTTTACTGGCTGAAATTACACCCGACAGTGGTCGCGTGCGTCATGGTGTGCGTTTGGCACCTGCATTTTTAACTCAGATGCGTGATTTGGATGAATCCATCAAACTCAAGGATGTATTATTGCCGCAAGGTGGTAATTATGTCCATGTTGGTGGTCACGAACCACGTCATATTGTCACCTATATGCAAGATTTTTTATTTGACAAAGAGCGCTTGAATGCGCCTGTTGCAGCATTATCAGGCGGCGAGCGCGGCCGCTTACTGCTTGCAAAATTACTGCTTGAACCTGCCAATGTATTGATTTTAGATGAACCAACCAATGATTTGGATATTGGTACACTGACAGTGCTGGAACAGGCGCTGGCAAAATATGATGGTACGGTGATTGTCGTTAGTCATGATCGTGCTTTTATGGACCGCGTGGCATCACGGGTTTTGGCATTTGAAGGTAACGGCGAAATCATTCCTATCGAAGGCGGCTATTCGGATTATCAAGCCTGGAAACAACGTCGCCAAGAAGATGAAAAGGTCAATGAAATTGAAAAAACAAGTAAAAATAAAGAAAATACAACCAAAACACCGAAAATATTAAAAAAACTTTCCTATAAAGAGCAAAAAGAGCTGGATGAGCTGCCTTTAAGTATTGAAAAAATGGACGACGAAAAAGCTTCGATTGAAGGGAGGTTTTGCAACCCCGATTATTTCACCAGTGATGCCGAGGCCTATCAAAAGGATCAGGCTCGCTTGGCGATATTGGACGATGCCTTGCTCAATGCTTATGCTCGCTGGGAAAGCTTAGAAGAAAAACAAAAGGAGCTTGGAGGTGCCTAGGTTGAAACGAATGTTAATAACCGCATTGAAAAGCATCCTTGTTGTTGTTTGTTTGAGTTATACAGGTCTAGGTTTTTGGCTATACACTTATCAACGAAGTATGATTTATCAGCCCACGCCTGAAGTATCGCTGCCTAGTTATAAAGCGATTTACTTGGAACATGATAATACAAAGCTTAAAATTTGGCGATTGCATGAAGGTGAAGAAAAAGGAGTTGTTTTTTTTGGCGGTAATGCAGATGCGGTTGAGCATTATTTGCCATTATTTGATAAGCTTTTTCCCAATATCTGTGTTTATCTTGTAAATTATCGGGGGTATGGCGGCAGCAGTGGAAACGTAACTGAGCGAGGGCTCTATAGCGATGCTCTAGCTGTGTATGATAAGATTCAACCTTTACATACCTCGATTGAAGTTATTGGTCGCAGTCTTGGAACAGGCATTGCCTGTTATCTCGCATCACAAAGGGATGTCGAAAAATTAATTTTAATCACGCCGTTTGATAGTGTTTTACATGTCGCTCAAAATATTTTCCCCATATATCCCATGTCCATACTATTACAAGATCAGTACCGCTCAATTGATAGTGTCGGATCGATTAAATCCAAGGTGTTAATTTTGATTGCGGGAAAAGATCGCACAGTTCCTCCAATTCATGCTCAAACCTTGGCATTATCCTTTAATCAGGGTCAAGTGGTAACTCGCCAATGGGAAAATGCGAATCATAACAATATTTTAAATCAAAATGGGGCTACTGAAACGATGGCAATGTTTTTGGACAAATAAGCGAATGTGCGGCTTTGTTGCCATCTTAGGCAAACAAAAATCAGAGGGCGAACTAACCCGTATGGCACAAGCTGTGGCTATGCGCGGCCCTGATGATTCTGGTGAATATACATCGTCTGAATTTTCTGGAGTTCATCACAGGCTTGCCATTATTGGAGCGGATGCGCGTGGTCACCAACCCATGTCTGTGGATGATATCACCATTCTCTTCAATGGCTGTATTTATAACTATCAAGCCCTACGCACACAGTTGGAAAAAGACGGTGTACGTTTTCAGTCCGACAGCGATACCGAAGTATTACCGCATTTGTACCGTCGTTTTGGCGCGTCGATGTTTGCCATGCTGCATGGTATGTTTTCTATTGTATTGTGGGATAAACGCGAAAAACAATGCCTGATTGGACGTGATCCTTTTGGTGAAAAACCCCTGTTTGTATGCGAGCAAAGTGGCCGTATTGGTTTTTCATCATTGCTCTCAGGCTTTGAAAAGGGCGATTGGTCGCTCACGCCTGATTTGCATGCCGTGCATAGCGTACTGACAAGCATGCGCGTGGAAGCGCCAAACACCATGTACCAAGAAGTCTCGCAACTACCTGCTGGTTGCTATGCGATAGCGCGTATTGGCGAAGCTGTTGCTATTCGTCGCTATCACTTCTTACCTGAAGCCGAGCAGCCGCTGGACATAGCCCCTAATGAAATCCAAGCTGAAGTTAAAGCGCTTTTAGAAGATGCGTTTACCATGCGCTTGGTATCCGACAAACCTTTGGGTGTGTTTTTATCAGGCGGTGTCGACTCTTCATTGATTGCAGGTATCTTGGCGCAAAAGACCAGCCAGCCGCTGCATACATTTTCCGTACGCTTTGCTGGTGGAAACGCTGATTATGATGAAAGCGCCTTTGCTCAAACTGCCGCTGATTATTTAGGCACACAACATCAAACACTTGAAGTCAACGCCAATGCTCATCACGCATTGGATGATTTGGCATGTGCTTTTGATCAGCCTGTCACCAATGCTGCTGCATTACCCATGTATCTGATAAGTCAGGCAGCAAAACCTTACGTTGATGTAGCGTTATCAGGCGTCGGTGGTGATGAGTTATTTGGTGGTTACCCTCGCTACCTGGGCATGGCGTGGCATCAACGATTGCGCCATATGCCGGCTCGAAACTTAGCACTTTCATGTCTAAAAAAACTTGGTGATGGTGATTCTAGTCGCAATCTTCGAGGTCGTTTACGCCGCTTCTTGCAAGGCTTAAATCTAAGCCCTGATATGGCGTATCAACAGTGGATGCGGACAACAGATGCCAATTGGTCTCATATGTTCACCCAAAGTAAACCTGAAATAAGCACGCGAGCATGGCAAAATGCTGCCGATACCTATGGTGGACTATTAGGGCTTTTACAGCGCTATGGTAGCATCAATGGTGCAATGGCATATGATGTACTAACATATTTAAATGATGATTTACTGGCAATGGGCGACCGCATGAGTATGGCGCATGGATTAGAATTGCGCGCTCCATTTCTCGATACACGGCTTCTGGCTTTGATGACAAACCTAGATACATCGCAGAAGGTGAAAGGCATGCCTTGGCAAGAGCACCTGAAGGTCATGTTAAAATCCATTGCCACAGATTATGTACCAAGCGATATCGTTTACCGTCCCAAACAGGGATTTATGGCACCGGTTAAACATTGGTTGCGTAGCGATTTAGCCCAAGATATGGAGCACCTCACCCAATCTAGTCCTTTGGGCGGTTTGGTTCGTCGTGAGTTTATTTGTGAGCAGTGGCAGCGCCATAAACAAGGCGAAGATCGCTCGGATATATTATGGGGATTATTACTTATGAATCGCTGGATGGAACAACGGGGGTGGCAGTTTTGAGGTTAAAAGACTTACGCGTACTGGTTGTTAGTGATGTCTCTGCTCAAACCGTTCATGGTGGTGCAGAACGCATGTTACACCACCATGTTCGCGCTTTACATGATGCAGGAGCCAAGGTCAGTGTCTTAACACGGCAGCCCACAGATGATGCAGATATTCTGATCAAGCTGGATCATGGTATTAACGAGCACCGCCTACCCTTTAGTGGCGACAAGGGTAGGAAAGGGCTGTTGCAATTACGCAAAGAAGCCAATGTATGGTGGCAAATGCACCAGGAGTTTGATGTTGTGGTTGCTGAACAACCATTTGTCATGTGGGCACTAATACAAGCTGGCTGCAAACTCCCACGCCTACAAGTATGCCACTCATTCGCCTTTGAAGAATATACCACAAGGCATGGTCTGGACTGGAGTATAAAGCATCGTTTGATTGTTGCAGGCATGCGTAAGCTGGAATCTTCTATCTATCAAAGCGCCCAATCACACCTAGTGTTAAGTGATTTTATGCGTCAGCGCCTACAGGATTTTTTCAACATCCCAGCAAAAAGAATTAGCGTGGCCCCAGGTGGCGTCGACGGCTTCGAATTACCATGGGATGAGCGCGCAAAGATACGACAATCTATTTGGGGTGAAGATGCGGCATTGCCAACCATCCTTACGCTACGAAATTTGGTGCCTCGCACGGGTGTAGACCTGTTGGTACAAGCCGCTGCGATTGTACATGTTGATCGGCCCGATGTGCGCTGGACTGTACTGGGCGATGGCGCATTGCTCGAGCCCCTAAAGCAACTACGCGATGCACTAAACATGCATAACATCATTGAATTCAGTGGCTTTCTATCTGAAAAAAAAGTCCAACAGCACCTATGGTCAGCTGATTTATTTATGCTTCCCACACGCTCGCTTGAGGGCTTTGGCTTGGTAACTTTAGAAGCCAATGTGCTTGGGCTACCAGTCATTGCCACGCCTGTGGGGGCGAACCCTGATGTGGTATCTTGGCACCCTCTCAATCGTGTCGCTGAACATGCAACGCCCGAATCACTCGCCGAAACTGTATTGCAATATCTCGATACATTACCAGACTTTAACGAGCGACAAAAACTCGCCAGCGAAACGGAAGAATGTTTTTCATGGCGGAAACATGATCATGCATTGACTGCCGCCGTTCGAGCTTTGGCTTGAAAATTTTACATACCATCACACGCATGGATCGCGGTGGCTCAGCAGTCAACACGCTTCTTTCAGGCATTGAACAATGCCGTTTAGGACATCAAGTTACTTTGGCTCATGGGCCAAGTTTCGAGTCAGATATGTCTTTGGCAGAACAAACTAAAGTTGATATCGATGTAGCAATATTTAAAGGTTTAGGCGGTAAAATTGTAATTTTGCCCGCCATGTTGCGAGGCATGGGAGCACATGATTGGCAGGCATATCAACAAATAAAGACACTGTTGTTGCAAAACTTCGATATTATTCATACCCATACCTCCAAGGCAGGAGCTTTGGGGCGTTTAGCTGCCAAGCAGGAAACGATTATACATACGCCTCACGGACATATTTTTCATGGCTACTTTGGCGCATTGAAAACAAATATCTTTATCGCCATTGAACGATTTTTAGCCCATAAAACCAACGCCTTGATTGCATTGACCAAAGCCGAGCGCAATGATCATTTGGCTCTATCTATTGGCACACCTGAACAGTGGCATGTGGTGCCTAGTGGTGTTGATATTCTTCATATCAAGAAACAAGTGCAAGACCTGAATCACGAAACAATATGGGATGCAGTATCTGTGGGCCGACTTGTGCCGATTAAAGGCATGGAGCGCTTAATTACAGCTTGGGCAAAGGTATGCGCAAGTAAGCCTGATGCAAAACTCGCACTGGTTGGTGATGGTGAAGAACGACATGCCCTAGAGGCATTGACAAGCGAGCTGAGCATAACTGAGAATATTCATTTTGCAGGCTGGGCAGACCCTTTACCATATCTCGCATCTGCCCGCTGTTTTACTTTACTATCTCACAATGAAGGCATGGGTCGAGCAGTCGTTGAAGCCTTTGCTGCGGGATTGCCTTGTGTGGTTTCAGATGTTTGTGGTTTGCGTGAGTTGGTTGATGATGATGTTGGCTGCGTGGTTGATGCCGAGCAGCCTGAGAAAGTAGCTAGCGCCTTACTGAAAAAGTGGGGCGACAAAACACGCAAAGCAGCAAGAGAGCGTGCTCAATTTTATTCTGTGGAGGCCATGATGCGTGGCCTGGAGAAGGTATACCAAGATGCTCGCTCGTAGTTTTTTATTATTATGCTGTTTCATGCTAGGACTGCCCAATAGCTTCGCTTCCGATGTTGATATGGTGCGTTTACAACAACTACTTCAAGCATCTGAACAGCAAGAACTAGCAGAAACACAAAATCCCAACCCCGTTGAACAAAAAAAACTTTCTTTGCAAAATGTTAGCACACCCAAGCGCGTCTTAATCGATGTGCGCAGTGACCATTCTGACGGCAAGCATGATATGGGTATGTTGATTGAACTGGCGAAAAAGCGCGGCATTGATACGTTGGCATTTACCGAACATGATCGTTATTCCATTCGTTTTGGTATTGATCCGATACCCAATATTTTGGGCTACGCTATGCAACATCCATCGCTCTATGTGACAGGCTTGGACTATTTTTTCTCTGATTTGAATCGCCAGCGTGCCCAACACCCTGACATACAACTTTTTGCAGGTACCGAATCAACACCAGGCTATACATGGTCAGGCATCCCCTTCAAAAATCTAAGTTTACATAATGCCGAACGCCATTTGATTACATTAGGCATTGAAAAGCCTGAACAAGTTGAGGGTTTAAGCAGCTATGATTTACGCCATGCTTATGGAGATCGCGCTATTTCTTTGGCTTTTTGGTGTGCGCTTATATTTGTTTTGATCATTATTTTTATGCGTCGTCGCAAGCGCCCCATTGCTTTATTATTGATGGCATCCTTTATTGCGTTTTTAACGTCTTGGTTGATGAAACCTGCCATCGACCCCGATGAAGATTTTATCAATACAGCACATGAACAAGGGTTGTTCGTTATTTGGACGCATCCAGGCACATTATCAGGTGTCCGAGAAGGGCCTATGGGCATACACCTAGACACCCCACCCTATAATAAGCGCGTCTTTGAAGAGCCTACTGCCGATGCCTTTGCCGCAGTCTATGGCGATACTGATCAAAATACGGTTGCCGGTGGTTTATGGGATCGTTATATGATGGATTATATGCGCGGCTACCATAACAAACCTCTGTGGGCTGTTGCCGCAGGTGATTATCATGAAGAGGGCATGGCAAATGAATACTTAGGGAACTTCCCGATGGATGTGTGGAGTGATACTGCCAAACCCAATGATGTTCTAGCCGCTATGCGCCAAGGTCATATGGTGGCGTGGGGTATGGGAAAGAAGGAAAATATCGCCATACAAGCGCTATATTTGGAGGATGCCAATGGCTTGCGTTTATTGCCAGGTGATGAAGCGAGCGTGCGCCCTCCCCTGTATGTTGTCGCCGCATTAACCAATGCAGTCCCCGATGCCAAAGAGCAGCAGGCAGTTAAAGGTGAATGGATTGTCGATGGCAGCATCGTGAAAACAACATTATTACAAGTGAACGCCAAACAAGTTCAAATGGTACCCTTGCCAATGACTAAAGGAGCACATGTGATTCGATTGCAAATCAAGCAAAGACTGCGCATGGTTGCCAATCCATTTCTGGTGCATGTCAAATGAAGCTTATCACTATTCATCAACCTAATTATTTACCATGGGCTGGCTTTTTCCATAAATGGATGATTTCTGATGCTTTTATCATCTTAGATACCGTCCAATATCACAAAAACGAATGGCAAAACCGCAACCGCATCAAGACATCCTCAGGTGCACAATGGCTTACTGTCCCTGTCACCTATCGTTTTCCACAAACGATTGAAGAAGTCGGCATTGCCACCAAACCTTGGGCACGCAAACAAATCGCCGCCATCGAACAAAATTATGCCAAAGCGCCTTATTTGAAGAAATATTGGCCAGAATTAAAGCCTATTTTTGAGCAACCTTGGGAAAGCTTGTGTGCATTAAATGTGGCAATAATTCGCACTTTAGGAAATATATTGGCATGTGATGCACCATTATTGCTAGCATCGGATATGGGTAAAGTATCTGATGACCCAACGCTGCGATTGATTGAATTATGTAAAACTTTAGACGGCACTGCCTATCTATCAGGCTCTGAGGGTCGCAATTATTTAGAGCCAGTTATCTTTCAGAAAGCCAATATGGAACTCTACTTTCAGCAAGTCGAAGCGCCTGTCTATCCACAGCTGCATGGTGATTTTATTTCTCATTTAAGCGTACTGGACGTACTATTTCATTGTGGCGATAGATCTATCGAAATCATTCGCGATATGGGAGATATGACACGATGATAAACCCGCAACAACATTCCCCAAAATGTATTCTAGCACTCGCTCCACACCCCGATGATCTTGAAATTGGTTGTGGTGGGACTCTGGCTGAGCATGCTGCGCGTGGTGATGAGGTACATATCTTTGTCGCCACCTACGGTGATATTGGTGGGGCAGCTGAAACCCGTAAAGCTGAACAACAAGCCGCATCTGATATTTTGGGTGTGCATAAGATTCACTGGGGTGGTTTTTCAGACACCATGTTACCACATCAGGCACAAGATTTGATGGCAAAACTCGAAACGATTGTCCAGCAAGTCAACCCAGACACGGTTTATGTAAATTATGGTGAAGATACACATCAGGATCACCGCGTATTGGCGCAAGTAGCGCTTTCCGTTACCCGTTACGTTCCCAATGTTTTATATTATGAGACCCCATCTTCCACAGGCTTTGAGCCCACTGCATTCATGGGCATTCGAGATGTTTTACAATTAAAACTACAAGCCTTGGAAGCCCATGCCTCACAACTTGATCGCACCCACGTGCGTTTAAACATTGTCGAGATTGCTTTGGCAACTGCCCACTTTCGCGGCATGCAAAGCAAGCTATCCTGTGCCGAGGCATTTATTCCTGTGCGCATAAGGCTCTAATTTACACAATGATTCCACATTCACGCCCTATTTTTGATACGCCTTTTACTGAGGCTGCTCAATCAGTCATTGCATCAGGGCACACCGCATCTGGTACACGAGCAAAACTATTAGAACAAACCATCATGCAACATACAGGATGCCACCATGCAGTTGCCGTAGACTCTGGAACCAGCGCGCTCATGCTTGCCATTCGTGCCCTATCCATGCAAAAGACTATCAAATATGTCGGCATTCCAGCCTACGCCTGCGCATCGTTATTGTTCGCCGTTCGCACTGCGGGCTGTATACCTGTCTGCATGGATTGTAACCATGATTTGCGCCTCGATGCGGATCAAGCTTGGGATGTTGCCTCCAGCCTAGATGCGGTTATTTTAGTCCACCCATTCGGCATGATTGAGCCATTGGTTAAAGAGACTTGGCCATGCCCTGTCATTGAAGATATTGCCCAAGCTGCTGGTGCAACCTTAGACGGAAAGCCTGTGGGAAGTTTTGGAGACATAGCTATTGCATCCTTTTACGCAACCAAACCATGGGGTGGTGCCTATGGTGGTATGCTGATGGGGTCACAAGATCTTTGCACACAAGTGCGTGCCATGTCGAACCCTGATGCTGGCGATTTTTCACAACCCTATGTCGGTCACCACCAACTATCTGATATACATGCTAGCTTGGCTTTATCCAGATTGGCATGTAGTGAGCAAGAAATATCACAACGCAAACAACAGATGCACTGGTTAGATGAACATTTACCCCAACCCTGCGTACAGAGCATAAATAATCGAGAAGCAGGCAATGCTTTTCGCTATATTATTCGTACCAATCATGATGCTGAGGCAAGCATTCGGCGTTTACATAAACATGGTATTGGTGCATGCAAACCTGCCCAGCAACCACTAAACCTTGCCACAGGCGACGTATGCGATGGTGCATATCAGGCATGGAAAGATTCTATATCTCTGCCATTATTGCCGACTATGAGTCAGCATGAATACAAACAATACGAGCGCGGATTAAAAGCATGTTTCCAGTACTAGATCACCCCTTCACACGAAGCCTAGGTTTGTTTATAGGCTTAATTTTCGCATTCCCTTGGCCGCTACACGGCCTGTTCACGCAAGGCTTTGTATTGGCATTGGCGGCATGTTTAATCGCTTATGGCCTTATGCCTTATATCATTGTTCTGGCACATAAAGTAGGAGCATTGGACATCCCCGATGCCAGACGTGTTCACGCCATTGTAACGCCTCGTATTGGCGGGCTAGCCGTTATATTAGCCGTAAATATCACACTGCTTCTAAACTTTAATTACTCTCTTGAACTCAAAGGCGTCTGCATATCAGCCTTCATTGTAGGCTGCTTATCCCTATGGGATGATGTTCACGAGCTATCAGCATCCATCAAACTTTTAGGGCAGCTATTAGCGTTAGGGGTTTTAATGGCCTTGGGTGTGCATGTTGATTTTGCACCAGATACTTGGTGGGGCAATAGCTTGGAGTATGCCATTACGGCTCTATGGGTTATTGGCATTACCAACGCTTTTAACTTCCTTGATGGCATCAATGGCTTGGCTTCATCGTTGGCTGCTACCACGTGCCTATTGATGGGTTTTCTTGCATGGCATACAGGGCAAACTTATATGCTCTTTTTATGTCTCGCTTTGGCTGGCGCTGCTATCGGCTTCTTACCTGACAACGCCCGTTATAAAACGCCTGCACGAAGTTTTTTAGGTGATGTTGGAAGTACCTATTTAGGTTGGATGATGGCAGCCATCGCGGTGATGGGTGACTGGTCTTCCGACGGCGCAATCAAGGCCTATGCTGCTCCGTTACTTATTTTCTCTGTGATGATCTTTGATATGATTCATACTACTGCCGCACGCATTCAGCGCGGTGATGTACGCAGTTTTCGTGAATGGATTGAATATGTCGGGCGCGATCACTTGCACCACCGTCTGATGGATTTGGGTTGCTCACAAATACAAGCTGTAACACTGATCGTGGGTTTTTCCTGCATGGTAGGCTTGGCTGCACTAGCTTTGATCAAAAGCCCTCTCTTTAGTGTCTGGTTATTATTGGGTCAAACAATGGTATTTTATATAATTTTAACTATTTTAATGGGTCGAGCAGCCAGCAAGTGAGCCAGTTAATTCAAACTTGGTCTGATATTTGTTCGGCGCTGGCTCCTAGCCATACCCGTCTATTGGCTGTATCGAAATATACGTCCGATACGGCCGTTCAAACCCTATTGAATGCAGGACAATCTGACTTTGCTGAGTCACGGCCTCAAAATTTACGTGATCGAGCGGCAAAGTTTCCCCATGCACAATGGCACTTTATTGGTCCATTACAAAAGAATAAGGCTAAGTATGTCGCACAGTATGCCTGCATGTGGCATTCACTTTGTGATTTGGAAACAGCCCAAGTCGTTGCCAAACACCTCCAACAACGCACGCTACCAGTCTTGGTTCAGGTCAACATCTCAGGTGAATCACAAAAGCAAGGCGTGCAGCCAGAGGCACTATCAGAGCTATACGCATCCGTGTCCGCTATAAAGCAGTTAAAAGTCATTGGTTTAATGGGCATGGCGGCTAAAGATACAGATGCTTCATCTGCATTTCGGCTGTTACGTGAACTACGGGATGACTTGCAACAAAAATATGGCACAATTGGCGAATTATGTATGGGGATGAGTGGCGATTGGGAGATTGCGGTACAAGAAGGCGCAACCATGGTGCGTTTAGGTAGCTCCTTGTTTGAATCCGTAGAAGCACACCAAAACAACGAGTAAAAGGCAGCCCATGCAAAATTTAAACATTACATTCATCGGTGGCGGAAATATGGCAGAGGCCTTGATTTCTGGCTTAACAAAATCCAATCATCTAGCCGCTCATATTTGCGTGTCCGATATTAACGAAACTCGCCTTACTGACTTGGCACAACGCTATGGCATTCAAACCGATAGCAATAATAGCACGGCGGTTGCCCAAGCCGATCTCATTGTGCTGGCTGTAAAGCCACAACAAATGGATGGCGTACTGGCTGGCATTGCCAATGTAATTCCCAAAACCTGCACCGTCATCAGCATCGCAGCGGGTGTGGATATCGCACGTTTACAACGCTCTTTACATGCTGATACACCTGGCTTGGTACGTGTGATGCCCAATACGCCAGCCTTGGTTGGTGCTGGCATGTCGGTCTTGTTCAGTAATGCTAACGAAACACATAAAAAACGAGCCGAGTATGTCCTTGCAGCATCAGGTGAAACCGCATGGGTGGATGATGAAAAACATCTTCATGCTGTCACCGCTGTATCGGGGAGTGGCCCTGCTTATTTCTTTTTGCTCGCAGAAGTGATGCAAGCAGCAGGTGAATCCTTAGGTTTAAGCAAAGAATTAGCCGCAAAACTGGCTTATCAAACCGCGTTAGGCTCTGGCAAAATGTTGGTTGAGAGTGGTCGCAATGCTTCTGACTTACGCACCCAAGTCACCAGCCCAAGCGGCACTACCCAAGCGGCTCTGGATGAAATGTACGAATGTGGCTTGCCCGATGCTGTCCGTAAAGGTGTCGCGGCAGCAAGCAAACGTTCCAAGGAGTTGGCTAAATGATTTATATGGGTTATTTTATTCAAGCTGTCGCAGGCGTATTGGATATGGTGCTGTTCTTCGCCATGATTGTGGTGATTGCTCGCGCCGTACTATCGTGGGTATCCCCAGATCCACATAACCCAATCGTGCGCATTATCAATCAGATGTCCGAACCATTGCTTTTTCCTATCCGTCGCCGAGTTCCCTACATAGGCGGCATCGATTTTTCACCGATTATTCTACTGATGGTAATTTTCTTTCTGCAAAACTTTCTTGTGCAAAGCCTAAAACATTTGGCAGAAGGCATGGGTTAACGGCTGAATCTGTTAGCAACAGTTTTGTATACTTTAATAAATAAGCTTGTGATTTTAACAAATTCTTGCATATTGCGCGGTTCCTAAAGAAATTCACTTTCTTTATCGCAACCAATACTCACTGATGTTTGGCGAATCGGAAATAATCTGTGCCCAGCACATTCAGTGAACTTCTTTTTGGGCACAATGGAAATATAAATAACATGTCATTTGAAAAACTCGGGCTCTCGTCCGAAATACTTCGCGCTGTTGGCGATCAGGGCTACACTACGCCTACCCCAGTACAAGCCCAATCCATCCCTGTTGTCCTTGAAGGTCACGATGTTTTAGCTGGTGCGCAAACTGGAACAGGTAAAACAGCAGGCTTTACCTTGCCTATGCTGAACATTATGCAGAAGAGTCACCCTGAACGCGGTCGTAAAAAAATAATCCGCGCGCTTGTGTTAACCCCGACCCGCGAATTAGCTGCGCAAGTTGAAGAAAGCATCTCTACCTATGGTAAGTACACCCCCATACGCTCAACCGTAGTGTTTGGTGGCGTTGGTATTAACCCACAAATTCAAAAGCTACGTCGTGGCATTGATATTCTGGTCGCCACGCCTGGTCGCTTGCTTGATTTAGCCAATCAGCGTGAAGTTGATCTCTCACACGTTGAATTTTTCGTTCTTGATGAAGCCGATCGCATGTTGGATATGGGGTTTATCCATGATATTCGCCGTGTGCTAAAGTTATTGCCCAATAAACGTCAAAACCTGCTTTTTTCGGCAACTTTTTCAGAAGAAATCAAGAAATTAGCGCAAGGTTTCTTGAAGTCACCCGTTTATGTTGAGGTCGCACGCAATGAAACCTCGCATCAAGTAACACAAGTCGTTCACCCTGTTAGCAAAGCTAAGAAACGCGCCTTGCTGTCTAAGTTGATCTCAGAAGGCGAATGGCAACAAGTACTGGTCTTTACAAAAACCAAACATGGTGCCAACCGACTCACAAAACAGCTAGAAGACGATGGTATTGGTGCGGCTGCGATTCATGGCAACAAAAGCCAAACAGCCCGTACCAAGGCATTGGCAGGCTTCAAAGCAGGCAGCATTCGCGTATTGGTTGCGACAGACATCGCAGCACGCGGCTTGGATATTGATCAATTACCACATGTTGTAAACTATGAATTACCCAATGTTCCTGAAGATTATGTGCATCGTATTGGTCGTACAGGGCGCGCAGGCAATACAGGCGAAGCCATGTCGTTGGTGAGTAGTGATGAAGATAAATTATTACATGGTATTGAGCGCTTGATTAAAACGGCAATTCCGAAAGTCGCTATTGCTGGCTTTGAACCTGATCCAGGAGATATCAGAATTGCACAAAAAGAGGCGCAAGAGCAAAAGCAACGTCGCAGCTCACGCCAAGGGCGACGTGGGCCCAACGCAAACACCAGTAGAAAGCCTGATCCGAGTAGGGGAAGGTCTTCTGGAAACAGATCTCGTAACGGGTAAAACCCCTAAGTAGAATAAAAAAAAGCCTGTAAACTTTAAGTTTACAGGCTTTTTTTATCTTTAAAAAACATCACTCAGATGCGACTCAAGAGTAATAAATAACCGTCTTATTCCGCTGCAGGTAATACGTCTGGATTTCCAGTAGGCCCATCAGACTTCAACGCTGAGGGATCAAAACCTGCGGGGGATCCAGCACCATCAGATGCAGGCAAGCTCTCTATAGGTGTAACATTACGCTCAACGACAGAGCCCGCATCTTGCTGTGTGAAAAACGCTAAGCTCAAGCTCGTTGTCATAAACACTGCTGCTAAGCCGCCCGTTAATTTACCTAAAAATGATCCTGAACCGCGGCTGCCAAACAAGGTTTGCGCTCCGCCACCACCAAACGACACGCCCATATCTGCGCCCTGACCTCGCTGAACCAACACAACAACGACCAACAGTACGGCCACCATCACATGTACAGCCAATAACACTGTTTCCATTTTTCTATCTCCTTAAAATCTCAATCAAATACACACCAAACATGGGTGTGCTAAGCAAGCTTTGCAGCCGCCTCAATAAGTGCCATAAATGAATTTGCTTTTAAGCTAGCGCCGCCAACCAAAGCTCCTTCAACACCATCACAAGCCAATAATTCAGCCGCATTCCCTGGGTTTACACTGCCACCGTACAATACTCGGCAATCATGCCCCAAACGCGTTAGCTCTTCATGCACAAAGGCGTGCGTTTCTTTTACTTGTTCAGGACTAGCCGTTTTGCCTGTACCAATCGCCCATACAGGCTCATAAGCCACCGTTAGGGGAACACCACTATCAACATCTGCCAATACGCTTAACTGCTCTTTCAAAACATCATTGGTTTTGCCACTTTCACGTTCTTCCAAATGCTCACCAATACATAAGATTGGCTCCAAACCATGTTCCCAAGCCATGCCCAACTTCTTCCGAATCAAGGCATTGCTTTCATGCTGAATATCACGACGCTCTGAGTGACCCAAAATCACATAATGACAACCTGCATCGCGCAACATCAAAGGCGATATTGAGCCTGTAAATGCACCACCTACTTCACAGTACATGCTTTGAGCACCCAAACGCACATCTTTTTCACTAAAAGGAAATGCCAACGGGTGCAACAATGTAAATGGAGGCATCAATGCAACTTCGACATGCTCTGGTGCAGGGTTCACACCCAAATCATCAACAAAATCAAGTGATTCTTGAAGGGTACCATTCATTTTCCAGTTTCCTGCAATCAAACAACGTGTTGCATTTGCCATCATTCCCTCCTTCAAGAATTTTACGTAAAATAAAGCGTAAAATGGGCGCGAAGTGTAGGAAATTCTGACCACAAGGCAAGGAAAACTCTATATAAGCACTGTTAAAGACTTATTACGATGATATTTTTTTCTAATTTACCCCCAAAGGAATAGTAAAAAGCGCTTTTATCAAGGGTTAATACTGTACAAAAATGTCTGCTCTAGTGCTTAGTGAACAGCTAGCTCCCCCATACAGGGCAACGACCTATTTATATATGCCCTAGCCTTCTTGCTATAAAACAATCATAGCAAAGGATCTCAATAATCATGAAAGTCTTGTGCCTGATGCCATTACGACTGAAGGAAAAGGGTTGCACGGCTAAACAAAAAAGAGGAGGTCAACTGACCTCCTCCGCATCACACATACCAATAATTAGCAATCAGAACCGGTAAGATACCGTTCCTACAGCTCCCCACATTTTCACCTTGGCACTAAGATTCCCAAAAGCACCGTTCCCACCTATATTGGTCCAGTATTGAACCCACTCACCGCCTACAGACAGTTTTCCTAGTGCATATTCACCACCAAAACCATAGCTAAACCCTGTTTTACTACCACTTTCTGTACTGAACTTATCCGACTGTTGGAATTTTGCGGTCGTACCACCAAACAAACCATATACTCGCAAGTCTTGCGAAATAGGGTATTGCACTTTTCCCAGGTAGGATACAAATTGTTTCATTTTAATTGTAGAGTTAAAAGCAGAACCTACGCCAAATGTACCAGCAGCCATAGTCTCAGTCCCCGAACCCGTAGAGCCAATTCGCAACTCTGCTCCAAAGTAATCACCAACATCCACACCAAACTTTCCAAAACCACCAAACACCGTACTATTCTGATTATAGGTAACCCCATTAGCACCCTTGGCTTCCAGCCCAAACATACCAATTCCGATACCAGCATACGGCTTCACATCAAGTCCCTGAGCATATGCCCCCGTAATCGGCATTAGCACTAGGCTAAGTACCGCCACTTTCATATACATATATTTACGCATCACAACCTCCATCCTGTATTTATAAAAACTATTGAAGTTTATAGTTAGCTTCTGGAGGACTGTCAAGGGAGGTGTTTTCCCATGTCTCTTAAGTCAGAAATAAAACTCATAATCGACCATAACAGAGGTCTATAGCGTAATTTAGCCTTGCAAGGGAAGGCTGCATACACTATGTATTCAGCTTTATTTAAAGCTGAATACCTCTTGCCTTTTATCACCCCAATTCCACCAAAGCTATTGCTCCATACTATTAAAAATAGCTCTGTATTTTAGCCTCCTATTAAAAATGAAACATCGGCCAAAAAGTAAAATCTGTTATGGGGAAATATTGATGAATATAGTAAGGTCATTGCTTTTCTACAGCACTGCACTAATACCGCTGAAGATGAAAAAAAGATCGGCCTAGCATTTAGAATTAGCGTCAGACTTTCATTGCTTGATAAGTTTTTTTGGTTGCAACTTTCTTCTTAAAACTAGCTAAGAAAAAAATAAAAATAACGCCACAATAGTCTACCTCGCCACTTACGGCTATCCTTGCGGGCATGCAGGATAATATTTCAGCCACCCCTAAATTAAAGGCCAACAAAGCACTCGGTCAACATTTTTTACGTGATCAGCGTGCCATTTATAAAATTGCAAACGCTGTGCCTGAGGGTGCTTCTGCGATTGAAATTGGCCCCGGCCCCGGCGCAATCACCCATGCATTGTTGCAACGGGTTGGCGCACTGACAGTGATTGAAAAGGACAATCGTTTTGCAACGATGTGGGAAAAGCATGCGCTTGAACACCCCCAGTTAAACGTCATACATGGCGATGTTCTTAAAGTATTGGAACAAACCGTTGCGCAAGCCCAACCAGAATGGATTACAGGTAACCTACCTTACAATATTAGCGGCCCCCTCACCGCCCAGCTTGCCAGTCATGACCTTTCAGGCGGCATGGTTTTGATGTATCAGCGTGAAGTGGGCGATCGTATTATGGCAGGTCCGGGAAGCAAAACGTATGGTGGTTTATCGGTATTAGCCCGTCACCATTATCATGTAAAACGTCTGCTTTTATTGCCACCAGGAGCTTTTGCGCCGCCGCCAAAAGTTCATTCCGTCGTATTATTGTTTACGCCACACGGTGAAACACCACCCTGTAGCTTTGACAGGTTACAAAAAACTGTACGCAAAGGTTTCGCTCACCGTCGCAAAACTATCTTGAATAACTTCAAAGGCTCGTTAAGTGCCGATGATTTTACAGCCCTTGGTATTGACCCTCGCAGCAGAGGGGAGCAGCTAGATTATCAGACTTGGACGCGCATCACCGAGGCATACAACCCTTAAAGCTAACGTTCATCTGGAAAGTCAGGCACATTTGCAACACGATAAATTGCTTCCACATCATTGGCACATGTTTTGGTAACACCAAGGTCATGCAACAAACCATCTTGCAAACGATAAACCCATCCATGCAGAGATAAGTCCTTACCCGCCGCCCAAGCATTCTGAACGATTCGTGTATGGCTTAACTTATCCACCTGACGCTTCACATTTAGCTCACACAACATCTCCAAACGTTTATCTTTATTACAACAAGCCGCCATTTCATCGGCATGATCAATGTAGGTATCCCGAATGCCACGAATCCAGTTATCCACAATACCAAAATGCTGCGACTCCATCGCGGCACGCACGCCACCACAGTCATAATGACCCGTTACAATAATGTGCTCCACACCCAATACATCGACAGCATATTGAACCGCCGACAAACAGTTCAAATCCGTGTGCTGCACTTGATTAGCAACATTGCGATGCACGAACACCTGACCCGGCTCCACACCGATTATTTCATTGGCTGGCACCCGTGAATCCGAGCAACCAATCCACATATATTTAGGTCTCTTCAACGTTGATAGATGCTTAAAAAACTCAGGATCTTGACGCAAACGTTCCTTTGCCCAAGCTAAGTTATTCTCCAAAAGATGATGCGGATCAGGCATATGCTCTCCTTATGCTTCCAGCCAGTTATTCAACTCGCCTTTTTTATCCAAGGCATACAAGTCATCATAGCCACCAACATGACGATCATTGATAAAAATTTGAGGGATGGTGCGCACACCTGGGGCGCGCTCAGCCATTTCCACCCGCCTCTGCGGATCACTTTGCACATTGTACTCCTCAAACTCCAGCTCTCGCTGCTTCAACAGTGCCTTTGCACGCATGCAATACGGACAATAGTCACCTGAATAAACCTCAATTTTTGCCATTTTAACCACCTCTAACTGTCCGCGTTAGCGACAGTACATGTATTTCATTGCAGATATTGCGCAGTGCTTTGGATGCGAAATGTACCGTCATTCCCGTGGTAATAATATCATCAATTACCCACACGCGCCCTGCCACAACGCCGCGCTGATTCCAGTAGTCTGCATCTACGGTAAATGCCTTACGCAAATTCTTTCGCCGCTGCATACCCGACAAAGCCGATTGCCTGGTCTGATCGCCAACCCGTCGCAACACCTTCCAATCCCAATCGCAACCCACATGTTTCGCAATATGTTTGCACAGATCTGCCGCATGGTGCTGCCCTTGTTTTCGCATGCGCGATAAGGGCATGGGTATGGGCAACAATAAATCATCAGGGGAAATTATCTCCGACAAGCGTTTTGACGCAACATCCAACAGCCATAACACAGCAGCATCCTGACCTTGCAGCTTCCACGCTAAAACTGCCTCACGCGCAGCCCCCTCATAGGCATATAAGCTCGATGTTGCATGCTGAGCAGGCTGGTCTTGCAAGCATTTTCCGCATGGGCCTGGCACAAGTTCTTTCGGCATGGAAACACCACAAGTACGGCATGTATCAACGGATAGAGGTCGAATATTAGCCAGGCATGCCGAACAACAACTCGCATCTCCACCATCCATCACCGACTGGCAAAATACACACGATGGTGGAAATAGAAGGTTGCTGACCAACAAACTTAGTATTTCAGCCTATAGCCAGTTCTTTTGCGAGTAATCACCACGCAACAAACGTTGCATACTCAGCGCTGCAATCTGGCGGCCCCACTTGAACTCTTTATAAAGTTTCACAAAACGCCAAATATCGCCCAACACAATCATGCGCTCTTTCATCGGCATCGCCATCAATGCTTTGGGGAAATCTGCTTCGTGTGGCCTCGCAAGGGCAATTTTCAATGGATTCCATTGATCGGTGGTACGGCGCACTTCCGAAGCAATACTCTTGCGGTAAATTTCTTGCACAGGACGCTTCCGCAGCATCGCATCAACAATCGATTCACCCGCAATTGCTCCTGAATGCAGTGCGCAGCTCATACCTTCACCAATCATGTTCAGAAAGCCCGTTGCTTGTCCTGTAATCAGCACACGGCCTTTACCAAACACATAGCGGTTAATCAGTGATGGTCCAAAATTTTCCGAGCAACCTTCATGGTCATGATCTGCAGGTTTTAAATGCACCCCATGTTTTTCTTTAAAATATTTCTCCACATAGGCATGTTTATCATGAAACTTCTCACCCACCTTATAACCCACGCCCACAATCTGCCGCCCATCACGGGCATGGCTCCATGTATAATGCCCCAAATCAGGATGAAACCAGAAGTGAAAATAGCGCTCATCCAAGGGGCAATCAATAATTTCGTGAAATTTTTGGCCGACAAAAAACATTGGAATATCTTTGTGATACGTCGGATAAAGCGAACGCAACACGGGCGATACAGGCCCATCGGCACCAATCACATAGCGCGCCTTGAGTTGAAAGCTATCACCGCCTTTTTTACGAGCCGTCACCAACACATCATCATCGGACTGCTCAAGCGATAAAAAAGAGGTTTCATCCATCACTTCACCGTGACTTTGCTCAATCGCCCAATGGTCGGCATATTTACGGTGCAAATGCGGTGTTGGACCACCAAAAAAATCCATTGACATGGATAGCATGCTGGGAAAATGAAATGTCACGCCTTGGCAAGATGTCGGTTCATGCAACACTTTGCGTGGCAGTGCTCCGAAATTCTCAATCAAAAAGCGATGCCCTCGTGGTGATAAGATACCGCTGCAAATTTTATGCCGTGGTAATTTTTGTTTTTCCAAAATAACTGTTTCCAAGCCTGCATCTACCAAGCGCTTCGCCGCTGCCGCTGCTGCAAGGCTGGCTCCTACAATCACCACATCAACTTGCCGCATTTTCACTCCTTACTTCCAAAGCTCTCAACAGCTCAGAAACACACATAACAGGTTTATCCGTTAACTCTTGCAGCACTTCAACTTCCGCCGCATTTTCAACGATAATTCGATTAAAATCACGCCCCTGAGTCAGCCATTGCACCTGCAATTTAACATCAAATTGCACCTGTTCTATAGCCAAACTTCCAATACCTGTGGGGATCGCCACACGGTTCAAATCCAAATTCATGGAGCATCCAGTTTGCTTGCGCAAAGCATCATAATGCATCACCCGTTCAGCATGATGGGCATGAAGTACTGCCGCATCAATGATATAGAAATCATCTTCATTAATTTTTGATTGTACAATAGCATCACAACTGATGATAAAAGGGCTTAATTCGTTATCTGTTTCAGTAGCAGGAATGGGCAAGCCTACTTCCTGCCCTGCTTGCGAAATCATGCCCGTTAAGTCAATGTTTTCGGGGCACATGACATCGCACGCCCCACACATAATACAGCTACTTAATGGTTCATGTAAATCCTTAGCCTTGGCTCCAGACTGCATGGCCTTGGCAAAACCCTGCGGGCTAAATGTCACATCCCGATGCTGCCTCCACATTGGGCAAGGCAACAAACAAAGTGAGCAGCCTTGGCAATCTACATAACTTGATACGGATATGGAGGCTGTCATAAGTTATATATCCAAAAAATTCTTGCAAAATTCTTAAAATTCACGGAATTCAGCTCCTCACGAAAATGCGTACCAAGCATGATAAATCAGCAATACCTTCAACAGAAGGTCTAAAGCTCTGGTAACCGGCTATTACCTATTAGTCACACACCATATCCTATGACTAAAAAATGGCGACCTCTATTGCGTAATCAACAGGTAAAAAGGGGCTTTATTCGAGAGCTTTGCGAATCATTGATTTAGCAGCGGTAATTTCTTCCAACTGTTCATCGCTGGGAAGCAATTCGGCAAGCCTTGTTAGCGTTTCGCGTAAAGCCATATCTTTATTAATACTACTGCCTGAAGTTTGTCTAAGTGCCGACGCAGCAAGCTCTGAAACATTGTCAGCATTTTTTTCAAAACGGATCTTTTCAAGCATTTCACGTAGCAGTGCATGCTCTTCTATCACTTTTCGGATTGCCTCCATATATTCCCTATCTGCATCATTACTGCATCGCGTCTCTAGAAAGAGAACTGATTCTGCCAAACGTTTTGTTATCACAAACCCCTCCTGAAACTGAAAACCACACTCTCACCGCTGAAGCATAAACCTTCTGAGAGAACAATTATGGGAGCTAGATCACAAAAAACTAAGGATAAAGCCCTACAGACCAATAAATGGTAATGTGTTTCCCAAAAATCCATTTACAAACTCACATAAACAAATTGCAACTTTATAAAAAGACCGCTACAAAGGGTGCCTGACTCTGGAGGGAAGGCATGAAAGAACAGGAAATAAAACTGACCTTTGGAGAAGGCGTTATCAGTGGTATCATCGCTTTGGTGCTATCTAGCATGTGCCTTTTAGGTGTTTTTGCCTTCTACTTCCCTCAATATTTAACAACGCCTGATTTACGTAGCGGCTATAGCACAGACTTTATTCGTCATTTAATGTTCTTTGCACTTATTTTTGCTGGAGCATTAGCCACCTTTAACATTGCTCGCGGGTTGAAATACCGTGGTCTGAAGAGTCGGAAGTACCTTGGTGTTTTATCTTGGTTTCTTATTACATGCACACTTTTGTTAGGCTCAAACACTGTAGATGTGGGAGCTTACCCAGCTGGAAAACCATACATTGGGCTGGATTGGCTTATTCTTGACTTACTGGGCTCGAGTTTAATTTTTATCACGATTGAAAAAATATACCCATTTAGAAAGCAACCTGTGTTTCGCTTAGGGTGGAAAACAGATCTCAATCACTTTCTACTAAACCACCTGCTTATTGGCTTGGTTCTCTTATTAACCAACCACTTCATTAATAGTGCTTTTGGCTGGTTATCTAATACTGGTGTCGCTCCGCTGCTACAGTCATTGCCATTTCTGGGACAACTTTTCCTTATTATTCTATTTGCTGACCTTGTTCAGTATTGGGCACACCGTGCTTATCATGAAATTCCTTGGCTATGGAAATTTCACGCCGTGCACCACTCTGCAAAACGTATGGACTGGCTTGCTGGGTCCCGCCAGCATATTTGTGAGATCATACTTACACGTTGCTTAGTACTAGTGCCAGTCATGATGCTTGGATTTTCAAAATCAGTTGTGGATGCTTATATTATTATTGTTGGATTACAGGCTGTTTTTAACCATGCCAATGTGCAGATGAATTTTGGCCGATTAGGATATTTTATTGTAACACCTCAATTTCATCACTGGCATCATTCCTCTGATGAGTCTGCGATTGATAAAAACTATGCGGCACACTTTTCATTTTTAGACTACCTGTTTGGAACTGCGGTTAAAGGTCAGGCACAGTGGCCGAAAGCCTATGGTGTTGTGGGTGATTATATTCCAGATGGGCTTTGGAAGCAGCAATTATTCCCATTTAAAAAAGAGAAAAAGCCTTCTACTGAAAATATAGCTGAGTGATTTTGTTTAGAAAATAACATCTCGATTAAGAATCATGGCAGGGTCTGCCTGTTGTTTGAGTTTCAGGTGTTTTTCGACCACTGCATCACCCAATGCACGGCGAATATAACCTTTCATCATGCCGCCAAAGCGGTAATAGCTGGTCTCTAAATCCACACCAACATCATAAATTTCATTCTTGAACGATTGCAGGGTATCTCGGCTGTATGCTTGACCATGGTACATCGGTTCAAACTCGCAGCCATAGGCAAAGCCCTTGGCATCGGAAGGAATACTGGAAAGCTCGTAATGCTTTTCATGTTCATCACGCAAACGAATACCCACACAATAAAGCGTATAATATGGGAAATATTTGCGACACACCGCGTTGCCACGCTCCACAGTTTCAATAAATTTCTCGGCATTGGTCGCCAAATCTGGAATCACCATCTGACGATCACCCCAATGTTTCCAAACCGCCTTCGAGAACACCGCAGTACGATCATACATCTTACCATCTTGCATATGGTGCTCAGGTTGCAAATCAGGAAACAACTCGCGCTTGCGTTGCAATAAGAACCATGCTTCCTTCCACTTCCAAGGGCGCCAAGAAAAACTAGCCGCCAAGCGCAGTGCAAACCCCAACTCGCCATAGCCACGTAACTTATCCTTCATTCCACTCATAAATTCAACTTCACGCTCTTCGCTATCAAACGCCACCAACAAGGTGATTGCCGAATCCATCATGGTTAAAATACCTGTGTAGTCACACAGTTCCGATTCATCGAGCATCAATAAGTCTTCAACACATGGCCTCAAAGACGAATAATAAAAATAATGCATGCGTAAAGGCGTGTACTTACGAATTCTCAATGTCGCCTCGGTAATAATGCCAAATTGCCCGTAACCCAAAATGACCCGTTCAAACAACTCTGAATTCTCATCATCGGAGCATTCAACAATCTCACCTGTCGGCGTAACCACCTGCAATGACAAAGCTTGGTCGGCACTGCACCCATGTTTGGATGAATTTACATCAATACCACCCACGCCCAATGTGCCGCCCACCGATGAGGTGAGGTTGAGCGGTGCGGAAAGGTAATCCAAACCATCACGACGCAAATTTTCTGCTAAATGATGCCAAAAAATGCCCGCTTGCGTGCGTACAGTGAGAGCGCCCTTATCCACCGAAACAACACGGCTCATGCCTGTCATATCCAGCAATACACCACCAAAAGCCACCGATTCACCCTCTGTGGTTAAACCGCCACCACGTGTTGTGACAGGTACTTCAAATTGTTGTGCAAGCTTCATCAAGCACGCAATTTGTTCAGCACTTTTGGCAATCACCACGCCATGCGGTAAGGCGTGCGCCAAACCACCCGCATCAGTAACATATACGCCTGTTTCAAAGCGTTTTTCTCGTATTTCAACTGCTTCTTTTTTTAAAGCCTCAACAAAGTCCAACCACTGCTCACCTTGCCAACGTGTTGGGTTGGTTTGTTGGCGTGGAATGCCTTGCAATGCATCAGGTGCTACAGGATCTTCAGGTAAACTTGATACTTGCATCTTAGATCTTCCTCAACCGTCTTCGATATAACACTACCACCATAAGGCTCGCCCCCACCGTATCAGCTAGCCAATCCCAAACATCTGCATCACGTCCCGCCACAAAGGATTGATGGAACTCATCACTTACACCGTACATGGAGGCAAACAACACACTCACAACTGCCAACAACAAATGTTTCGCAAGATGATGTCGAAATGCTGACCAGGCCGCATAAGCCATGATGGCATAGGCAATGGCATGGACCAGTTTATCTTTGTTAGGAAAATCCAGCGGTGTGTCAATAAGTCTGGATTGTGAGGATAAAAAGAAAATAAATCCGCAATAAGCCACTAAAAAAAACGTGTCACGCCACATAGTATTCATGATCGCAGCATAGGAAATGCTCACACGTAGCACAAGTCATCATCTAAGCCTCTTTGTATCGCCGTAAACCTAATATTTCTCGATAGTTGACAGCGCTCCATCGCCCTACAGCATGGCCACTATGTCTGATATGCCACATGATTCTCGCCATTGGTTTGATTCTATCCCAAAAGATAGGCAACGGTGCTTTCCTGCATCTAGCCAGCAAGGCATCCATATCAGCTTGGCAGGACAGTCATTGATTAATTTCGCATCCAATGATTATTTAGGATTACGGAATCATCCTATCGTCAAAAAAGCCGCCATCACTGCCATTGAAAAAGATGGTATGGGCAGTGGCGCATCACGCCTTATTTCAGGTGACCATCCACAATTACATCGATTAGAACAAGAGCTTGCCGCATGGAAGGGTTATGAATCTTGTCTTATCGTTGGCTCTGGCATGTTGGCCAATATTGGATTAATTCAGGCCTTGGCAGATCGCCATAGCTGCGTATTTTCGGACAAGCTTAACCATGCATCCTTGGTCGATGGTGTGCGTTTATCAGGTGCAAAGGCACATCGCTTTGCCCACCGCGATTACGATAAATTATCAGTAATGCTAAAAAAGAATCCTGCAAACAAACGCATGATCATTTCCGATGGCGTGTTCAGCATGGATGGCGATTGTGCTGATATTACGCAACTTATCGCACTGGCAGAAGAACACGACACCTTGTTATTATTGGATGATGCACACGGCACAGGCTGTATGGGCAAAGAACATCACGGACTTTCCTCCGATATTGCAGGTCATCCCCGTGTGGTGGAAGTCGGCACTTTCGGCAAAGCATTTGGTGGTTACGGGGCGTTTATCCTTGGAACGAATGAATTGATTGAAGGGCTCAAGCAACGCCTACGCACGATGATTTATTCCACTGCACTGCCAGCAGCCATGCCTGCGGCGATGCTGGAGTCTCTCAAACTTATTAAAACAGGCGTGTTGCAAGAAAAGCTTCAGGATAATTTGCAATTATTCCGCGACCTAACGGCAGAGCTAAATATATTACCTTCAGAGACTGCCATTCAAGCCTTCATCGTTGGCAGTGATGGCGATGCACTCGCCGCTTCTCAAACGCTGTGCGATGCTGGTTTTTTCATCCCTGCTATTCGCCCACCAACCGTACCTGAAGGCACCGCGCGTTTACGCATCACCCTCTCAGCAGCGCATTCAGCAGAACAGATCAAGCAGCTAACCACCGCGCTCAAGGAACTGCCATGAGTCCTTTGGTCTTTATTCACGGTTGGGGTCAGTCAAAACAAATTTGGCATCAACAACAAGCCCAGCTTCCCGATGCTATGTTTCTGAATCTACCCGGGCATGGTGGTGAACCCGATAGTGAACATTGGCTTGAAACACTGGCAAATCAACTGCCCGAAGAGCCTTGTATCTTGGTCGGCTGGTCACTTGGCGGCATGTTAGCTATGCAGTTGGCCCTGGCGTATCCCGAACGCATCAAAGCATTGGCTTTGATCAATAGCACAGCATGTTTTCCAAAAAAAGAGGGCTGGGCTGATGGCTGTTCAAATGAGGTGCTGCAAGGATTCAAACAAGGCATCGAACAACAAGCTGCCAAAACCATGTCGCGTTTTTTTGCTTTGATGCTGCATGGCGAAAATATCGAGCGCCAACAATTCAATATGATTGCACGCGCAGCCATTGACCGTGAACACCCAACAAGTCTACAGGGCATGCAAGAGGGATTACGATTATTGGAGGCACTAGACCTTCGTGATGCTGTTGCAAAAATCACACAGCCAACATGGATCGCGCACGGTGATAGTGATGCTATTATCCCTGTACAAGCCAGTGCTTTCCTTGCCAAACATATTCCGCATAGCACACTGCATCGCTTTGAAAACTGTGGGCATGCGCCCTTTTTAACCCAAACAAAAACATTTCATTCCCTTTTGGAGTCATGGTGTCACAAGATTTAAAAACCTCTCATATCCACCGCCCTCATGTGAAGCGATCCTTTTCAGGAGCGGCAGAAACATATGATTACCATGCCGTATTACAGCGTGAGATTGGCGACCGCCTTATCGCGCATTTAAACTTCACGAAAATTGAACCAAAACGCATTCTTGATGTTGGTTGTGGCACGGGCTATGTCACGCGCTTACTAACCCATAAGTTTAAAAAAGCTCACGTGACTGGGCTCGATTTATCCGAATCAATGGTTAGGCATACCAGCAAACAGCATGCGATGCGTCTGCCTTGGCACGGCAAACGCCATCATTGTGTTGCCGATGGTTGTAGCCTTCCTTTTGCTGATGCTTCCTTTGATTTGATCACCTCTAACCTTGCCATGCAATGGGTTGCCGACCCAGGCGATATGCTCTCGGAAATGCGCCGCGTACTTGCACCTGGTGGTTTGATGTTATTTTCCACATTTGGTCGTCGCACGCTGGCTGAATTGCGTCAATCATTGGCTGAGCTGGCAACAAATCCCGAGAGCCGTAAAGCAGGGCATGTATTGCCATTTCCTGATGTCATGTCGTTGGGAGACCAGCTTAATCAGCTATCTATTGAATTGCCTGTTATTGACAGCGATTTATTTACACTGACCTACCCGAATGTCATGGCATTGGTACGCGAACTCAAGGGTTTGGGAGCTTCCTCCTCTGCCATTTCAGGGCGCTCTGGCGGACTTTATGGACGCCGCTTGCTTAAAGAGCTCGAACATGCCTATGGCATCAAACATCGTATGGAAGATGGTAAAATTCGCGCCACCTTTGAAGCCTTGTATGCCCAAGCGTGGTATAAAGATTCCCCTTATCAAGCTAAGGGAAATGTCATCCCCATCGAGCTACAATAATTCGATGTCACAGGCTGTTTTTATCACCGCAACAGACACCGATGCTGGCAAGACTTGGGTTACTTCTCATCTTATCCGCGCCCTTCTTGAACAAAGGGAGAATACCAAGGCTATAAAACCTGTCGCCTGCGGATTGAATGCCGATGGTGACAATAATGATGTAAAAGAACTACTCAATGCACAGAGCATGGAGCATGCATCAAGCATCAACCTTTACAGCTTTTCCGAACCTGCCGCCCCTTGCATCGCAGCCGCTTCTGAAGGGAAAAGTATCGAGCCCGAACACTTAAAAGCATGGTGTGCCAAGCAAGTCAATAGTGTGAACCTATGCCTTGTCGAAGCCGTTGGTGGGCTCATGGTTCCGCTGACTCAAAACTACCTCGTAAGCGATTGGCTAGCAGACATGCCAGCGATGCCAGTCGTGTTGGTCGTTGGCGCAAAGTTGGGCTGCATCAATCATGCCCTGCTTTCATTATCCCACTTATCAAACATCGGTCGCGAACCGGCATGGGTCATTATCAACAATACCGATGGTAGACAAAACACCCACACCATTCGCAAATCCTTGCAACCCTATCTACCCACCACATCCCAAGTCATCGAATGTGCTCACAATCAGCCTGATGCCTTAGCTCCACTTCTGTCTTACCTGCAAACGAATAATAGTTCATTGTAAAAATATACCCTGTTTTTTATTTCTTTCGAAATTTTAAAGGAATATACAGTTATCTATTGTAAAAATATCATTTATGCCCTGATTTTAAGCATTATGCAGGTCGTTCTTTAACATAGTCAATGATAGTAAATTTGATGATATCCCCCAAATTAAATCAGGCATGATACTTGCATGTCAAATTAGGCTATTAGATCAATAGCCGTTTGTTTGAGTTATGGGGAAATGGATGTTTAATGAACAAAAGCATATTATATTTACAGCTATAGCCATGGCTGTGGTTATTGTCTTGATGGCAGTTGGTGGTCGTCATTATATTTCTGAAAACCTAACCGCGGATGCTGAAAAGCTGTTGCAATCCACACTTGATGATACTCAGCAAACACTTACAAATGAAATTTCTAATCATATGAATACAGCAAGGCTGTGGGGACGAGTGCCTGCAGTGGTGCGTGCTGCTGAGAATCTTAGTCGACTAGATATGATTCCTGAGACTTTAATTGATTCACCTTCTCAAAAATCTCTTAGGGCAGCTTTAAAACCGATAACTTTACATTTTGGATACCGTGGTTATTTCCTGATTGATAGAAAAGGAAACACTTTAGCTTCATCAAGAGATATAAACATCGGTTCTCCTAACCTTTTATTAGCTCAAGCCTCTATGCTTGAGCAAGCGTGGGAAGGAAAGACATCTGTGAGCTTACCTATGAAGTCGGATGTCCCTTTAATAGATATTAATGGGAATATAGTTGATAATTTAGCAACAATGTTTGTTGCTGCGCCTGTTCTCAATAAAGCAGGTAATGTTATTGCGGTTTTAGCTCTCCGCTTAGAGCCTGATGAGATTTTTTCAGGTGTTCTGTTGCACGGTCGGCTTGGTAACAGTGGCGAAACTTATGCGTTTAATAAGAGCGGATTGTTGCTGACAGAAAGTCGGTTTGTTGAGCTGTTTAAACTACAGGGGATGCTTCCTAAGGAGGGACATTCGGATTTAAACCTTTTTTTACGTGTCCCTGGAGTAGATTTAACTAAAAAAAGTGCCCCGCTATCAGGTCAATGGCCTTTGACACGTATGGTCAAAAGTGCACAGGCTGGGGAAAACTCATCAGATATGAATGGCTATAATGGTTACAGGGGAGTCGAGGTTGTTGGAGTATGGCGCTGGAATGAGTGGTTAGGTTTTGGGCTTGCAACTGAAATTGATAAGGATGAAATCTACGCTACTAAGTACTTAATAGAGATAATTATTTTGGTTGCTTGTTTGTTGATGGTTCTCTTGATTATTACTATTGCAGTTATTTCCATCCGAAAGTCTAGGTCTCTTGCGATAGCCTTTGAAGACAACCAGTTGCTTCTTCAGACAGCCGCAGAAGGAATTTTTGGTATTGACCTTGAGGGCAAGGCTACTTTTGTAAACCCTTCGGTATGTCAAATATTGGGCTATACTGAGCAGGATCTGATTGGCTTTTCAGTTCACGCTACTATTCATCACAGTTATCCTAATGGGTCTAGCTACCCTCGTGAACAATGTAATATGGAGGCCGCCGTTCGGAATAGTAAAGTTTATCATGTGGATGATGAGGTCTTGTGGTGTAAAGATGGCAACAGTGTAGCAGTTGAATATACGAGTACACCAATGTTTAGGCGCGGTGTAATTACTGGTGCTGTTGTTACCTTTAGCGATATTTCAAAACGCAAACTTGCTGAGCAAGAGTTGGCAGCTCAGAAAAAAGCACTTGATGAACATGCGATTGTTAGTATTACTGATGTTAAAGGTAATATTATATATGTGAATAACAGTTTTTGTGAAATGAGTGGCTATTCATCTGAAGAACTTCTTGGGCAAAATCACCGCATTCTGAAATCCGGAGAGCATTCTTCAGAACACTACGCTGAAATGTGGCATAGCATAGCCAATGGTCATGTATGGCGTGGTGAAATTTGTAACCTTGCTAAATCGGGCGCTAGGTACTGGGTTGACGCAACCATCGTTCCATTCCTAAATGATCAAGGTAAACCTTTTCAGTATGTTGCTATTCGTACAGATATCACCGCTCGCAAACAGGCTAAGTTAAGCCTTGAGGATCAAAACTACTTAGCCGAGGTATCTCTGGATCTAACCAAGTCTGCTTACTGGCAATTGCCAAATGATGGTTCAGGGGAATACATTTCTTCCAAGCGTAAAGTTGCGCTTTTGGGAGATCCAGAAAGAAAAAATATGCGCTATTCTTTACAAGACGATTGGGCATCCAATATTGCTGCAGTTGACCCATCGATTGTAAGCAAACTTTTTCAGAAGGTAGAGGATGTTATTACTGGAAAAGATGAGTATTTAGATGTTACATACCCCTATAAGCGGCCAGAAGATGGTCGTGTCATTTGGCTCCATACACGTGGTTTTTATGTAGGGCGGGATAATGAGCGCATGGGTATATTATTTGGTGTTTCGCAAGATGTTACAGCAGTCAAGGTTGCAGAGATTGAGTTGGCTAAGGCTATTCAGACGGCCGAAGCGGCGAACCAGGCAAAAGGTGTTTTTCTTGCAAATATGTCGCATGAAATTCGAACGCCAATGAATGCGATTATTGGCCTAAGCCATTTAGCCTTGGAAACAGATTTGGATGCTAAACAGCGTGATTATATTACTAAGGTTCATACATCAGGACAAAACCTTTTAGGCATCATTGATGCTATTCTAGACTTCTCCAAAATTGAGGCTGGAAAATTAGACATTGAGGCTGTTGATTTTGACTTAAATCAAGTCTTTAGCACTCTAAATGATATTGTTAGCACGAAGATAAGGGCGAAGGGGCTTGAGCTATTAATCTGTCAGTCTATGGGGTTACCCACAGAGTTGCACGGGGATCCTATGCGGTTGGGTCAGGTGCTGACCAATTTGGTTAGTAATGCCGTGAAATTTACACCTTCGGGTGATATCACTGTAAATATCAAACTTCTTAGCGAAGTAAATAATGATGTTTATTTGCGCTTTGAAGTCATTGATACCGGAATTGGTTTAAGCCCAGAGCAGCAGGGAAGTCTTTTTAAACCTTTTTCACAAACAGACAGCTCTACGACACGTAAGTATGGTGGTACGGGGCTGGGCCTGACTATCAGTAAACAGTTGGTTGAATTGATGGGTGGTGAGATTGGTGTAAAAAGTGAATTGGGTAAAGGCAGCCTATTCTATTTTACAGTGAAACTAAAACATGCTGAAAATAAACCAAATTTGCAGTCAAACACTATTCCCTGTGATCTTTTAGATAAGAGAGTTCTGATCGTAGATGATAATACTTCGTCGCGGAATATTCTTAGAGGTTACATAGAGTCTTTTGGTTTTATTTGTGATGAGGTGACATCTGGTAAAGAGGCTATTCATCAACTAGAGCATGCTGCAAGTGGTTATACCTACTCGCTGGTGATCATGGACTGGATGATGCCTGGCATTGATGGGATTGAAGCATCAAGACGTATTTTCCAAAGTAAGGACATTCATGTCAAACCAGCCATTATAATGGTTTCCGCTTATGACCGTGATGAGTTACTAGGTGCAGCAGAAGATTTGAATATTAGTGATTACTTGGTGAAGCCAGTTACACCATCATCAGTTTTTAATTCTATCATGACTGGACTTAAGAAAAATATTGAGGGCTTTGCAGTAAATACCCAGGAAATAGAGCATGCTAATGTCTATGAGGGCTTATGCGGAGCGCATGTATTGGTGGTTGACGATAATGAAATTAATCAACTGGTAGCAGATGAGTTATTAAAGAGGGTTGGGGTTACTGTGACATTGGCCTGCAATGGGCAGGAGGCCGTGGAGGCTGTGAATAGAGAGATATTCGATGCTGTTCTGATGGACTTGCAAATGCCAGTGATGGATGGTTTTGAAGCCACAAAAGTGATGCGTAATGACGAACGTTTCAAAGAACTTCCTATTATTGCGATGACAGCCAATGCTATGAGTACTGATCAAGAAGCTTGTTTTTCTGCAGGCATGAACGCTCATATATCTAAACCAGTTGAACTTAAAGACCTCTATAGCACGCTAGCCAAGTGGCTTCGACCTCAGACTGATAAGGCGGGTGATGGATGTGGTAAAGAGGTTGGCAACATTCATAAAATACGGCCTTCTCAAGTGGACGCTATCAATACTGAGGATGGATTACGTCGAATCGCTGGAAATTACAATTTATATCAAAATGTCTTAACGAAATTTAGTGAGAGTCACACTGAGTCCATTAAACAATTCAACCAAGCCCTTGCTGATGGGGATAGAGGGCTAGCTATTCGCATTGTTCATACGCTAAGTGGAGTAGCAGGTAATATTGGAGCTAAAGGCTTGGCTGAGATTGCTAATAGGTGTGAAAGCCTGCTTAAGCAAGAAGCTGAAAGTTTGGATAGTGAAAGTGTTTTCTTAGAGAAAGAAATGATGAGGGTACTCGGTGCTATTGAGGTGCTGAACAGTGATAGGCCTGAAAATAACGGTCAAATTGCACCTGTTATGGATTTGGAAGCTATCAAACCACAACTTAAGGAACTTGAATATTACCTTCGTAATGATGATATCCGAGCTTCTAATACACTTCTATCCCTGCGAAATGATTGTTCAAATATCCAAGATTTAATTGATCTAAATATTGTTGAAAAAGCTGTGAGTGGTTATGACTTTGATAAAGCACTGATGCTCTTTATGCAGGAGTTAATGAGGCTGGATCTGGACTTGGGAGTAAGTAATGAGTAAAAAATCTAGTGTAATCCTTGTTGTTGATGATGCCCCTGAAAATATTGATGTGTTAAGTGGAATTCTTTCACCTGAGTACACAGTTAAAGCTGCAATCAATGGGGCGAGAGCATTAAAAATAGCCTTGTCTGAGCAGCAGCCTGATTTAATTTTACTTGATATCATGATGCCTGACATTGATGGCTATGAAGTCTGTACGCAGCTGAAGAGAGACCCTCGAACACGCGCTATCCCTGTTATTTTTGTTACTGCGATGAGTGAGATTGATAATGAAAAGCGCGGCTTCTCCTTAGGAGCAGTTGATTATATCACTAAACCTGTCAGTCCTTCTATTGTACGAGCTCGCGTAAAGACCCAGCTCGCTCTTTATCATCAAAACCGCGAGCTTGAAGAGACGGTGCTTGAGAGAACCAAGGAAGTGCGTGACACGCAATTAAAATTGATCCAGTGCCTTGGAAAAGCAGCAGAATACCGTGATAATGAGACTGGAGCACACGTTATTCGTGTGGGAAGAAGCTCTCAACTGTTGGCTTTGGCTGCGGGCTTTAGTGATGAAGAGGCGGAGAAGCTCTTGTTTGCAGCTCCAATGCATGATGTTGGTAAGATCGGGATTCGCGATGAGATTCTTCTCAAGCCAGGGAAGCTAACAAGTGTTGAGTTTGATATTATTAAGACTCATACGACTATTGGGGCGGAGATTATTGGCAATGATGAGTCGGAAGTTTTGCAGCTGGCCAAGGTGGTTGCTATAGCTCACCATGAAAAGTGGGATGGCTCAGGTTACCCTTTTGGGTTACAAGGGGAGGATATTCCTATCGTTGGTAGGATTGTCGCTATTGTTGATGTATTTGACGCACTTACCTCATCAAGGCCATATAAAGATCCGTGGCCATTAGAGCAGGTTGTTGACTTTTTTAAGGAGCAGACTGGAAAACATTTTGACCCAAGCTTATGTAGTAAATTTCTTGAGTTGATTCCGCAGATGGTGGCTCTGAGAGATGAGTTCCCCGATGAAGAAGCTTAGCTTAGAATAGCTTCTTCCTTAGAGGCTGGTCATGTATTGCCATTTCCTGATGTCATGTCGTTGGGAGACCAGTTTAATCAGCTATCTATTGAATTGCCTGTTATTGACAGCGATTTATTTACACTGACCTACCCGAATGTCATGCCATTGGTACGCGAACTCAAGGGTTTGGGAGCTTCCTCCTCTGCCATTTCAGGGCGCTCTGGCGGACTTTATGGACGCCGCTTGCTTAAAGAACTCGAACATGCCTATGGCATCAAACATCGTATGGAAGATGGTAAAATTCGCGCCACCTTTGAAGCCTTGCAGCCCTATCTACCCACCACGTCCCAAATCATCGAATGTGGTTATAATCAACCTGATGACTTAGCTCCACTTATCTTTTACCTGCAAACGAATAATAGATCATTGTAAAAATGTGCCTATTTTTCGAGTTAATACGAAATTTTAAATAAATATACAGTTATCTTTTACAAAAATACCATTTCTTTTCTGTTTACAAGAAAGATAAATACAATATTTCAAATTTAAACTTTTACACCCTATTTCGCTTGAAAGAGCGCTATAAGTGCTAACAACCTCAATCCAATTCGCATGAGCATCATGGGTGACCTCCGAAATCGAACATTCAGTAAAAGAGTGTTATTCTAGGGATGCGATTAAAGCATCAAGTGGCTAGTGTTTCCCCATGAGTGAGAAGCGATTGATGAAAGAAGGACTTAGCGAAAACGCCATCATACGCATTGCCAATGCTCTGAATTCAACAATTAATAGATTCCCTACTAATCAATTTCGAGCAGATGCACTAGCTGGTCTTGATGGCTTAGAACTAAAACAGCGCGTTAATCATGTCATAAACGTATTGCACCAACACCTTCCCGTAGACTTTGAGGAAGCTGCGTTCTTACTCATGAGCACCAAGGCTGTTTGGAATCACGGCGATAAAGATGATCCTTTGAAAGGTTTTGCTGCTTGGCCGCTCATTGATTATATCGGCGTGCATGGGCTAGCTCATCCAAAGCTATCATTGAGCGCTTTGAAACACCTCACCTCCCTATTCTCTGCTGAATTCGCAATTCGCCCTTTCATTATACAACACCCCAAAATCGCATTCCACCACCTGAAACAGTGGTGCAATGATCCAGATGAACATGTGCGGCGGCTTGTTTCTGAAGGGACGCGCCCACGACTGCCATGGGGGCAGCAATTGCCCAAATTTATCAATGATCCAACGCCACTCTTGCCACTGCTTGAATTGCTGAAGGATGATGACAGTGAATATGTCAGAAGGTCGGTTGCAAATAGTCTGAACGATATCTCCAAGAACCATCCCAGTATTGTGATTCAGACCTGTCAAAGCTGGGCTGATGATTCCAATCCAAAAAGAGCAAAGCTGATCAGACATGCAACACGCACACTAGTGAAGAGCGGACACTCTGATGTGTTTGGTTTGCTTGGGTACACTGATGCACCACAACTGTCTGTGCAGAGCCTTCAGGTGGATCGGACTCATATTGAGCTGGGCGAAACGATAAACTTTTCTATATTGATTAAGTCCACCTCGGCAAAGCAGCAACGGGTTGTCATTGATTATACTGTGCACCTGATGAAAGCCAACGGCAAGAGCACTGCAAAGGTGTTTAAGCTAAAGCCTGTTACAATCGAACCGGGCGAAACAATTGAACTGCATAGGCCTCATTCATTTAAAAAGATCACCACCCGAAAATATTATACTGGCCAGCACGCGATTGAATTGATGATTAATGGAGTAGGGTATGGCCGAACGGAGTTTGAACTACAGGTTCCTTAACTTACTTGCAATATAGCGCCCTTTCATTACAGCCTAGAGGCTTATGACTATTTAAAATCCATGTTTCAGATGACTAAAACACTCATTTCCGATAAACTTTCTCAAGATGTTTTTAACACTCAATGAATAATTGTCTTATTTTCATTATTATTGGTTAAAAGTAGGGTATATTTACATTTAATTATCGCCAAATAACCCTAAAATAAGGATTTTGATCCTCCCCCGATAAAACGGACATCAAAACCTATCAAGGAGATGTCTAATGCCCAAGAGCAATCAACCAAGGAAAACTTGGAAATACAGTGAAGAATTCAAGGCTAAAGCT
>Ga0316202_10000190_pt1 | contig 90309 bp, 92 predicted proteins | sample 3monrhotite_MG_FD_204934 | JGI IMG/M metagenome (GOLD analysis project Ga0316202, IMG submission 204934) | Microbial mat bacterial communities from mineral coupon in-situ incubated in ocean water Damariscotta River, Maine, United States -... | ecosystem: Environmental > Aquatic > Marine >... | reverse complement strand
AGCTGGCAGCTTCGTGCTTGAACTCTTTAGTAAATGATCGTCTGTTTCTTTGATTCATTGAACACCTCTCTTTGGTGGCGACTATACCACCCTAATTGGTGTCCGGTTTTATTGAACCACTACAATTTGGATGGAATTTTTGTCAAGGCCGAGAAGAAATTGGGGAGCCGAATTACTTCGAAAGGTGGAGTCAACCCTAGAGTTCTTCGCCATATTCTTGATGATGGTAGATTCTGCGAAGAAGAAATCGCCGCCGAATATTATGGTGGATTGTTAGCTGGATCTCGTGATGCAGATAGTAAGAATGATTCATGCCTTCCGTTTTTGGCAAAAGTGAGGGGGATGCCGACAAACCAGCTGCGGCTGCATTTTGCATTCTACTATGAGGTTTTGCGTCTCCACCAAAACAGGGGTGTCAATCTTGGTCATTGGCACAAAAGCGGTAGTGCTGGTTTATTGTTATCTCTGCCATTTATTATGGAATTAGCTCCTCATGATGACCCACGTGATTCTTGGGAGCAAATGGTCAGTGCAATTGTAGGTCTAAATTCTCTAAATCTCATAAGTAGTAATTTTTCATACGGAGAGCCTCAAGATTTACAACGCGCTCATCCATGCGCAGCAACGACAGGTGCTTATGTCGAACCTAATTTAATGGGTGCAGAATTATTTCTATGGGCCATAGGCGCAACCAACACCAATGCACATAGGTTCTTCGAGCAAGATATAAAATCCTTAGAAAAGCCTTTTGAAATCCCAGCGGGTTGCTTACCTATGAGTTCACTTGATGATTTAGAGAGCAAAGCAAAAGGTCGCGCCAACTCAGCCAATCTCTGAGACTAAAGGTCTGATACAATCAGCGCATATGAGAAGTATCAGTGAATAAAAAAAATATTCTAGAATCTTATTACTTATAGTCAGTGTTTTTATGGGGAGTGAATATGCTTAAGGAATTATTTTTTAAAATATTTAATAATAATGATGAAAATGAATATGAGGATATAGATAATTTGGAAATAAAAAACTCTTTAAAGTTTTGCAAGTCTAGCATTAAGGGACATCGTTCATCAGCAAGAAGAAATTTTGTGTTTTCTATAATCGGAATTACATCTGGGATGGTGATAGCTAGTATATCAATCATTGGGATAGGTAATATCTTCCCACAATATGGGCCAAATACAGTTCCAAGTTCCACCATAATAGCGGTATTCGCAATAACAGTAATGGTATTTGGAGCTTTTATGGCTCTAAATAGGTATCACTTAAATGAAATTGCAAAATATGAACATTACATCCTTGCTTTTAGGCGTTTAAATATTGCTGGTGGTATAAATGACAAAACCTGTCCGATTTTAATTGCGCTCACCAATGATCCTTTCTCTTTCACTTCACATACGAAGTCAAAGGGCAGTGTGTCAAGCCCAATTCCAGGCCACCCAACATCAGACCTAACAACAATTTTCCTAAACAAACTTCTTGATAATTTCGAACTGTCTAAGTTGAAAACTACCGAGAATAAAACTGAGTCGGGCACCGGTTAAGATCTAAACAATCATCAAACTATGTACAAAAAAACGCGAGGGGGGGGGCTCCAAATGACCTATGTAGAAATTATGATCCAGGCATATACCTTGTCCAATAACATCACCAGAGAAGAAGCGATTAAGCGTCTCGGAATCAGTAACCTTGTGCCGACAAACAAAATGCGCACAGAGCAGATCAGCGAGCCAAGGCGCAAAGAAATACTCAATGACCTGCGCAAAGACCAAAAAGGGGTCCTTGCCTGGGGTCTGAAATAACCAGTTGCTCGCGGGGTGCTTCTTGGCGGTTTGGATTCCCCTCCTACGCCGAGAACACCTTGCGGGCTTTAATGGAGGCGTGCCATGGCAGTTCGGCCAAACAAAAACCGGAAAGGTGAAATCATCCCCGAAAGCTGGGTGATCGATTACTATCCCGAAGGGCGCAAAGGCCAACGGTTGCAGCGTCGAGTCGCTGGCTGTACAGAGCTTGAGGCCAGAGCGATAGAGTTGCAACTGCGCAGGAGGGCAGGGGGGATAAAGAACCTGGTCAACCCGCGCATCGTCGATGTGCTGCCCGACTGGATCCAATGGTTAGATCTCCACCGTGCGAAAAAGACCGTCGAATCGGTTCACTGGGCTATCAAGCATCTAAAGCCCCATTTCGGACACATGACCGTCGGCGAAATCACTGAAACCCATATCAATAAATACAAGACCGCACGCAGAGCGACGGTCAGATCCTGCAATCTCGAAATCGCCTACCTGAAAAGCCTGGTCACCTGGATGGTTGAACGCAAGCTCTGCGATCCGCTACCGTTCCGGATCCCAAAACTTCCCTACGAAGCACCGCCACCCCAGATACCGACAACCGCCGAGTTGCAAAAATGGCTCGACGTAATCGACTCCGGACCTAAAAAAGCGTTGATCTATATCATGCTCGGGGCAGGGCTGCGTTATGTTGAAGCGAGCCGCCTGCAATGGAGTGACGTCAACCTCGGCGACAACGTTATCTACTACACCGCCAAGGGCGGCAGGAAACGCGCCTCGGTATTGCCTCCGGAAGCGATCAAGATCCTAGGTCCTGTCTATGCCTTACACAAAGAAGAAAACAACGGACAACCGCCCACGGGTTGGATCGCTGCGAACCCCAAGACCGGGGAACCTTTCAAAAGCCTTAAAACCATGTTCAAAACAGCCAGCAAGAAAAGTGGCGTCAACATCAAGGGCCCGCACACGTTGCGCCACATCTGCGGAACCTATACGCTAGAAGCGACTCATGACTTGCGCCTGGTACAAGCAACCCTCGGTCACTCCCAGGTCGGCACGACCGAGCGCTACACACAAATCAGTCTAGCCCGCCTGCGCGCCGGACAACTACAGCTGACAAACTACACCCAACAGTCCAAAGAAGAGGATTCGCCTTAAAGATTAGATCGTTACCGAAAGAGGGCTTTTACTGGGGGTCAAGTGGTCGGAGGTTCGAATCCTCTCGTCCCGACCATAGTGTAAAAGGCTAATTCCTAGAAATAGGAATTAGCCTTTTTTTTGATTCTCAAGCGGAAGGAGGTAATGTCTGGAGAATGAGATTGCTATATCTAACGTCGCATAATGGATATTATGTAAACTAGAATATATTATAAACTTATACGGGAAAGTCCTAGCCAGTAATTGCAAGATCCAAGCGACCACCCCAACGTGAAAAAAGCTCTTGTTTGACTAACATTGAATCAGCATCTCGCAGGTAATTCGTTGACTCGGCATATTCAAAGGCATCCTGGCGAGCCTGCTCAAGTATCGATCCATCTCTCAGCAGGCTGGCAACGCGGAAATCTGGGATTCCAGATTGTCTGGTCCCAAGAAATTCACCGGGTCCGCGGATCTCAAGGTCAGCTTCTGAAATCCGAAATCCATCATTGGTTTCAACCATAACCTGAAGCCTGCGTCGCGCCTCATCACTGTAATGCTCAGATGAAAGCAAAAAACAGTAGCTTTCATCGGCTCCTCGTCCAACGCGGCCACGTAACTGATGTAATTGTGCCAGCCCAAATCGATCGGCATGCTCAACGATCATGGTTGATGCATTGGCTACATCGACTCCAACCTCGATTACGGTCGTTGCAACCAGAATATCAAATTGATGATCTCTGAAGCCCTGCATGACGAGATCTTTGTCGGTCTGTTTCATCCGTCCGTGTAGAAGACCGATCCTGGCTTGAGGAAACTGTTCCTTTAGTGCCGCAGATGCTTCGGTTGCCGCGAGTAGATCTGAGTTTTCAGTCTCCTCGATCAGGGGGTAAACGACGTACCCCTGGCGACCGAGATTTAATTGCTGCTGTAGGGCCAAATAGGCTGGATTTCTATTTTTCCATGTGTGATGAACGGTTATCACCGGTTTTCTTCCGGGGGGCAATTCATCGATGACAGACAAGGAAAGATCACCATAAAGGGTCATGGAGAGTGTTCTTGGTATTGGGGTTGCTGTCATGACCAAAATATCAGGATTGTCACCTTTTTGTTTCAAAACGGCGCGCTGTTTAACCCCAAAACGGTGTTGCTCATCGACGATCCCCAGTCCCAGTTGTTTAAATTCTACCCCTTCTTGTAGAACAGCGTGGGTTCCGACCAGCAAGTGGACCTCGCCAGATGCAAGATCCTTCAAAATGCGCTTTCTCTCCGCTGATGCGATGCCGCTACGTAAGAGTTCACAGCGTAAGCCCAATTTTTCAAGCCATTGGCAGAAGGTTGCATAGTGCTGTTCAGCGAGAATTTCAGTTGGCGCGACCACAGCAACCTGGGTCCGGTTTTCGATAGCAATCAGGGCCGCCATTAAGGCAACGATGGTTTTGCCGCTCCCGACGTCACCCTGAAGCAGGCGGTGCATCGGTGCCTGGGACATCATGTCCTGCTTGATCTCACCCAAAACCCGGCGCTGAGCTGTCGTCAGCCGGAATGGCAGGATCTTGTTGAGTGGTTTGGTATAGAGATGTTCAACCTTAAAGGCAAATCCCTTAGCCAATTCTATCCCATGCCGTTTTAACGCCAGCCCCAATTCAAGAAAGAAGAACTCATCATAAACGATACTGCGTCGTGCGGTATCTGTCCCCTGCTCCAGTTGTTGGATTGATGCTGTGGATTTGGGCCAGTGCGAGCTTAATAGAGCCGTTGAGAGCGGGACGAATTGATGTTTATTCAAGAGGTGTTCAGGGAGAGTCGAATGCACATGACCTGCAAACTTATTGACTAATTCGAACCATATCTTGCGGATTCGATATTGTGATAAACCTTCTGTCAGGGGATATACTGGAAGGATTCGACCAAACTTCAAGGGATCTTTGCGTAAAGCATCTGTCGGATCAGCACCTTCAGGCAAGAGTTCGATATCGGGATGGTGAATTTCTCTTTGACCACCAAAGCTGCGGATTTCACCAATAAAAACAGCCATTTGCCCGACAGGGAAACGCTTTTCGAGCCAATTTTTGCGATAATGAAACCATTTCAGTGAAATGCGGCCGGATTCATCGCCGACAAGCAGTTCGTAGATCCCTCGCTTACTCCGACCGGTTTTTGACTCCCCCGCCGCGAGGACCTTGGCACAAAACACCTCTTGCTGGCCGATTTGTAATTGTGAGATTTTGTGGAATTGGCGTCTGTCTTCGTAACGTAACGGGAGGTGATAAAGGGCATCTTCAACAGAGTAAAGCCCCAATTTCCGCAGTTGTTCCTGCAGTTTGGGGCCGACTCCAGAAGCTTTTTCCAGACCGATCTGGTCCAGAGTTAGGTTCGCGGAGGAATTCGTGGGCATCTGCCCTCCCCCTCTTTATTCGGTAAAGAGTCCGTTGAGGGCCGTCAAAATATCTTCAACATCAATCCCGTGGGCCATTGCTCCCTGCTCAAGGGTTTCATTCATGGCACCCATGCATCCGACACAACCAAGATTGAATTTACCGAGCACGCTAGCGACTCGACTGTCGAGTTGTAGGATTTGGTGGAAAGTCATATCACGAGTAATTTTTGCGCTCATCGTCGCCTCCAATAGTTTAACTCTTCTACGTGAATTTTCACAAAATTAACGGTTAAAATCAAGCTGAGCTTGTTATACGGTCAGGAATATTCGATGTCGGTAATTTCATAGACGCGAACGCCTGAGGGGACAGTGATGCTGACTTCTTCATCGACCTGATGGCCAATCAAGGCACGTCCGACAGGTGAAGTAATGGAGATCTTTCCCTCCTTGATCTCAGCCTCTTCCTCTCCGACGATCTGATAGGTAACCTCAGCCTCTGTATCGACATCAATCAGCGTAACCTTGGCCCCAAAAACGACTTTTTCACTCTCGATATCAGCCGGATTAATAACCTGGGCGCGGGCGATTTTGTCGTTGAGTTCCTTGATCCGGCCCTCAACAAAACCCTGCTTGTTCTTGGCTGCATCATATTCGGCGTTCTCTGAAAGGTCGCCATGGGCTCTTGCCTCTGCAATATCCTGCACCACTTTGGGTCGTTCAACCCGCACAAGATTCTTCAGTTCCTCCTGCATACGGACATATCCTGCTGCAGTTACTGGAATTGAGTCACTCATATCTGCTCCTAGAAAAAAAACGGCGGGCGGGGAAAATCCCGCCCGTCGTTGAATAACGATATTGTTTGTAAAGGTTTTTAATCCTTACGAAGCTGAATAATACTCTTGCAGCGGGGTAACGTCAAGAGTTTCCCGCTTCATGGCTAGCAAGCCATCTGTTACGGCACGAATACCAGCAACGGTGGTGAAGTATGCAACTTCATGCATCAAGGCTGAACGTCTGATCGAATAGGAATCAGCGACCGACTTTGCGCCATGTGTGGTATTGAAGACCATGCAGATCTCTTTGCTTTTAATCGCATCTTCGCAATGAGGGCGACCCTCTTTAACTTTATTGACAACTTCTATGGTGATGCCCTGCTCCTGAAAATAGGCAGCAGTACCGCGAGTTGCAACAAAACTGTAGCCAGCCGCTAGCAACTGTTTGACCGATTCAAGGATTCGCTCCTTGTCTACATCTTTGACACTGACAAAGATTTTGCCAGAAGCGGGAAGTTTAACCCCTGCACCGATCTGAGCTTTGGCGAAGGCCTTGCCAAATTCGAAATCTATCCCCATGACTTCACCTGTTGATTTCATCTCGGGCCCGAGTAAGGTATCGACCCCGGGGAACTTAACAAAGGGGAAGACCGCTTCTTTGACCGAGATATGCTTGGGGATGATATCTCCAGAAACATTCTGTGACTTCAATGATTCACCGGCCATCACGCGCGCCGCAATCTGAGCCAACTGCCTACCGGTTGCCTTTGAAACAAAAGGGACTGTACGACTGGCCCGTGGATTAACCTCGATCAGGTAGATTGTCTCACCCTTGACCGCGAATTGAATGTTCATCAGACCGACAACCTGCAACTCAAGCGCCAGCGCGATAGTCTGACGACGGATCTCATCAATCACGGTCTGAGTGAGGGAGTATGGGGGTAAAGCACAGGCTGAATCGCCAGAATGAATCCCTGCTTCCTCAATGTGCTGCATGATGCCGCCGATGACGACATCTGTTCCGTCCGCCAGGGCATCGACATCGACCTCGATCGCATCTTGCAGGAATCGATCGATCAAAACCGGGTGTTCTGGAGAGGCCAGGACAGCGAATTTCATATAGTTCTGCAGGCGCTCGTTGTCATAGACAATTTCCATAGCGCGACCACCTAGTACGTAAGAAGGCCTGACGACGACGGGATAACCGATCCGTTCGGCTATTTTAAGGGCCTCTTCGAAGGAACGAGCAATACCATTTTCAGGCTGTAACAGGTTTAATTTATGCAACAGTGCCTGGAAGCGCTCGCGATCTTCAGCACGGTCAATGGCATCGGGTGAGGTGCCGATGACGGGGACTCCGGCCTTTTCAAGGGCAACCGCCAGTTTCAGTGGGGTCTGTCCTCCATACTGAACAATGACACCTTCTGGCTTCTCACGATCAACAATTTCCAGAACGTCTTCAAGCGTCAGCGGCTCAAAGTAAAGTCGGTCGGAAGTGTCATAGTCGGTTGAAACCGTCTCAGGGTTGCAGTTGACCATAATCGTTTCAAAGCCTGCCTTCGAAAGCGCGAAAGCACCATGAACGCAACAATAGTCGAATTCGATACCTTGACCAATACGGTTAGGGCCACCTCCCAGAATCATGATCTTGCGCTTGTCCGTGGGATCAGCTTCACACTCCTCTTCATAGGTTGAATAGAGGTAAGGCGTATGGGCGACAAATTCAGCTCCGCAGGTATCAACCCGCTTAAAAACCGGCCGAATGTTGAACTTATGGCGCAATTGCCGCACGTCTTCTTCGGTGATCTCCCAGAGTGCAGCCAGGCGCAGGTCTGCAAATCCGTATTTCTTGGCTTCCGCTAGGAGTTCACGGAAATTCTCATCCCCGGAAGCGATCTGATTTTTTTGCGTGACCAGCAGATTTTCCATTTCAAGAATCTGCTCGATATTGTGCAAGAACCAAGGGTCGATACCACTCAGTTGGTTTATTTCATCAACACAAAATCCTGCACGCATCGCATCTGCCAGGTGCCAGATTCGATCGGCATTGGGGACGCGAAGTTGGTGCCGGAGTTCATCAAGTTCACTCTCGCTGAGTCGACGTTGGTAGTCGTCAGGAGAATCAAACAGTCGACTTTCCAGGCCGTGTGAACCAATCTCCAGGGAACGCAAGGCCTTCTGGAAACTCTCTTTGAAGGTCCGCCCAATCGCCATGACCTCACCGACCGATTTCATCTGGGTGGTGAGACGCGCATCGGCCTGAGGAAATTTCTCGAAGGTGAAACGCGGAATTTTGGTCACAACATAATCGATGGTCGGCTCAAAAGAGGCTAAGGTTTCTTGAGTTATGTCATTTTTGATCTCATCCAGGCGGTAACCGACGGCAAGCTTGGCCGCAATCTTGGCAATCGGAAAGCCTGTCGCCTTGGAAGCCAGGGCTGATGAGCGAGAAACGCGCGGATTCATCTCGATAACCACTAGTCGCCCATCGCGCGGGTTGATTCCGAACTGAACGTTTGAACCGCCGGTGTCGACGCCGATTTCGCGAATAATCGCCAGCGATGCATCACGCAGGATCTGATATTCCTTGTCGGTCAAGGTCTGAGCCGGTGCGATGGTAATCGAATCACCAGTGTGTACGCCCATAGCGTCGAGGTTTTCAATCGAGCAGATGATCACAACGTTGTCTACGGTGTCGCGCATGACTTCGAGTTCATACTCTTTCCAGCCGATGACCGACTCTTCGATCAGGATCTCGTCAGTCGGAGAGGCATCGATGCCGGCAATCGCCATCTCTTTATACTCTTCAAGGTTATAAGCAATGCCACCGCCAGTACCACCCAAGGTAAACGAGGGTCGAATGATCGCCGGGAAGCCGATATCCTCGATGATCACCATTGCTTCCTGGTAGTTGTGCGCCAGGCCGGAACGCGGCACGGACAGGCCGATACGGTCCATGGCCTCTTTAAACAGGGTGCGATCTTCAGCCTTCTTTATCGCCTGCAGGTTGGCCCCAATCAATTCAACCCCGTACTTCTCGAGGGTTCCGTCCTCAGCGACTGCTACCGCACAATTCAAGGCAGTTTGTCCACCTAGGGTTGGAAGCAGAGCATCTGGCCGCTCCTGTTCAATGATCTTGGTCAGGGTTGCCGGGTTGACCGGTTCAACGTAGGTGCGATCGGCAAAATCAGGGTCCGTCATGATTGTCGCCGGATTCGAATTGAGTAATATGACCTCAAACCCTTCGTCTTTCAGAGCTTTGCAGGCCTGAGTACCGCTGTAGTCGAACTCACAAGCTTGACCGATGACTATCGGACCCGCACCGATGATCAGAATTTTTTTAATGTCTGTACGCTTAGGCATGGAACGTCCTTGTCTATTTCGCAACAATCAGGGGGGCTTGATCCTGATTTTTTTTGAAGTCTTTCATCATGTCGATAAATCGTGCAAAGAGGTAGTGAGCGTCATGTGGACCCGGAGAGGCCTCTGGGTGATATTGCACCGAGAAAGCCGGGGAACACTTATGTCTCACTCCTTCAACCGTTTGGTCATTCAGGTTGATGTGACTCACTTCAACCTCGTCACCTAAGGATGTCGGATCAACCGCAAAACCATGATTTTGTGAGGTAATTTCGACCTTACCCGTTGCTATGTCGAGGACAGGTTGATTGCCGCCCCGGTGGCCGAATTTCAACTTGTAGGTTTTGCCCCCCAGCGCAATCGACAACAACTGATGGCCAAGGCAGATGCCGAATAGCGGAACCTTGCCGAGAAGTTGGCGAATAGTTTCTTGTGCGTAGGTTATCGGCTCTGGATCACCAGGACCATTACTTAAGAACACACCATCTGGCGACATTGCCAAAACAGCCTCTGCAGTGGTGTTCGCTGGAACAACAGTAACCTGGCAACCGGCTGATGTCAGGTTACGCAGGATGTTCTGCTTAATCCCAAAGTCGAAGGCCACAACCTTCAATGAGCGCTCAATCTTGCTGCCATCGGCATAGCCGTCAGCCAGATCCCATACCCCTTGATCCCAGGCATATTGCCCTTTACCGCTGACCTCCTGCACTAGATCTTGGCCTGTGATCGAGGGGGCCTTGCGCGCTTTTTCAATCAGGCTGGCCGGATCGAGATCGATACTCGATACAATACCAGTTTGTGCGCCGCAATCGCGAATGTGGCGCACCAGTGCACGGGTGTCGATTCCTTCGATGCCGACAATCCCCTGGGCTTTCAGGTAGGCGTCGAGACTCATTGTTGAGCGCCAATTGCTTGGGAATGGGCATGATTCCTTGACAACAAAAGCCGATAGAAATGGCTGGCGAGACTCGACATCTTCCGGGTTGATACCGGTATTGCCGATCTGCGGGTAGGTCATGGTTACGATCTCACCACGGTAGGAAGGATCTGTCAAAATCTCCTGGTAGCCCGCCATGCTGGTATTGAATACAACTTCTCCGCATATTTCGCCCGGCGCGCCCAGTGAGCGGCCAACAAAATAACGTCCATCTGCAAGTGCAAGAATAGCTTTCATTGAGTCCTCTTAGTTGATCTATGTTCTAGGTATTGATATCTATCTATATGTTTTTAAAGTATTATCTCTCAAATACAGTTTTTCCTGCGAGTAGAGTTTTAACTGCGACCCCTTTCATCTTCCAGCCACCGAATGGGGTGTTTTTGCTTTTTGAAAGCAGCTTGTCGGGAATAACTTCCCACTCCATATTCGGATCGATCAGCGTGATGTCAGCAACAGCTCCCTGGCCGAGCGTGCCACGATTGATACCTAGGACTTTTGCTGGTTGGCAACTCATCAAAGCGATGGCCCGATTCAAGTCAATGACATTTTCATTCACCAGTTTCAGGGTCAAAGGGAGCATGGTTTCTAGTCCGACAATACCGTTCAGTGCTATTGCAAATTCGACGTTTTTTTCGTCAATGTGATGTGGCGCATGATCGGTAGCGATCGCATCGATCGTCCCATCAGCAAGACCGGCTCGTATCGCATCAACATCGTCCTGTGAGCGTAAGGGTGGGTTCATTTTGGCGTTGGTGTTGTAGCCGCGCACCGCTTCATCGGTCAGGGTGAAGTGGTGCGGAGTTGCTTCGCAGGTGACTCGCACGCCACGGATCTTGGCTTGACGCACCAACTCTACACAACCCTTGGTTGAAACGTGAGCCATATGAATATGACCACCGGTAAATTCGGCCAGCATGATATCTCGTGCCGTCATTGCATCTTCGGCAACCCAGGGGATCCCTTTAAGGCCTAGCTCTGTGGCGACAGGCCCATTATTCATAACGCCACCAGCAACGAGAGACAGGTCTTCGGCATGAGATATGATTGGCGCTCCGAAAGTATCGGCATACTCAAGCGCGCGGCGCATCATCTCGCTACTTACGACCGGCACACCATCGTCAGAAAAGGCGACACAGCCACCCTCTTTAAGCTCACCCATCTCGGACAGGATTTCGCCTTTGAGACCTTGAGTGATGCTCCCAATCGGGAAGACGTTAGCACTCCCCTGCTCTTTAGCCTTACTGATGATATAATGACAAATTGCCAAACTATCTATGATCGGCTTGGTGTTCGGCATACAGGCGATTGAAGTAATGCCGCCAGCCGCCGCCGCCCTGGTGCCGCTGATGATATCTTCTTTGTATTCCTGACCGGGTTCACGTAAGTGAACGTGCATGTCGATCAAACCCGGCGTCACTAACAAACCGCTGGCATCGATCAACTCTGCATCTATAGCCTTTAGAGCTTTGCCAATTGCTGCGATCTTACCGTCTTCAATCAACAGGTCGAGTGTGTCGTCAATATTGTTTGCCGGATCGATAACCCGACCATTTTTTATCAAAATACTGCTCATAGACTTCTCCTCTTCAGCATCAGTCGAGAAACTCAGTCCTCAATCATCTTCTCGCCGCCGGCGGCCAGGTATAACAGTGCCATGCGGACAGCCACACCGTTCTCCACTTGATCGAGAATGACATTTTGTGGCCCATCGGCAACGGCCGTCGAAATCTCAACGCCTCTATTCATCGGCCCGGGGTGCATAACAATTGCGTCAGGTTTAGCGAGCTTGAGATTGGTTTCATTCAGACCGAAATAACGGGAGTACTCGCGCAGCGAGGGAATAAGAGATTTCCCCTGTCGCTCAAGCTGAATGCGCAGCATCATCACAACATCGGCATCTTTTAGTGCGTCGGACAGATTGGCTGCGACTCGGCAACCAAGTTTCTCCATCCCTGGTGACAGCATGGTCTTAGGGCCATAAATAACAACATCTGCACCCAACTTGTTGAGGCAGTTGATATTGGAGCGCACCACGCGGCTATGAGTGATATCCCCGATGATCGCCACCTTGAGCCCGGCGATTTTCCCCTTATGCTGACGAATTGTAAAAGCGTCAAGTAATGCCTGGCTCGGGTGCTCATGGGTACCGTCTCCAGCATTGACCACCGAACATTTGAGACGTTCAGCCAGATAATTACAGGAACCGCTGGCGCTATGGCGCATAACGATGATGTCAGGGTTCATTGACTCGATATTACGCGCAGTATCTTCAAGCGTCTCCCCCTTTACCACCGAGGATGATGATCCGCTAATATTGACAGTGTCAGCCGAAAGGCGTTTGCCAGCAATCTCAAATGAGGTACGCGTACGGGTACTCGCCTCAAAGAAGAGATTGATGATCGTTTTGCCCCTCAGGGTCGGGACCTTCTTGATATTGCGGGTATTGATCTCCTTGAAACTTTCTGCTGTATCAAGGATGAAATTCAACTCTTCTGCGTTGAACTGTTTAATACCCAGCACATGACGATGTTGAAAGTTCATCATATCCTCCAGGATTATTTGAGCAGACTGACCCCGACGGGGACGTGCTGCAAATCGAATTCTACTTCAATCTGTTCATCGCGCGCGGTAGGCAGATTACGGCCGATATAGTCGGGCCGGATCGGCAATTCACGATGACCACGATCAATCAGAATCGCCAGCTGAATATTCCGTGGTCGTCCCAGATCGATCAGGGCGTCCATCGCGGCGCGGATGGTACGTCCAGTAAACAGAACATCATCAACCAGCACCACTCGCCGGTCGCCGAGGGGAAAGCGAATGTCGGTCTGCCCCATGGCCAGATCATTTCTTGTGCCAAGGTCATCTCGATACATAGTGATATCGATCGTCCCCAGCGGGACCTTGACCCCCTCGATCTCTGCAATTTTCTGCTGGAGTTGCGCAGCAAGATAGTCGCCACCCGTCCGTATGCCAACCAAAACAAGGTTCTCTGTCCCCTTGTTATGCTCAAGAATTTCATGGGCAATACGAGTTAATGCGCGCTGGACTGACGTGCTGTCCAGAATCTCGGTTGTCTCAGCTGCCATGGACGACCTCCTGGGGGAAATGCGGACATAAAAAAAGCGCCTGATACACATTAGGTGTACAGGCACTTGTGATGATGTTTTTGTTGTTTTGCTTCATTTTGTTCCCTTGATGATCTCTCGGATCTGCTTAAAGGGTTGCTGATTTTAGTAGACAAACATTAGCAATAGCGTTCGTGAAAAGTCAACTGCATTTTTGTTAGAAAATCAGTTGATTGGACGGCCAATGCGTCCCCAACGAACCTTCTCCAAAAGCCCCGCCAGCGAATTCCAGGACCAGTACTTAACGAAAGCCAGACCTTTGATTTTCTTGTCGGGAACAAAGCCCCAAAAACGGCTGTCGTAGGAGTAGTCACGGTTGTCCCCCATGACAAAGTACTTCCCTTTAGGAACAAAAATGGGGCCAGCAAAATCACGTGGACTGGCTATTGCTGGGACCAGTTGCGAATCTTTGTGGAGCGCTTGTGGGATATCGTACAATTTATCGTTTACGTAGACCTTTTTGTCTCGTATTTCGATTTTATCGCCAGGCTCTCCAATGAGTCGTTTAATAAAGTCACGTCGCTGGAAATAGGGTTTGTCCTCATCCCCGGGAAACTCAAAAACAATGACGTCACCCCGCTGTGGACTGCGGATAACCAGAAAACGCTGGTCGGAAAATGGCAGATGGGTGCCATAGATAAACTTGTTGACCAGCAGATGGTCACCGATCAGCAGGGTGTTAAGCATCGACCCCGAAGGGATTTTAAATGCTTGAAACAGGAAGGTGCGGATAATCAGTGCCAGTACGACGGCAACAATCAGCGCCTCAGACCATTCGCGATACCAAGGCTTGCGGTTGGCGTCTGCGAGCTTTTTTTTGTTAAAGATTCCCATTTTCAGTCTTTGACCTTAAGGATAGCAAGAAAGGCTTCCTGAGGCAGTTCGACATTGCCGACCCGCTTCATCCGTTTTTTCCCCTCTTTCTGTTTTTCCAGCAGCTTGCGCTTACGGGTAATATCGCCACCATAACATTTGGCGGTAACATCTTTACGCAAAGCCTTGACCGTCTGCCGAGCGATGACCTTATTGCCGATCGCCGCTTGAATGGCAACCTCAAACTGCTGACGAGGGATAAACTCTTTCATCTTTGCGACCAGTTCGCTGCCCCGCATCTGGGCTTTTTCACGGTGAACAATCAGCGACAGAGCATCGACCACGTCACCGTTGATCAGGACATTTAGCCTTACCAGGTCACTGATACGATAATCGAGGGGTTCGTAGTCTAGAGACGCATAGCCGCGAGTGACCGACTTAAGTCGGTCGAAGAAGTCGAGCACGATCTCATTCAGCGGCAGCTCATAGATGACCATGACACGATTTGAAGTCAGGTACTTTATTTCGCGTTGAACGCCGCGTTTTTCAATGCAAAGGCTAAGTACCGCGCCGACATAATCGTTAGGCACATGGACAGAGGCGAGAACAAAGGGCTCTTTCATGGTCGCGATTGTTTGAATCGGCGGCAGCATATTCGCACTTTCGACCCGGAGCAGTTCGCCCTTGACTGTTGTCACTTCGTAAACAACAGTCGGAGCGGTGGTGATCAGGTCAACCCCGAACTCGCGCTCCAGCCGTTCTTGAATAATCTCCATGTGAAGCAGACCGAGAAATCCGCAGCGAAAACCAAAACCAAGGGCCATGGAGTTCTCAGGCTCAAAGCTGAAAGCGGCGTCATTCAGGCGCAGTTTTTCGAGCGCATCACGAAAGTCATCATAATCTGCAGAATCGATCGGATAGAGGCCAGAGAAGACCATCGGTTGAATCTCTTGGAATCCCTCAAGCGCCTTTTCGGCTGGACGGTGCAGGTGGGTAATTGTGTCACCGACTTTGGCGTCGTCAACCACCTTGATGTTGGCAATAACAAAACCGACTTCGCCAGCAGCAAGCTCAGGCAAGGTTACCGGATGCGGGGTGTAAGCACCAACTTTCTGTACCTCATAGATCCCGCCGGTGATCATCAGTTTAATTTTGTCCCCTTTGCGCAGGACTCCATCTATGACCCTGACAAGCACTATGACCCCCTGGTAAGAATCGTACCAGGAGTCAAAAGTCAGGGCTCTAAGCGGGGCCTCGCGGTCCCCTTTTGGGGCCGGAACTCGCGCTACGATCGATTCCAGCAGATCGCTGACACCGATACCAGATTTAGCACTGACACAGATGGCATCCGAGGTGTCGATACCAATGATCTCTTCGATCTCCTGCTTAACCTTTTCGGGTTCGGCGCTCGGCAGGTCAATTTTATTTAAAACCGGAATAATTTCAAGATCATGATCCAAGGCCAGATAGACGTTGGCCAGAGTCTGCGCCTCAACGCCCTGCGCCGCATCTACGACGAGTAATGCACCCTCGCAAGCGGAGAGTGAACGGCTAACTTCATAAGTGAAATCGACATGTCCGGGGGTATCGATCAGATTAAGCAGATACTCTTTGCCATCACGAGATATATAGGGAATTCTCACCGCTTGAGATTTAATAGTGATTCCACGTTCCTTCTCAAGGTCCATCTTGTCAAGAAACTGGTCAGTTTTTTCCCTATCACTCAGGGCTCCAGTGACCTCCAGAAGGCGGTCAGCCAAGGTCGATTTACCATGGTCGATGTGGGCAATGATTGAAAAGTTACGTATCTGTTGCTGATTCATGCGGTTTTATATTTTACCTATGGGTTGTAGATATTTACCTGCTACGACAAACTAACCGCAGATAATAAACGCTCTTTTATGGTGTTGTAAAGGAAGAAAAAAGACGATGAATGGGGCCATCACTGTGGTCGTTCGTTAGATCTGCAGATCTGTCTCTATCGACAATGAGAGTTTTCTCCGACGGAGAAGCGGCCAGACCTCGGCAAACACCATTCCGACAATAATCAGGCACCCCCCTGCCCAGGCCGTTGATGTGAGAACTTCGTCTAACAGCCAGACCGAAAAAATCGCGGCCCAAATCGGTTCAAGTGTATAAATAAGTGCAGCACGGGTCGGGGTTGTCAGCCTCTGGAAGCGGGTCATGGCCCAGAAAGCATAGGCCGTTGCCAGCACCGCAGTGATCAGAAAAGCTGAAACCAATGACATTGGCCATTCCCGCGGCCAGGAGACCGGTTCAAAGATCAGACTGCCGATGCAACCGAGGAAAGCCATGGTGGAGACTTGGACAAAGGTCAGGGCCCGCGCGTCGTAGCCTGCAGTGAATCGATCTAGACCAAGGATGTGTAATGCCACAAATAAGGAGCAGATCAGCACCAGAATATCGCCAAGGTTAAGCGACCATGGGCTGTGCCAGGTAAGTAAAACTAAGCCAGACAGCGCAATGGCCACACCGACTTTAGCACCAAAAGCCGCTGGTTTTTTAAGCAGTGGCCCCGCCAGTAAGGGAACCCAAACCACATTGAGCCCAGTCAGGAACCCAGCATTTGCTGAACTGGTCTGCTCTAAGCCAAAGGTTTGAAAGAGGTAAGAGAGAAAAAGGAGGGTGCCGAGCAAAATCCCCTTAAGCCAGCCTTGCTTGTTGAGTGTTGCAAAGCCGCTTTTGCCTGCCATAAACCCTAGCAATACCGCCGCCAGTGCGAATCGAACCCACAAAAAAGCCATGACCGGCAAGAGTTCAATCGCCTCTTTTACGATCGGAAATGTAGCACCCCAAAAAAGTGTGACCGTAACTAACATGAATTCAGCGAAATGTTGTTGACGTTTTTTTTTGGGTAACTTAACCATTGATCGTTTCCGTTATGGTAATATTCTTGTTCGGTGCAGACAGGCTGTGATATAAGCAACTTCGATAAGCTCAAATGTTTTTTTGATCCCGATCCAGTGGAGCGCCAAAAGTTATCATGGAAAGAGGCAAAAAGGAATCGGTAGAGATTATCTGCCCAAAGTGTCGATACACTCAAATCATCAGGTTGCCCATTGACGACCTGCCTAAATGTCCGGAATGTAAAACCTCAATGTCAATTTCAGAATTGCTGGATGAGGGGAAATCCTATTAAGTCACTGCGGATCTTGATCCGCTTGCCGTTCTCGGCGCTTTTAAATTCAGTTTTTTCTTACACACGGAGGTTCAGATGAAAAGATTTGCCCTGTTGCTAAGCGCTCTCTTCCTGCTGCTTGGTGCCCTTCCCTGTACTGTTATGGCCGATACCCTGGGGGACATTCAGGAGCGTGGGGTGTTACGTGTTGGTATGGAACCTGGTTATATGCCATTTGAAATGACCGACCAAAAAGGTGAAATCATTGGCTTTGACGTCGATATGGCCAAGCGGATCGCTAAGGCTATGGGTGTCAAGTTGGAACTGGTTAGTACCGCTTGGGACGGAATCATTCCTGCTCTTCTGACCAAAAAATATGACATGATCATGAGTGGGATGACAGTCACCCCAGAACGAAACATGAAAATCGCCTTTGCTAATCCCTATATTGTTGTTGGGCAGAGTATTCTGGTTAAGAAGCAGTATGCCGCTGAAGTTAAGTCCTACAAAGATCTGAACAACAAAAAGTTTAAGGTTGGCTCGAAGCTCGGCACCACCGGTGAGCAGGCGACCAAACGCATGATCGATCAGGCTACCTATATCTCTTTTGAGACTGAGCAGGAAGGCGTCATGGACCTGGTAAACGGCAAGATCGACGCCTTTGTTTACGATCTTCCTTACATGGCGATCGCTAACGCTCAGAAGAGTGAAGGAAAGCTTATTTTTCTCGACGAACCCTTCACTTATGAGCCTCTCGGTTGGGCTATCCGCCACGGCAATGGGGATTTCCTTAACTGGCTGAATAACTATCTGGCTCAGATGAAGAATGACGGTACCTACGATAAGATTTATGCAAAGTGGTTCCTGAGTGACGACTGGGTCAGGAAGCTCCAGCAATAAGATCTATCTCGGTGGCGGAATCACGGTTTCGACCTGGATTCCGCCACTTTTTTTATGTCCGACAGTCACACTGTCGTAAGAAGAAAGATATTTAGGGTGAATAGCTTATCTAGGCAGGTCTGGCCATGGAGAATTTTGACATTTGTCATACTTTTTCTTCTCGCCGCATCCCTGTGGGCCGCCACCAAGAAAATTGACTACACCTGGCGGTGGAATCGCGTCCCGCAATATTTCCTTTACAAAGCGGAAACCTTCGAAGAAATTCCCTTTGATGGGCGGATCCTCTCAATCAGTAGTGTGCATGGTGATTCAACTGTTGCTTACGAAAACGAATCTGGTGAAAAATTTAGCATCGTCGTCGAAACCGACAGCCTCAGGGTCACCGAAGGGGAAGATCTCTTTGACGGTGACAGTATCGGCAGCAACAGTGAGTGGAAAGCCGGTCCTTTGACCATGGGCATGCTGATGACCCTCTGGTTGTCAGCCGCTGCCAGCTTCTTCGGTCTGATCATCGGCCTAGTAACCGGTCTCTGTCGGGTTTCTAAAAATTATACTCTTCGCAGCTTGTCGATTTTCTATGTCGAAGTGATTCGCGGGACCCCGTTACTAGTGCAAATTTTCATTTTCTATTTCTTTCTCGGCACAGTACTCGATATCAGTCGCGTCGTGGCTGGGGTCAGCGCCCTGGCAATTTTTGCCGGGGCTTATGTCGCAGAGATCATCCGTGCAGGGATACAGTCGGTTCCCAAGGGGCAAACAGAAGCCGCCCGCTCTCTGGGCATGAGTGCGACGCAAAACATGATCTATATCGTCATGCCGCAAGCCCTAAAGCGGGTTCTGCCACCACTTGCAGGACAGTTTATCAGCCTGATCAAGGATTCCTCGCTGGTTTCGGTTATAGCCATTACCGACCTGACCAAGAGTGGCCGCGAAGTTATCACCTCGACTTTTGCAACCTTTGAAATCTGGTTCACTGTTGCCCTGCTCTATCTACTACTGACTTCTGTGCTGTCACAATTGATTGCATGGGTTGAACGGAGGCTTGCTGTCAGTGATTAAAACCATTGATCTTAAAAAAACCTTCACTGGACGTGGACAGACGGTCTATGCCGTTGATGGTGTGACGGCGAGCGTTAGTCCGGGTGAAGTTGTGGTCATTATCGGTCCATCAGGCTCTGGTAAATCGACATTTCTGCGTTGCTTGAATGGATTGGAAACTTTCACTTCTGGGCACATTGTCATTGATGGCGTTGATCTCGCTGATCGTAAGACCGACCTCAACAAAGTCCGCTGTGAAGTCGGTATGGTATTCCAACAGTTCAACCTCTTCCCTCACAAAAAAGTTATCGAAAACATCGTCCTGGCTCAGATGACCGTGCGGAAGCGGGATCGTCAAGAAGCCGAAGAGAAAGCGCGCATGTTACTCGAGAAAGTTGGGATTGCAGAAAAAGAACAGGAGTACCCCAGTCGTCTCTCTGGGGGGCAGCAGCAACGCGTTGCTATTGCACGCGCCCTGGCGATGGACCCCAAGATTATGCTCTTTGATGAACCGACCAGCGCCCTTGACCCGGAGATGGTCGGTGAAGTTCTCGATGTCATGAAGAATCTGGCACGTGAAGGGATGACCATGGTTGTGGTTACGCACGAGATGGGTTTTGCGCGCGAGGTCGCTGACCGTGTTCTTTTTATGGATCAGGGCAAGCTTGTAGAAGAAGGTACCCCTGAACATTTCTTTACCGCACCACGTGAAGAACGGACCAAGCTATTTCTCAAACAGGTTCTATGAGACATGACATTTATATAGATTTAAAAAGGGCGCCTACCGGCGCCCTTTTTAGTTGGTGATTTTAGCTTGATAGTAGTCACTCGATAAAAGCCAATAGCAGTAACTGATCGTCATCAGGCGGATACTCAGCGGCAAAGTTAATCACATCAGCCTGAATCTGCTGCAAAATCTCATCAGGCGAACCTGCCGTCGTAATGGCGAGTTGAGAACTCAAGCGCTCAATACCGTACATCTGCCCTTCAGGATTAACCCGCTCAACTATGCCATCAGTGTAGAATAACAGGCGATCTCCTGACTGCAGACTTACTTCCTTGATTTCAATATGCTCGTCTCCATAAGGTCTCATCCCCATCGGGAAAACCCCCTCACAAAAGATCTCGCGGACCCCTACCGAAGGGCGATAAAGTAAGGGATGAAGGTGCCCGGCCCGAGAAAAACTTAAACACCGAGTATTTGCATCATAAACGGCATATACTGCAGTCACCATACGGGAATCAGAGACCTTACAGAGTTGCGCATTCAAAAATCGCAACACTTCTTTCGGGTCAGAACCATCCCCTGAGAACGAACGAAGCAAGGCGCAACTCATCGCCATCAGTACCGCCGCCTGAGTGCTATGTCCTTCAACATCTGCGATCAGAATTCCCCAGCGGTCATTGTCCAATTCCAATATGTCAAACAAATCTCCGCCGGCGTAGCGACTGGTCTCGTAGGTGACAGCCAGACGAAACCCACTAATGTCAGGTAAGTTTTTCAATAACAATGAGCACTGTATGTCGGCAACCTGCTGCAGTTCGGCTTCCAACTCATCACGTTGTTTCTGAACCTTCTTTTTCAAGAGACTGATGGTCAGATGGGTGTTGACTCTCGCAATCACCTCTTTAAGGCGGAAGGGTTTAGAAATATAGTCGACCGCTCCAAGTTCAAGTCCTCGGACTTTATCCTCCAGTTCATCCAATGCAGAGAGAAAAATAACCGGAATTGAATTGGTCAAAGGCTCTTCGCGCAACTTACGGCAAACCTGAAAACCGTCCAATCCAGGCATCAGGATATCGAGTAGAATAAGGTCGGGCACTTCTTTACGAGATATTTCCAGCGCTGTCAGGCCATCAATCGCTTCCAGCAGACGATAACCGACTCCGTCAAGGGTTTCTTTGAGAAGCTCAAGGTTCAGCGGATTATTGTCAACCAGAAGTATCGTCTGTTGTTTGTCTTCTCGTGACAACATCATAAGCTACCTCAATAGTGGTTGCATGAAACATTACTTGCAAAAGCTTTGCTCAGAATATGGGTCTTGTCAATTAAGTTGGTTTCAATATCTACAGTTGGTATGCCTGTTTTAAATCAAAAATATTTGGTGATGAATCAGTTCATACCCACGATTCAAGTTCTCGGGCTGATAGTCAAGTCTCGCACTTACGACGGTTTGATTGTTGATATTAAACCTGACTCCTTGCCCTGAAAACTGGAGCAGTGCGACAATCATCAAATGATAAGAGATCTAAGCAAACAACGACCATCCCTTGCGGGACTCAATTTTGATAACCGCTTTGTCCGTGAACTATCTGCTGACCCTGATACTAGCAATCAATTGCGTCAGGTTCACCGGGCTTGCTTCTCTCGCGTTCAGCCTACACAGGTTACCGCTCCGAAGTTAGTTGCTTATGCTGCTGAGGTCGCCGAATTACTTGGTTTAACGCCTGCAACCTGTGAAACAGAAGAGTTCGTTCAGGTCTTTGCTGGCAACCAACTACTCGAGGCCATGGATCCTTATGCCTGCTGTTATGGCGGACATCAATTTGGCAACTGGGCCGGGCAACTTGGTGATGGGCGGGCGATCAATCTGGGTGAGATTATCAACCAGCAGGGTGAGCGTTGGACGCTTCAGCTTAAAGGGGCGGGCCCTACACCCTATTCTCGCCGTGCCGATGGGCTGGCGGTTCTACGTTCCTCTGTGCGTGAATTTCTATGCAGCGAAGCTATGTATCACCTGGGTGTCCCAACAACCCGAGCTTTAAGCTTGTTGCTGACCGGCGAGCAGGTCACGCGCGATATGTTTTATGATGGTCACCCTAAAGACGAACCCGGGGCTGTGGTCTGTCGCGTTGCGCCTTCCTTTACCCGCTTTGGCAGTTTTCAGATATTTACCTGGCGGAATGAAATTGAAGAATTGCGGCAACTGGTCGACTACACGATTCGCACTGACTTTCCCCATCTGGGAGCACCTTCAGCCCCAGTTTACCTGAAGTGGTTTGAAGAGATCTGCCGTCGTACCGCCGAATTGATGGTTCACTGGATGCGGGTCGGTTTTGTTCATGGCGTGATGAACACCGACAATATGTCGATACTTGGATTGACTATAGACTATGGTCCTTATGGCTGGGTGGATGATTACAACCCAGACTGGACGCCCAATACAACTGATGCGGCTGGCAAGCGTTACCGTTTTGGGAATCAACCACATATCGCGCTCTGGAATCTCGCCCAGTTGGCTAATGCCCTCTATCCCCTGATTGAGCAGACTGAACCTTTAGAGAAGGCGCTTCAACTCTATGGCGTCTGCTACAAGCAAGGCTGGCAAGAGATGATGGCACAGAAGTTGGGACTGAAGAAATTTGAAGCGGAAACTGATCTGGCACTGACGAATGAATTGGAGAGCATCTTGTGTCTGGTCGAAACCGATATGACAATTTTTTATCGCAGGCTCGCCAATCTTGAGCCCTCATCGGAACAGGACAATGTAGCCCTGCTCACCCCGCTACTCGACGCATACTATCATCCTGAAGCGCTGAGTCCTGAGCACAAATATCAGATCTGCAGTTGGTTACGCGATTTTCTGAACCGGGTTGCTCAGGATGGGCTCAGCCATGACGAACGACGCCAAAAGATGAATGCTGTTAATCCCAAATACGTACTCCGTAATTATCTTGCGCAAATGGCAATCGATCAAGCTGAAGTGGGTGATTACAGTCTGATCAATGAGTTACTCGAGGTGATGAGGCATCCCTATGCTGAGCAGCCAGAGAAAGATTTTTATTCAAAAAAAAGGCCAGAATGGGCACGTCATCGCGCAGGCTGTTCGATGCTCTCCTGCAGCTCTTAATGTTATTTATGCGTGATTCTCCGAAACGATCTGCTGGCCAAAAGGTAATCATTTAACTTGCGCTCGACTAAATCCCAGCCCAATGGTTCCTCCAGCGTTGACGAGCTTGTTCCCGAGTAAACATATCCGGCATCCGACAAAGGCATCCCTCTGGTTGTTTAAGGGTCTCTTTGACGGGAATCAGCGCCAGACATTGGCAGGGGCGCTTATCAACCGAGAGCGAACAGCCGCTAGCATTCAGAAAAGAGCACCCGCTGTCCAATGATCGTGGAGCGGGCATCGGCTCCCCGGATTTTTCCCAGAGAACTAACCCGAATTCAGGCAAGCGTTCGCGCAGCTGTTCAAGGGACAAATGGGTTCCGTCACAGAAAGTCGCAAAGAACCGCTCCGGGTCGACCCAGATCCCGGGGCTGCCCTGACAGCAACGCCCACCACAAGCTTTGCAGAGCGGTAAGTCAAGAGACTTCTGAGTATCTGATGGCATAAATAATATCCCTGGAACAATGATTAAATTGAGCACACAGCTTGATAGAAACGAAAATAAAAAGGGCAGATTACGGTTACGCAATCTGCCCTTTTTATTGATTTCACTCTGTGCCTTGATCGACCTAGAGGATCTCGACCAACTCAAATTCGTAGGTCAATTCCTCACCCGCAAGCGGATGATTGGTGTCGAGGCTGACCTCTTCGTCAGTCACTTCAATCATCGTGACCATATAGATGTCATCATCATCGCCGGTCACCTCAAGAGTCATACCGACTTCCGGGATAATGTCGTCTGGAAGTTCGCTGCGTTGAATGCTGAAAACGTTTTCCGGATCATACTCACCGAAGGCATCTTCGACTGAGATAGTGACAGTTTTCTTGTCGCCAGCCTTCATCCCGCTCAAAGCTTCTTCGAGAGGTGCATACATCTCACCTTCACCAATGCATAGCTCCATTGGGCCGTGCTCGCCACAGCAATCGTCATCAGCGCAAGCGTCACCTTCGTGATCCGCATAGGTGCTGTCAATAATAGTTCCGTCGGCTAGTTTGCCGATAAAGTTAATCAAGACCTTGTCTGCTTTTTTTGCCTGAGCCATTGCGTTTTCCTCTTAAAGTGAATGTGTTTTTTTGCGGTTTTAGCACAGCTACTTGGATAAAGGAAGGGTACAGAGTGTCGATCGAAGCCTAGGAAATCGATCAACCTGGTACTCGCGCTTTTCCTCTTCAGTCCTCAACTACCAGTCCGTCGGATACTCATCTTCAATTTGATCGGGATCGTTGTAGGCCAGGATCGCATTCTCATCGCGCTGTATAACTTTTTTGACCGTATCGGCGCTAAGCAGAACCAAGTCGTTATTGACCCTGGCCAGCCCCATGCGCCCTTCTGCGAGCTTGTCGGCTATATCCGACTTGACCGAGATACGCTTGATCTGACCAGCAAAAACATAATGATAGACGACATCCCCCTCCTCCAGGGGCAAGCGGTTCGCTGCGATCAACTGTTGTGCCGCAGCCAGATCAGCCTTTATTTGCACCTGTTGATTCCGCTCGGCATTCAGCTTTTGATCCAGCCTTGAGCGTTCTTCCTGCTCCTGCTGCAGCCTCAGCTTGTCGCGGTCTTCAAAAGAATCGCCGATCTTGCGCTTCTTTTTGTCTTTAACCCGTCTTTCGTGGTCAGCTTTTTTGATCTGCTTCTTATCAACCAAGCCGGCTTTAAGCAACTGCTCCTGAATGGAAAGACCCATTTGTAACTCCAAGATATCGTTTAGATTTTTGAAAAAATCAGCGCTTCGATCTTCTTTCGCAGAGTGGACCAAGGTCGCCGTTGATGCGCAAAAGTTATTATATGAGCACCAAAAAGGGAAGCCGTCAAACCTGTCGACCAGTATTTTAAAAGCGTATTCCAAATAAACTAAAATTGTAGACGCGCAGTCTTCATCTCCCTATATTTATCCTACTCAAACACCAGCTATTTGAAATAATCATTTTTATGGAGTCAGGCAATGCCATTTCAAGGCGTTCTCGGAATCCTGGGTATCCTCGGTCTTGCCTGGTTGATCACTGAAAATCGGCGTAAGATCAAACTCTGGCCAGCCCTGTTGGACCTGTCCTACAGTTCGGTCTGGCGCTGGTTTTGTTGAAGCTTCAACCTTTTAAATCTCTCTTTCTGATGCTGACTCAGGGAGCGCTGGCCCTGGAGAAAGCAACCCTGGCACCAGCCTGACCGGGGCGATCGCCGGGCTGATCTAAAATAAGAGGAATTCTCAGATTGAAGAATAATAAACTCGACAGCCTTTGCGACCTAACAACCAAAACACACGCCAGTATTCAACGAGATTTCAAAGACATTAATCCGCTGGTGGGGGTTAATCAGAGAATGCGCGAGATGGGTGTGCCGGTTGATGCTGTGACTATCGACTGCCTGAAAAGCGGCAAGCGCATCATTCTGATCCTGCACGATCAGCAACCCGACATGCTGAGCTATCAGTTTTCGTATAAGAATCAGGATCCGGCTGAGATATTTGAGCATATCCCGTTCAATGACCTGACTGAACACCTACTATACGGCTGGATTCAGGGGTACTTTCAAGACCTCACGGGGAATCAAGAAAACGGATGATTTCCAATAAAAGATGATCATTTTGGTTTCATCTGGAAATTGAGTCTCTAGCTTTTGTTGTCCTTGAGCACACAAGAGGATTATTTGAGCCAAGTTGACAAACATGGTCATTCAATGATTTTTTATTCTTCCTTTTGAATCAGAATCAGACATGCTGACTTCGTAGAGCAAATGATGAGAGAGAGAATGCCACACAGATAGGCTGTCAAAAGCCCTTACTCATGCCAGATTTCAAATCGTTTATAATAATCAGGGACTCCTATATGGGGTCCCTGATTATTATCACAATGCTTCCAGCTTCGATCTTTTTAACTAATTGTGGTGTATTTTGTGGCGATGGTCATCATCGTCATCATCTGAAAGTTTTTTGAGTATCGCGGTCGCGAGTATGCGATAGGTTGCACTGGTCGCATGGTGACCGTCAAAATACAAGTATTCATTTGGGTTTGCGCAGATCTCACCCCCAAAATCCGGTCGATCCGGCTCTCCAGTATAGCAGGCGTCAGTAACGTTTGTCAGGTTGTATTTCGCAGGTTTTTCAGTCAGCTTCGCCATGAACTTGAAGGTATCGAAACGGATAATACCTTCATAATCCAGTTGTGCGATGGCACCTTTGAGAGCCAGATTGAATTGTTCAGTAAGCGTTTGAGCCAGAATATCGATGCCAGGGAACACAGGGATTAAAGCTGTGACTTCAGGGATTGCGCCCAGATTCGGCACATTGGGCACCAGAATATCCCTGGCGCCAGCGGCGATCAATTGCTGCAGAACAACCATCAGATCTCCAACCGCATTCTGGATGGTCGCTGCAGAAATCTGCGAGACATTTGCCGGATCAACAGCAGCTGCAACTAGTCCGTCTCTCAGGTTATTGCCCCCAGCGAAGAGGACGACCAGGGTATTCTTGTTGAGTGGGATGCCGGAAGCGAGCAAATATTCCAGCTGTGACATGACATCGAAAGGGCCGTCGGAGTGCGAATCGGTACGAGCACCACCGAACGCGAAGTTGGTCCCGCCGGCAATTGACGGAACGAGTGCGACTCCCAGTGCCTCTGCCAGGTAATCAGCATAGTTCAAGCCGTCGGTAAAACGGCCCGCTGAGTAAGCGTTAGAGGGTCCGGGAATGGCAAAATCTGTAAGAATAGAGATATTGCCTGAATCAGAGAGGCTGTCCCCCAGGACAACCATGCTGTTGTAGAAACCGGCCTGAGCCTGACCCAAAAGCAACAGTGTCAGCAAAAGAGACATCACTAATTTATAGCCAAAGTTTTTCATCCACATTTCACGCAGCATAAATCCTCCTCCAAAAAGTAAGTTTGCTTTCTCGACACCACCGACCCAGAACCCCCTTTCTTGAGCAAGAAACAAGAGGCCCGGCAGGCGCTTCGCATCAAACGCAAAAAGCCGGGCAACCATGAATAATATATTCATCGGCAACCCGGCCATCTTGAAGGTGAACCCAGGAAAGATCCGCGGTTTTCTGTCCCCCCCTCACAGAGGGTTTAGCTTTTTCGATATATCACTTGATTTTTCAATTAACAACAGAGGTTCATTCTACGTCAAGCCTCAGTAGCGTTAAATTCTGCTCAAGACATTGCCACATTTTGAATGTGGGAAAGCAGCGTTTATGATCTGCTTTGCTGGCATGGGAAAGAGAGAATAAAAAGAATATCAAACAGGTCCCAGTGGACATAACGCTGGAACCTGTCTGCCAACTACCGGGGCTAAAATACAGCGAGCGCTTTCTCTCTTTGGGTGCTTATAGAGATTGCAACATTGCAAGCCCATGCTTTGAGATGAGTCTATAGAATGCATTTGGGGGGTATGTCTAGGAGTTATCGCGGCTGAATTGTTTTTCTATCTGCCAAAGGTTGTGTGAGTTGGAAAATACGAACCATTTTTTCAACAAATTATCCCATTTTGCGCCAAGTGCTTTCACTTCATCTTTGCGGCTAAAAGGAACGTTTAGATAAATTTTCTGGCCGTAATACTTTGCCACTAACAGACTATAATAATAGTCATAGTCCTTCGCGTCTGGAACTTCTCGCAGATCAAAGGTTTCAATCGGCTTAGCCCCAACGAGCCTTCTTCTGATCGATTGAAATTCGATCTTAGTGAATTCTTTATCATCAGCTCTAAACAGGTTGAGGCTTGCAGAGAATTTGGGATCGTTTTTAGCGATTGCCTCAAAGGGCACCTCATTGCAGGTGCCTGCCGCAACGACCACTTTTCTGACTTCATTTTTATCGCCAGGGTATTCCATGAGGTAATGAGTGGTCTGACTAAAACATATAACGTCTGGTGCTAACATCGCCTATCTTTCTTTTTTTGTTGATCTGATGATTTTCAAAATGGCATTTGGTCGCTAGGCTTTGTTCGCTAAGTTAGTTGATGTTGCGGCCATGTCGGCCGGCACTTAAATAAATGCACTAATTATGTTTTTCCAAAGCGGCGGCATAGGCTTCTTTGGACCAGCCTTTGATCGCAACACCGTTGATAATCGCAAATGGGACTCCCCCACTCCCGGCGAGGCGGTACATACGCTGAGCGGCTTCTTTATCATTTTCAATATCGTATTTCTGGTACTCAAGCCCTTGCTGATCAAGGTAGGTTTCAGCTTTTTTGCAGTAGGGACACCAACTGGTGACGTAGAGATCGATCTGGTTCTTGGGGTTTTTTCGGTAGGTTTTGTTATCTGAAGCAAAGCAACTGCTAGTAAGGAACAAAACAACCAGGGTCAGAAACAGTATGAATTTTATGTGGTGCATTTAACTCTCCTCGGAAATTGAATAAGTCGCAGGGTTCAGCGAAGCTACCGATGCGCATTTCTAACCATTATACTGAACTCTAATAAAAATTGTGAAATATGTATGCGTCAAGACAGTCGTTCATTTCCTGTTGAGCTGGTTAAGCTACTGGCGTCTATCCAGTTGAAACTTTCAATTGTCACCTTACCCAGAGTCTCCGTAAAAATGTTAAAGTATCGAATACTTTTTCTATCGTTTAGCCAGCATACAACTTTATTGAATTGTCGGAACTGCTGCCGGAGGGGCTACATGCAGATACCAAACATAAGCTATCCAGTTACAACCCTTGATGGCCACGAAATATTACCTGCTGGTACCCTACTAACAGAAGAGGTCTTGCTCGAGGTCGCGGAGGCTGGCCGCCGCATTCAGCATCAATCAAGACCCTTGATTGAGCATGGCCGGGTCAGGGAAGACCTGCAGAAGTATCTAGGCAGCGCGCCCTACAACCAGATATTTGGTGATATTCAGACTCAGAACGAACTCTGGTCTATGATGAATGAAGTCAACATCATGGCCCCTTGCCTTGACGTGCTCGACTACTTCCATCAACGCGACTACTACACCTATCGTCATATCCTCATGGTTTTCGCCATGACGACCCTGCTGGCCCGCGACATGATCGCCGATTGCAAAGACTGGCTACGCGAGAGCTTCGCCAGCCCGACCCACGATATCGGCAAGAGCTGTGTGCCCCTGAACGTGTTGCGCAAGATCACCCCACTGACGCTGAATGAACGTCGTCATCTCGAGCATCACCCCTTGGCTGGCTACGTTTTGCTCTGCTACTACCTTGGTGACCACAACCATTTCGCTGCGCGGGTCGCCCGCGATCACCACGAACGCAAGAACGGCAGTGGCTATCCGCGTGGAATCAAAGATACCGATCCGATGATCGAAATCATCACGGTTTGCGACATCTACGACGCTCTGGTCTCACCGCGGCCCTACCGGCCAGTCTCTTACGATAACCGCAGCGCTATCGAAGAGCTCACCCGTCAGGCCGAACGCGGAAAAATTGGCTGGTACGTCGTCAAGGCACTAGTCGCACATAACCGTAAAGTCGACTACGATCCACATGAGGTCTGGGTCTCAGATGACTTTCGCGGCACTCCACCAGAAATTAACGCCTATGGTGTGCTGAGTGATGATTGAGTGCGAACTGATATCCCGGTTATACCTCAAAATATTGCTCCTTTTTCTCCTTGTTTTTTGATCTTAAATCCATATGCTGACAAACCATGAACGAAACCAACCATAATCCTGGAAAACCCCTGAGCGATGGCGCCTCTGCCGCCTGGCCGATCTGCATCGGATACTTCCCGATCGGGCTGGCCTTGGGCGTTCTGGCGCAAAAAGCCGGTATCCCCTGGTGGGCAGTGGCGATGATGTCAGTTTTGGTGTTTGCTGGCAGCGCTCAATTTATTTGCGTTGCGATGATTGCGGCCGGGTCATCTATTCCGGCCATTATATTCACGACCTTTATCATCAACCTGCGTCATACCCTGATGAGTTCTGCGCTGGCCGTTCACCTCGCCGGTGTCAATCGCAAGTTCCTCGCCCTCTTCGCTTACGGCATCACCGACGAAAGCTTTGCGGTCAATATGAACCTCTTCCGCAGCGGCAGCTGGGATCGCTGGAGCGCGCTGGCGACTAACCACCTGGCTAACGCGGTCTGGATTCTGGCAACCATAATCGGCGCGCTGCTTGGTCAGTTTGTCCCGCCCGGCGCATTCGGTATCGACTACGCCCTGACCGGGATGTTTATCTGCCTGCTGGTTTTTCAGCTGCAAGCGCGAATCTACATCCTGACTGGCCTGCTGGCGGCCGCCATCTCGGTCGGTTGGTATCTTTGGATTCCGGGTGATTCCTACATCGTTGGTGGATCGATCAGCGCCGCAACCCTGGGCTATCTGCTGCAGCGCCGAAGGAGACCGAGTTGAACTTCAACGATTACCTTTGGTTGTTCTGCGGGATGGGTGCTGTGACTTACCTGCCGCGCTCACTGCCGCTGCTCTACCTGGCCCATAAAAAGCTGCCGCAGTGGCTGGTCGACTGGCTTGGTCTGATCCCGGTTTCGATTCTCAGTGCCCTGCTCGCCCCCCTGCTCTTCTGCGAATCCGCAAGCCGCAGTTTTCACTTCGGTAAGCCCGAATTTCTAGTTGCGATCCCAACTCTGACCTTCGCTCTTAAAACCAAAAGCTTAGGCGGAACGGTTTTACTCGGCATGGCTCTTTACTGGCTGGCCGGTTATGTTCTATAAAGGCATCCCTGAATCGACCGCGACCTTGTTCCTGCTGATTCAGCTATAATCACTCATTACAAAGAGCACCTTATAACCAGGTGCAGGAGATACACATGGAAATTACAGGCAAGCAGAAACGTTTTTTACGCGGATTGGGTCATCACCTGAAACCGGTGATCATGGTTGGTAAGGACGAGGTTACCCCGAAGCTGATCAGCGCCACCGATGGAGCCCTGGAACTGCACGAGTTGATCAAGATCAAACTGCAGGAGGGATGCCTGACAGATCGTAACTCAGTCGCGGCCGAACTGTCGGAGCAGACAGGCTCTGCGGTTGCTCAAATTCTGGGGCACACTTTTTTACTCTATCGCCCCTCTCAGGAACCCGAGATCAAGCTCCCCAAAGGCTAAACCCACAACTCAGGCGCGCTCAAATGGCTCATAGAGCCGTTTATATTCATCCTGGGCGTAGCGGTCAGTCATGCTGGCGATATAGTCGCAAATCACTCTCTCTCTGCCGTGTTCGTCGAAACGGGCTTGATGATCCAGGGGTAAGAGGGTCGGGTTTTTGGTGTAGTTTTCAAACAGCAGGGTCAGGAACCGCTCTGCCTTGACCCGCATCAGTTCAACCTTGTGATGACGGTAAAGGTTGTTATAGAGGAATTCCTTCAACTCGCTGTTCTTTTGTCGCATTTCTGGGCTGAAAGCCGCCAGATTGGAGGGTTGCGCACGCAGTTCAGCAAGTGAGCCGATAGCGGCGGTGCAAATGTTCTGGTTGGTTGTATCGACCAAGTCTTGAATGAGATCGCGGATCAGATAGCTGATGGTCTGCAGGGTCTGACGCTTTTCGTCAATAAGCGGGTATTTCTCTCCAATCTTACGGAATGTACTCTGCCAAAGCTCTACCTGCGAGAGCGCCTGCAAACTGATGTAACCCGCCTTCAGCCCATCATCGATATCATGGTTATTGTACGCGATTTCATCGGCCAGATCGATAGTTTGCGCCTCAAGCGTAGCGCGCTGGTGTGGTTCGAAATCGGCAGTGGCATCAGGACCGGTCTGATCATAATCGGAAGAGTGCTTGATGATCCCTTCCCTGACTTCCCAACTCAGATTCAAGCCGTTGAACTCGGGGTAGCGTTCTTCAAGCAGGTCGACGATCCGCAAGGACTGTCGGTTATGTTCGAACCCGCCATGCCCCTGCATTAGTCGATTCAGAACATGCTCACCTGTATGACCGAAAGGAGTATGCCCCAAGTCATGGGCCAGGGCCAGGGTTTCAACCAGATCTTGATTGAGATGAAGGGCCCGCGCGATACCCCGCGCGATTTGGGCTACTTCGAGAGAATGGGTCAGCCGGGTTCGGTAATAGTCCCCTTCGTGATTAACGAAGACCTGGGTTTTGTACTCCAGGCGTCGAAAGGCCGCGCAGTGAATAATCCGGTCACGGTCACGTTCAAAAGCGAGGCGCTTATCCTTGTAGGGTTCGGCATAGACTCGGCCACGACTCTCTTCGCTACGGGCGGCATAACTGGCAAGTTCGGATTGACGCATACTGATTCCAATCTGTAAGTGGAGTCTGACTATCCCTATGAACCGAGTATCGATCTACTAGTTTGCCGTAACAATCGGCATACTGCTATGCTAAATTTCTTTTGTGACAAAATAAGGCACAAAACTAAATCTAGAGGTAATAATGAGGATCATCAGTGGCAGTGCCCGTGGGCGTAAACTCGCTGAATTTTCCGGGACCGGAATCAGACCGACGTCGGATCGAGCGCGGGAAGCAATTTTCAGTATATTGATCAGCCGTTTTGGTAGTCTGCAAAATATGCGGGTTCTTGAGTTGTTCGCCGGGACCGGCGCACAGAGCCTTGAAGCCTTGAGCCGTGGTGCTCAAACGGCAATACTGGTCGATTCCGCGCCTCAGTCGGCCAGGCTGATAACCGACAATATCGCTCGCTGCAAGATGGAAGATTGTGCCGAACTGATCAAACAGTCAGCCCTGACGGCGCTCCCATTGGCCGCACGCAAGGGACCTTTCGATTTGATATTTATGGACCCGCCCTATAATCTTGGCATTATCCCGCAAATCCTTGAACAGATCGCAGCCTTGCAACTCTTGCAACAAAATGGAATAATCTGTGCCGAATCGGCGACAGGTGAGCAGTTCGACCTGCCGGAATCACTGGAATTGATCGAGACGCGGACCTACGGTAGTTCAATGGTCCACCTGATCAACAACAAAAACAGCAACGCAGAGGAGTTGTGAGTATCCTATGAAAAGCCGTATTGCGATCTACCCCGGTTCCTTCGATCCGATCACCAATGGTCACATGGACATCATTCGTCGTGGTCTTGAAATCTTCGATCGGGTAATTATTGCCGTTGCACGGAATTCAGAGAAGAACAGCCTGTTCAGTGTTCAGGACCGGGTTGCACTGATTGATCTACTGATCGAAGACAACCCGCAACTCGAAGTGGATACCTTTGATGGCTTGCTAGTCGATTATGTCGTGTCGCGCAAGGCCAGTGTCATATTGCGCGGGCTTAGGGCTGTTTCGGACTTTGAGTACGAGTTTCAGCTGGCCCAGATGAATAGATCCATCAGTCAGCAGGTCGAAACCCTGTTTATGATGACTTCAACCCAGAACGCCTACTTGAGTTCCTCGATTGTAAAAGAGGTCGCTTCCCTCGGTGGCGATATTGATAAATTTGTGCCTCCCCAGATTGCCGAGGAGCTGCGTAAGAAATACCGTTAGTCTCAGTCCCGCTCTTCAAATTGTTCAAGTTGGTCAACCAGTTGATCCAGGGCATTAACCACCAACTCTTCAATCGCTTTCCCTTTTTCTGAACTCGCCTTTCCCGGGTCACCCCAGACACCTCCGGGCCAGTACTTCTGTTTGTTTCTGACCAAAATACCCACCGGAAAGTCGGGAAATTCACGTGGAGCCAGCCCTTTGACCAGATGTGGGTGGGACTGTAGAATGCGTGAGGTTTCGATTTCGCCGGCATGAGAATCACCCTCAGTTTCAATCAGATGACGCCCTTCTTTAGCGGCCAGCATATATTCAGTCAGCACCGCAATCCGCAGATCAGAAAACTGATTCAGCAGAATTTCACCAGCATCGGTCAGGGTCGCCATGTGCGTTCCACCTGCATGACCGCTGAGCAAGATAAAGTTACGTAAGCCCTTCTGGTAAAGTGCGGAGACAATGTCGATAACCAGCGCCTTGAGAGTTTCAGTACGGATAGACACTGTGCCTGGATGTTCTGAACTGGAGCGACAGACCCCATAGTGGATCGGTGCTGCGACAAAGATATCGCGCTGTTGACTGAGTTTTTTGCCGACTTCAATGGCGTGAAGGGTGTCGGTGTCGAGGGGAAGATGGGAACCATGCTCCTCGGTTGAACCGAAGGGGATCAGTACACTACGTGTTTTCAGTAGCCCGTCGCTGAATTCAACCATCGTCATCTCAGGCATGTAGAGCATCACAAAACTCCGAGAAAATTATGAGTCTGAGGAATGACCCGAGTGCGAGGATGAATCTTTGAGGCAATCTGTTGCATTTCGAGCAACGTCTGAGTGGAGCAGTCAATTCCGGTTGGGCCGGTATAAGGCTGCAATATGAAATCGCTCTTTGGGGAAATGTCGGCGACCAGATGTGCGGCCTGAAGAACCTCATCGACTGGGGTCTTAGCGCTGATAACCACCTTAACAAAGGTCTCTTTTTGACAAGCGATCTTTAAAAAATCGCGATGCTGATCCCATAGGGCCCCCTGCCCCGATATTGATGGCAGCTTGATGTCCATCGATATGTAATCGATCAGTGGCAACAACGATGAGAGTTGCTCCGGCAGGGTTCCATTGGTTTCGAGATAGATCGGCAGATAAGGGCGCAGCTTGGGTAACCAGTCGGCCAAGACCTGCTGATGCAGCAGCGGCTCCCCACCAGTCAGGCTGATGGAATGATGCAGGCCGGGGTGTTCGGTGGTCCAGTCCTTGACCAGAGTTTCAATCTGCTGACTGGATACCGGGTTTTGCCAATCATTAAAGCGTTCACTGCCAGGCGCAGACTCAACCTGACACTGGGCGACAGGCTTAAAAGGGGTATCGCAATAGTCGCAATTCAGATTGCAGCGCGCAAAACGGATGAACAGTTGGCGAAATCCGAGAAGTGGACCTTCTCCCTGAATAGAGGAGAATATTTCGATCAGATCTGCTTCAGTCACGGGTATAGGTCGCGCAGGCATTGTCAGATTCCCAGACGGTCACTCCTTCGATCTCTACCCCTGGAACCTTAAGCTCCGCTTCAAGAGACTCAAATATGTAACGACTGATGTTCTCTGATGAGGGGCTTAAGCTCTTAAAAAAATCTAGGTCATTCAAATACTTATGATCCAAACGATCAAGTATTGCATTAGTGTTGCGCTTGAGGATTTTAAAGTCTATTCCCAGGCCAGCGGTATCAAGTTCTTTGGTCGCGACCATGACTTCAATCTTCCAGTTATGACCGTGTAGATTTTCACAATCCCCCTGATAATTGAGCAGGTTATGAGCAGCGGCAAAGTTACTTATGATTTTAAGATGATACATCGTTAATTCTCCTCGTTTAATACTCAGGCTCTTCATCGTCGGCAGCTGGTATACGCTTGCCTGGGATCGCGTACTCTTCATTTGCCCAGAGGCCAAGATCGTGCTGTTGGCACCTTTCTGAACAAAAAGGACGATTCTCGTTATTCTTCCATAGGGTCTGCTGTCCGCAGCGCGGACAGCGAATGATTATTTCAATATTATCCATCATAGTCCTAATAGCTGAAAAATAAAAAGCCCGGGCCGGCATTTAGCCAGTCCGGGCGAATATTTACTGGAGCGGGAAACGAGATTCGAACTCGCGACCTCAACCTTGGGAAGGTTGCACTCTACCACTGAGTTATTCCCGCCTGAGCGAAGCGCAGTATAGGAAGAGCCCTGCCCCTTTGTCAATCGGAAAATTGCCTCTTGAGCCAGACTACAGCCATGGTTTTGTCCAATATTTCACCTGCTATTTCAGCCGCCTTAATTCGCTGTAGATAGTCGCCGACCCTCTCACCGGGGGGCAATCCCGTCAAACTGCTAATTTCGCGACCGTCGAGCAGATCGCTAATCCGCCCCCCTTCAGACTGGTGATGGTAGTGAGTAAAATAGTTTGAAAGACGCAAATCCAGACTGTCTGTTTTGAAATAAGCTAGGGCGAAAAGTGTCAGTTCTAAACAATTTCGACCGAAAAGTTCAAGTTTGAGGGCTGAGATGCGCGGATTATCACAATCGGTAAAGACATCAAGGGAGGCCTGTCCCCCACAGAGATCCTTGAGTATGGATCGACTGCGAACTGACAGGCGTAATCGCTGTACAATGTCACCGACTTGGGACAATGGTCCGACTCTACGTAAAAGGACAGCCAGTATCAGGATAGCCTTGCGCGTTAACCCGTCTTCTATCGACTGGTCAAGGAATCTGGCAAAGTGATCAATCTGCCTGAGTTGTTCTATCCGTTCGACAAAGGCAGCCAATTCTGGCCGCAGTCTCTGTGAGTCAATCTGCGGGAAGAGGTTGTCAAGAATGCCAAATATTTTCATCATATTTATGGCTGAGACAAGCTGTGGGGCGCGGAGAATCTGGCCGAGCTCATTTCTGATGCGCTCTCCGGCAACAGAATGAAGTTGGGGAGCAGCTGCGATGATGAGAGTTGAGGTTTGAACTTCAAACTTCCAGCCTCGCAAGGCATGGTGCCTGACACCTTTAAGAACGCGTAAGGGATCATCACGCAGTACGCTCGATCCACAGCAACGCAGAACACCATCCCGAAGGTCCTGTCGACCGTTGAGAGGATCAAGCAGGTTCTCTGCATCTACTGAGTTAAAGAGAAGCGCCATTGCATTCAGGGTGAAATCACGCAATTTGAGATCGGTGTCAATATTTTCGGCTCTGAGGGGAGAAAAATCGAACTGAAGACCGCTGAAGCTAAAGACGACTCGACTCTGGTTGCGAGATTTGTCGAGCCAGAACCAATGACCGTCATGCAGCTTTGCCCAACGTCTGACCTGGGGGGTCAGGTCGCCGTTAAACGCAAAATCAAAATCTTTGGGCCTTTGCCCCTCAAGCAGATCGCGGATAGTGCCACCAACCAGCCAAACTTCATTCGCGTCAACCATGAGTTGCTGACGCAATTGTTTCAGTAAGGTGGCAACCTCAGGGCTCAAATTTTCGTAGATCAGTTTATTCATGGTCATAGTTGAGAGCATAACAGGGAATAAAAACATAGGGTCTACCTCTCTGAGGCAGGCCCTATGTTTTCAGCTATGCGATGGGTTTCAAGCCAGATCGCATTCTGCCTGATAGATCAGGTCGAACAGCTCAGCGATATCCTCTTCGGCAATACAGGAGAAAGCGATGCGCAGATCTGTTTTGTTGATTGAAATGGCGCCGACACCATATTTATCAAGCAGATGAACCCGCAACGATTCAGCGTCGACCCGGTTCAGCTTAAGACACATGAAGTAGCCGGAATTGAACGGATAGTAACTCCAAGAGTCCGTAAAGCGGGAATCGCTCAACACTTCTTTGACCTTGAGTGCTCGCCCCTTCATGATCTCGAATTTCTGCTGCTTCTGGGCAACGAAATCAGGTGATTTAAGGGCCTCAATAACAAAGGTCTGTGAAGGGTGCGGGCAGTTGGAGATTGTGCCTCGAATAATACCCAAGGCCTTCTTCTCGATCGCAGTTAGAACCGGTTCGTTCATTTCAGTCTTGCCGTCGGCAAAAGTTATAAATCCGGTGCGGAAGCCCCAGACAAATTCTTCTTTGGTCGCGCCATCGAGCTTAATCGAAAAAACCCGTGGGTGCATATTCGCCAATTTGCCGAAGAGCGATTCCTTTAGGGAGTCCTCAAAGAAGAGGCCAAAATAAGCATCGTCGGTCACTGCAACGATATTACACCCCGCTTCAGCCTGCTCTTTGATAACGGCAACAAGGGCATCACCTTCTGCGACTGTCGGTGTGTAGCCGCTCGGGTTGTTGGGGAAGTTAAGGATAACAACAGCCTTCCCTTTTTCATCGGCTGTTTTTTTAAGACAGGCTTTGAATGCTTCAACATCAAAGCCACCGACTTCAGTAAAGGTATTAAATTTACGCACCTCAGCCTTTCGCCGAGTGGCAAAAGTCAGGTTGTAGTTGCCCCACATCATGTCGGGCAGAACGAGATGATCACCCTCGTCAACAAACAGGTCAGCAATAATTGACAGGCCGTGGGTCAAAGCGTTCGTGACAATCGGCATGCCGAAATGCTTATTTTGTTGCGCAGGATTCTCAAGCAGCATCTTGTCTCGCCAAAGCTGGCGTAACTGCGGCTTCCCGGCTGGCGGGGCATAGGGGTAGATATCAGCGGGGTTGAAAGCGGAGAGCTTATCCTGGATACACTGCAAGAACATCGGACCGCCATTTTCCGTTGCGGTGCCGATTGTGGCATTGAATTTATGCGCTTTTTCTTTGGCCTCGGCAGACTGGCTGAGGATCCCCTTGGGGAAAAAAAGGTTCCGACCAAGGTCAGAGAGCATCGCCAGAACATGAGGGTTGTTTTTTTCGAGAAGTTCGTTCAGTTCTGCAGCAAGTGGGTTCATGATTCCTCCAGTTTTTACCTTCGGGATTGAAGGCGTTAAAAGGTCTTACCACGCCTGATATACTGTGATTCAAGCGACATGTCAACCGGCAAGGACAGGCAGATTTATTTGCTGTTATCTGTTGTTATTCGATCGATGGCTTCGGATGATGCCTGATGATCGGGATCAATTTCCAAAGCCTTAGCATAGGCCTCAAAAGCGGCAGAAATTTCACCCCATTTTTCTCGACAAAGACCCAAAAAATAGAAGAATTCAGGACTGGGCAATTCCTCAGGGATGACTGCCTCTTCTTCAAGGCGATTCATAATTTCGGCCGCCGCCTCAAATTCCTTGGCGGAAAAATGTTCAGCGGCTATCCCGATCGCTTCCAGGTCATCAATTAGTGGCAGTTGTGGATGCTGACCTGCACTAATGCGAGCAACTCTCTGCTGCAGAGCTGCCCTGCCATCACAATCGGGAATCAGGTCAACAACGCCCTGCCAGTAAAGTAATACCGCAGAGTAGTCCCCCATCAAATAGCAGATTTGACCGAGAACGTTGAGCGTCGTCGTATCCTGAGGCGCAATGTTTATCGCGCGCTGCAAAAAATTTAAGCCGTGGCTTAGTTCGCGTCGAACATTAATCAGTTCGACATAAATCATCCCGAGTTCAAAAAAAGCAACACCTAGCTTTTGTAAGAGCTGTGGGTTCTCTGGATTGAGAAGGGCCAGGATCTTCAGGTAGCTGATTTTTCGACGGATATAAGGGGCATCAACATCCTTGGCCTCAAGCATGATAATTTGAGAGCCAATATCCGTCAGATAATAGGGGAAAGCCTGTTGTAGCAGCTGGGCATAGTCCTCTGCCCGTGGGCAGTCCGGGAACCGCCGTAAATAATTATAAAGACTGACACCCAGTTGTTTGTCCGATGGCTCAGTATCAGATTCGTCCTCAAACTCCAGAGGTAAAGGGATTTGTGGCAATACTACTTTATGCTCATCGGCACCTGAGGTCACATACCGACCCAGGGGTGGCATGAAAAAAAAATACCCGGGATCGAGGGGCTGTTCTTCAATGCTCATTGTTTCGTTCTCCAGTGAATAAGAATGCGGGAGAATGTACCTGATAGAAGGAGACTGACGCAAATCAAAATAAAAGGCCCCGTCTAAGCGAGGCCTTTTATTTTGATTTGATAGTTCCCAAAAAGAGTTTAAGTCGTCTCTGGGAGTTGAACCTGACTGATTGCCTTGGAAAGCCTGCCATGCAGGGCCTTGATCTTCCCCGGCGAGGAGTCTGTTTCTATCGCTAAATCAATCTCTTTCGTTATACTCAGCAAATCAACTGTGAGTTCACAATAGTCGTCCTGTGACTTGCGCACCAGATCGATCATCGAGTTGATCTCTTCAAACCGACTGGGAGTTGGATCATAACTTTTATAGTCGCCAGTTGACATCGCGTTAAAGGCCTGATCCATCCTGGAAAAATGCCGGTTCAATCGCTTAAATACGATCACCGAGAAGACAAGGATCAACAGACTGACAGAGAGCATCGCATACAGGTTTGTCTTAATCAGCGGCGTCAGGAAAAGCTCACCGGTTCTCTGGACCTTCATGTGCGAGCTATAAAGTTGATCGTCTACCACCTGGTGTAGCCAACTATTCAATATCAAAGTAGTCACACCAGACAAGGCGATTACGCCCAGGGTATAAAAAGCGATAAACTTGCCCTGAAATTCCTTCTTAATAAAAAACTTGCGCCGTCTAAAACTCGGTCGTCCCATTGTAGGTATCCTCCTCAGCAAAGAGGTAAATTACTATTTGATATGACATTCCAAACAAAGTGCGCTGCCCCGGTTACTGAATACGAGCATGTCCCCTTCGTGTGAAAACTGGTTATGACATGACGCGCATCCAACCTTGCCTTCGTAAAGCGAAACCAGCGACGAAAGATCATCAAGTTGGCGCAATTGACGGTCGTTTGCGGCAGCCTTGGCGTAATCTATTCCTATCGGATGACTGAAACCCGGGCCGGCATAAGAGAGTCCTTGTCCAGCTGAACTTCCGATTTGTACCTCAGCGGCAGGTCCAACCGAACCTTCATGGCACACCAGACATTCCAAGCTGACACGGTCTAAAATCTGTCCGAAAGAGTTCGACGTTGGAGGTGTCCAGTTTTTAGTATGGGCCATGCTTGATGCTGCCACATGACGCCCCTGCAGGATTCCACCAGCGTGACATGTTTCGCAGAAGCTTCGACCCCGGGCTTTTGAGCGCAGCATTGTTTTTGAATCTTTGTCATGGGGATCATGACAGGTCGCACAATTAATACGACCTTGCCAGTCGAGAAAAAAGTATCCCGGAACATTCATGCTCGGGACCATCTTGGTTGGGTGTGAATTTTTGACAGCCAGTTCATGGCATTCGATACAAAGAGTATCGATATCCATGGTGAAGATATTCTTGTTCCCTTTGCGCGGACTTGTCAGATGGCAGCTTTCACATTTACCGGTAAAGTCATGCGCCTCATTCGGACGTGCCGAGAGGACTCCTGTCATCATCAGAAAGGTTGCCGCAAGTACGGCAAAAATAATTGCCAACTGTTTACTCATGGGCCCCCCTTCCCGTATCGGACTTGAATGACAGTACGTTCAACATCTGATCTACGGCAATTTTCAAGTCTGCAGTTTCCCCTGCCACAGGAGTGTCTGCTCGACTCACCAGCGAAAGAAGTTCACGTTCAAGCAGATTGGCCTGAGTATAAATTTGACGCAAGGAGTTCTGCCAGTGATTCATACTGTTTATCATCGATTTCAATTGATCCCCATCACGGGTACGAACATCTGTCCGCAAATCACCATCCAGAATTTTCCCCAGACTATCTTCGTAGCGAAAAACGGGACCAGCTATCTTGTGACTGACGAACAGAGTGAGTCCAATTGTTAAAATAAAGATCAAGAAAAGCTGTAAGCAGAAAGTAATAACCAGTGATGAAGTCAGGGCGGCTTCAACCGTCGAGAGTGTGGCCAGTGCATCGAAATAGTTGGAGCCCAGCCCTTGATCCAGATAGAAATAGATGGCAAGAGTTGTTAACAGTGCGCCGACCGCCATTGCGAGAATGAATTTTATCTGAAATCCTGCAGTGAAATCGGAGCGGATTGGCTGATTTCCGGACATCTGAGCCTCCCTGATCTACGTGGCAGTAGAGTTCTATTAGCAAATCACTAATGAAGTCTAAACAAAAAAAGTCTCTAACGCAACATGTTTTAGAGATTTTTTTAATCTTTTTACAGACAAAAAAAGGACGGAGAAAAATCTCCGTCCTTTTCCCGCAATCCCTCAGGAAAGCGAATAATATTTAAGAGCATAAGCTCTAATTTTTTATGGCTGGGGCGGGAGGGATCGAACCTCCGAATGCCAGAATCAAAATCTGGTGCCTTACCGCTTGGCGACGCCCCAAGAGCGAGCGTTTTTCTATCAAAGAAACTACGACTGGTCAAGAGAAAAGAAGGACTTTTATTGATAATAAATTGTAGCAGCCGAAAGTGACTGCCGCGGCGGACTTGAGAGTTGTTCCTCTTTTGTAATAAGCCATCGCCCATGCTCCTGTTTTAAGAGCAGGCGTTTTCGAACCAAATCCTGATACTGGCGCGAGCGGTAGTCTTGTAAAAAGACGATCTCAATCAACCTTTCATCGAGCGAGTTTATCTCTTCTGTTTTTAACTCAATAGCAATATCCCGAGATGAAGCTAAACGTTCTCTGCGCTGTTTTTCCCAAGTGGAATGCTCGACATTATGGCTGGGTCGGAACTGACTGACGTATGACGACAGGTAGTGCTCAACATCACCGTTCTGCCAGGACTCAACCCAAGCACGAACAGCTTCTAATGCGGGGGCTAGTGGGTTGTCACTGACACAACGCACAAGCGCCGTAATACTGATTTCAGCGGATTGAAAATATGCCCCGTCTGCGAAGCAGTAAAGTCCTGTATCAAGTGAAAGATTCGCATTAACCCAGTAAACAGAAGGCGATATGGACTGTAGCTTGGAATCAAGGAGAGAGAGTTCAGAGCGCGTAGGCAGGCGCCAGCGATAAGAATCATCAGTGTTGTTTTGAGCGCAAAGTTCATTTGCAGCTTGGCCAGAGTTACTTTTAGTACTATTCCCCTGCCAGACGAGACCAGTAGAGAGATCGGCAACCGCACCATCTGCGGTCAAGATAAAATTATCCGCCAGAGCTGGTGATGCCAGAACGAATAAAGTGAAGTAAATTAAAAATTTATACATTTCCTCCCCCACTGTTGCCACGTTCTAAATGAAAACATGACAACAGGAAATGTCAATAAATTTTAATCTAATTACTGGTTGTTTCTTTCCAGAACCGCTTTTTCATCTCCATCAATAAAGAGTAAAGTACGGGCACTACGACCAAGGTCAGTATGGTTGCAAAGGCTAGACCAAAAATGACTGCAACAGCCATGGGTCCCCACCATTCTGCAGACTCACCACCGATCTCCCATGAGAATGTTTTGAAGTTGTAACTCACCCCAACAGCCATAGGCAAAAGGCCCAGGATGGTTGTTGTCGCTGTTAAAAGAACGGGCCGGAACCTGACGACTCCGGCACGAATCAGAGCATCGTTTAGGGGCATCCCGTCCAGCAGAAGTTTATTGATATAGTCGATCAATACAATGGCATTGTTTACCACGACACCTGCCAGAGAGATCACACCGATACCGGTCATAATTATGCCGAATGGGGTCGCTGTGATCATCAAACCGAGGAAAACACCGGTCAGCGATAGTACAACTGAACTCATGACTATCAGGGTTTGAAGCACAGAATTAAATTGAGTGATCAAGACCAGCATAATCAACAGAATTGCGCCAACGAAAGCTTTCGTTAAAAAGACTGTCGCCTTCTGCTGTTCTTCCTGCTCTCCTGAGTAATTGATCAGGTAGCCATTGGGGATACTCAGGGTTGCAAGTCGCTGTTTGACCTCTTTTAATACTTCATTGCTATTCCGCCCAAAGGTATCCGCGGTGATAGTGACAACACGTTTCTGATCGATATGTCGGATCGAGCCGAAGCCAGTACCGAGCTGGATATCTGCTACTGAAGAGAGTGGTACTGGCGATCCATCTAGCGCTGGAACCAGCAGGTTTTCAATGTCGGCAATTGTAGTTCGGCGGTCACTCGGCATGCGGGCGATTATGTCGTATTCATCCTCTCCTTCGCGATAGGTGCCGAGTTTCGTCCCGCTTATGGCCGCTTTGACCATTTCAGAGATTTCGGCCGTCGACAGGTTCAGCAGGCTGGCTTTTTCACGATCAACATCGATCCGAATCTCTGGTTTGGCTTTTGAAAAATCATCCTTTAAATCGACCAGACCAGGAACGTCTTCGATTCGGCTGCGGGCTGCAGTGACTAGGCTTTCAAGAATCTGAATATCTTCGCCGCTGATTTCGACGCTGACAGGGGGGCCAGTCGGTGGCCCCTCTTCTTGCTTTTCTACCTTGAATTCGGCACCAGCTATAGGAGCAACAGCTGTGCGTAAACGGTCAAGCGCCGCTCTGGAGTCGCCGCTTCTCTCTTTTCGATCCAGAAAATCGAGTGAAATTTTACTCAAGTTGGAACGAACGCTTTCTCCTCCGCCTTGATCGCTACCGGAGGTGCCGACCTCAGTAATGACATAACGGATATCAGGTTCCTTAAGCGCCAATTTCTCGACCTTTAAGGCCAACTCGTTGCTGGCATCAAGATTAGTCCCTTCTGGGGTTTTGATCTCAACAAAGGCGCGATTCGGCTCGATCTCGGGGAAGAGCTCAACTCCATGCCCTAGAAAAGCGTAGGCCGCTACAATGCCAAAAAGTAGCAGAATTGATGAGCTGACGACTAAAAGCCGATGGCGTAAAGCATAAACAAGGGTGTTGCTGTAAAAAATAATGATTTTGGCTGGTTTTCTGTCTGCCAGATCAGCATTTTTACCAAGAGACATGAAATGACCACAAAGGGTCGGATTAATCACCAAGGCAACAAAGAGTGATGCTGTCAGGGTTATAATCAGGGTTAAGGGTAGATATTTCATGAACTCGCCCATGATACCGGGCCAGAAGGTAAGAGGAAAGAAAGCACAGAGAGTTGTCAGGGTTGAACTGATGATCGGCCAACCGACTTCGGCCGCCGCAATCCGGGCCGCCTCAATGCTGGATTTCCCCTCTTGCATATGGCGGTAAACATTTTCAACGATGACAATAGCGTTATCGACCAGCATACCGAGGGCAAGAATAAGACTGAAGAGCACCACCATATTCAGGGTGATCCCCATCAGTTGCAACACCGCAAAGGAGAGCAACATCGAGAACGGGATAGCCAGGGCGACAAAGAACGAATTGCGCAAGCCAAGAAATAGAAAGAGCACAGCCACCACTAGAATCAAACCGGTGATGATGTTGTTCTCAAGTTCGGAGACCATCCGCCGGATGTCCTTCGACTGATTCAAGGTTACCGCCAGTTCAATACCAGGCGGCAATTCAGATTTAGCGTAGGATAACAGGGCAAAGACCTGATCTGCGACCTCGATGATGTTGGCGCCGGTGCGCTTTTTTATCGCCAGGGTGACGCTCTGCTTGGCGTTCATACGGGCAAAACTTGTGCGATCCTCAAAGGAATCAACAATCCGCGCCACATCCTTGAAGTAGACTAGCCGGCCTCCCCTTTCGGTGAGGACCAGGTTATCGATCTCATCAGGATCGGCAAACTCCCCGGGAATACGCAGCATGTATTTCCCTTGCCCGATATCGATGCTGCCACCTGGAATATTGACATTTTCCTTCTGGATCGCGCGGAGAACCTCACTCAGAGAAATGTGGTATGCAAAGAGGCGGTCTGGATCAAATTCAACGCGTATTTGCCGCTTGCGCCCTCCAGTCAGGACGACATCAAGCACACCGCTGATCTGCTCAATGCGGTTTTCCAGCTCTTCGCCGACTTTCTTCAGTAGCGTTTCATCGGCCTGACCAGAGATTGAGACCATAAGGATAGGAAATTCGGACAGATTGATTTCGAGAATCGAGGGATCATTCTCCAGATCTTTCGGCAGATCACCCTTCGCCTGATCGACCTTGTCACGAACCCACTGCAGCGCATTGTCTATATCAACGTCCGGGATAAATTCGATAGTAATCATTGATGAGCCCTCGGCACTGACCGAGCTCATTTTTTCGACGTCTTTGAGACCTTTTAATTTGCGCTCCAGGGGATGTGTTATCAGATTCTCTATGTCGCCAGGGGTCACCCCTTCATAGGGGGTTACAACCAATACCACCGGAATGGTGATGTCAGGTGTCGATTCTCGTGGCAGAACAATATAGCTATAGGTGCCAGTAATCAGAATAATCAACATCAGCGCCAGCACCGTGCTCCGTCGAGCGATCGCGGCGTTAGAAATCAACATTACTTTTTCTCCCCGGAACTGATCAGCATGCCATCCAGCAATAGCTGTTGCCCTTTGATCACGACCTCATCACCTGCTGCCAGCCCTTCGCGTACCACAACCTCCCCCTTCAGGGTTGTTCCGAGTAGAACCCTCTGTTGCCGAACCTGTTCTCCGTTCCGAATAAAAAGAAACTTCTGCTCATCGCGATCAACAACAGCGTATAGAGGGACAACCAGGACCTGATCAAGCTTGCGCCGAACAAATCGGGTTCGGACAATCATGCCAGGTCTAAGCGCCATATTGCTGTTGTCTATCTCAATCCGCACGCGATAGGTCCGTGTCACAGGATCAGCTACATAACCGATATGGATGATCGTTCCCTGCAGTGAACGATCACTTATCCGAGAGCTATCTATCTTAACGATGGCCCCTTTCTTTAAATATTGAATGTCTTTTTCAGGCACATCAACATTAATCTTGAGCCGGTCGATCTGGACAACCCGCACCAGGGGATCACCCAGCCCGACATATTCGCCTGGATCGACAAAGCGCTCTTCAAGCAAGCCATTGATGGGAGAGTTGAGAGTTCCTTTGGAGAGCATAAATTCCGCTGAACGAAGAGACGCAGCAGCGATGTCGAGCGCACTGGAAGCGTTTTCATAGTCCTGGGTACTGACCAGCTTTTCATCGATGAGTTGCTTGAAGCGTCGTTCGTTTTTCTGGCGTAAGTCAAAGACCGAGCGTGCGCTCTGATAATTTATCTGCAAGGTCAGGGTGTCGATTTTCACCAACGCCTGATTCGCAATAACCCTGTCCCCTTCCTCAGCGCCAACACTTTCAATCGGACCGGCAATCTCAGCGGCGAGCATCAAATCTTTCCAGGCCTCAAGCGAACCAGGCAGGCTGAACTCTTCAATCAGATTTTGAGCGATGATCTGGTGGGTCTCAACCGGTACCACTTTTGCCGGGGCATTTCCTGCGGCGACAGACTTCTCTTCCTTATTGCAGCCCGGTAGAATCAACATCATGATAAAGGCCAGAATAAACAGGTCAGTTCTCTTCAAAATGGATCTCCTTGGACGACAGATTTGCGACAATACCGTAACGCTAAAGATTGCTGCCCATCGCATAAATCAGGCTAGCAAGACTTTTATTAAAGACGACAGAGAATAAAGGATTCTCTCCCACTCCTATACTGAGGGGCCGGACTATAGAGCTGAAGACATAGCAGTAACAACAGACAAAAAATACAGTAAAATTTCATCCTGCGATTCCTTGCATCGCCTGATTCAACAGGATCAGCAAGCCAGCTTCAATCTCACCAGGGGTTGTGATATAGCCTGTATATAATCCTGACAAAGCTCCGAGATAGAGCATATAGAAATGAGCAGAGAGGAAAAAATTGTCAAGCTCAGGTCTTATCTCCCCACGCTCTTTTGCGTAAGTTAGAATTTCGCCGAGAGCATCAAGATATTTTTGATCTGTTTCTTTCGCTCGGCTTGAGATTATTTTTGGGAAGAGGGTTTCGCGGACCAGGATTCGGCCAAATTCACGATTACGGGTAACAAACCCATACTGCAACATGAACAGCGTATGGAGTTGAACTATCAGGGGAGCATCGATATCGACGCGATCACGGAGAGCACTAAAACTATACTCAACCTCTTCCTCACAGAAGGCGAGAAAGATCTCTTCTTTCGTATTGAAATATGTGTAGATCGTCGATTTACCGATATCGGCAACTTTTGCCAGATCTTCAATGCTGGTTTTTTCATACCCTTTTTCGCTGAAGAGATCGACGGCAGCAGCAACTATAGCCTTTCGGGTTTGTGCTTTTTTTTGTTCACGCTTACCTGATGTCATAATAAACCCCGATAAAGTCGAACCTGGTCGACTTTATCGGGGTTTATTATAGTGAGGCAAGGGATATTCAGATCAAAAATGAATTTTGAGTATAAATGTTTATGAATGTTTATGACAGTTGAATGGTCAGCTTACAGAAAAGCCCTTCCTTAAACCAGAAGGGCTTTTCTGTATTGATCTTCTATTTTAGTAGGTTAAGCGCATTGTCTATCCGCTTAATAACTCGATCACGGCCAAGAACCTCGAGCAGTTCATAAATTCCAGGGCTTGGAGCTCCGCCGGTTAAAGCCGCTCGTAATGGTTGGGCAACCTTGCCAAATTTGAGTCCCAAGCGCTCAATCGCTGAATTCAAAGCGGGCTCAAGGGTCTGTTGATCGTAACGACTACATTCTTCAAGGGTAGTTTTTAATTCAACAAAAAGCGCACGGTTCTCTTCGAGCAAAAATTTAGCAGTGGTTTTTTCATCAAATTCTGGTTGATCCGCATAGTAAAAAGCTGCACCTTCTGCCATTTGCGCCAGGGTTGAAGAACGCTCCTGGAGGCCCTTAATCACGGCAGTTAAATCCGGCCCAGCGGACGGATCGATGCCTTGTTTGGCAAGAAAAGGCAAGAGAAGCTGAGCCAATTTCGCCGGGTCGCTCGATTTGATGTAATGACTGTTCAACCAAAGCAATTTGTCGGGGTTAAAAACTCCAGCAGAGCGACCTACCCCCTCAATCGTGAACTTCTCAATCAGATCGTCCATTGAAAAAATTTCTTCGTCACCATGTGACCAACCCAGGCGCACCAGGTAGTTCAGCATCGCCTCTGGCAAAAAGCCTTGCTCCTTGTAGGCCATAACCGAGGTCGCGCCGTGACGTTTTGATAAACGTTTTTTGTCGTCGCCCAGAATCATCGGCACATGCGCGAATTCTGGAACTTCATAGCCAAGGGCACGGTAGAGATGAATCTGTCGCGGGGTATTATTCAAATGATCATCACCGCGGATAATCAAAGTCATCCCCATCTCGGCGTCGTCGATAACGACCACAAAATTATAGGTCGGTGTGCCATCGGTGCGCTGAATGATCAGATCGTCCAGCTCTTCGTTGCGCACCGTTATGGGGCCCTTGATCCGATCAACAAAGCAGACCTCACCATCAGTATCCGGCAAGGCGAAACGAACGACAAAAGGGGCATCAGGTTGATCACTGCGGTTGCGGCAGGTGCCATCATACTTTGGTTTGCGTCCCTGCTTGGTTGCTTCCTCGCGCTTGGTATCCAGCTCTTCAGCGGTACAGTAGCAGCGATAAGCCTTGCCGTCATCCAGCAACTGCTGCACCTTCAGCTTGTATAGGTCGAAACGTTGTGTCTGATAATAAGGGCCTTCATCACAGCTGAGCCCGAGCCAGCTCATAGCATCCAGAATGGCGTCAACCGACTCTTGTGTAGAGCGTTCAATGTCGGTATCTTCGATCCGCAGGACAAAGACCCCCTGCTCTTTTTTCGCCAGAAGATAGTTAAACAGTGCGGTACGGGCACCACCAATATGCAGGTACCCGGTTGGGCTGGGGGCAAAGCGAACGCGCAGGTCAGACATGAAATTAACTCCTTAAGTTCCAATAAAAAAAAGGGGTGCGTTACCCCGTTTGTTTAACAATAAGCTGCTGTTTATACGTCAGTTATTTTGGACAGATCAAGTTATTTGCGATTTAGTCCACAATCAGAGCGGCATAGCCAACAACGGACTGCAAATCGCCATTGACCCTGCCGGAGTGGTCGTAGCGCAGCAATCGACAGGAGGTCGCCCCCAGGGCAGCCGCGGCCTCAAGCATGACAACCGCCGGGATCACGCCGCACATACTGATATTGTTCTGCCGAACCAGGGTATACAGGCCTGCTGGGTCGTAATTTTCCATCCGTTCGATGGCCTCGCGATCTACGACCTCAGTATGCGCTGCAGATTCAAAATGGTTCATGTCACTGCTGGCAACCAGCAGGACCCTCTCCCCCCAACGCTTCAGGGATTGGCCGAGTTGACGACCAAGCTGCAACCAATCCTCAAGGGTTCCATGCCCCAACGAGATCGGCAGGATCCGCAAGTTGGTGCATAACATCTGCAGAAACGGAATTTGAACCTCGATCGAATGTTCAAAGCGATGGGCCGATTCATTAGCTTCAAGAAGGTCGCAGTCTGCGAGGAGCTGAGAAGCCAGGTCCTCAGCGATCAGCACTTCGCCGAGTGGCGTCTGCCAAGCCCCTGCAGCAAAAGCTGTCGCCTGGCCACCCTGCCCATGATGGTCAGGTCCGAGTAAAACAACCGTCTGCGGGACTTCAACGGATTTATAGGCCTCAGCCGCAATACTCCCCGAATAGACATAACCGGCATGAGGCACAAGAATCCCTATTGCTGGCAGGACTTGAGCCCCGCCCTCCAGATAGCGGCTGAGTTCCTTTTTTAAAAGTTCAGGATTATCCGAATAAAACTGTCCAGCGACTGCAGGCTTGCGTAACATCGGCACTCCGTTCATCAAGGTCAGAGCATCAATTTCAGGCCGATTAAAATCAGCACGATGGCAAAGACATTTACCATTCTATCTTGACTGATTCGAGACGCAAGTCGCACCCCAATGCGGGCACAGACAATGGTGACTGGCGCGACTACTGCGGCGACCAGTAGATTCACATAACCCAAAGAAAAGGGCACTGTCGTGACGATATTCAAACCATGCAGCACGTAACTGATGGTACCGAAAAAAGCTGAGACGACTATCAGGGCACTGGAGTTGCCAACAGCCAGGTGAATCGGGAGGCGTAGCATTATCAGCATAAGCGGCACAGCTATCACCCCGCCACCAACGCCGAAGAAAGCAGAAAAAGCGCCCCCGGTCAGGCCGACGAGCAGCAATGATATTTTGCGCGGATTCAACTCTTCAGGTGGCAGGCGAGGACGGAAAAACAACAGCTTCAACCCGACCAGAATCTGCATACCACCAAACGCAGCATGGAGTATCTTGCCCGACAACAGAGCAGCCATGCTCGATCCAATAATCGCACCGAGGGCGCCACCTGCGGCCAGGTAAAAAACCTGATGCCAGGCGACGTTGCCCCGTTTGCGATGACCTAAAGTGCTGCTGATTGCTGTGGGAACAATAATACAGAGACTTGTACCAAAGGCGGTATGCACAAGGAGATCAGACGGTAGCCCGGCGAGTTTAAAAAGCCATAGAAAAAGGGGCACCAGAATCACCCCGCCGCCGATGCCTAACAAACCTGCCAGTAGACCGGCCAAGACTGAAAAACTGACAGTTAACAGCAGAATTGTCGGGGTAAAGATATCCATGGGGAGTTTCCAGCAAAAGGTTTTGCGCATCATAGAGCAGTCGAGCTGTTCAGGCAAACAGCTCTGGTGAGACTCACAAAAAAAACCAGCCGTTGAAGGCTGGTTTTTTACTTTGTATTGGAGGCCTCGACCAGATTCGAACTGGTGATGGAGCTTTTGCAGAGCTCTGCCTTACCACTTGGCGACGAGGCCGATTTGTCGCTGTTCGGCGTGCGCATTGAAGTACCAAATCGGGTGTCGACTGTCAAGCGCAAAATTCTGAAGATTAGACAAAGAGGCCACTTGCCAGAGCAAAGACTTCTCGAAAAAGACCTAGTTGGGTTGATGCCAGGCCGCCCGATAGATGGCGCCATTAATTTCATCAGCAATGTAGATGGCACCATCAGGGCCAGCTTGAATGGCTGAGGGACGAGCTGTCTTGCCATCCCAACCGCCAAGAAATGCTACTGGTTCTCCGACCTTCCCTTCAGAAAACTGAAGACGCACAACTGCCGGTACGATGCTGTACTTACTGTCCCCTTGTAGAACCACCAGCAGACTGTCTTTGTAGACCAGGGGGAAACTCAGAGTCGAAGTTGCTATCAGTCCAGTGGGATTCGCCCGGCTTTGGAATTTCACTTCTGCCAGGGTGGCATCTCTACAAAGACTCTCCAGTGCCTCAGTCGTCGCATTGCCATCGCAAAGCGGCCAACCATAATCAGCCTCAGGCCGAAGACAATTCAACTCATCGGCCGCTCCCGGTTCAGGATAAAGACGACTTCTTTCCGTGACCCAGATGCTGCCATCCATCACATTTATAGAAAGACCGCCAAGATTGCGTAACCCTTTAGCATAGGGATGTAATCGCCCATCGATACCGAGCAACTGGACAGTCCCGCGCAATGGATCATTTTCGTTGCAAGCATCGCAACGCGAACCAATCGAAAACAGCAACCCCGCTGAGGTCTGCAATAAATGGTGGCTAAGTTCGCCACCATCATCAGGCAACCGGTCAATCAGCAATTTTCCGGGGCCACCAGTATAAGGGAAAGCTAGTATTTGCGAACTTACTGAGACCAGAAGTTGGTTAGCATTACAGGCCATGCCCGAGGGGTTATTGAGGCTATGGAGGAAAAGTTCAGCGGCACCAGACTCGGCTGGCAGTGTTGTCCGAACACGGTAAACAGCACCGAGGCCTGGTAAGCTGGCGTACAGTGCTCCTTCAGAGGAGAAACAAAAATCAGCGACTCCAGCAGGTAGGCGTGCAAAGAGTGATAGTTCGAGCGATACGGGTGAGGTCAGGGTCATGGGCTCGTCAAACGGAGGGGTCTGAAAGCGTTCGGCGACGATGAGTTGCTTCAGGTTTCGTTGAGGGTTGTCACCTGAAAAAAAACTTCGTGCCGACTCCAAGGAGACACGGTTCTCAGGGAAAAATTGATTCACCGAGGCCAGACCTATAGCCGCTGTCAGAGCGAGTAGCAGTGCGACCCTTTTCCCATTAATGAAACGGAGACAGAGCCCGATAGCCATTCCGATAGTTAGTGCCGGGATCAGCCAATAGCTCTGACTGGCAGAAGGATTACTGGCGAGCAGAAAAGCCGCGGCCCAGCCAGATGACATTAATAATAGGGCAACAAAGAGAGAGAGTGGTTTCGTCAAAGCATCCTCGATAGATTATTGCTGTTGTGAGAAAAAATATTCTCTGCCACATATCGGTAGCAGGCTCAACCGAGTGCCGTTCAAGCCAAGGTTCATAGTTTAACACTGAAAGTCGGCATTAAATATAACAACCTCCTTCTTTTTATAGCGACTCAAAACCTTCTGGCTTATAGGGTCAATCTACGGTATTTTGAGGAATAAATTTAACAAATCCATCTGCATTTATACTGAATCCACCAACTGAGCATCTGTTTTCATTTATTGAGACCTGGTAGTCATAAGCCGACCATGAAGATATTGTTAATCAATCCGCCAAATTGTGGACGTTCCATTCCCGAGGAGCGTTACGGAATCACCTCCCTCAAACAAATTTTCCGCGGCGAGCCTCTGGCCCTTGAGGTTCTGGCTGGCAATCTGAGTGAACATGAAGTCCGCATCCTCGATCTCAAGGCTGAGCCGGATGGGCTTCAGGAAGAGCTGACCAGCTTCGCGCCAGAGTTGGTAGCCCTGACCGCCATGACCTGCGAGGCGCAGACCGTCCTCCGTATAGCCACAGAGGTTAAGCAGAGCTGTCAGGCAATTCTTGTGGTTGGCGGCGTTCACGCCTCTGCCGATCCGGAATTCTTCAACCAGCAGATGATCGACTGGGTCGTTATCGGCCTCGGCAAACAGAGCTTTCGCCAGCTGGTTACGTCCATCGAGGCCGGTGATCTGAGTTGCTCTATCCCGGGGGTCGCCCGCAGCAACCCGGGGCAGCGGTTAAACTATCAGCCGCGTAAATTCAGTCGATCAGACCTGGCCGAGCAGCAGGCTCCGCGCTACGATCTGGTCGCGCGTTATCGTCCCGAATACAGCCTGCTCAGCCTCGGGCTGCAACTCGGCTTTGTCGCTTCGGCCGCCGGTTGTCCCTACGATTGTTCCTTCTGCTGCATCGCGCCATTGACCGGCGGAGACTACCTGACCGCTAGTATCGATACAGTAATCCGCGACATCCAGTCTCTGTCGACGCCGGTGATCCGGCTGGTGGATGCCAATACCTTCGGCAATCCAGATCATGCCCTGAAGCTGGCCGCGGCGATCGAGGCGGCGGGGATCAAGAAACAGTTTATGGCGGATGTACGCTCCGACACGGTGGTGCGTCACCCCGATCTACTTAAACGCTGGAAAGATATCGGGCTGCGCGCGGTGATCATCGGCTTTGAAGAGATCGAGGATGCGGCGTTGGGTCTGATGAATAAGGAGAACAGCGCTGCGACCAACCTGCAGGCGATCGAAACCCTGCATCGGATCGGACTGACAATCGTCGGTGACTTTATCATCTCGCCTGATTATACTGAGCAGCAGTTTGACAACCTGAGCTGCTTCGTCAAACAGCAAAAGATCGATCTGCCGATGCATACCATTCTGACTCCACTGCCCGGCACCGCTCTCTACCAGCAGATCCGGGATCAGATCACAAATCACGATCTCGACTACTACACCCTGACCAACGCTGTGCTACCGACCCGTCTGGACGAAGAACTTTTTTACCAACGCTACGCGGCCCTGTTGGCCGAGGGGCATCAATCCGCAAAGGTTTAGAGCGACATGCCTGCATATATCACCGACATCGCATCCTTCTTGCCGAATGAACCGGTCAGCAACGATATGATGGAAGAGCGCCTCGGGATGGTCAATCAGATCCCCTCACGCACCCGCCGAATCATTCTGCGGAATAATCGCATTGAAAAGCGGCATTACGCCATAGACCCCGCGACCGGTCAGGCGACACACACCAACGCCCAGTTAACCGCTGAAGCGATCCGGTGCCTCAAACCTACCGCCGGATTCACTCTGGGTCAGATTGAATGTCTCTGCTGCGGGACCTCCTCCCCTGACCAGCTGATGCCAGGTCATGGACCAATGGTCCATGGTGAACTCGGCGGTGAACCCTGCGAGATACTGAGTGCCGCCGGGATCTGTACTGCCGGAATGAGTGCTTTGAAATACGCCTGGATGAGTATCGTTTCAGGACAAAGTCGCAACGCTGTGGCCACAGGTTCAGAGCTGGCGTCCTCTTTCATGAAGGCCAGCTTCTGCGGCGCTATAGATCCACAAAAAATCATCCAACTTAACGATCAGCCTGGCCTCTCTTTTGACGCTGATTTTCTGCGCTGGATGCTCTCAGATGGTGCAGGTGCAGCCTTCCTCAGCAATCAGCCGGCAGAGACTGGCCTTTCATTGCGCATCGACTGGATCGACCTGCTCTCCTTCGCCAACGAGATGGAGACCTGTATGTATGCCGGCGCGATCAAGCAGGAGGATGGCTCGCTGAAGGGCTGGCGTGAGCAGGGATCGCTGCCGCAGGCCTTAGCCAAAGATAGTTTTCTGGTCAAACAGGACGTCAAACTGCTCAACCAGGAGATCATTACCACCGCCGTTGAACGGACCCTGCCGAGACTGATTGCCAAGCATCAGCTGGATGCAAACCAGATCGACTGGTTTTTGCCCCATTACTCCTCTGACTACTTCCGCAGCGCGCTCCATGACCGCATGGTCCAGATCGGCTTTGGTATCCCTTTTGAACGCTGGTTTACCAATCTGGCAGAGAAAGGGAATACCGGCTCAGCATCGATCTACATCATCCTTGAAGAACTCTTCCATTCGGGTCGACTGAAAAAGGGGGAGAAACTGCTCTGTTTCATCCCCGAAAGCGGGCGATTCTCGATGTGTTACATGCAACTGACAGTCGTCTAGTCACTCAAAAAGGGGCTGCCGAATTGGCAGCCCCTTTTTGAACTTACGAAATTCAAGCGGTCTCTTTTCTAACGACCAGCCTCTTTGTTTAACTCGGCAAACTTCACCTTCCCCGCTTCATAATCGGCTACAGCCTTGCGCACCTGTTCAACACGAGGTTGGGTATATTCATCAAACTTTTCCGGAATAACCTGCATCGGCTTTAACTTTTGTTGCCAGGCCTCCAGCTCAGCTTCAGTGTGCTTGCCTGGAAAGGCCAGAGGTGACAAAGCAACTCTGGCCTTCCAAACTCCTGGAAAGATATTGCCGAGGATAAAATACTGCTTACCTGCAGCCAGATCGGCTTTAACATAGGACCAGTTTTCTGCCCGCGACAGAAACAGGTGCTCCCCCGGTTCGGTCAGATACTGCACCTGACTCCCCGCACTCAGTACACCAATAAATTGATCCTTATCCCAAAGCCCAAACTGGATGACACCACCAAAAATGGAAGGGCGCATAAAGGTGACCAGCGCTTTGTCCGACTGATCAAGCACCAGTGGTTGACTCTGTTGCATGATCGAAGATGCGCAACCTGAAAAAAGCAGTAACGCTAACAAGGCAAAAACAAATTTTAGCGACAACCTGTACTTTCCCATAATTCCCTCCCATTAAAAGCAAGCAGAATACGTCGGTTTAATTTTGTTCCTTAGTGATAAATTCTGCCAGCGTCCTGATCGATTGTAAAACAATGCGGCTGGTATTATCAGCCCCAATCCGTACACCATAAGTCTTCTGTACGGCAACAACCACCTCGACAGCATCGAGCGAATCGAGCCCGAAGGGCGAATCAGGTCCGATAAGCGGGTCATCAGCTGAAATCGATGAGGGCTCAACATCTTCTATATTGCAGAATTTGACAATCAGCTCTGCCAGTTCACGCTCCAGATTTTCCTTCATACTCTATCTCCAAATCGATCATTTTTTTTGATTGGGATTAAATCCCACGCCGCCAGCGACAAAAAACCACTGAGGCGCAGAAAATACAGAACAGAAAAAAGCCTAGAAGTGCCGCGACCCCTGGCAGCACGCTGAGCAGGTTACCATTCCGGACAAAGATGTCGAGAAATGCTTCCAGGCCCCAACCGAGGGGAGATAGCACACTCAGGTCCTGCATCACCCGAGGCATCACGTAGACTGGCACCATAACTCCACCTAAGGCCGCGGCAATCACCACTGAAACCGCTCCGAAAGAGGAAGCCTGATCATAACTGCGGGCCAGAACCCCAACCAGAATACCGTAGCCACAAGCTGCCAGAGCGGCACTGATAGCAACGATGATCAACGCCAGGGGCGCTGAGCCAAGCTCAAGGACCGGAGTGCCGAGCAGCGGCAGTATGAATTTACCAACGCTCAACATCAGGCCAAACTGGATCAGACAGACGATCTGGTAGGCAAAGACCTTCCCGAGCAGCAGGCTGCCGTTGCCAACCGGCATCGTCATCAGTCGGGTCAGAGTCCCCTCCTGTCGCTCGCGAATCAGAGTCCCCGCGAGGGGAATCACGATAAAAAACATACCGAACAGCGTCCAGGCCGGGACATTCTGTTGCACCGAAGTAGGCAGCGTCTGGTACTTTTCAGGGTAGGCCGATTCCTCAGTCAGTTCGATCAACGACTGGCGCGACCAGCTTGAGGAGATCACAGGCAGGTCCAACTGCATCTGAGCAGCCATCTCGGTTCCGAGTTGTTGATTGATGCTGCGCTGCACTTCTAGCGGAAGCAGGCGTGCGAAGGCTTCACTTTTTTGCGCGATCTCGAGTCCGAGCAAACCCCGGTAGAGAGAGTTGGTGACTGCCGTGCGATAGACTCCGCGCACTGTCGGGTCGAAAAAGATCATCAATTGACCGGTTGTCAGGTCCGTTGTCTTCTGGCTGAAGGCTGACTGAACTGCTGTCTCAGCGGCCGAAGTAATCTCGGCACTGAACTCCGGTGGGACAACAACCGCAAACTGATAGTCGCCACTAAAGACTTTCTGGCGCGCACTCGATATGTCGCGTTTCTCACCAGCAAAATCTGTGATCAAATCGAGGGAGCCAGTGCTCTCCAATAATGCGCCAAGTTTGCCACCCAGAGCGCCCTGGTCAAGGTTGAGATAAATGGCCCGGGTCGCAGTCTCCCCGGTGGCACGGAAAAGGTTATCCTGAATCAAGGACAGAACCAATACCAGCAGCATCGGCATGACGAAGAGCACCAGCAGACCGGCACGATCACGGCTGAGGAGCAGAAGTTCTTTCTTGATATTGGCCAGAAGCAACATAAGAGGGTCCGTTAGTCGCGCAGTTGTTTGCCGGTCAAGGCCAGGAACAGCTCTTCAAGGTTTGAACAATCGGCAGCATCGTTCACAAGGGTTTTAGGTGAACCACTGGCGATCACCTTGCCGGCGTCAATAATCACTATCTCATCGCAGATCTGCTGTGCCTCTTCCATATAGTGCGTAGTGTACACCAAGGTCATTCCGCCACGATTTAACTCAGTGAGCCGTTCCAGAATCATACTGCGTGATTGCGCGTCGATCCCGACCGTCGGTTCATCCAGAAACAGAATCTCCGGTTGATGAAGAATACCGACTGCCAGATTGGCGCGACGTTTCATTCCACCAGAATAGGTCGCGACCCGTCGGTCGGCGCATTCTAGCAGCCCCACCAGTTCAAGACACTCATTGACCCGAGTCTCGATTTTACGAGAGGGAATACGTTGTATCCGTGCAAAATAGCGAAGGTTTTCGCGCGCAGTCAGGCTCGGGTAAAGGGCAATGTCCTGCGGGACCAGACCGATCAACCGCCGAACTTCCTTGGCCTGACGAACAACATCATGGCCGAGAATGGATACGCCGCCTGAGGTTGGGCGTAACAGCGTACAAAGAATAGAGATTGCCGTGGTTTTGCCTGCACCATTAGGGCCGAGCAGACCAAAGATACTTCCACGCGCAACATTTAAGCTCAGACCATCCAGCGCCGGTTTGTCAGCAGCAGGATAGACCTTAACCAGATTGTCGGTTGAGAGCAGTATCTCACGCGGTGTTTGAGTCATTAGTTCTCACACTTCTTTATGTTAACGAGCAATCGCGGTCTGCAGATCTTTAAAGAGTTGTTCCTCAGCCACAGCACACTGGCGCAACAACTCAGCCAGGTCGTCGAAGGAATCCTGCACCGCCGCCCGCCCCTTGCACACCCGAGAGGCAATCAGAGCAAAGTCGCGCCACAGATCGCCAACCTCGGTACAGCGTTGTGAAAGATCGACCAGCTTGTCATTCTCAAGGATGGCAGCAGCTTCTTGTAAAAAAGCGGCATAGATAAAGCGGAAACCACCGCCACCAGTGCCGATCTCCTCCTGCATCCGGATGACATGACCCAATTGCTGAATCGTCTTCTTCTCCCCAAGTTTTGCTGGCCAGTTGACGAGTTGGCGCGACAAGAGCCGGATACCACGGACGCCCGCCAGCGGAACCGGGGTCTTAAGCATCACCCGACAGACATCGCGGATACCGGCTTCAACGGCTTGCGGCAGATTGAACTGTTGCGGCATTCTTTCGATGTAGTAGATGGTCCCCTTGGGGGCAAGTGCCCCTTTAGCAAATCTTGCTTTGCGCAGATCAGAAACGGCACAACGGACAGGCTCCTCAAAGATGGGATCACTGATCAGGTATTCTTCCCCTTGTTTGCCGATAACCACCAGATTGTGACCATTGAAATGAAAGCGATAGGCTGGTGGAAAATAGGGCAACCAGAAGACACCGGTCTGCGCGCCAACCGGGCAACCTGCATCCAATAATCGGTCAAGCTCCTGCTCAGCTACCAGTGGGCTGCGGAATTTCTTTCGCTTGACCTCTATACCGAGACGCTTGGTTGCTTTCTTAAAGATGCTCCCTGGTGCGCTACGAAAGGTGGTCAGGGGTAAAAAATTGAGTTTGATAAAGGGGACATAAGCGAAGAACAGACCACTGCCGATCCCGAAGGCCAGCGCCTCAGAGCAGGCAAACCCATGGTAGTTGAGCAGATTGGCGGTCACTCCGCTTTCACAGTGGGCAAACTGACGATGGGGGAAATCTATTTTCACTTATTCTCTACCTTAAATTGATCGAATGCGGCCAAAGCTAGATCAGGATTATCCGGCAGTCGGCATAAATCCTCAACACTGATACCGAAGAACTCGGCATAGATGGTTAAAACTCTACTGTCGAGTTTAGCAAAGACTGCCGGTTTCAAGTGACGTTTGACCCGCCAGCGAGCAATCCCGGAATACTGCGCGAGCAATCCAGAATCCATCTGAACCTTGATCATATGGTAAGCCAGGGGGCTCTGTTTGCCAGCCTTAATTTCGCTAATCACAGCTGTCAACTGCTCAACAATCGCCTCCCATGCCTGACTCAGGGCGATATTTTTGGCCTCCCAGCCAACACTCTGTTCGAGCAGATAACGCCCCTCGGCGTCGACTGCATAATTAACTTCTCTGCAGCCTGCGTTGAGACCACCCTGTTGTGGAACATCTTCTTTTTTCATAGCTCAGAAAAGATATCCAATCATCAGCAGGGCTGAATTGGCCCCGCGGTTCTCCCGATAGAGATTGCCGTTAGAAATATGGTGTAGACGGGTTGAAAAGGTCAGGGCTCTGCCCTCAGGCAAAGCATATTCGAAACCTGCACCAGCCTGGGGATTAAAGTTGAACCTCAAACCCTGCCCCTCCACCTGAAAATCGGTATAGATCAGACCGATTCCCGCCTCGACATAGGGTGTCCACTCACCATGTGCAAACCGACCAAGATAGTTGAGTGCCAACATGTTGAGTGAGAACAAGCTCCGGTGTCGTCCATCGGTGGTGAGACCGAGGTTCATTTCGAATTTAAGCCGCAATGAGTCGGGCGCCGCGTGCCAGGCAATCCGATCATAATCGATCAACATCTGCCCCTGCAGTATGACAAGTCCGATATTTTGCGGATCATAGCTAGCACCCACCAGTAACGCTGCGCCGTAGCGAGTCGGTGCATAGTCAACCGATTTTTCCTGTGCACACACCGGCAGGTCAACCCCCAGCCAGAGGATCAGACAGAGAAGAATAGATGCTGTCCGCACCTATAATCTCAGACCGAAAGCTGGGTCAGGCCATAATCACCACCCGGACCGAATTTAAGGCAGGAGATCTTCTCTGTTTCCAGTGTTTGGTGTGCCTGAGGAGTTGTGCTAGTCGCTTCAGGGTTGGCGTAGCGGGTCCGATCTTGTAAGCAGAGTGCTGCAACAGCCAGATCGAGTCCAGCAGCGGCCGGAAAGCTGCCATAAAGCGGTGCATAGGCTGCCGCCTCTTTGGACTTGAGAGCCTTGGCGTACAAGCGGCCACACTCCTTGTGACCATCAGCGCCGAGGATTAGCAGGTCTTTCTGGGGAAGCTGGACCGGGCAGACAAGATGGTTGCCAAGTTTGAGACCATCGATATGCGCGTACTTTGCACTCTCAGTCTCAGGGGTCAGGACAAAAAATGTCGCCCCTTCTCCAACGACGGCAGTCTGCTGCTCAAACAGAAAAGGCTGCAGCGGTCCCTGCTCACCGGCAGCAAAAAACTGTTGTCGGCAATAGCGCAGCACATCGCAGTGCTCATCAATCGCGCCGAACAACACCTGGTCGACACGCCCTTCGGCCAACCATTGCTGGGCACTTAACAGCGCCGAAGGGGCCGACATCTCAAACTGGGTAACAGTCAAGCTCGGCGCCGTGGCTTTGAACTGTATCGAGACATGGGCGGCGGCGGCGTTGTGGACCGAATTTGAAAAATGGGTTGGAGAACTACAGGCATAACCGAAGTCGAGATAAGAATCGAGAAAATCGAAGGTAGTTTTCAGCGCACCGTAGCCAGAAGCGATCACCACCCCGGTACGCGAACGGTCAGCGTCAAGTTGATTCGCATCCTTAAGCGCCAGACAGGCGCTGAGCAGCGTCATCTTCGAAAAATAATCGATCCGCCGCAGGGCGCGTTTCGGGAAGAATTCATCAAGACCCTCAACCGAGGCCTGATAGAACAACCCAGCATCGGAGGTATCAGAGGAGGGTTTAGGCGAGCCTGCACCAGACTTAAGTGCGTTTCGCAAAGACTCAACCCCTGCGCCGAAAGCTCCAGTGACGCCTATGCCTTGAATCGCCATACGCATATCAAGCGTCTCCCTGACCGAGGATCAATACTGAATTGTTACCGCCGAAGGCCAGGGATTCAGAGAGCGCGATCTCCCCAGTGATAGAGGTGTTCTGTGTCACCGGGGAAGCCGCTAGTTCGGGATCTGGCTCAGTAAAACCAACATTGGCCGGCACCTCGCCGCGCTGCAGACAGGCGAGGGTGAAAACCGCCTCAATCCCTCCGGCTGCGCCAAGCGTATGGCCGGTATAACCTTTGGTCGAGAGAAACGGCACGCCCGGCAGAACTTCGCTCAGGACCCGCGCTTCCACCCGATCGTTATCCGGGGTGCCGGTACCGTGCGCATTAACAAAGGAAATCTGCTGCGGTGAAATCCCGGCCGAAGTGAAGGCTTCGTTCAGTGCTCGTTTGAGACCAGCTCCATCAGGTCGTGGCGCAGTCAGATGATAGGCATCGCAGGCCGAGCCATAACCGAGAACATATCCCCGCGCCTTTTTTGTTCCCCTTACCGCCTCGTTTTCGAGAATCAGCATCCCTGCCCCTTCGCCGAGGTTCAAGCCTTTGCGCTTGAGATCAAAGGGTTTGCAGGGCTCGGTATCGGTAATCATCAAGGAACTGAACCCAGCATAGGTCACTCGCGCCAGTTCATCGGCGCCACCGGCGATGACCAGATCGCAGGCACCAGCCCGTAGCCAGGAGGCCCCAAGCCCGATGGCGTCGGTTCCTGAAGAACAGGCGTTCACCACGGTCTGAACCGGTCCGTCCAGTTTGAGGTGCCGGGCGATTACCGCCGCCGGGTTGCTGCGCAAAAACCGCTCGATAATCTCCATCCCGGGTTCAGCACCCTCTTTGTAGGACCGATAAAAATCATCGCAGTTCAGCGCGCAACCAACTGTGGTGCCGACACAGACGCCGACCCGTTTGCCGCGTAGGCTCGATTCATCCCAGCCGGCATCTGCCAAAGCTTCGAGTGCGGCAGCCAGGGCTAACTGGCTGGTGCGAGCGTAAACCGACTCCTGCTCATCAAGCGGCAATTTGAACTCGTCGCGCAACTCCAGTACCGGATAACTGGCCGGATGATCGGTCGAAAACCGGACCGGCGGATGCGGATTGCGCTCATTGCGGAACAGACTCTCCATCGATTCAGCGAGATTCATCCCCGCCCCGGAGAGGCAGCCGAGACCCGTAATGGCGGTCGGCGCAACGGCGCTCATCAGGCCAGCCGCTCCTCGATATATTTCGCCAGGGTATTGATGGTCTGAAAGGCTGGTCGCCCCTCTTCCATATCTTTGATCTCGACCCCGAAATGTTTCTGAATGATAACCACCAATTCAACGGCATCGAGGGAATCAAGACCCAAACCCTCGCCGAACAGTGCCATATCATCATCAATCTCATCCGGTTCGACATCTTCCAGGTTGAGATCTTCAATCAGAACTTGCTTGAGTTTTTCTTTGACGCCCATCGTTACAACTCCCTGTTTGAGATCGGTTCATGTTCCGCGGCAGATTCAGCCGCGCTAGTTTGCCACATATCGAAAAAATTAAAAAACTGAAACGGGTTTTCCTGACAAAAAGCTTCGAGGGTCTCAGCGAATTCCTGTACATAAGGGATAAACACACTACTGCCACGTCCAAGTTCGGCAGGAACGCGGATCGTGCGGAACAGTTTGAGCGCGTAGCTGTCTGGTCCTGTCTTATATGAAAGCAGCGCGACAATCGGAGCACCGGTCGCCGAGGCCAGCTTGTAAGCGCTGAACGGCATGGTCACCTGCCCGCCCATAAAATCGACAGCCACGCCATTACGATCTTCGCCGAGCATCCTGTCACCCATCACCGACAACACCTCGCCCCGTTTGAGAACAGCCACCATCTCGAGTGCGCCTCCAAGAAAGCCGTGGGGATCGATGATCTTATAAGGACATTCAAGTCCGGCATGTTCAAAATAGTGACGGTCGATATCCCCAGCGTCACGCTGCATCAGCAGGTTGACCGGCAGTTTCATGAAGCCGAGGGCCGACATCGCGACCTGCCAACAGCCGACATGAGCATTGACCAGAATCAAGCCCTTATTCTCCGCCAGCAGCTCAAGCAGCTCCTGTTTGCCAAGAAGTTCAACCTTGACCCGCTGCGGACCGAGGATGCCGACCAGGGCGCGATCAACCAGCACCTTTCCCAGTTCGAGGCACATCCGGTAACGATTTACAAACTGAGTCCAGCCTCCGGCCTGAGGGAAACGGTGCTCGAGATAAGGCAAGCATTTGCGCCGCACCGAGGGCAATAGAGCATAATAAAAAACCACAAAATAGAGCAGCAAATAGGCCGCATGGCGGCCACCCAATCGGATCATCAGATAAAAGCTTTGATGCTGCCAGGAAGCCCCGATACTGCGGCTGGTCCAGGCCTGTTCTCTCTTCAGGGTTTCAGATGGAACATCCCCTACAACCGCAGCGCTGGTGGTTTCGCGCCGGATTGATACTGCCATCAGATAGATAATCAAAGCGACCGCGCCAGCGAGTACGGGGCCAACCAGCAAAGAGCCGAGCAGCCATTCGTAGAGGCGGTCAAGTGCCTGATAGCCAAGGGTTTGTACCGAGAGTTCGGTGAGAAACTCACCGTTGCGCATAAAATATCCGACCTCAATACAGAGGCCCGGCACCAGCGGCGGCATACAGAGCTGACTGGCCCCCACCGCAGCAACCTTGTTCAACCTGAAGTAACCAGCCACCAGCAGAATCACGATAGTGTGTGCCGCCAGAATAGGCAGTGCGCCGAGAAAAACCCCGACCGCGCCAGCGGCCGCCAACTGTCCCGGTGTCAGATTCTCAGTCAACAGTGTCCGCAGTGAGCGCAATGGTTGCAGCACGCTGATCTTCTGCTCGACCTCGCCACTTTCCACCAACTTACGGTGCGGCCAGGGAGCAATCGAGCGCATGGTCAACTTGGTATTGAGCAGGGTCAATCGAAAGTTATCCATAAACCCGCGGAAATGGGAGATCCGCTCATCTGAAGGGGGATAGTAAACCGAGATATCGATGTCGCGCAGCTCAACCCCGGCCCAGGCAGCGCGCACCAGAACCTCAATTTCGTAGGAGTAGCGCGTCTCGCGCAGCCTAAGCCCCTGTATGATTTTCACCGGATAGGCGCGGAAACCACTCTGGGTATCAGCCAGAGACTTCCCGGTCTGAACTCGCAGCCAGAAGTTGGAGAACTGTCGTCCGAAACGAGAAGACCCGGGAATGCTCGCCTGTTCGAAATCGCGTTTGCCGACCAACAGAGCGGTCGGGTATTTCTCAATTTCGGCTATAAAGAGCGGGATGTCGGCAGGATCGTGCTGACCGTCAGCATCGATGGTCAGAATGTGACTGAAGCCGAGCCGCTGCGCTTCGTCTAGCGCAGTCTTTAATGCCGCTCCCTTGCCCCGGTTTTCGGCATGGCGCAGAATCCGCACATCCAGCCCCTCAAGCACTGTGGCGCCGGCATCACTGCTGCCATCATCAACCACCAGCACCTGTTTGTGTAGTTGCAGGGTCTTCTCCACCACCTGACGGACGGTCTCAGCATGATTGTAGAGCGGGATCACCACCAGGATATTAGGCGTCACTTCAGCCATCAGTCTTCAGTGTCTCCCAAGCGACGATTACTGCGGGCGAAACGCAGGAAATTACCGAGATTAGCAAGAAACCGTTTCCAGCTGTCGGGAGATTTCCACAGCATCGCCACATAGCCGAGCAGGACCTTGGGGCGCTGAAAGTGGGTCTTGTAGAACAGGATAAACAGTTGTTCGAGGCGCTCTCTGCTCATCCCCTGCGGAATAAATTGAAAGCTCATGCAATCCATCTTCGCCCAATCTTCATCGAATTCACCAAGAGTATGGATCTTCTCGTAGATCGGCGAGCCGGGAAAAGGGGTGAATTTGGCGAGGTTGAAGTCGTCAATCGGCAGAGAGAAGACGTATTCCATGCTACGGCGTATCGAATCTTCATTTTCACCCGGAAGACCCATCATCAAAAGGCCCTTGGTGCGGATTCCGGCCTGCTTGATCAGGCGGATTTTATCCGCCAGCATATCAAGGTTGGCGTTCTGCCGATGTTGAGCCAATAGCTCCTCATCCCCGGTTTCGATCCCCAGGCTGACCATCCAGCAACCGGCAGATTTCATCAGCTTGAGCAGCGACAGATCTATATGCTCGGCGCGCACTGCACAATTGAAGGTCATGCCGAGGGGCTTTTCAATCATCAGCTTGCAGAAATCTTCAACCCGCTGACGCTTGAAAGTGAATTGATCGTCATAAAAGTTGATATGGCGAATGCCGAATCGCTCGCGCAGATACTTAAGGTGACGGTAGAGGTAATCGGCTGAATTAAAGCGAAATGTCTGCTGAAAGACCGAACGATCACAGTAGGTGCAGGCGTAGGGACAGCCGCGACTCGAGATACAGCTGGTGCTCGGCGCCTTCGGATAGTTAAAGATCGGCAGGCTGTAAGCTTCAGGATATCCCTCAAGTTTATCGTAGGCTGGAAACGGCAGACTGTCGAGTTCAAGGCTCTGAGTTCGCGCTCCACTGAATTCAGGCAGCCCTTGTGCGTTACGCCACACCAGCCCCGCTACCGACAGCGCTTGCTCAAAACCGCTTGCCATCAGTTCGCGGAGGGTCTCCTCCCCTTCACCAATCACCAAGATATCAGCGACCGGAAAATCACTGAGCAGTTGCCCCTTGAGTGCCGAAACATGCGCCCCGCCGAAGACCGTACGAATGTCAGGCAGAACTTCTTTCGCGAGTTTGGCCAGCCGCACAGCGTCAAGAAAGGATGAAGTGGTACAACTGAAACCGATCCAGGCCGGCTGTTCACGACGCAGATAGGCTTCAATCTTGGTGTCCGAATCGGGATGCGCATAGCAGTCGATAATATCGGCGCTGAACTTTTCCCGTTCGAGATAGGCCGCGATACTCGCCAGCCCCAGAGGAGGCATGATATTCGCCATGCGCGATATATCCTTGCCCGCCGCGGCCGCGTTGTAACCGAGGGGATGGACCAGTAGAATTCTTTTGGCATCTAAATCAGTCATCAGCTCTTCTTCACTATCCGCCGTCTTTTTTCAAAGGAGACCAGTTTGTCCCACAGCAAGCCGCGATAGCCGAAACGGCGCATGACTTCAAGTTTTGCCTGCCCTTCCGATGGCGGGAATATCCACTGACGCCGCTGATTAAAGGTTTCGAGTATCAATGCATTCATCCGCTCTTGATCAATCAGCGGCGAGAAATAATAGGCAGGCATCAATAATTTCTGCTCGGCCGGAATAACTCCGTCGGCAATGGCGCGGCTGTGGAGCTCGGTACCGGGGAGGATGCGGATCCCGGAGAAGGCGAAGACCACGTTGGACTCGATCTGTTCAATATTGTGTAGGCCCTCAAGCAGGGTCTCTTCGCTCTCGTCCGGGCCACCGAACATAATGTAATGCGCCGCCGGGATCTGCTCTGCGACACAAGCCGCATTGACTGCCAGCACATCGGCCATGGTGAAATCTTTTTTCAATCCGGTCAGGGTTGCATCGCTGGCTGCATCGGTTCCCAGCTCAAGCGCGCTCAAACCTGAGCTTTTCAACAGGCGTAACTCGTCACGTCCGAGCCCCTTGGGCCGAAAAAAACCGGTCCAGCTGATGCCCAGCTGGCGCCGCTCAAGCTCTTCGGCGAAGCGCAGGTAATGCCCCTGCTCATCGTTGAAGATCGAATCGGTAAAGAAGAAGCTGTCAACCTTGAAATCACGCTGTGCAGCAGCGATCTCATCCACCGCCCGGCCTGGATCGAGGGGGCGGAAACGGTTCCCTTCAAGTGAGGGATAGGTGCAATAGACACAACGATGTGGGCAGCCGCGTTTAGTTTGCAGGTTGATCTGACCACTCTCCGCCATATAAAAATCGACGAACTCCTTCACATAGAGCGGCGAACCGATCTCAATCCCGGATAAGGGGTGGGCTTCACCGTTTGAAAGGCGCGGCATAGCTTTGCCCGCAGCCAGTCCATCAACCAGTTCACAGATCAATCCCTCCCCTTCGCCGACCAGACCATGCGTGCAACCCAGGTAATCCAGAATCTCATCCGGCATAATCGTGAAGGCCGAACCACCGACGATGATCGGCGCACTACTCACTTCACGGATAGCCCCGACCAGTTCACGCGCCTGCGCCAGGTACCAGGCTTTTTCCTGTGCAAAGGAATCGATATTGTCGATATTGCGCAGCGACAAACAGATGACTTCAGGATCGAACGCCTTAACCGCCTCAGCAACACCCACACAGGATTTACCGCCAACCAGAAAATCGTACTGACAGGTTTTATGTCCACCAGCCTCGAGCGCGCCGGCGATAATTGCCATGCCGAGCGGGTAGACCGGATAGGGCTCAGTCGTATAATTGGTCGAGAGGAGGAAAACCTTGCTCATTCGTGGGTTGCCTTTTTAAACTGTCGTTTCTTACGCGGCTCGTAACGCCGATAGGTTCCGTCCTCGATCTCGCGCCGGATGACCTGCTCGAACAGTTTCCCCATCTTGAGCGCATGACCGCTTTCAGCATTGAAGGTATCCCAGGCGTAGTAGTACATCTCCTGCAGCTTGTCAGGGGTCATCTGTTTCGGCTGGAAAACAACTTTGTCAGCGGTGTACTTCAACCAGTCGTTAGAGAGGATACGCCCTTCGTTCTCGAGTTGACGGCGCACCGGCGAATGAGGGAATGGCGTCATGATGGTGAACTCGGCGACATCCAGCTCGATTTCAATTAGAAAATCGACCAGACGTTTGATGTCATCCTCAGACTGATCATCGGTGCCGAGAATGATCGTGCCCTCAATGCCAATACCGTGATCCTTGAGCCGTTTGACCCGGTTGCGGATGGTGTCCGAAGTGTCGAAGACCGCCTGATAGACGTACCAGGCCCCGGCTTCTGATGCTGCCTTGAGGACCTCATCATCATCGAGGATCGGATGTGAAACCCACTTCTTCTTCAGCGGCGTCATCTCGCGAAACAGGTCGAGCAGCCACTGGCGATCCTGCGCCAGTGAATTGTCGACGATGAACATCCGATTGTTCTGGATCGCCTCCATCTCGGCGATGACCATATCGACCGGCCGTGGTCGGAAGCTCTTGCCACCTAAGAACCCAGTACAACAAGGGAAACAGTCGAACTTACAACCGCGCGAGGCGTGGACCAGATCAAGCATCTGCACCCCGCGGTAGTTGTACAGCTCACGATCGAGAATCTCTCGCTTGGCGGTACCAACCAGATTGATATCCGGATGGATCTGCATGTAGTCATAGACCGGCTTCAGCTCGCCGCGTTTAAAGTCATTGATGACCTGACCAAAGCGCCCTTCGACCTCACCAAGGAAGACCGAATCGGCATGCTGCTTAACCTCTTCAGCGTGCAGCATGGTCGAGATCCCGCCGAAGATCACCTTTTTGCCCCGCGCACGAAATTCACGTGCAATCTCAAAAGCTCGCGGCAACTGTGAACTGAGCATGGTCGAGATCGAGACCAGGTCACAACTGGCATCGAAATCGATCTGCTGCAGGTTCTCGTCAGTAAAATTGATCTCCACCTCTGCAGGCATGGCGGCAGCAAAGACCACCGGGCCATGGGGTGGCAGGTGAAATTCAGTCTGGCGATCCAGTTTTGGCCAGCGGGGATAAATCAGTTCCATCTTCATGCAGTTTTACTCCTTATGCTTTTTTAGTAGATGCGCCAGCATCCACTAATATCATCAGCTACATATGTGCTCTCAGTCAGGCCAATGGTGCCTGTGCCTTCAGGCAGGCCAGAACCAGTTGCTGAAGGTCCTGGATCAACTCGCCTGCAAAAAATAATTGATTATCACGCAACTCCAATTCGCCATAGCTGCCCCCTGCTCCAGAGTCTTTCTCAAGCAAAAAGAAGAGGCCACCAGGCAGATCATCCTCTTGGGCCAACTCCGCAGGCGGAGCTAAATCGACGATACCACTCAGGACCCCAGTCTGATTGCTCCAAGTCAACTCTTCGAGACCCATCTTGAGCGCGGTCAAGCGGGTGGCATCCTGGCGGTTGACGATCATGCTGTTGCCGCTCAAGCCGAAGCGCAGTGCGGCTTCGCCGAGAAAACAGTTCGGCAGGGTGTAGGCAAACAGATTCGGGCTCGCCAGCTTCCCCTGTTCGGGGATCAGGGTTTGATGATAAGCCAGATCGGTCTGCAGACAACCATAGCGACTGGCTGCAATTATCCCAAGCGGGCGTTTCTGCTGCCAATCTTCAGTATCCGCATCACGCAAGCAAAAAGCGACTGCTGCCAGACCAACCCGTGAGAAATCATCCAACCGGCCAAAACGGAGATCTATAGCGCTGAAAATCTGCTTGCGTGTCGGGATTTCCAGCTCACCGGCCTGAAGGGGTTGAGTCCGGGATTGCCGCCCCAGGCCACAACCCGCAGGAGTAACCCAACCTATCCCCTTGATCCAGGCCTTCATAGCGTAATCCTCTGCAGGATCAGCGCAGCGTTGACCCCGCCGAAACCAGAGTTGGTCGTGAGTAGATAGTCGCCACAAATTGGCTGCGATTGTAAAGAGACATGTCCCTCCCCTGCTGCTTCAGGCTGCACGCAGCCAACCGTGCCGGGGATCAGTTGTTGTTGCAAGGCGTAGCCTGCAATCAGAGTTTCGACCCCGCCAGCGGCACCCAGACAATGACCTAGACTCCCCTTAATACCGTGAATCGGTGGAAGCTGATCGGCGAACAGCTGGTTAAACGCGGTCAATTCCATGGCATCATTGTAGACCGTCGCGGTCCCATGCGCGTTGATCGCAGCAATCTGCTCTGCAGCGACTGCGGCTTTTTGCAGTGCGGCCCGACAAGCCAGAATCAGACCGCTGCCGTCACGCGCTGGAGCGGTCACATGGTGAGCATCATTGGCCGCCCCCCAGCCGGCGATGGTCGCCAGCGGTCGACTCTGCTGACGCAGGGCAGACTCTTCACTCATCAACAGCAAGGCGACCCCGGCCTCACCAAGGGTCAATCCCTTCCGGTTGGCATCAAACGGCTTGCAGGGCTCATTGGACAGGGCCTGAAGTGCCGAGAACCCGGAAAAAACAAATTCACTGACTATGTCTGCGGCGTATACCAGAACCGACTCCGCCTGACCAGTGGCGATCATCGCTGCACCCCGTGCCAGAGCGATAGTCGAAGAGGCACAGGCCGCATTGATATTCAACCCGACATCACGCAGTCCGAAGCGCTTGGCGACCTTAGCGATCAAGGGATCAAACAGCAAGGCTGCTGGAAGTCTCTCCCCCGCCCGGCAGGCAAGTTCGAGTTTATCGACCTCCCCCTTGGTGGAGGCGAGGACTAACTGTGTATTCTGCGGTATCTCACCCAACTGATCAGCGATCTGCTCCAGTAGAGGATCCAGCCTTGATCCTCCAACCGGGAGCGCAAGATCATCAATACTCGCAGCCAGGGATGAGACATAATTCTCACAACTGAAGCGTTGCAACTTGGCGATGCCGCTGCGACCGGCAAGCAGCCCTTGCCAGAGGCATTGGGGATCACTCCCCAGGGCTGTAACACAAGCCACCTTGCTGATAACCGGCTTTATCAAATCAGATCCCCCGCCTGCCAGCGCTGCCGGAATTGCTCGTAGAAAGCAGGAGGCAGCATCAGCACATTCTCCTCTTTGTCCATCAGCAGCTGAACCGTATAACCGGTGGTGGTAATTTCACCCGCCGCATTGCGCAGGACAAACTCATGGTTAAGTCGCACCGCATCGGACCAGTGCAGAATCGCTTCGATGCTGAAGGTTTCACCAAAGCGCAAAGGGAGTTGATAATCGACGTGCATCTGCTTGATCGGGGCAAGGATCCCATGCTGGTAGAGATCCATATAACCCAGGCCGTACTGATCCCCCAGCTGGACGCGCGCGTCCTCAAAGTAGCTCGGATAACGACCATGCCAGACAATCGCCAGCGGGTCGACCTCTTCGAAACGCACCAGTCTCTCGACCTTGCTGCGCAAGGGCTGCGGATCAGATGAAGAATTGCGGAAATAGGGTTTTCTCATAGTGCTGCTCCGCGACCTAGCACCAGGGTAAAGCTGGCAGCCGATTCATCCTCAACGCCAAGTTGCGCCGAGAATAGAAGTTGCCCTTCTTTCTCTTTACAACTGATATTGACATTGATCTTCTCGGCCGGACGCAGTTGTCGGGTAAATTTGGCCCGCTTCAACTCCACAAACTGCAAGGGTTCACCGATCAACTGCTCGGCCAGAATCTGCGCCAACAGGGTCTGCAGTATGGCTGGCAGGATTGGATAGCCGGGGAAATGTCCGGCGAATCCGACGAAGGACTCAGCAAAACAAAAAGTCTGGCTAGCACTATCGGCCGTCAACTGTGCCGGGGCTAACGCCGCTTTGTTTATCTCTTTACGCATCCTGTTCATGGTTCCTGTTTCACCTCGCGTAACCAGAGTGACAATTTTATATTATGGCGATAATCATTCATCACGATCAGCTCGGGAAGGTAAAAACCGTCAAACGAGCGGTATTGATCATAGACCACTCGCCACCCACCTGAATCGTCCTGCTGTTTGGTTTCTCGCAGGTCCCCCTGACAATCAAAGACAAACCCGAGTCTGGCATCTTCCTCTGTACGCCAGAGGCGCAGGCTGTTCCCCCGGTTCTCCAACTGATCCTGAGGCTGTGGTCGCGGCAGCAGAAATATCTGGCGCAGACTCTGTGCAACCCCTTGCGCCATCCCTTTAACCTTTTGCAACTGCGGGATAGCCCTTTGCATACTCTGGTCCTCTGCGCTGACTTGAAGGTCAAACAGTACCAGCCCCATTTCGTTCATTGCCAACAATCGAGCTTCCTGGCGCTGCAGATCGAGGCGGAGAAAACCCTCGAGAGGAATCTTCTTCGGCCCGATCTCGAGCAGCGCGCTCTGGCGTAGCTGCCAAATTTGCGGTTGATTCAACCAGTGTCTTGCGAGCAGTTGCTCAGCGCTAAACGCCGCCCGGCAGTCCTCTGGCAACACTAATCCTGGCGTTGAAGGTGCGCAGGCGCTAAACAACAGAAAAACCATGACAAGAAGGGTTCGCACGCTCAGCATCGTTTCACCCGAATCGCCGGAATCACCAGTACGGCAGTCGGCACTGCCGCGCTGATCCCGAGCAAGACCGTCAGGCCGATTGAGTACATCGCTGGATGCCTGGCCAACACCAGGGCACCGAAACCGACCAGGGTGGTAAGGCCTGAGACCAGCACCGCGCGCGATGAAGCCAGACTCTCTGGTTGCTGACCATGACAAACCATGAAAATGCCATAATCAACCCCCAGCCCGATAATCAGAATCGCGGCCACCACATTAAACAGGTTCATCTCCAGCCCCAACCAGGCCATGCCGCCGAACATCACCAGTAACCCGGTAAGAACCGGCAAAAGCGCCAAGAGCACATCTGACAGCCGCCGAAAGAGCAACAGCAGCAAAGCCAGAACCGCCAGCGCAGCAAACAGGATAAAACGATTAAAATCGCTGGAAATCTCAGCGCTTAACTGGCGGCCGAAGCGCGTTTGCGACACCAGAGTCACTCCCGGCAAGTCAGATAACTCCGTTTCAAGAGATTTGATCAACTCCGGCTGATCAGGGATCAGGGTCAGAAGTTGATACTCTTCCCCTTGCTTGAGCAGCAAATTATCCAGCAAACCGCCTAGCCCCCAGTGCTCAAGCAGGGCCATATCGATTTGCTTTGGGGATTGATCCAAGCGATTAAAGAACGGAGTAAAGGCATCGGCGGCAAAGCCATATTTAGCAGCCGAGAGCTGAACTTGTTGCTGTGTCGTATCCCGCTGCTGTAGCCAGAGGGCCTGCCAGGCAACCAACCGCTCCTGCTGGGTCTGTGCCGAAGCGAGTAAGGGGGCCAGGCTGACTGACTCGCTCTGTGCTTGATGCTGACCGAGCAGTTGCCAGATCTGCTCATTGCTATGCAGGGCGGTCTGAAGATCAGAGGTTCCACTGAAAATCAGCGCTCGGCCGCGCATATTGCCCCAGACCTCGGCCAGACGCTGTTCCGCCTGCGCTAACTCAGGGGGGAGATAACTGAGTTGGCGTAATTCACCGTTAATCTTGAGCTGTGGCGCCTGAATAGCGCTCAGAATAACAACCAAAAGCCAGATGGCAATCACTGTCCAGCGAAGCTTCGGCACGACATCATAGATGTGACGGGTATAGCCGCGGCGCGCTAGCTCATGGGCCGGGTTCCCCTGACCGATAAAGTGGGGCAGAAAAAACAAAGCAAGAATAATGGCGCTGATAATCCCAGCTATGGCAAAGATAGCCAACTGGCGCTGTCCTGGTAATGCCGAGAGCAGCAGCATCGCAAATGCAGCTAAAGTGGTCAGGCCGCCGAACAGGACCGGTTTGGATACGGCCTGCAAGAGCTCGGCGCGTTTGCCTCTGCCGTGCAACAAGGCAAAGTAGACATGCAGTCCAAAATCGATGGTGATCCCCAGCAGCACTGCACCAAAACCGACAGTAATGCCAGAAAGCTGACCGCACCAGAGTGAAGAGACCAACAGTGCAACAGCGATACTGAATAGCGGCAGCAGGTAGACAGCCAGCGCACGCAAACGGCGCAAGAACAACAAAAACAGCAGCAGGATGCCAACCCCTGAGACCAGTAGCACCAGCTTCATGTCCTGCTGGATGATTTCAGTATTGGCCAGGGTATAGGGGTGACCACTGATCAGGTCGGCCGTTATTCCGGCGGGCAACTCATGCTGCGCCTGGGTAAAAGCATCAAGCAGTCTTCTTCCGCCCGTCGCGTCGGTAATCAATATCGGGGTATCAGCCAGAATCAAACTGCTCCGGCCGTCAGCGCTCAAAAAATGCCCCTGCACCAAACGCACACCCGGCAGCGGATTGAGATAGCGCAGCTTTTGCAGCGTAAATTTCTGCAGGTCGAGGGGATCGCGTCTGATTTTATCCTTCAGCACTATCCCCTGGGGCTGCATCAGTTGCGCCAGATCAGCTGCGAGACTGTGATCTATCCCCTCACTGGTTAACTGAGAAGCTATCTGTTGCAGATCCGCACTATCTGCCAGAGACGGCAGATAGTCTCCTAGTTCGCGAAGCAGGGGCGAGCTTTGCATCTCACCGGGGCCGGAAAGCGGATGACTGAAGAGTTCGGCTGGCAAGACATCGCGTAGACGGTCGGTCGCATCCAATAGCTGTTCTGTCTTGACTCCAACGTTTGCGCGCAGATGAATAACAATTTTGCGGGCAAAGGGAGCTTTCTGTAAAAGCAGAAAATCATCTGCCACTCGCGACTCACCGTCAGGCAGCATCGCGACAATACTCTCTTCAATTTTGAGTTGTGACAGATTCCAGCCACAGAACACAACCAGCAGAAGCAGGCATAAAACCAGCCAGCCACGCCGATTTTCAAAACCATTGTAGCAACGCGCAAACAGCTTCATCTAAACTCCGGCGCCTGAAAAGACGCGCTGCTCAATTCTGTATTCAGTTGGACATCGCTAAACTGGAGCAGAGTGCTGTCGCCACCCTGTTCGACCATCAAGACCTGAGCAACATGGTGGTGGTCAGCGGAAAATTGAACTTGAAGGTAATCGATAAACCCGGCCTCCCCTTTATCCAGAGGGGTCAGACGTAGGCTGTTGAGAGGTTCGGATAAGAGTTCCATCTGATAGCGACTCTGGAGCCAATCGACATCGACGCGTGCCCAGGCCAGCAATTGTTGAGCAATCAACCCCATAATCGGATCGGACTCTACCGAAAAGCTGTCCCGCTCCTGGCTTAGACTGTTCCAGCGTTCCCCCTTATTGCCACGCAGCACAAATCCTGAAGCCACCGGCTCCAGTAGTTCCCAGCGCAGAAGATCAGGAGCCTGGTAGAGGAATCGCCCCTGTGACAAAAGTTTGGCCGAAAAAATAGCCAGATTCTTCTCCTGCACAAAATCACTGGCGAGAGATTTGGTCTCAGCGGCACTGAGGGTTAATTCTTCAAATAACTGTTGCAGTGTAAGCGGCTCAGCCTGCGTAGTCACAGGCACCAGAAGCTGAAGACAAAGGCTCAATAGAGTAATCAGGTATGTAATACGCATTCTCAATGTACCCAGACTTTAATTTCACCCTGTGCCACCAGCTCGCCAGCACAGCAGATTTCCCCCTCAGCCACAGCAAAATCTTCCAGCTCAGCCAGGGTACGAATATTGATGGTGAGAAGATCACCGCTGCTGACCGACTTCAGACGGACGAGCTTCTTGATACCGACCAGAAAGCCCTGTTTGACCGGTTTGGCCTCGATGCGGTCGGCATAGCCTTTGACCGCGGCATAGGCCTGGGCGAGCAACTCGATCAGAGCGACATCCTCGAGCTGACCCTCGGCCGAGACCAACGGACAATCCGCGGCAACCTGTGCTTCAACGACGCCATTCTTGCCATCAATCTCGAGCAACCGCTCAATCAGCCGCATAGGCAGGCGGTGCGGGATAAGCTCTTCGGCAGCGATGGGCAGTATCGGCACGATTAATCCTCCCAATAGATCACCAGATCATCAAACAGCTGGCTGGAGAACAGAATTTTACGGAAACGCACCAGCTCTTCATGGAAGATCCCCGAGTTGTCATAGGGGGTAAAGTCCTCGTGGAGGATCTGGTAGATCCGGCCAGTGCCCCGTCCTAGTTTGTCGGCATTACGGAAAGAGAGTGCTTGTAACGCGGCAAGCACCTCAAGTGTCAAAATATGCTTGGCGTTACTCACCGATTTGAAGGCTTTACGCGCAGCGACAGTCCCCATACTGACCACATCCTGATTCGAGGCGTTGCAACTGATCGAATTGGTGCTGACCGGGTTGGCCAGTTGCCGATTTTCCGCGGTGGTTGAAGTCGCCAGATACTGAGCCCCCATAAATCCCATGGTCAGGCCGAGGGTGCCGGGGATCAGGAATTCCGGCAGCCCTTCGTTGAGGTTCTTGTCGAGATATTTATTGGTACGGCGTTCAGAGATGTTACACAGGGTTGAGATCGCCATGCAGAGCATATCCATCACAAAACCGATGCTCTGCCCATGGAAATTACCACCGTGGATGATCTTTTTTTTCTGCGGAATAATGATCGGGTTGTCGTTGGATGAATTGGCTTCAATCTCAACCACCCGACTGGCCTGGGCAATCGCTTCAGCCACTGGAGCCAATACCTGAGGGGTACAGCGCACCGAATAGACATCCTGCACGTTGATGTCGGTCTCAAATACCGGGCCGTCCGATTTTTGATTGCGGATCAGCTCATGCATCTCAGAGCGCAGGGTAATATTGCCAGACCCCTGATAAAGATTACGGATGACCTCGGAGACCTGAAGCTGTCCCAAGTGAGGTTTAACCAGGTGCAGATCCTCATCAAAGGCGTCATCGATACCACCGAAAATTTCGAGGCCGAAAGCGCCATTAACGCAGCTGAGGTTGAGCAGTTTCTGCGCGCCAAAGATGGCGAAAGCGGCCAGTGCGGTCATGGCACTGGTCCCGTTCATCAGGGCGATCCCCTCTTTGAAGCTAAGCAGCATCGGTTTTTTCCCGAGCTGGTGGTAAAGCTCGGCAGCGTCCTGTAGTTCCCCCTGATAGTAGACCTGGCCTTCCCCGATAATCGAGAGCGCCAGATGGGCCAGGTGGATCAAATCCCCCGAAGCGCCGACGCTGCCACATTCGGGGATATAGGCTGCAATCCGCTGATTGACCATCCACTGCATATGCTCGAGCAGTTCAACCCGCACTCCGCTGAAGCCCTTAACCAGGGTATTCAGGCGCACCACCATGACGGCGATGGCAATATAATCCTTGAGCGGGTCACCCAGCCCAGCGGCATGGCTGCGAATCAGGTTGACCTGTAACTCTTCGATCTGGGCATCATCAATAATTTTGTTACACATGGGCCCGAAGGAGGTGTTGACCCCATAAATAACCCGCTTGGCAGCGACCTCTTCTTCGAGAAAACTACGGCTGGCGCGGCAGCGCTCGACCGCACTCGGATCAAGAGCGACCTGCTTGTCGCCAACGCCAATGGCGACAATATCGGCCAGACTTAAATCATTACCGGTCAGCACTACAGTTGTTTCTGCACTCATTCTCAAACTCTCCTGGTTATACGATCAGACTCACGGTAGTCGAAAAAAGTTACCGGTTTACGGCAGCTGGCTATAATTGTTTTTGCAATGATCTCTTGCGGTGAGACCAGCAGAACTTCAGGTTTGACTCTGGTTTTAACTGCAATCAGCTCAGCCACACGCTCTGCGGTCAAGGTGGGATCGTTACTGCCAACCACCACCCTTAGACGGTCAGAGAGATCAAACTCACGCTCAACCTCCAGATAATGCCCCTGAACGCCTTCGATACCATGCAGAGCGCTAATAATCGCTGCAGGGAACAGGGTCGTGCCACGATATTTAAGCATCTGTGCCTGACGGCCAAGGATCGGACCCAAACGCGGCGTTTGACGGCCACATGAGCAAGGTTGCCGATGCAAACTCGCAATGTCCCCTGTTCGGTAACGCAACAGCGGTGTCCCTTCAATCCCCAGCGGTGTCACGACCACCTCACCAGGTTCTGCGTCAGACACCGGCTGGCCGTCAGCATCGATAATTTCAACCAACATCAACTCAGGCAAAAGATGCCCGCCGCAACCGGCGCTGCAATCAGCAAAAGCTGTCGCCATCTCGGTACTGGCGTAGGTCCCCAGGACCTCTGCTCCCCAGCTGTCACGCAGAATCACACCCAGTGGCGCAAGGCTAAGATCCGGGTTGCGAATCGGCTCGCCGATACAGATCAGCTTATTGACTCCACAGGTTGACGGATCAATGCCTGCTTGCTGTATTTTTCGTGCGATAGCGACCAACAGACTCGGCACCCCAACCACAACATTGGGCTGCTGCTTGATGATCAGTTCTGCAACAAGGTCAGGCTGGCCGGAGCCGCCACGAATCGCAGTCGCACCCAACTTGCGCAAGCCAAGAAAATAAGCAATGCCCGCCATAAAACAGCGATCCAGCGCGGCGCAGATCAGCACCCGGTCAGTTGCAGAGAGGCCAGCAGCAGAGAACGCCAGCTGTTCGTTTAAGGCCAGACGTTGCAGATCGTTTTCGGTTTGCCAGATAGTCACCGGCTCGCCTGTGGTACCAGATGTCTGACAGATATCGATCACTTCGGTTTCGGATACGGCCAGAAAATCGTGATTGCGCAAAGCGAAATCAGACTTGTCCGTCAGCGGCAACAGGGGTAACTGCTCCAGGGATTGGAACTCTTGCGCGACAAACCCCTGAGTCAGCAGCAACTCACGATAATAAGGAGAGGCTTGCTGCAGGTAACTCAGATGCTGGCGCAAAAGAACCAACTGACGCTCGGATATCTCCTGCTTTGAGGCTGTCGTGCTCAATCGACACTCCTGAGCTGTCATCAGAGTTTCTCCCCGCGCATCTCGGTAAGCGCGCATGTCATCCGGTCTTTGACCAGCTTGCGCAATCGGGTATGCCCGCCCTCATCAGCATACAGACTGGCATCGATCGGCTCCAGGGCACGCAGGGTGATGCGACAGGGGTGAAGAAGCTTTCGGTCTGGTGGCAGCAACTGATCAGAACCATCGATACACAGAGGAATAAGCTGGACGCCGGCGCTGATAGCAACTTTGAAACCACCTGAATAAAAGCGCTGTAACTCCCCGTCACGACTACGATGTCCCTCGGGGAAGAAGAGCACTGCCCCCCCGGCCGCAAAAGCACTCTTGCTATTACTCAGGGTCTCCTCCCAGCTGCTCCCTTCGACATCCAGGTAGCGTGCCAGTCGCATAAATCCACTATACCAGAACATCTTGAATGGCCAGGAGCGCACCGCAAATGTTATGTCATGGACCGGCAGCAGCGACATACAGTAGGTGTCGAAGAATGAAAGATGATTGACGACAAACAAGTATGGCTGATCAGGCTTGATAACGGACATCTGCTGACGGCGAAATCGGACAAATGGACTCATCAGAACCAGCCAGCCCCGGCCGTAAATCCAGATAAACAAACGAGCAATCCGATCTCCCGACCAGCGAAAAACAAGCAGGCAGAGACCAAAAGCAAAGGGGAAGAGACAAACCCCAAGCAATGTCCAAAGAGCCAAGAGTGCGTAACACCAAAGGTTCATCAATAGAATTGTTAAAACGGAGCTGGCTGTTTTAGCGCCTGAATGCGTCGAATGTTCCTTCACAAGCTGCATGCCTTAAAGCTTTCAGGGCTGCTGATCAATTTTGCTCAATACAAAACGATGGATGTCACCCAGAGTCCGAATCGCCCGGATCGCCTCTTCCTCACGGATCTTAAAATTGAAGGCACCTTCGAGGACGATAACCATGTCAACAGTATCGAGACTATCGAGTCCAAGATCAGTATAAAGATTGGCATCTGCCCCCATCTCGGAGCGGTCCAGTTCAAACTCCTCAGCGATACTTGAATCGATAAGCTCAATTACTTCCTGTTCAGTCATTCACACTACTCCTGATAATTATGGTGGAATTGACTCCACCCATAGCGAAGTTATTTTTCAAAATGATGTTGACAGACTCCGGGCGGGTCTGCTGCAAGTGCGCAAGGCCAGCACAGCGGTCATCGACCTGTTCAAGGTTACGCGTCGCAATCAATTTCTGCTCAAGCAGCATTCCGACACTGGCAGCCAGTTCGATAGATCCGCTGGCGGCCATAGTATGACCGAGGTGTCCTTTGAGACTGCTGACCGGCACCTGATCGCCAAACAGTTGCCGAAGCGCATCGGCTTCAGCAATATCTCCCTGCTCAGTCCCTGTAGCATGGGCATTAATATAGTCGATCTCGGAAGCAGTGAGCCCTGCATCCTCGAGCGCAAGTCGCATGCATGTCACCATGGCATCGACATCAGGGTTGGCAATACTCGAGGTGTCTGAAGCGGTGGCGAAACCACAGACATCAGCCAGGATATTTGCCCCACGCTTTAACGCCAGATCCTTACGTTCGAGCAGCAGGATGCCGCTCCCCTCCCCGCAAACAACCCCATCACGTCGCTGATCAAAAGGTCGTGGGGCAGATTCCGGCTGCTGGTTGAAATCTTTGGAGGCCGCATTCATGACATCGAAGGTTGCGACAGTCAAGGGATGAAATTCATCTGCACCACCGCAAAGCATGGCGTCCTGGCGGCCAAAAGCGATCTGCTCATAGGCATAGCCGACCGACTGACAACTGGTGGCGCAGGCCGCCGAGGAAGCCATCATCCGCCCGGTCATACCGAGGGACTGCATAACGTTCGCGGCACAGGAGTGGCCCATCAATTGAAAGAACAATCCCGACTTCATCCGCTCCAGGCTGTGGTCACGAAAATAGTCCTTAAAGAAGTTTTCACTCGTCGCCGTACTGCCAAGGGTTGAGCCGATACTAACACCTATCCGACCCTCACCGAGTTGCGCTGGCGGGTAAGCCGCCATCTCCAGCGCCTGTTGACTCGCCAGATAGGCATAGATCGACATATTCGACATGGAACGGCGAAATTTACGCGGAATCAGTTTCGGATTTATGCCACTAACCGTTGCTGCCAACCGCGAACGCAAACCACCGATCTCCTCGAGCTCAGGGACTTCACGCACCCCGGTCTCCCCTGCAAGTAAAGCCCTCATTAATGTAGAAAAATCATTCCCCAGCGGGGAGATAATTCCGACTCCGGTAATCACAACGGATACTAGCGACATTCTCTTAACTCTCCACGCAATTTTTCGTGACCCAGGATCGAACCGCAGGCCAGATAACTTGACACCATGGACCCCATAAGACCAGGAGCAGTCACTGCCTGTCCAGCAAGAAACAGGCCCGGCAGACGGGTTGCCGGATGAGGATTGTACTGTCCCAGGCAACGGCCGACACCGTAAATTGCGCCGTCGGTGGCCCGGGAATAATCGGCTAAGGTCAGCGGTGTCGCCAACTCAAGGAGTTCAAGCTGGGGCAACTGGGGGCAGTTGCGATAGAACATCTGCAGTAAACGCCCTGAGATCTGTTGCTTCCAACTCTGGTACTCAGATGGCCTTGTCCTCCCCGATTGGGACCAGCCAGAGACTTCAGAATAATCCGCAGGTACGATTCCAATTAAACCATGGATTGCGCCGGAATCACCCTGATCGGCTCCAGCAAGATAAAAAGAACGCTCCTCAAGCGGGAGATCGACTTCTGTCGAAAATATTCCCGCCTGGTGTTGTACAAAAAAATTACGGCCACGCAAGAACTCAAGGGGTTCCTGACTGCGCGCAAACAGGATGTAGGCTGATGGTGTCTGGCGTAAAGCTTTAAGTCTTTTCTGGTAGGCTGGCCGCAGTACCCCTGCCGGAAGAAGATCAGGAAGTTGACTGGGATTGAGGGTTGCGATCACCTCAGTGGCGAGCAATTCTTCTCCGGACTTCAAACGTACACCCGAAACCGAGCCGCTTTCAGTTAGAATCTGTGAGACGTCGGCTTTGCAACGGACTTCAACCCCCGCCTCAACCAGCAGTTCCAGCAGCGCGTCAATGAGTCGCCGCCCGCCACCCGCAATACCGTGAACCGAATGGAAGTAAGATCCGGCGACCTGAGCATTCAGATTAAGTGGAGTCGTATCAGGGCTGACGCCATAGAGCAGACTGTGCATCGATAATAACCCCTGAAGTTCGGGCCAAGCTGAAAAAGCCTCCAGCCGTTCACGCAAGGAGCAACCATGGACAGACTCCAAACCGAAATCGGTCCAGTCTACGTCGAGATTCAGATAGGGGAAGTTACGCCAATTCTCCGCTAACTCACCGAGAAAGAGCTCAATCTGTTGGGCCGCCTGGGGAAATTGACCAACGAGATACTCTTTTATATTTTCAAAACCAACCGGCAAGGCAAACTCACGACCAGAGGATGCGACTCGCAAAAGATCGAAACCCTTGGGGTCATAGGGGAAAATCTGTATTTTCTGCATTAACCCCAGGTGGCGTAATAATGGCAACAGTGGTCCGCCCTCACCCAAGCCACCCGCATAATGAAAGCCACTGTCGAAGCAGATTCCGCCACGTTTGAAACCACTCACCACCGGTCCCGGCGACCGATGTTGTTCAACCACCAGCACCTTACGCCCGCTGCGCGCCAGAAGTAAGGCGCAGCATAGCCCTGAAAGACCAGCACCGATGACGATCGAAGAGTATTTCATGTTCAGGGGTAAACAATAACAAGTGAAGAGTTCGTGCCACCAAAACCTGCTGAATTGCACAGCACCTTGCGCGGGCCCTGAGGGATGGTCTCACGGATGATATTCAAACCTGCAGTCCCCTCGTCCGGCTTTTCATAATTAAGGTTTGCCGCGGTAAAGCCTTGCATCGCCATGATTGTCGAATAGACAACCTGAGATGCACCGGACATCCAGAGTTCATGTCCGGTCATCGACTTTAATGATGAAACGCCAGGGGTTTGACTACCAAATACTCGCCGAATATTAGCCGCTTCAGCAGCATCCCCAGCCGGAGTCGAAGTGGCATGCGCGCAGAGATAATCGATCTCGCTAGCGGACATACCACTCTGCTCAAGCGCCATCAGCATTGCCCGACTGATGCCATCTTCACTCGGCACCGACAGCTGTCCACCATCGGAAGAAAACCCGTAACCGAGCAGTTCACCGAGAATAATTGCTCCCCGTTGTTCTGCCAGGTCGTAACGTTCCAATACCAAACTGGCTGCACCACCGCTCGGCACCAACCCATCGCGACCCGCATCAAAGGGGCGGCTGGCTGTTGCAGGGACGTCGATCCGCACCGAAAAAGCCCCCAGCCCATCGAAGCTGCACATCGATTCCCAGTTGATCTCCTGAGCGCCACCACAAATTATCCGGTCCTGACGTCCGAGTCGGATCAAGTCGGCAGCCTGACCAACCGCATGACCACCACTTGAGCAAGCGGAACTGAGTGACCAACATGCGCCCTTGGTCTGGAAGAGGGTGTTGAGATTCATGGTGATCGAAGAGGTCATCGAACGGAAGATCTGACCACTGCCGATCGCCTTGGTCTCCCCTTTTTCACGCAAGGCATCGACCTGTTCAACTGCTGCGATACAGCTGGAATCACACCCGTAGATCAAACCCGTTCTGTCACTCTGGATATCTGCAGCTTCAAGCCCAGCCAGAACGAGAGCATCCCGCGCCGAGGCGTAAGCCCAGACGGCGAAATCAGGCATGCTCTTCTTTTGTTTGCGCGACAACAGGGAGGGGTCGAAACCCTTGATCTGCCCGGTCAGGGGGCTACGAAAACCGAGTTCGGTTCGACGCGAATCAGCCACAATTCCCGAACGACCCAGACGCAAGGATTCCCCCACCTGCTGGAGATCATTGCCTAGACAAGAGATGGTGCCGACACCAGTAATAGCTACACGATGCAAGGAATTCTTCATAATTTAGATATGCACACCACCGTTGACAGCAAAGACCTGTCCGGTGATATAAGTCGCCCGCTCGGAGCAGAGGAAGCCAACCAGGCCGGAGACCTCTTCCGGTTCACCGAACCGGCCCAGCGGGACCAACGGCAGAACATGCTCCTTCGGCAGTCCCTCAGTCATCTCAGTGTTAATGAATCCGGGGGAGACGGCATTGACCAGAATATTCCTGCGTCCAACCTCGGCAGCCAGAGAACGGGTCGCGCCGATCAGACCTGCCTTGGCGGCCGAATAGTTAACCTGCCCACCAACCCCCGATTCACCCGAGGTAGAGACGATATTGATGATGCGCCCCTGCCGCTTGCGCAGCATGCGCGCTACTACCTGGCGGGTCACATTGAAGAAACCATTGAGGTGGACGGACAGAACATCCTGCCAGTCGGACTGACTCATCATCGCCATGATGCCATCACGTGCAAAACCGGCGTTATTGACCAACACATAGGGAGTCTGATCTTTGAGCAAGGGCTCCAGAGCAACTGAGACCGCGGCGGCATCGGCAACATCAAATGGGAGTAGGGTGCAACTGCCACCGGCAGCCACAATCTCAGCCGCAACGCGTTCAGCCGCCTGATGATCACCACGATAATTCAACCAGACAGCGAAGCCATCGGCCGCTAACTCCCGTGCGATCGCTGCCCCTATCCCTTTACTCGCCCCAGTCACCAGTGCAATTTTGGCCTGTTCACTCAATGCTCAACCTTAATCTGATTACTATCTATACAAGAGCTTCGGCATCAGCCTGAGATCGATTAACGAATAGCCTTCACCTTGCCTGAATCGTCAAAATCAACCCCGACGGTCTTAAAGCGATTTGCCCAATAGACCCAGGTTGTTGCCTCAAGCGATGGGGTTCGGTGTGTGGCAGGATAGCCGAGGGCAGCCATAACGCCTTTACGACTCATGCCGACCAGCGCTACGCCCTGCTCTACACCCTTACGATCAAGCTTAGACAAACCGTCAAGGGTGGTCGGTTCAGCGGAAGAAATCTTGTCGAGGTACTCGTCGACATCCATCCCCATGCGCGGCTGATGAAACTCGAAGACAACTTTTTTAGCCCCATCATCATATGTGAAAGTGAAACGTTTACGCGACTTACGTGTTATCACAAGTTTCGTGCCGGCCGGAACAATGATGTGGCCCTCTCCTGGACGGGTATAATTGGCATAACTCGCCTTAGCATTCTTGCCATCCTTGCTCTGGGTGTGGATATTATATTTGGAATAGCGAATTTCATCTTTAGCTAAAACGGGTTGGGCAATAAAGACACAAAACACCAGGAATAAAATGAATAGGGATGTTTTCTTGAGATTTAGATGCATCATGCTTCCCTCCTGTTAAATTAGAATTGAGAGAGTAATATTAGTCTTGGAAGAGCAATGAATTCAAGGAGTTTTTGCCAGAAATCAACATTCACTCCCCCCTTCGACCCATGCTGCCGAACGAATCGAGATGAGGAAACAAAATGACCAGGAGAAGACAAACCCCCAAACTGAGCATTAGTTACGGCAGAGCAGTGGCTCTCCTCCTCCTGCTCAGTCTGACGGCCTGTGCCAGCCAGGTAAGGCCAACTCAGCCTGAGGACCTCTTACAATACATTCCGCCGCAAGGTGCTCAGCTCCTCAATCGACATGCTCCCACATTCCTGATTGAGGACTTCCGCCGTGGCCACAACCGCATAGGCAAAGTTCGAGCAAACTCCGCCAATAGTGTCTATGTCGACCCAGACAGTCCGGTCCTCTATGCCGAACAACGTCAGTTTTCGACCGCGAAGGGCGAGTATACCAACTTGATATACCGGATTCAGTTTACCGAGGTGCCTGATGGCTACGCACCATTTTATCTGTCAGCTGGAAAAAACGTCGGTCTGCTCTTCATAGTCACCCTCAACGCAACCGGCCAGCCCCTGCTTTACACCACCGTTCATACCTGCGGCTGCTATCTGGCGATCATCCCCACTAACGATCTGCCGAGCACAATGCGACCGCTTGAGCTCAACAAGGAGCGCCTGTCAGTTTTCGGAGAGAGCTTGCCTGCGGAATTGAATGATACAAGTGCGTCTTCCGAGCAGAGCCGAATTCACCTCAGAATCCGTGCTGACACCCATAGAGTCAGCGATCTCTGGTTGGCACCGATCAACGAAAGGCTACAACCGTCCATGGAGTTATCTCTACAGCCTCTCGAGGATTTAAAGCAACTCCCGTTAGGTAATGGTCAGACGACATCCTTCTATGAAGTCTCCGGCGCCCGGGAGGGTCACGTCAAAGGGAGCTACAAGACGCGAGAAAGACTGCTGATGAGCTGGTGGGCGTTCGATTGGAATATTGGGCAGGATAAATATCTGGGAGCGAACCTGCAGGATGGGCCTGTTTTTTACACAAGCTTGAAGCCATGGGCCAGGAAAGAATCAGACCTGCGTGATTTCGCAGGATTTCTAAAGTATTGGGGATGGAATTTGTAAAATTGACAATCCGTTGCCCAGATGGATTGAATCCTGAGAAACAAAGTTAAAAAAAGAGACCAGGTTAAAAACCTGATCTCTTGAATATGCTTTGGAGCGGGAAACGAGATTCGAACTCGCGACGTCAACCTTGGCAAGGTTGCACTCTACCACTGAGTTATTCCCGCTCATAAGGCCCGCCGTGGCGAGCAGGCATATGTATAACAAACCGTTTGTCAGGGTGTCAATGCTGGATTTAAAAAATATCCCCGACAAGACTATCTGGTCAACTGAACCAAAAAAACGGTCGCTCCTGTTTCAGGAACGACCGTTAATTTTTTATGGAGCGGGAAACGAGATTCGAACTCGCGACGTCAACCTTGGCAAGGTTGCACTCTACCACTGAGTTATTCCCGCGCATAAGACCCGCCGTGGCGAGCGGGGGTATGTATAGCAAACCGCTTGTCAGAGTGTCAATGAAAAATAACCACAAATTACAATTATTCGCTAACGCTCCCACCGCGCACTAAAAGTCAGGTCTGTCAATCAACTCGCCCGCTGAATTTCTGATAATAGTCCCGATATTTTTTAACCCGCCGAACATAATCACGGGTTTCATCATAAGGTGGGATGCCGCCGTAACGTTGCACAGTCATCGGTCCAGCATTGTAGGCAGCAAGGGCGTGATCGAGATTACTGTTAAAGGCATCCAGCATCTGCCGCATATAACAGGTCCCTCCGTAGATACTCTGCCCCGGATCAAAGGGATCAGAGACACCCATCTCCAACGCTGTTGCAGGCATCAGTTGCATCAAACCCTTGGCCCCACTGGTTGAAACAACCTGTGGGTCGAAATCGCTCTCAACCTTGATCATCGCCTTGACCAGTGCTGAATCCAGCTGAAAACGCGCAGCATAATGTTCAATCAGGGTGCTCAGACTCCCCCTGGTGGAATCTGCAGAATAAAAACGATAGACAGTGCTGGTTGGCACATCGGTGAAGTGCAAACGACCGGTCTCGTCGACATAGCGATAGATGGTGGCGTCAGCTAATGAAGCTGACAGCAGCAGGAGTAAGCAGAGAGATATAGAACGCATGAACATACTTATAAGTGATTGATCTTTCTGGCACAACTCTAATCAACCAACACAGGCATTTCTTGACTTATAGCGATGGCACTCCAATAATGTCTGCTCTTTGATTAACAACGCCGAAACATCCCTGGATTGTGAGAACATCTGACATGAAATTGACAGCTGATTTTCTGGTAATCGGCACCGGCATTGCCGGCCTTAGTTATGCCCTGAAGGTCGCAGAAAAAGGCTCGGTTTTGCTGGTCACCAAACGGCAGATCGACTTCACCGCAACACGCCTGGCCCAGGGTGGTATCGCTGCGGTTTCAACTGAGCAGGGAGATTTCGCCTCTCACGCCGAAGATACGATGGTTGCTGGCGCTGACCTCTCCAACCCCGAGATCGTCACTCTGACTGTCGGCATGGGACCGCAAGTGATTGAGGACTTGATCCATTGGGGTGTCGAATTCAGCCGCAATGAGCAGAACGAATATGACATGACTCGCGAAGGTGGTCATAGCGCTCGCCGGATCTTCCATGCCAAGGATGCAACGGGGCGTGAGATTGAACGCGCCCTGGTTGCCGCGGTTGAGAAGCATCCGTCGATCAAGATTCTCGAAAACCACATTGCCATCGACCTGATCACTGAAGCCAAGAATCAAAACAAAAAGACCGATGAGAATCGCTGCCTCGGTGCTTACGTATTGGATATTGCGGCTCAGGAGGTCATCACCATCGGCGCCCATTTCACCGTGCTGGCCACAGGAGGGGCAGGAAAAGTTTATCTCTACACCTGCAACCCTGATGTCGCAACCGGTGACGGCGTCGCCATCGCCTGGCGCGCAGGCGCAGCAGTTGCCAATATGGAGTTCATGCAGTTCCACCCCACCACTCTCTACCACCCCAACGCCAAATCCTTTCTGATCTCCGAGGCAGTCCGCGGTGAGGGAGCTATTTTACGGCGTAGCGATGGCACTGCCTTCATGTCCGACCAGCACCCGCTGAAGGATCTGGCACCGCGTGATATCGTCGCCCGTGCCATCGATCATCAGATGAAAATTTATGGTGATGACTGTGTCTTTCTCGACATCACCCATAAGGGCGCTGATTACATCCGCGATCGTTTCCCAACCATCTACGAGACCTGCCTCAGCTACGGCATCGATATGACAAAAGATCCGATACCTGTTGTACCCGCTGCCCATTACCTCTGTGGCGGGGTACAGGTTGACCAACAGGGTGAAAGTAACGTCAAGAACCTGTTTGTGATCGGTGAGACGGCCTGCACCGGTCTGCATGGCGCCAACCGTCTGGCCAGCAACAGCCTTCTTGAAGGGGTTGTCTTCGCTGAGCTTGCCGCAAAGGCCTCCCTCGAGCGGCTCGCCAGTGCAAATCCCGATTTCCCGAGCATTGCCCCCTGGGACAGCGGCAACGCCACCGACAGCGACGAAGAGGTTATTGTTGCCCACAACTGGGAAGAGATCAGGCGCTGCATGTGGAGCTACGTCGGCATCGTCCGCACCACAAAAAGGCTGAATCGTGCGCTCAACCGTATCCAAATGATTCAGAAGGAGATCATCGAGTATTACTGGGATTTCCACATTACTTCGGACCTGATTGAACTGCGCAACATTGCCACTGTGGCTGAATTGATTGTCAAGAGCGCTCTCCAGCGCAAAGAGAGTCGTGGCCTGCATTTCACCCTCGACTATCCCGAACGTGATGACCAAAACTGTAAACACGACACTGTGATTCCAGGCGCTTCAGCCGGGCCACAATAGAAAACGCCTTCTATGCCTGCTGGAAAACAGAATCTGAAGACTAAATCTTGTTTCGCGCAAAGACGCAGAGAAAGACAAGCAGAACGAGGGGTTCTGCTCTTAGCTTAAACCAAAAAATACTAAAGATTTTCTCTGCGGCTTTGCGGCTTTAGTGAGAAAAGCGAACGAGCGCGAGGCAGATTTTGTAGTCGTTTGTTTTGGCGAGGAATTCTGGAAAGAAGTGGATAAACATGGATATTGATGAAATACGGATAGCGATTAATCGCATCGACAACGACCTGCTGCGCCTGTTCAACGAACGGGCAGCCCTCGCGCTTGAGATCGGACACGTCAAGAAGAACCTCGACCTGCCGATCTATGATCCGCGTCGCGAAAAACTAATTTTTGAGCGGATGCGTCAGGAGAACCCTGGACCGCTGGATAATGCCGCGATTGTCCGTCTGTTTGAGCGTGTCATCGATGAAAGTCGCAGTCTGGAACGTGCAAAGAGCAAGAAGGGATAGGCAAGATGCTGATTGTCATGAAAAAGAGTGCCAGTGAAAAAGAGCTGGAACGGATCAAAGAGTTTCTGGTTGATCTCGATTGCGACTTCCACCAGTCAACCGGCAGCGACCGCGTTATTATCGGCGTCGTTGGCAATACCCAGTCGATCTCGGACGATCATGTCCGTGCACAAGCCGGAGTTCTCGAGGTGTTCCGCATACCGGAGGAAGAGTAGCGTGAGGTGTGAGGTGTGAGGTGTGAGGTGTGAGGTGTGAGGTGTGAGGTGTGAGGTGTGAGGTGTGAGGTGTGAGGTGTGAGGTGTGAGGTGTGAGGTGTGAGGT
>Ga0316202_10000188_pt1 | contig 91490 bp, 95 predicted proteins | sample 3monrhotite_MG_FD_204934 | JGI IMG/M metagenome (GOLD analysis project Ga0316202, IMG submission 204934) | Microbial mat bacterial communities from mineral coupon in-situ incubated in ocean water Damariscotta River, Maine, United States -... | ecosystem: Environmental > Aquatic > Marine >... | reverse complement strand
GATGGCGACGATCACGTCCGGTGCATCGCCGGCGAATTTCTTGGCGATCTGCGCCGCCGTGGCGACGTTGCCCTGGGCGCTTTCAAAGGACCATTTCAGGTTTTTGCCTTCGACGTACCCGGCTTCGGCCAGAACGTCCTTAACGCCCTTGCGCACCGCGTCCAATGCTGGATGCTCAACAAACTGTGAGATCGCGACGTGCTTGTCGGCGGCCAACGCCGAAGTTGAGGCTCCAAGTGCCGAAACACCGAGCGAAACAACCGTGGCCAAAGCGACGGCCCCCATACGCATTGCAATCATTGTATTTTCCCCTTGAAAATGATCGACAAGAATTTCGAATTGCCTATTTACCCCTCATTGGAGAGCGATGGTAGTCAATTCGCAATATTTTGGAAACAGCTATTGGTGTTTGCATCGCGCCTTAGGTGGAGCCAGGTTTTTCATGTTTTTTTGCCATCACATAGGCCAGCTTTCGGGCAGCCATGCGCTTGATCGTGATTTGGTTGTAGCGAGGATCGGCGATCATAATGACCTCGGTGCCGGATTTCGGGTCAATAGCGGTTACCCGCAAAATATTGCCGATGCGTTTGAATTCAAACAGCACCTCGCCCAATTGCGGCGGCCCTCCACCTTGTCTGCGTCCCATAACCATGCCTTATAGATAGCGTTTCACGGTGGCGCTGCAAAGTTTTCTGTTGGCATCTTCGGGCGGCTCGATATCTTATGGCTAGAATGCAGATAACTTCATGACGCAAGGGTATTTCTTTTGAGCACTTCATTCTCTGGCTTGGGTGAGTTTCCAAATGTCCGCATGCGCCGCAATCGCGCGCAAGGCTGGTCACGGCGCATGATGCGTGAAAACACGCTGACTGTAGATGACCTCATCTGGCCGCTGTTCATCGTCGACGGCGATGGTGTGCGCGAGGCTGTGGCCTCCATGCCCGGTGTCGAGCGGTTGTCCATCGACCAGGTCGTCAAGGCTGCCGGTGAAGCCAAGGCCATGGGGATTCCCGCCGTTGCCGTGTTTCCCAACACCAACCCTGCAGACAAAACGCCGGACGCCAAAGAAGCCCTCAATGCCGACAACTTGGTGTGCCGCGCTGTGCGCGCCGTCAAGGAAGCGCACGGCGATGACATCGGCGTGATCTGTGACGTGGCGCTGGACCCTTACAATTCCGACGGCCATGACGGCTTGGTTGAGGAGGGCAAAATTCTCAACGACGAAACGATCGAATTGCTGTGTCAGCAATCCATCGTCCAGGCCCGTGCGGGATGCGACATTGTGGCACCGTCGGACATGATGGACGGGCGTATCAAGGCCATCCGCGAAGCCCTTGACGGCGAAGGCTTTCAGCACGTCCAAATTTTGTCATACGCGGCCAAATATGCTTCAGGTTTTTACGGGCCGTTCCGCGATGCGGTCGGTTCGAGTGGCGCGTTGAAAGGCGACAAAAAAACCTATCAGATGGATGCTGCCAACACCGATGAAGCCTTACGCGAGGTCGCGCTGGATATTCAGGAAGGCGCCGACATGATCATGGTTAAGCCAGGCCTACCGTATCTGGATATCTTACGGCGCATCAAAGACACCTTCGCCATGCCGACCTTTGCCTATCAGGTCAGTGGTGAATACGCCATGATCCAGGCCGCAGCCGCAAATGGTTGGCTGGATGGCGAAGCGGCGATGATGGAAAGCCTGATGGCGTTCAAACGTGCTGGCGCGGACGGCGTTCTCACCTACTACGCCCCACTGGCGGCGCGGCTGATCAACGATCAATAAGCCCCACCAGCTCGACTGTATCCAAACGAAAAACGGCGCTCCATTGCTTCGGAGCGCCGTTTTTACGAATACTGCCTGAAAATCAGGGGCTCTCGGCCTTAAAATCCAATAAGCGCTCGACATCCAAGACCACCATCAACTGGCTGTCCAAGCGGTAAACACCGCTGGCGAAGTCGCGCCAGATCGGATCCAAGGTGCTGGGATTGCCTTCATAGTTGTTTTTGCTGATGCTGATCACATCGCCAACGCTGTCCACCAACAAGGTGTAAAGCTCGTTTTGCTGCTCAACCGTCACGCCCATCATGTGTTGGCGCATTTTGTGTTTGACGGCCTCCACAGCATCGAGAGCTTGATCCTCATCCCCTACCGGAGCATCAGATACCGCCTCGGTGGTCACAGCGCTCTCGGTGATCTCGGCACCTTCCGCGGCATCAACGTCCTGGTGAGCGACATCCTCATCTTCAGGCGTTTCAACGTAAATTTCACGACGCTCAAGGCCAAGGCGCACACGGACATCCACCACGGTAACAATGCGACCGCGCAGATTGATTGAGCCGCGAACCTCAGGCGGTGCCAACGGAATGGATGCAATCTTTTCTGGGAGAAGAATGTCTTGAACGATCAAGACCGGAATACCGAACAACTGGCCCGCAATATTGAACGAGACGAATTCAGAAAGATTCTCCCCGCTCACTAAGCCCGTTTCTGAGGTACCAGATGTTACCAGTGCCTGTCCTGTCATCGAACCACAACTCCCTCTTGTCCCCAGTTCAGCAGCCGGGGCATCATTTAAACGATGAATAAGATATGGGGTATGCAGCACCCCATGTGCAACGGAAAAAGAGCCCGACACAAAACAACGTTAAATGAGTGTAACCGATTGACCCAGAAGCCGCAATCACCGTTGCGGGGGGCTTTTCGGTGCCGAATGCATTTCATTTTTCAGCTGATTATATATGTTATGGCTGCGCCTTTACGATTTTCATGATAACAAGTGATTACTTACTTACTTAATTCAATCATTTTAAATTTGGGATTCGTTAAGACCATGAACATGAAAAGCCCCACAACCAAAGCGCTGAGCGTTGTCGCCGCATCTATCATCGGCATCGCCCTGCTCAGTGGCTGCGCCGCGAAAGTCGCGGTGATCGGTGTCGCGCAATCCGTACTCGAAGATCGTCAGACCGAAGAGCAAATTGTCGATACCAAGATCAAAATCCAGATTATTGACAACAACATCAACATCGACAAAGCGCTGGCCTTGGACCTGAGCGTCGATGTGTGGAAATCGCGCGTGATGATCACCGGTGCCGTAAGCGAACCGCAGCAACGCGATATCGTGGCGAGCATGGCGCTTAAAGACGAGCGTATCCATAAATTAATCAACGAAATCATAATTGTATCCCCCGAAGACCAAGACCAGCGCCGGGCATGGCTGGAAAAGGCTCAAGATGGTGTCGCCGAGACGTTCGACGATATTTGGATCGCAACCAAAATCAATGCGCAACTGATTTCCACCCGTGGGATCAACAGTGTTAACATGCGATGGCGTTCCGTACTTGGCGAAGTGTCCATCCTTGGCGAAGCGCAAACGCATTTTGAAATGGAACGGGTTCTCGCCATCATCCAAAACACCAAAGGGGTCAAAGCCGTTCACAACCACATAGTGGTTCGCGGATAAAACACGATGAATGTAACGTATAAAGATATCAAAGCTGCGGCAAATCTGATTGAAAACCGAGTGCTGCGCACGCCTTGCTTCCCCGCTGCGCGATTGTCGGAACTGACCGGGGCGAACGTGGTGTTGAAGCTGGAAAACCTTCAGCACACAGGAGCGTTCAAGGTTCGCGGCGCATTGGTAAAACTGTTGTCGTTAACCGATGACGAACGCAAAGCTGGCGTGATCGCGGCATCTGCTGGAAACCATGCTCAAGGCGTCGGCTATTTCGCCCGTCAACTGGGTATCCCCGCCATCATCGTGATGCCGACCAACACCCCCTTCACCAAGATTGCTCGCACCGAAGCGCTGGGGGCAAAAATCGTTTTGCACGGTGAAGGATTCATTCAGGCGCGCGACCATGCCCTGTCGCTGTCGGAACGCGACGGTTATACCTTTGTTCATCCCTACGACGACGAACGCGTCATCGCCGGGCAAGGCACCATCGGCCTGGAAATGCTGGAGGACCAACCGCATCTCGACGCCATCATCGTGTCCATTGGCGGCGGCGGGCTGATTTCCGGTGTCGCCACGGCGGCCAAGCACATGAAACCAGAGCTGGAAGTGTTTGGCGTGCAGGCGGAAACCTTTCCGTCCATGTTCGATGCCTATCACAAGTGCACGACGGATGCGCTCTATGGTCAAACCATCGCCGACGGCATCGCGGTCAAAACCCCGTCAGCCAACACCCAGGCGATCATCGAAAACGTGGTCGACGACATTTTTATCGCCAGCGAACTTGAGATTGAAAAAGCTATCCAAACCTATCTGGAACTCAAACGAATCGTAGTCGAAGGTGCGGGCGCAGCACCGCTGGCGGCGTTGCTGCATCACAAAGACCGTTTCCAGGGGCGTAATGTCGGCTTGATTGTGTCGGGCGGCAATATTGATCCGCGCATGCTTTCGACCATTCTCATGCGTGGATTGGCGCGCGAAGGCCGCTTGGTCAGCCTGCGGATCAGCATCATGGATATGCCGGGCGTCTTGTCCGAGGTATCGAAAATCATCGGCAACACCGGGGCGAACATCATCGAAGTTCACCACCAGCGGCTCTTTTCCGACGTGCCGCTCAAGCAAACAGAAATGGACGTGGCGGTCGAAACGCTCGACCAGCAGCATGTCAAAAAATTGGTAAAGGTATTGTGTGATGCCGGGTTCGAGACCCGCGTCCTCAGCGGCACATCCGAATAACACCGCCAACCTCAGGAAGGTTAGTCCTGATGGCGATTAAGTCTGTTCGGGGATTTGTCGCGGTTGCGCTGTACATACTGCGCTTTTCGCTCTTCAATCGGGGACAGTTTGTCCATTCTGGAGGCCTGCGAAGACATGTTGGTGCGCACCTTACCTAACCGCTCCGCCGCCCGTCGCAACAAATGATCCATGGTTTTCGTGTGATCGCCCCAAACAGCCATTGGACTATAAGCTCCTTCTGAACCAGCATAACGTGGCATACATATGTATGCCACGTCCCGTGAAATCAACTGTGTACTGCGCAAAATGTCAAACCGCGCTCCATCAATTGATCCGAGACTTCACAAGGACAACGTCTGTGCGCGCATTTTCATTCAACTGTTAAGAAAAAAAACGAAAAATTACTCTATTATTTTGATAAACAAGCGTGTTTTTCGCCGATCGGTAACTTCGACCTGATCATCAAAGGGCAAATTCGGTGCCCAGAATGAATTGCTGATGAACTGTGATCCGGGCTTCATATCGCGCTCAACGCTGGCGATCAATCGCGGCATCGGAGCCGGTGACAGAAAGGCGTAAACCATATCAAACTGACTGAGGTCCACAGACCAGAGACTTTTGAATTCGACCCGCGCGTTGACACGCCCCAGCAGGCGCAAACGGCTGATCAAATAAGGTAACGGGGCATTTTCCACGCCGACGAAGTCCCAATTGGGATGAGCACGCGACAAGGCTGAGATGGTGCCTGCTAAACCGCACCCCAAGTCGATAAAGCGGCGTTTTTCATCTCCATTATCATCTGAAATCAGTTGCGACAGGGCCGCACAGGTGGTGGCGTTGGTTAAATAGAGGGGAACCCGTTCTCTGGATGCATTGCTGTAGACCAAAAATAATCCCAAGAAAATCACCAAATACACCCACGACGGCACGGCAAAGGCCAAAACCACCCAAGCCAATGTCGGAAGCGCGAATTGTGCGACCAGCCACCACCGTTTCAACCCAAAGAGGCGACTGAGCATTGCCGCACTAGCGCTCTGGACCAAGATGACCCACCAGACAGGAAGCTTGGATGGATCGAAAAGCGTGCCATACCCCCACCCCACAACAAGCGTTAGGCCAAAGGCCAAAACCTGCGCTGCCAGAACACGCGGCAACAGGCCGAAAGAGCGCTGCGGAACGGCAGGAGGAAGTGTCGGCGGGGTATCAAACGTATTCATCACGGATGCAATGGCACCTCTGTTACATCAAGACTCGTCAGCCAATGTGCGGTAGCGGCCACGGAAATACAAAAATGGGTTTGCGTCAGAATCAACAGCGACGTGGGTGACACGCCCAATGAGAATCACATGGTCGCCACCTGGATATTGGGTTTCGACATTACATTCGATCACAGCCGCAGACCCCGCCATTGCAGGACAAGTATTAAGTCCATGCACAATCATAGCCGTATCCGCCAAGCCTTGTCCCGGTTGAGCAAAAAAACTGGACACATCCATCTGCGTATCGCTCAAAATAGAAATGTTGAATTGGCCGGCATTGATGATGGCGCGGGACCGGGGAGAATCTTCACCCAGACAGACCAGAACCAAAGGCGGATCTAACGAAACAGAGGAAAACGAATTGACCGTCATGCCGATAGGTTCACCATAAGCATTGTTGGCGCTGACCACGCACACGCCGGTAGCAAAACTGCCCATGGCATCGCGAAAATCGCGCTCGGAAAATGAGGACTGAGATGTTTCTGGGGAGGTCACGAGCGCCTAATCTCCGTGGTGTGCGTTAAACAAGTGTGTATTCCATTCAAAAGTCATACTGATATATGGGGAGTGCTCACCACATAGCAAAAAGGATAGTTTCAATCATTCGGCTGTCTTTACCATGCATTTATAGAGTTTGTTGTTATTATCTCAAAAGGCCCCCACATGATGGCGTAATGCAATATTAAATCTGTTGTGATACATCATATAATTACAGGAATTCACTTGATTTTGACACCCCCCAGACGATACCCTGCGCAGGGCGTCTAGACTAATCACTTGACCCTTTGGGACACGTTTTTACATGAAGTTTATTATTGGGTTTGTGGTTGTTGTAGCTTCGGTCATCGGTGGCTACGTCCTGGCCGACGGTCACTTGGAAGTGCTGTGGCAGCCTCTTGAATTTTTGATTATTTTCGGTGCAGGCATCGGTGCATTCATCATTTCGAACCCCGGCTCCGTGATTAAAGGCGTGTTGGGCACCTTAAGCAAACTGATCAAGGGCTCAAAATATTCCAAGGACAGTTATCTGGAATTGCTCAGCGTCCAGTACACTTTGTTCAAATTGGCCAAAAGCAAGGGCGATCTGGCGCTGGAAGGCCACATTGATAACCCCAGCGAAAGCACGATTTTCAATCAATATCCAAGTTTTGTCGGCGACCATCATGCACTTGAATTTATGTGTGACTATCTGCGCCTGCTGACGTTGGGCACCTCGAACTCGCACGAGGTCGAAAACATCATGGATATCGAACTCGAAAGCCACCACGAGACAGATCACGCGATCCACGCCGCCATGAATGCCTTGGCCGACGGCTTGCCCGCGCTGGGTATCGTCGCCGCGGTTTTGGGCATCATTCACACCATGGGCTCGATCACCGAACCGCCTGAAATTCTCGGTCACCTGATCGGCGCAGCGCTGGTCGGTACCTTCAGCGGTATTTTGTTTTCCTATGGTTTCGTTGGTCCCATGGCCGCGTCCATGGGCGCCACGATGAACGAAGAATCCAACTTCTTCACCTGCATCAAGGCCGGTATCATTGCTCACATGCAAGGCTACGCCCCACAAGTCTCCGTGGAATTTTCGCGCAAAACGATCCCTGCGCATCTACGTCCCAGCTTCAAAGACCTGGAAGATGCCCTGCAAGACGTCGGCAAGGTCGAATAGTGACCTCTCACCCTTACGTGCTGGAATTGCCTGATTTTCATGGATAAACAGCCAATCATCATCAAGAAGATCAAGAAAAGCGGCGGTGGTCATCACGGCGGCGCGTGGAAGATCGCGTATGCCGATTTCGTGACCGCGATGATGGCCTTTTTTCTTTTGTTGTGGCTGCTCAACGCCGTATCTCAGGAGCAACTTGAAGGCATCGCGGATTACTTTGCCCCGACCGTTACCTCGACCTCGCAAAGTGGGTCCGGGGATATTCTCGGCGGGACCACGGTCGCGGTCGACGGTGCGCTGGAAGACACGGTCAGTCGCCCCACCGTAACGATGGACCTGCCCCCACCTTCTGCCGGTTCCGGCGGTGAAGCAATGCAGGACGAACCGGTGCAAGCCGAAGTCGATGCAGAACAAGCCAAGCAAAAGGCCGAACAAGCTCAGTTCGACAAGGCTGAAAAAGATCTGAAGGATGCGCTGGAGACTCTTCCCGAGTTTCAGCAGATGGCGAAAAGCCTGGTGGTCGACGACACGCCCGAAGGCATGCGCATCCAGATAGTAGACCAAGATGGCTTGTCTATGTTTCCATCCGGCGGTGCGAGCATGTACGAACATACCGAACGCGTGCTTGGTCTGGTGTCTGAAATCATCAAAAAAATGCCCCAAAACATCGCCATTACCGGCCACACGGATTCCGTTCCAATGGGCGGAGGCGATCAGGCCTACACCAATTGGGAACTGTCATCGGACCGCGCCAATTCGGCCCGCCGCACGCTGTTAACCTTGGGTGTTCCAGAAAGCCGTATGGCCCGCGTGGTTGGCAAGGCTGCGACCGAACCGTTGCTGCCCGAAGCCCCCGAAGACGCAAAAAACCGCCGCCTATCGATTGTTTTGTTGCGTGGCACCGGCAAGCAAGCCACACCGAAAGTCAATGAACCACCGCCCAGCATCATCGGCGCCCCTGGTGAGTAAGCGTGAGCATCGCCTGAAACATCTCTTGAATGACCGGGCGATGGTTACAAAATGTGTAAAGACCTGTTGTTATCATTATAATTGGTTTTCGGATCGGTTTGCATGCGTCATAGCCCTGCCTCCAGAACCCACTTTTTTTTCACCACGACGCCCCTGCCGTGCCCTTACTTGAGCGACCACGTCGAACGTCGCATGGTCACGGAATTGCTGGGGCCCGAGGCGGAAGAGCTGAACGACAAGCTCTCTCTGGCTGGTTTTCGCCGCAGCCATACGGTGGCCTATGCACCGGTATGCGATGGCTGCTCAGCGTGCGTTTCCGTGCGCATTCCCGTTGCTGATTTTGTGCCCAGCCGCACCCAGCGGCGTATTTTTGCACGTAATAAAGACCTCACGGGCGTAGAGCGGGCTGCAATCTCCACGCAAGAACAGTACGAATTGTTCAAACACTATATCGACACGCGCCACACCGATGGTGACATGGCCTTAATGGGACAATCCGATTACACCGCCTTGGTCGAAGAAACGCCTGTGCGCTCAAATTTAATCGAATTTCGCAACAGTGACGGGCAACTGGTCGCTGGATGCTTAACAGATAGGCTCGGTGACGGGTTGAGCGCTGTGTATAGCTTTTTCGACACCGAGGATGCCCGCCGGAGCCTTGGGACCTATATCGTTTTGTGGCTGGTCGAGCACGCCCGCGCATTGAATCTGGATTACGTCTACCTCGGCTATTGGGTTCAAGACAGCCGAAAGATGGATTACAAACGCAATTACCGCCCTCTCGAGGCCTATACCTCGAACGGCTGGAAGCGGCTTCCGAATGCCCGCCGTCACAAAACGGAAAGCACCTAATACGTTTGTTTGATTTACCCATATATATGAAACATATGGACAATAACTCGTTGCGAAGTGGCGGCATTCCACGATAGGGTTGTTACACAACTAGGCTCATCCTGAGGGGGTGGATCTTAAGAAATCAACTAGGGCAGCCTATGCTGCCAAGAGATTTTCGGGAGGAATTTTCCAAAATGAAGCGTCGTGATTTTGTTAAAGGTGCAGCCCTTGCAGCTGGTGCCGTTGCTTTGGCCGCATGCGGCAAAGAAGAAGAAGCCGCCGTTGCGCCCAAAGAGGCAGCCCCCGCCGCCCCGGCGATTTCCAAACAAATGCGTGAACTGAAAATGGTCACCACCTGGCCGAAGGGTTTCCCTGGTCTGGGGACCGGCGCACAGCGTTTGGCCGATTCCATCACCGCAATGACCGATGGTCGCCTGACTGTAAAATTGTACGGTGGTGGCGAGCTGGTTCCGGCATTGGAATCCTTTGACGCCGTATCCAGCGGTACGGCCGATATGTATCACGGCGCCGATTACTACTGGCAGGGCAAATCCAAGGCTTTCAACTTTTTCACCGCAGTGCCGTTCGGTCTGACGGCGAACGAAATGGACGCCTGGCTCTATTACGGTGGCGGTCAGGAGCTTTGGGATGAACTGTCTGGCGGCTTCAACGTCAAACCGTTCGCAGCTGGCAACACCGGCGTACAGATGGGTGGCTGGTTCAACAAGGAACTGAATAACGTCGAAGACTACAAGGGTCTGAAAATGCGTATGCCGGGTCTGGGCGGCGAAGTCTTGCGCCAGATCGGTGGCCAGTCCATCACCCTACCGGGCGGCGAAATTTTCCCATCCCTACAGTCGGGCGCCATTGATGCGACCGAATGGGTCGGTCCGTGGAATGACTTGGCCATGGGCTTCTATAAGGTTACGAAATACTACTACTACCCTGGTTTCCACGAGCCGGGCTCGACGCTCAGCTGCGGCGTAAACTCCACAGTGTGGAACAGCCTCAACAGCGACGATAAAGCCATCGTGCAATTTGCCTGTGCTGCAGAAAACAATCGCATGTTCGGTGAATTCAATGCCAAGAACGGCGATGCGCTCGACACGCTGGTCAACGAACACGGTGTTCAGTTGCGCCGCCAGTCGGATGAGATTCTCAAAGCCATCGGCGATGCATCCGGCGACGTGATGTCCGCGGTTGCTGCTGCGGATCCGTTGTCTCAGAAAATCTACGACAACTTCATGTCATTCCGCAAAAAATCCATGGGCTGGACATCCCTGTCCGAAACCGCCTACACGGCGGCGCGCGCCCTCGACTACAAATACGGCGGCTGATCGAAGCGGTCGCAAATATACGGGACGGTGGAAAACTCCACCGTCCCGTTTTTATCTTTGCCCTTAAATGCCGCCAAGCGTACAACGGGCCTAAGATACCAAAAAAGAGCATATTTCTGCTCTAACCTTTAAAAAAAGCGGGCAAGCATGGGGTTTCTTGAGAAGCTGTATATCGGCGTTGATGCTGTCAACAACCGCATCGGGCGCATCATTTCGTGGACCGCCCTGATTATGGTCTTGGTGCAGTTCCTAATCGTGGTAATGCGCTACATCTTCAGCCTGGGCTTCATTTGGATGCAGGAATCGGTTTTCTACCTGCACTCCATCCTCTTCATGCTGGGGGCGGGGTATACCCTGCTGCACGAAGGCCATGTTCGCGTCGATATTTTCTATCGGGAACATTCTGAGCGCGCCAAGGCTGTCGTGGATTTTATTGGCTCCATCGTCTTTTTGCTGCCGGTGTGCGTTCTGCTGTGGTGGTGGTCCTGGCCTTATGTGGCACAGTCATGGTCGGTCCTAGAAGGATCGCGTGAAACCAGCGGTATTGCTATCGTTTACCTGTTGAAAAGCCTGATCTTGATCTTTGCCGGGCTGATCGCCATCCAAGGCATATCGATGATGTTGCGCTCTTTGCTGACAATAACCGGACACAAAACAAAACATGCCCGTGAAGATGGAGCACACGTCTGATGCCCATCAATGAAATTCTTGCCATCATCATGTTTGTATCCGTCTGCTTGACGTTGCTGGGTGGTTTCCCGGTGGCCTTCACGTTAGCGGGAACCGGATTGATTTTCGCGTCCATCGGTTGGGCATTCGGCGTTTTCGATTTTTCCCTGTTCGGCGCTATGCCGTCGCGCATTTTCGGCACCGCGATGACCAACGAAGTTTTGGTTGCTGTGCCTTTGTTCGTGTTCATGGGTGTGATGCTGGAACGCTCCAAGGTGGCCGAAGAATTGCTCGACGCCATGGGCATGCTGTTTGGCTCACTGCGGGGCGGTTTGGGTATTTCCGTTGCCGTTGTGGGCGCATTGTTGGCGGCCAGCACCGGGATTGTCGGTGCAACCGTGGTCACCATGGGGCTGTTGAGCCTACCAACCATGCTCAAGCGCGGCTATTCACCGTCTCTGTCATGCGGCACCATTTGTGCGGCAGGAACGCTGGGCCAGATCATCCCGCCCAGCATCGTCTTGGTGCTGTTGGGCGACCAGATTTCCAACGCCTACATTGATGCCCAGCGTGCCATCGGCAACTGGTCGCCGGAACCGATTTCCGTGGGTGACCTATTCGCGGGTGCGTTGATCCCCGGCATGATGCTGGTGGGTATGTACATCGGCTACCAAATTTTGATGGCGTGGCTGAAGCCGGAAACCTCCCCCGCCATCCCTGCCGAAGAACTCATGGTCGATGGCCTGATGGGGCGTATTCTTCACGCCCTGGTGCCGCCGATCGTCCTGATTGTGTCGGTGCTGGGCTCAATCTTGGCCGGTGTCGCAACGCCCACCGAAGCCGCCGCTGTTGGTGCCGTCGGCTCCCTGATGCTGGCTGGCTTGCGCTTCAACGAAGGTCGCGGCAAGGCAATTATCATCGGCGGCATCGGCTTGGTCATCATGTTGATTTTGTCCAATGTCTATGACCTGCGCATGAGCCGTGATGAAATCCCGTCCATGGACTTGGTCGCTATCATCGCAACACTTGGATGTACGGGCCTGCTGATTTGGGGCCTGATCACCAGTGTGAAGCGTGTTTTGGAAACCAAAGCCCCGGGCAGCGACGACCCGATTATCTACGAGGTCGTCCGCACCACCATGGAGATTTCCGCCATGGTGTTCGTGATCCTGATCGGCGCAGGCGTATTTTCACTGGTGTTCCGCGGCCTTGGTGGCGACGACCTGGTGCATGAAATTCTCTCCAACTTACCAGGTGGTAAGTGGGGGGCGATCTTGGTCGTCATGGTGGTGATGTTCTTCTTGGGCTTCATCCTCGACTTTATCGAGATCACCTTCGTGGTGGTGCCCATCGTCGCACCTGTGTTGCTGCGTATGGACATCGATCCGGTGTGGTTGGGCATCATGATGGCGATGAACCTGCAAACATCGTTCCTCACCCCGCCGTTCGGTTTTGCGCTGTTTTATCTGCGCGGCGTCGCCCCGCCTTCGGTCAAGACCGGCGATATCTACCGCGGCGTGATGCCGTTCGTCGCCATCCAGCTGATCGGGCTCTTATTGCTGGCCACATTCCCGGCACTGGCGACATGGCTACCAACCGTCATCTTTGATTGATCAAAAAACCCCGGACCAATGTCCGGGGTTTTTTATTGATAACCAGCCCTAAATAAGCATTTTGCTGAGGGTTAGGATGGGATGGCGCGCAGGTAGCGTGTTGTGATGACCTGTGATTTTCGCGGCCCGATGACTCGCCACACTGCCAACCAGGCGTCTGGCCCAAGCACCCGGTACAGACCGTGATAGATGTCATCGACGCATTTATGCTCGACGCGCACGATGCCTTTGGTCAGATCCAATAGATGAAACAAGCGCCCGTCTGAAAAGCGCACTTCGGCCATGGATGGTGCGGGAAACATATAAATATAGTCCCGCTCGGTCGAGGTTTGGATCTCACCCATGGTGAGTTCCCCCTCTTCGTGGTAATTCAGATTGGCGCCGTCGGCAGTATACTGCGCCACGCCGATGCAGTCGCCTTCTTGGTCCAGCAGGGCGTCGTGTACCTTACGCTCGAATTGCCAAGTCCCCTCGAGAAACTCTACCAGATCCTCGATACGGTAGGGATCGTTGGCTGAAGAGCGCGGTGAACGAACGCCGCGGTCAGGAACGGAACTGCTCACGCAGTGGTATCCCAACCCTTGCTGCGTTTGCCCATAAGAAACCATGCCAGAGGCATAATACCCATAGCCAAGCCAATTTTGATGACATCACCCAAAATGAACGGCGTAAAACCCCATTCCAGAATCGGCTTGTCCCAGCCGAACAAGGCCCCCAACCACAAAACGCCCGGCACATAAATGACGGCGTTGCCCGCAAGCATGGCCAAAGCGGTGCCCAGCATACTGCGATCCCAGCCTTTTTCAGCCAACCAGCCGACCGTCATTGCCGCCAGAACGTAACCGATCAGGTAGCCGCCTGTGCCGCTCATCATATACGCAAGGCCGATGCCCTTTTCCGGCGTGCCCGCGAAAACGGGTAAACCAATAGCGCCTTCGGCCATGTACAGCATCAAAGTAACACCGGCCAGACGCCAACCATACGCCATGCCCAACGTCAACACGGCCAACGTGCCCATGGTCATGGGAACGGGCCACAGCGGTACGTTGATCTTTGACGCCAAGGCCAAAACCAATGTGCCCGCCAAGGCCAGAACCATGCCGCGCAGCACTGTGTTGGAACGCCCGGACGTCGGCCACAGCATATCCATCAACGTATTGCCCTGCGTCGCGCGCATCGTTGCCTGCATCATTGGTGAAATTCTCCTGTTGAGCCCTTAGGTTGGACAGCCCCGCACAATAAATAGGACCTGTCTCAATGGGGCAAAATGATTTTTCAGATTATGGCTGAAAAGAATTTCCAGCTCAAGCTATGCCCGTCAATAAATTACGCGCCGGGGCTACGAAAACGTGTTGGATGTAGGGAACCCGCGTGGCGCAAGCGCCCCTGCACCTGCGCGTTTGCCTTGCCAACGCAATAAATCTGTTTCGGTGCGCCATCCGCTACCAAACGGAAACGACAGCCCGTCCGCCAGAGCAAACGCCTTAACGTCGCGCAACACGGCCCCGCCGCCCTTTTTGTAGCGTTGCAAAATCACCCCTTTGCCACGGGACATTTCCGGCAGCTCATCAATCGGGAACACAATGATTTTGCGGTTAGATCCAATGGCGGCGATGCTATCGGCCCCTTCGGGGACAACATTGCATGACGTCGCTTCCGCCCCCGCGCCGACATTCAGCACCACCTTGCCGTTTTTGGTTTGGGCCAGAACGTCGTCTTCCGCGACAATAAAGCCGTGTGCGGAATCCGATGCCACCAGCAGCTTGCGCCCCGGTACATGCACCAGCATGCGCACGATATCGGCATCGTTGGGCAGTTCGAACATCAGGCGCAACGGCTCACCATGCCCGCGTCCACCCGGCAATCTGTCGCATCCCAGCGTATAAAACCGCCCATTGGTCGCGAACAACAAAATTTTATCGGTGGTCTGGGCGTGAAGGATGAAGCGACCTTTGTCGCCTTCCTTGTATTTCAGGTCTTTGGTCTGATCATCCGTAATATGGCCCTTGATGGCGCGAATCCAGCCCATTTCGGAACAAACCACGGTGATCGGTTCGCGCTCGATCATCGCTTCCATCGGCACCACCACGGCCGAGGGCGCTTCAGAGATCACAGTGCGACGCTTGCCCAGCTCGGTTTTGGAGCCGAAATTATCTTTGATGTCGTTGATTTCACCGGTGATGGTTTTCCACCGCAGGGCTTCATCGCCGAGCAGCGTGTTCAGTTCACTTTGCTCTGCCACCAGGGCATCATTTTCGGTGCGGATTTCCATCTCTTCGAGCTTGCGCAATTGGCGCAGGCGCATGTTCAAGATGGCTTCGACCTGCACATCGGTGAGCTTAAATGCCTCAATCAACGATTTCTTGGCGTTGTCTTCCTCGCGGATGATGCGAATGACCTCGTCCAAATTAAGGTACGCCACCAACATACCGCCCAAAACTTCGAGACGGTGCTTAATCTGGCCCAAGCGATGCCGGGAGCGACGCTCCAACACCACCATGCGGTGATCCAGAAAGGCTTGCAGGACTTCGCGCAAGTTCATCACACCCGGTGTGTTGTCGGCACCCAGCACGTTCATGTTTAACGAAAAACGGCTTTCCAAATCGGTCAGACGGTAAAGCTGTTCCATCAGCATTTGCGCATCGACCTTGCCGGTGCGCGGTTCCAGCACGACCCGGATGTCTTCCGCACTTTCATCACGGATGTCGGTCAGAATCGGCAATTTCTTATTGGTGATCAGTTCCGCGATCTTTTCGATCAGCTTGGACTTTTGCACCTGATAGGGAATTTCGGTGATAACGATCTGGTACGTACCGCGGCCCAAGTCCTCGGTGTCCCAAGCGGCGCGCACACGAAAACCGCCGCGCCCAGTCTTGTAAGCCTGGACAATAGTGTCGCGATTTTCCACGATCTGGCCGCCGGTGGGAAAGTCAGGCCCCGAAACAAACTCAACCAGCTTATCGATGGTGGCGTTGGGAAACTTGATCAAATGCTTCAGCGCATCGCACAACTCACCCACATTGTGGGGCGGGATCGAGGTCGCCATGCCCACAGCAATGCCCGCCGAACCGTTGGCCAGCAAGTTTGGAAAATTCGACGGCATGACCGTGGGTTCGTCTTCTTCACCGTCATAGGTGGGACGAAAATCTACGGTGTCGTGGTCGATACCATCCAAAATTGCCATGGCAACTGCGGTCATACGTGCTTCGGTGTAGCGCATTGCTGCGGCGTTATCACCGTCGATGTTGCCGAAGTTGCCCTGCCCGTCGATGAGCGGATAGCGAACCGCGAAATCCTGGGACAATCGCACCATTGCGTCGTAAATCGACATATCACCATGGGGGTGATATTTACCCATCACATCACCGACAACACGCGCGCATTTCTTGAAGCCCGACTTGGGGTCCAACTTCAATTGCTGCATGGCGTACAACAGCCGACGATGCACCGGTTTCAAACCATCGCGCACATCGGGCAAGGACCGCGACATGATGGTCGACATGGCATAGGACAAGTAACGTTCGCTAAGCGCGTCTGCGAGGCGGGTATTGCGGATATCGCCCTGAGGGGCCGGTTCGGACATGGATTTCGGCTCGTTTTTTTGAGAATCGGATGGTGTGGGCGATTATACCTGAGAATACAGCGTCACTGTACTTGGATGGTTTCGACTTGGATGCTCTGGCGCGCTGATATGAGTTTTCCCTGACGGTTCAACGTCACGTCACCAATGTATGTGCCCATCGGCCAGGCGGACACCTTTAACCGCACCCCGCTGAAAGCGTAGTAATAAGCCTTATCTGCCTCGATCTTTAAGACGTTTTGGTGGATACGCTGGCCGTTTGGCCCGGTGATGGTCATATGGATCTCATCGTTTGTCCGGACCCTGAAAAATTCAGCCCACAGAACCATGACTGGCGCACTGGGGGGTAAGGTTCCGCCCCCATATTGGCCGCCACGGATGCCCGCACGGCTTGGTTTGCCTGATGCGAAGCCAACGTGATAAATGGCGGTCGGCTGATAAGTGATCTTGGCCAGCGCCTGCGCATCCCAAAGCGCATGTTCCCCGACCCCGCAGTCATTTTTTCGGTCAATACCCGTGAAGGGGTCGAGAATTTTTTTGTCTTTAGCCACCTGAAAATGCAGATGGGGAAACTCGGTCATGCCCGACAGCCCAACCAGACCCAACACTTGACCGCGTTCGACCCGCTCACCTGCTTTAACACGAACGCTGCCGTTGCGCAGGTGGCAATACTGGGTCGTCAGACCATCTTTGTGCGCAAGCCTGACGCCGTTTCCGCATTCCTTATTTTCCACCAATGCGCCATTTTGGTTTGAATACACGGTATCGGGCACACCATCGCGCAAGCCGAGCACCACACCCGGCGCCGCAGCAACAACCGCGACGCCCTGACGTACCGCTGCCATATCACGCACGGCAAAATCAGTGCCCTTGTGCATGCCCCCCGGCATGGCGTCGTAGGTCGCATCGCCACAGGTGTAATCAAGCACCCCCGGACCGGGTTTGTGGTCCACATAATTGGGAATCCAGCACGTCTGCCCCGGTTCACACACAATCGGAAGGCTCAGTGTGACTCCATCTTGTGCCGCTTGGGCAACGGTCGTCATCCCCATGTTCAACGACGCGCCCAACGCCGCGCACAAAAACAAAAATTGAAGACTGCGCCGCAATACCCACCTCATCGTGTTCATGTCGATATGAAAGTCTCACTTATGGTAGTTAAACTGTGGGGCCGGTCAATGGCTTGCAGCGTTCGAATTTATCCAGGATACTTCGCAAATGAACCATTCAGCCTTTGAACAAGCTTGGGCATTACCCCTAAATGGTCCAGCCGAATCCCTGGCCGAGGGTGATTGCACCACAGCCATGGCCGGAGAGCGGCCGTTCGTTGTGCTTTTGAATCGCAACGCCGACGATATCGCAACCTTCCTCATCAAGAACGCGTTGGTACCCGATGTGCTGCTCAAGCCCCTCTTGATGGAAGATACCCGCCCGCGCTGCGAAGCCATCAACGAAGGGGTGCTGCTCAATCTGCGCGGTATGAATTTGAACCCCGGTGCGGAACTGGGCGAAATGCTGTCTGCGCGCATGTGGATCACCGATAAATTTATCGTTATCATGCATGCCCACAAGATCATGGCCTTGGCCGAAATCATCCAGAATTTCAAAGACGGTCATGGCCCGGTGAGCATTGGCGATTTTATCGTGACGTTCGCCGACAGACTGACTGAGCGCATGATGCCCGAAGTTCAACAAATCGAAGAGCAAATCGACACGCTTGAAGAACAATTGGACGATGACGACGCCTTCACGGTGGACAATGGTCATTTGCGTAACGAACTGGCACGAATTCGCCCTGGCATCACGGCGCTGAAACGGTTTATCGCCCCACAAAAAGACGCCTTGGCGCGCCTGTCGATCTTGTCCGCCCCGTGGCTGACTGATGTGGACCGTATCAACCTGCGCCACATCGTCGACATCGTCACGCGACTGGTGGAAGACTTGGAAACTTTACGGGAGCGATCCGCACTTATAAAAGACGCCATACAGCAAAAAATGTCCGACGCCATGGCCCATTCCATGAATTGGCTGTCCGCGGTGGCCTTCGTTTTCCTGCCCCTTGGCTTTCTCACGGGACTTTTGGGTATCAACGTCGGCGGTATGCCGGGTGCGGAAACAACTTGGGCGTTTTGGTGTGTGTGTGCGCTGATGCTGGTCCTGGGTGTTGGATTGTGGGCGTTTATGCGCAAGAAGAAGCTGCTTTAGGCGTTTGTGAACGCGCCAATCGTTCCATCAACTAGGCGCGGGCTTGGGGCATTTGACGCTGGTGCGGTGTGAAGATGTGACGGTCCAGAAAATAGCCGGTCAATTTCAGCCCCTGAAGCACCTCGTCCCCCGTACCTGCGATGCCGTTTGGGTTTCGGATGAATGGCGGCAGCGCCAACATCTGGTGTATAAGACTTGCCCGCGTCGCATGACACGGCGCGTGCGGATTTGGGTGACACCCAGACCAAACCCTCGGTCGTTCCAGTTGCCGCGCAAACCGCCAGTGCCGCCGCCATACCTGCCAGTCTGCTGGGGAAATCCATCAACTCGGCACTGTAACTGTGAATGGTTTCCAGGTGAAAGTTCCCCAGGTGTTCGGCCAAACGGCCCCCCCACAAAACTCGCGCAGACGTGACGGCGAAACAGCCCGCCCATAAGGGCGGCACCGTCTCGCCACGCAAGCTCTTAACCTAAATCGTCAAGACGGATAGGCCCGCAACTCACTCGGGAGCCTTGCAAACATGGCTTTGATCCGCTCGATACGAGGATCCTCCGCCTGTATTCACCGCTTCATAAAACGTCACGGCCGCTGAGAGACACGTCGCTCTCTTGACGCCGTTTTTATCGCCAACATTGTGGCCCATAACGGTCACGGGATCGTAAGGGTAGTTATGACCGCATATTTGATCCATCTTATGTTTAAAGATGTTGTCGCAGTGCCCTTTGTCGCAGCCGCACGTATTGTAGCACTGGTCGTGTCTATCGCAGGCTGGCTTAAAGAGTTTTTTCAGATCCAAATTGATACCTTGCATATGCACATTGGGCAGCCACGGCCCGCTGCAACCATCGACATATGTTCGGTCGGATCGGATGCTGCACTCACCAGCATAGGCGCTTGATAGGAAGGCGCCATTCAACAGCGCAGCGAACGCCGCGACTGTGATGAAAAACAAATATTTTTTCATAATCCCACCTCCTTGCTGGTGTCGCAAGAGGCCATGCAATTGCGCGCAATGCCGCGCAACTCCAAGTCGTCTTAGCGGCCTCCAGCACACCCCCTCCGGCTTTAAAGATGTCTTTTTATCGTCAAGAGGGGAAAGAAAAGAAACGCAAAGGGCTGTCTAATCGGTACTCCCATATAACACTTGTAAAGCCATGGTTATTATACTCCTATCACGTCGCGGCAGGAATGAATTTCTCCACGGTCTTGCCAAATATAACCGGAGTATTGGCTTTGCGTGGCGACACGAATCGATGTTCTGGGCTACCCCCGGTGCGCCAAGCGTTCCATCAACCTGGCGCGCGCTTGGGGCATTTGACGCTGGTGCGGTGTGAAGATGTGACGGTCGAGAAAATAGCCGGTCAATTTAAGCCCCTGAAGCACCTCGTCCACCGTATCTGCAATGCCGTTTGGGTTTCGGATGAACGGCGGCAGTGCCAGCAATTGGTGTTCATAAGGCTTGCCCGCGTCGCGCGACACGGCGCGTGCGGATTTGGGTGACACCCAGACCAGCTCCTCGGTCGTTCCGGTTGCCGCGCAATGATCAAGGTCAAGACGAAAGCCTAGCTCCTGCAGCAACCCCAGTTCCCATTTGACGTAGAGGCTTCCCCAGCCTTCAACTCGGTGGCCGATGTCGTCGTGTTCCATGGCGTCCAACAACGTGCCCATGACTTCGTATAGCTTGGGGTGAGGCTCACGTTCGGGAAGCGCTGCCGCGCAAACCGCCAATGCCGCCGCCATACCTGCCAACCTGTTAGGGGAATCCATCAACGCGGCGCTGTAACTGTGAACGGTTTCCAGGTGAAAATTCCCCAGGTGTTCGGCCAGACGAGCCCGCCATGTGGCGTGAACACGGTTGCCGGGTTCGATCGCGGCGCGCTTGCGTTTGGTGAAGCCGCCCTTGACCAAACCCGCGTGCCCGCCCCGCGCGTGGGTCAAAAGAGTCACGATGGCCGACGTTTCGCCATGCCTGCGCACCGATAAAATTATGCCGTCATCTTGCCAATCCATGGTGGGCATTGTAGCGCCCTTAGGCTCATCGGGAAGCTCCGTTGTTGAAAAAGCACTCCGACTACATTAGTTAATGCTTAAGCCTCCCTGCCCACACCTCAATCTGGGGAAAACAACATTATGACCGTATCTTCATTTCATCCCCCACGCCGCATGCTGATGGGCCCCGGCCCTTCCGACATTGATTCTCGGGTGTTGCAGGCCTTGGGCCGCCCCGTAATTGGGCACCTTGATCCTGAATTCATCCTCATGATGGACGAGGTTAAGGGCCTTTTGCACTACGCCTTCCAAACCACCAACCAGATGACCCTGCCGATCAGCGCGCCGGGTTCGGCGGGCATGGAAAGCTGTTTCGTCAATTTGATTGAGCCGGGTGAAACGGTTGTCGTCTGCGTCAACGGCGTGTTCGGCGGGCGCATGGTCGAAAATGTCGAACGCTGTGGCGCAACTGCCATCAAGGTCGAAGACGACTGGGGCAAGCCGGTTGATCTAAACAAACTGGAAGATGCGCTCAAAGCCAATCCCGGTGTTAAGGCCGTGGCATTTGTCCACGCAGAGACCTCAACTGGGGTTCTGTCGGACGCTGCGCATATCGCCGAACTGGCCCGTAAATACGACGCACTGACGATCATGGACGCGGTGACGTCGCTGGCTGGCGTGCCGGTCATGGTTGACGAATGGCAGATCGACGCGTGCTATTCCGGCACTCAAAAATGCCTCAGCTGCGTGCCCGGCATTTCGCCAATTACGTTCAGTGACAAAGCCCTGGAAGCCATTCGCGGGCGCAATCACAAGGTTCAAAGCTGGTTCTTGGACATGAACCTGATCATGGGCTATTGGAGCAGCGAAGGCACGACCCGCTCGTACCACCATACCGCCCCGGTCAACACGCTCTACGCGCTGCACGAAAGCCTCGTGATGCTCAAGGAAGAAGGTATTGAAAATGCCTGGAAGCGCCATCGTCGCAATCATTTGGCCCTCAAGGCCGGACTTGACGCCCTGGGCCTTAAACTCATTGTTGACGAAGCCTATCGCTTGCCGCAATTGAACACTGTTCAAGTGCCCGATGGGGTGGACGAAGCCCAAGTGCGGCGCCGCCTGTTGTCCGAATACGGCATCGAAATCGGCGCAGGTCTCGGCGCACTGGCCGGCAAAGTCTGGCGCATCGGCCTGATGGGGCAAAGCTCAAGCCCACGCCACGTCACGTTGGTGCTTTCAGCGCTGGAAGGCGTACTGGAAGACATGGGCATATCCACCGCAAGCGGCGGTGCAGCCGGTGCGGCGCAGAAGCTTTTGCTGAGCTGATACTACGGTTCAATCCTTGCACATTTAGCCCGGTAACCCTGAGTTGGTTGCCGGGCTTTTCCTTTTTTGATCCATTGGTTCATGAGAACCCATTGAGGTAGCTAACAGAAAATTTACATACGCATGGATGTAATTATTTTTACTTGATCCCTGGCTGGCACTCACAATCTATAGATTAAGTTAAATCGTATAAATGGATTGAGTCATGAGTAAACACCGTACCCCCCTCCAATTGATGGTCGTATTCACCCTCCTTTTTTACGCACTGCCCGTACAAGCAAAAAGTGAAATCGTCATCGCCGGCAAGACCGATATGAGCGCCAACGGCGCGGTTCACCTCTCCATCGATGCGTTTGAGGCTCTTGCCCCCAAAACGATCATTAAAACAAGCACGCCGTGGCATGTTGAGACAACATTTTCAGGGATTTCCGGTGCAGATTTTGTCCGCATAACGGGCGTGCATGGTGACAAGCTGATCGTACGCGCCATAAATGACTACCAGACGACCATCCCCGTGATTGATCTGATCGAACGCGGTGTTTTATTTGTTACACGCATGAACGGAAAGCGCATCGGGCTACGCGAAAAAGGCCCTATTTTCGTGATTTATCCTTTTGATCAACATCCCGAATTGAAGACGGAAGTCTATATCGGGCGGTCAATTTGGCAGATCAAAAAAATAACTGCCCAGTGAACCGCAATAAGCAGCGAAAAAACGCTGTAGGAGGATATATGTTTTGGCAAACCCGTTCCTGGTCGGTTTTTATCGTGGTTGGCGTGCTCAGCCTGGGCGCCATTTCCATGGTTTTCATTCTCAATGAAGAATCTAAACTCAAGTCCTCCATTGATCATTTCATGTCGACATCTTCAGACAGTGTCGTATGGGGTACCCAACAACTTCGCCTTGATCTTGCGCGTGTGGACAAGGCCTTAAGCGCCTACGGCAATGCCTACTCAGAGTTTTCCCCCACCGCACTTCAGACCGCCACGGATATCCTCTATAGCCGCTTCGAAACGTTGTCGTTTTCCATCTCGCGTCTTGATCCTCATCAGGCGGCAGAAACAACAACCTCTATAGCCTTTCAAAATTTGCGCCGGGCTTATCTGGCGCTTGATGTGCAACTCACTGGCTTTATCGCCACTCCGTCTGAACTGGGCTATCACGCTACGATACGCGCCTTGGGCAGCACCGCTAAATTGGCCGCAACATTCGCTGCCGACACGCTACATTTCAGCCAGTCTCATGCGCAAGGTTTACGTGCTGATATATTAGGCTTGGCCCATGATTACAGGGCAAGTTTGCTGCTGCTGCTGCTGGGCAGCACGCTGATCATCGGTCTCATTTGGTTTGCAAACAGGAAAATCATCGACTTTGGGAAATCACTTGAGCAGGCCGTAGAGCGCGCAAATGACGCCGCCCAGGCCAAGGCCCAATTTCTCTCTTCCATGTCGCACGAATTTCGCACCCCGCTCAACGCCATCAGCGGTTACATGCAGCTGATTTTGATGAAGATGTCGCCAACGGAACGCGCCGAGGTTTCAAGTTATGAATCCGCCGTCGACCAAAGCATCTTCAATTTGGTCGATTTGGTGGACCAGGTGCTGGAACTCGATACCCTGCTGCACCGTGATGAGAGCGTTATCCTTGACCGGGTGGACGTTAACATGATGGTGAAAAATGCCCTTAAGTTATCAGCGCGCCATTCTATATCGAACCACGTCACAATTCACCAAGACCACGGGAGCGAACTTTGCACCTTGGAAACGGACAGTGGCATGTTCACACAAATCCTAACGTATCTCATCTCCAACGCCGTTAAATACAACCGCGCGGGGGGCGATGTTTGGATAAGCCAAACGCACGATGATGCCACCATCACCATCACCGTCGAAGACAACGGGATCGGCATCCCGGAAGGGAAAGAGCAGCTTCTGTTCAAGTCGTTCGAGCGCCTAGGCCGCGAAGCCGGGGCCATAAGCGGCAGCGGAACTGGCCTGAGCATTTGCCAACAGCTGTGCACCATATTGAACATTGAGTTGGGCTTTAGACGCACATCGAATGGCGGCAGCGCATTTTGGCTCATAGCGCAGCGAAAATTCCCCAAACGGCCTCCTCAAATGCCTGATGCCACAAACACCCAAAATAATTCAGCTTCGATTTCCGCCACCACCCCCCAAGAGAATTTGCATGGCGGACAGCCTCAAGGCATCTAATCGCAATCGCCAGTCTCTTCCTTAGGTAATCACATTCCCCCGCCCCACCCGTCAGTTCAACAAGGAGCCACGCATGTGGCACGGCTGACCAAGTGCGGATGGGAAACAATGCATCACACAACGAACAATAACGCCGCTGACTTCTTGTTGGACGGAGACGCCTATTTTCGGCGCGTGCACGAAAATTTACGCGATTTGCTGGCCGCGCCCGCGGCAGCAAACAGCTATGTCCGCATGGCATTTTGGGAATTTTCGCACGAAGCCTACCTGCCGTCTTACACTACCGGTGGCGGCGCTCATGTGCCGGGGTGTTTGCTCAAGGACCTGCTGTTCGACATTGCCGACAAGGGCCACATCATCCAGTTGATCGCTTGGTACGGCACCTGGGCGGTGCGCCGGTTCGCCGCGGAAATGAAGACCAATCAAAAGCTCCAAACATGGGTTACGCAAACCAACACAGCCCACAACAACGTTGGCACCTATCGCAACATTCAGGCTTACCTGGAACAGTATGGCGGCAACGTCACCGGGTGTAGCACCCACCAAAAAATCGTCATCGTGTCCATCACCGGCGCAAAACAGGCCTTCGTCGGTGGCGAGAACATGTCGCAGCACTATTTGTCAGAAAGCACGCACAACTACAAAAACTGGTGGCACGACACGGCGGTGCGCGTTCGAGGCCCGGTCGTCGATGACATCGAAGGCGAATGGGTGCGGCGCTGGCGCAAACAAAACGCCAATGGCCCCCTTCCCAACACCGCCGTTGGGATCGCTCAAGCCAATGCCGGAACCCTGTCCATTCGCATGGCGACCACCAACGTCGAAGCCAATCCCGTTGAAACCAGCATTCGCGACCAAATGATTTTGCGCATTCAAAACGCGCAAAACCTCATATATCTGGAAAACTATGCGCTCACCGATCCGATTTTGATCAACGCCCTTGCGGCGCGGTTGCGCGGCGCGAACCCGCCCACGGTGATCATATTGGTTAACAATCCGGCAGCGACATCCCTGCCCCAGGATTTCAGCCCGTTTTCGTATTTGATGTTTTACACCTACGCAGAACTGGCCTTGATCGACTGCCAATCCTTTTCCGCCGTCGACACTTGGCGGGCCTGGATCACACGCACGCCTAATGTTTACCTCAACGCCAATGTGCAAAACCCTGTCATGCGCAAACTTGGCCTAAACCCCAACACCATGGCGAGCTTCAATCCCGTCAACGCGTTTCGTTACGACTACACCTACAATGCAACAGACAAAAAGGTGTGGTTGCGCAATCTTTGGGATATCACCACCAACGTCAATGTGATGTACGCGCCCCAATCGAACCACCCGGGCGGTAACAAGTGGCCGTACCCCCACTCCAAACTAGCCATATTCGATGATGATTTCTTGGTGGTTGGCACCAGCAACTGGACATACAGATCGATGCAATATGACGGTGAAATCACCCTCATGATCCATGACACCGCCATCGCACCAAATTTTGTCACAACGGCTCGCGACGACCTGTTTGAGCACTGGAACCAAAACAACGGCTTTGCCGGTTGGAGCGCCGATGCGGACCAAAATATTGTGGATTTCACAAACAACGCCGTGCCGCTTGAAGAGGTCCGCATCGTGCCTCTGCGCATGACGGATTTCATTCACCCCGCCAGCGCCAAAGCCTGGAAAAAGATCGTATCCACTGTAGGCGCAGCCGCCTCAGCATACCTGTAAAGGACGAATACAATGAGCAACGGAACTTATGCCACGGTGACCACCCAAGCCTGGAGCACCTACACCAGCGTGTCGGGTCGAACCTCGACCTACATCGACCTGTTGACGCCGAGTTACACGGATTTTCTGAACGGGATTAAAGTCATGGATGGCCTGACCGCGAGCCTAAACAGCCCCACCCCACCCACAAAGGACGTGGAAAGCGCGCTAGCGCAGATCACCATATTGGAAGGTGCGTTCACCAACATCGATGCCGTCGTTGGAAAGTTCAAATCCATGGACGCCAGCGCCGTCAACAAGGCAGCGACATTGGATCAAGCCAAAGTGAGAAAGCAACTCGACGAGGCCGAAGGGTACGATCAAGACCTGCTCAACGACTTGAACAACGTGCTGTACCAGTGTCAATTGATGACCGCAGACGCTGCACTGAACAGCGGCACCTGAGACCGACCTCAGACGTCGAAGTCCAGGCCCCAGTCGCGGTAACGATCAGGGTCGTCACCCCATTTTTCCCGGACTTTTACGAACAAGAACAAGTGGACGCGGCGGTCAAGAATCTCTTCCAGGTCTTTGCGGGCATCAGCGCCGATCGTTTTGATCTGCTGACCGTTTTTACCCAAAATGATGGATTTCTGGCTGTCGCGTTCGACGAAAATGATCTGTTCGATCTTCACCGAACCATTGTCGTATTCTTCCCAATTTTCCGTTTCCACGGTCGTGGCATACGGCAGTTCCTGACGCAATTGCAGATACAGCTTTTCGCGGGTGATCTCAGCCGCCAACAAGCGCTCGGTCATGTCTGAAACTTGATCTTCAGGGAAGTGCCATGGGCCTTGCGGCATCTGGCCCGCCAAAAATGTGACCAAATCCTCGACGCCGTCACCGTTCAGCGCCGACACCATGAAGATATCGTCAAAAACGCCCGCAGCGTTGAGCTTCATGGTCAGCTCCAGCAACTCTGGTTTTTTGACCTTATCGACTTTGTTGAGCACCAAATGGGCGCGTTTGCCCTCTTTTTTCATGCGTTCGATGATGTTCGCCGTGTCCCGATCAATACCGCGCACACTATCGACCAACAGCAGCGTCACATCGGCATCACCTGCCCCGCCCCACGCGGCAGCGACCATAGCACGATCCAACCGGCGCTTTGGGTCGAAGATACCCGGCGTGTCGATAAACACCAGCTGGGTGCGCTCATGCAACGCAATGCCCATCACGCGCGCACGGGTGGTCTGCACTTTGGGCGACACAATCGACACCTTGGTGCCAACCACGCGGTTCACCAGGGTTGATTTGCCGGCATTGGGTGCGCCCAGAACGGCTATAAAGCCGCAACGACCCGGTGTACCGTCTGCTGCATCGCCAGTTGCATCGCCAGTTGCATCGCTTGTTTCGGGGCTCATTGTTTGTTCTCCAATTGCGCCATAAGCATCTGGGCGGCGTCTTGTTCCGCGCTGCGCCGGGACGCGCCGCGCCCCTCCGCCGTATCTTGGCCTTGAACCGAGACGCGAATTTTGAATGTGGGCGCGTGGTCTGGGCCTTCGCGCGTCAGAATTTCGTAATTGGGTAGCCCCAATGCACGCGCCTGCGCCCATTCCTGCAACGCGGTCTTGGCGTCCTTGGGCGGGCTCAGGTCTTCATTAACCAGACTTTCCCAATGGCTCTGAATAAAGGCCGCAACAATCTCAAGCCCACCATCCAGATACAACGCACCCAAAACCGCTTCCAACGTATCGGCCGTCACCGACGCCAAGCTGCGCGCCGAGGTTTCGGCATCAACCGCTTGCGTGTATGTAAAATCGATCAAGTTGATCGTATTGGCAACCCGCGCCAGCGCGTCACGGGACGTCAGCCCGGCAAAGCGGCGCGCCAAGGCCCCCTCTTCCTCGCTCGGAAACTGCGCATACAGCAATTCGGCCATCACCAACCCCAAAACACGGTCACCAAGAAATTCCAACCTTTCGTTGGACTTGGTGCGCTGCTCCGTGGTGGAGGCATGGCGCAAGGCCTGATCGAGCAAGGCCTCATCAGTGAACGTGTGACCAAGGATGTCTTGAAGCTTATCGAAGCCTTGTGAAGGAACAAGCGCCATGATCAGCCGATGCCCTTGAAGAAGCGCTCAAAGCGCAAGGTCCACGGCCAAGTCCACACTTCCCAGAACGAGCCATCGTTGGAGAAAAACAGCACTTCCGCCCGACCAACCAGGTTATCCTTCGGGATATAGCCCACATGCGTTAGGTAACGGCTATCGCGTGAATTGTCGCGATTGTCGCCCATGGCAAAGAAGTGCCCTTCGGGAACATGATAAACTGGCGTGTTGTCCGCAGGGTAGCTATCAGATTCTTCTAGAATTTCGTGGCTCACGCCGTTCGGCAAAGTTTCCAGGTAACGCACCGTGTTGTGAAAAATGCCGCGTGTATCCGGATAAACATATTCACCAAGCCGCTCGCGTTTCACCGCTTCGCCGTTGATGTGCAAAATGCCGCCACGCACCTGAATGGTGTCACCGGGCAGGCCGATGATACGCTTGATGTAATCTGTGTGACCGTCGGTCGGCAGCTTGAACACCATCACGTCGCCACGCTGTGGCTCTTCGTACAAAACGCGCCCGGGGATCAACGGCAGGCTAAACGGCAAGGAATGCTTGCTGTAGCCATATGACGACTTGGACACGAACAGGTAATCGCCGACCAACAAAGTCGGGATCATCGAACCGGACGGGATGGAGAACGGTTCATACGCAAAGGTGCGCACCAAAATCGCGATGGCCACAGCGTAAAAGATCGTTTTAACCGTGTCCCACAGGCTTTCTTCACCATGCGCGGGCTTGCCATTGAGCAGATTTTCGACGTCTAGAGGTTTGTCGTTCATGAGGTATCCGTTGTCCGGTTGTTTGTTTTCACTCAGTTGTGCGCAATGGCCGAAATGATCACAATGGCGTGGGCCAAAGGATACTCGTCCGTGAGGGACAGATCAATTTTAGCCTCAAACCCATCGGGTGTGAGGCTTTGTAGCCTTTCCATGGCCCCATTGGAAAGGGTCATGATGGGTTGACCGCTGGGAAGATTATCGACCCGTAAGTCGCGCCAGAACACCCCGTCGCGAAACCCGGTGCCCAAGGCCTTGGCGCAGGCCTCTTTTGCAGCATAAAACATAGCATACCGATTGGCCCGCAAGGCCCCGCGTTTTTCCGCCTTTTGCCGTTCCAGGTCCGTATAGATCCGGTCCGTAAAACGCGCCCCGAAACGCGTCAGGGTCTTTTCAATGCGGCGAATGTCGCAAAGATCCGTGCCGACGCCAAGGATCATGCGGTTAGCCTCGCTTCATCCATCAGCTTGCGCATGGTGCGGATAGCGCTATCAAACCCGATAAAAATCGCCTCCCCCACCAGAAAATGACCGATGTTAAGCTCGGCAATGGTTCCGATCGCCGCAACCGGTTTAACAGTGTCATAGGTTAAGCCGTGACCTGCATGGCATTCCAGACCGATAGCCTCTGCGTGCGCCGCTGCGGTCAAGACGCGGGAAAACTGGGCTTCACGCTCTGCACCGACGGGGGCATCGCAATAGGCCCCGGTGTGCAATTCGACCACAGGCGCACCCAAGGCCTTGGCTGCATCCAGAGCGGCGACCTCGGGTTCGATGAACAACGACACCCGCACACCCACATCGCTGAGTTGGCTCACGTAAGGTTTGAGCTTATCGAAACCGCCCACCACGTCTAGCCCGCCTTCGGTGGTGCGCTCTTCACGTTTTTCCGGGACCAGACAGGCCGCGTGCGGTTTATGGCGCAATGCGATGGCGAGCATTTCTTCGGTTGCAGCTATTTCCAGGTTCAGCGGCAAATCGATTTCGTCGCACAAACGCAAAATGTCCGTGTCGGTAATGTGGCGACGATCTTCGCGAAGGTGCGCGGTGATGCCGTCCGCCCCCGCATCGGCAGCCATTTTAGCCGCGCGCAGGGGGTCGGGATAATCGCCACCGCGAGCATTGCGAATGGTCGCAACGTGATCGATATTTATACCCAGTCGCTGGGGTGAATTACGCTTATCCGGGGAGGTCATTTCAAGCTGCATCCTGAGTTTTTCTTAATTTGCGGGTGCGCCTGTGATGGCGGGCCGCTTGGTATTTTTTAATCATCGGCAAAAGCGGAACGTAACACAGAAACCACACCAGCACCGCGACAGGTACAGCCCCAACCAACATCGGCCACAGCACTGGACCTGACGTTTCAGCCAGATAGGCAAAATCGAGGCGGTGAAACGCCTGCATACTTTGCGTCAACACTTCAAGAAAATCGACTTCCTTGGCGTTGATGCCATCGGCCCGCAAAATCCAACTGCCGACATTGTACACGCCCACCCAAATGAACGGAAAAGTCCATGGATTGCCCACCACTGTGCCGATCGCACTGGCCAACACGTTGGCGCGGATCAGCAACGCCAGCAACGCCGCCAAGATAAAATGCAGGCCGAGGAACGGCGTGAACGAAATCGCCGCGCCACAGGCAAAGCCTGCGGCCAACGAATAAGCCGAACCCGGAATGCGCGCGACCCGGTGGAACACGTAGCGGGTTGAACGATGCCACCCCGCAGTGGGCCAAAAAAACTGGCGTGCACGCCGCAAAAGAGATTGTTTTTTGCGTCTTTGAAACATGGCCGCACTATAGGTCAAAGATGTTGCTAAAATGTAGACAAAACATACGAAATCTTGAGAAAAATTCCAAACCCAACAATCATAACGTCATCCGCGGGCGCGTTCGATGGAATTGATTTCAGGGGTAGCGCGCAAGGCGGCGATGATTTCGCTGAGATGCTTAACATCGCGCACCTCGACATCGACCAGCATATCGTAAAAGTCGGTTGATCGAGCGATGATCTTAAGGTTGGAGATATTTCCCTCTCCCCGTGCCACCACGTTCGATAGCGCGCCCAAAGCCCCTGGCACGTTCAGCAGCGTCAAGTGGATGCGGCTGACATGGTTGTCGGTTTGCGACTCGCCCTGTTCCCAGGACACGTCGATCCAGCGTTCGGTTTGGTCTTCGTACTGATGTAACCCGTCGCAGTCGATGGTATGGATGGTCACACCTTTGCCTGTGGTGATGATGCCAACGATCCTGTCACCGGGCAGCGGGTGACAGCAGCCCGCATAATGCACCGCCATACCGGGAATCAGGCCGTGAATGGGGATACCGGCACGGTCGCCCTTTTTCTTTGCCTTGTTGGCGCGGGCCTTGGATATCGGTACGATTTTGCCCAGCTTGTGGGCCATACTTTCTTTTTTGGTACCGGGGTAAACGACTTCGATGACTTCGCGCGCGGTGGTGTGGCCCATGCCAACTTCCGCGATCAAATCGTCCACCGTTTCTTTTTGAAAGTTTTTGAGAATGCCTTTGAGGGCTTTCTCGGTCATCGGATAATCTTCTTCAAGGAACGCACGTTCCAGCATCGCCGTGCCCAGGGCGATGTATTGATCGCGTTCCTTAAGCCGGACAAAGCGCCGGATGCGTGCACGCGCCTTACCCGTGACCACGAAATTGTCCCAGGTCGGCGACGGTGTATGGCTTTTGGAGGTCACAATGTCCACCTGATCACCATTTTTCAGGCGCGTGCGCAACGGCATCATGCGGCCATTGATTTTCGCACCGACGCAGCGGTCCCCAACCACCGTGTGCACGGCGTAGGCAAAGTCCACCGGGGTGGCGTCTTGCGGCAGATTGATCAAGTCACCTTTGGGCGTAAAGCAGAATACCTGATCCTGGAACATCTCAAGTTTGGTGTGCTCCAGAAACTCTTCTGGCTCGGCGGCCGTTTCCAAAATTTCCAACAATTCGCGTAGCCACCGATATTGCTTACCGTCGGTGGGCTTGCCGCTGACGCCATCTTCGGATTTGTAGCGCCAATGTGCGGCGACACCATTTTCCGCCACTTCGTTCATGGAACGCGTGCGTATTTGAATTTCAATACGGTGTTTATCCGGGCCGATGATGCCCGTGTGCAAAGACTGATAGCCATTGGGCTTGGGCACCGAAATGTAATCTTTGAAGCGCCCCGGCACCACGCGGTAGGCATTGTGGATCACGCCGAGCGCCTTGTAGCAATCGTCAGAGGTATCGACCGCAATACGAAACGCCATGATGTCGGACATGGCTTCGAACGGCACGTCCTTTTTCTGCATCTTGCGCCAAATGGAATAGGGCGTTTTTTCCCGCCCGGTCACATCTGCGTCCAAGTCATATTCTTTCAATGTCACCGTCAATTCGTCGATGATCCGGGGCACCAAGGTTTCGCCCTCGCTCCGCAGGTAATCAAGACGTTTGAGTACGCTCTGACGAGCTTCATCGTTGATTTCAGCAAACGACAAGTCGTCGAGTTCGTTTTTCATCTCCTGCATGCCGATGCGTTCGGCTAGCGGAGAAAAAATCTCCATGGTTTCCGTTGCAATACGCTTGCGTTTTTCCGGCTTGCTGATGTGATGCAGGGTGCGCATGTTGTGCAAACGATCTGCCAGCTTCACCAGCAAGACGCGGATGTCTTCGGACATGGCAAGCAACAGCTTGCGGAAATTTTCCGCCTGCTTGGAATGGTCCGATTGCACTTCGATTTGGGTCAGCTTGGTAACGCCATCGACCAACTTGGCAACTTCCGGGCCGAAGAGCTTTTCCAGTTCTTCCAAGGTTGCGCCGGTATCTTCCACCACATCGTGCAACAGCGAGGTGGCGATGGTCGCCGCATCCAGGCGGTAACCGGTCAGAATGCCGGCAACCTCAAGGGGATGGGAAAAATAAGGATCGCCCGACGCCCGCTTTTGCGAACCGTGCGCCTTCATGGCGTACACATAGGCGCGGTTGATCAGGTCTTCGTCTGCGGACGGGTCATAGGACTTGACTGTTTCGACAAGTTCGAACTGTCTGATCATGCAAAAGCCCCCCACACAGCCAAAGCGTGATGCCTTGGGGTAGAGGGCTTTTGAATAAGACTTGAAACGGCTATCGCCTGGATACTTAAGGCCCGGCACGCCTGAACAAGGAGATCTACGCGCCGGATCATGCCTTAGCCCTCCTCGACTTCAGCCCCTTCCATCATGGCTTCAGCTTCAGCCATGGCGTCGGCGACATCTTCTGCAGCCACATCGTGAACAGTCAGTTCGTCTTCGGCCACTTCGGCAGCTTCACTTGCTTCGCCGATTTCACCGGACACGTCCTGCTGCAACGCGCGAACATCCATCTCTTCTTCGATGGGTTCGTCGCTTTCAACGTAACGCTGAAGGCTTTTCACCAAAGTTTCCTGCAACGTGTCGTAATCGACGGTTTCATCCGCGATTTCACGCAGGGCAACGACAGGGTTTTTGTCGTTGTCGCGCTCCATGGTCAGTTCCGCACCGGCGGCAATGTCACGCGCACGTTGTGCAGCGGTCATCACCAGCTCAAAGCGGTTGGGAATTTTGGTAACGCAATCTTCGACCGTAACGCGGGCCATTGGGCATACTCTCCAATACGAGGGTGTGAATCTGACGATTATATATTGGGTTGTCCGGTGGAAGGCAACATTTAACGAAATTTAATTACCCAATTTCGCAAGGTTTTTGACCCAACTCGTGATTAACCATCGAATATTTCTTTATTTTATGCTGAATGGGCGACGTGTGTCGGCTCCATTGGGCGCGCAACTTGATCACTCGGCAAGGCTGCAATCAGAGCCTCGAGGCTTCCCCCCATCCCCGGATGCGTCCACCCTGGCGCCACGTCGCGCAACGGCAACAAGACAAATGCACGTTCATGAAGGCGCGGGTGAGGCACGTTGAAGCCCGCACTCTCCCCGCTGACGAAATCATCGTAGGCCAATAGATCGAGATCCAATACCCGTGCAGCATTTTTTTCGGCACGCACACGACCGAAATCGGCCTCAATATCATGCAGGACTTCTAACAAACGCTGCGCATTCAGCTCAGTTAGCACGCTGCAAGCCCCGTTCACATACCAAGGCTGATCACTCATCGGCACGGGCGCGCTTTCAAACCATCGCGAACGACGCAAAACACGCACATCATGGTGTGCATCAAGCGCAGTGAGGGCCGCTTCAACTGTTTGCACCGGGGTGCCAAAGCGGGCGGAAGGCAAATTCGCGCCGATACCGATCAAAATCATAAAAATCGCCCAAAAATTCAATCAATAAAGACCTTAAATCCTGTCTACAAAACACCTTGCGCGGCGTAAGGACAGGCCCTACCTATAAGTCATTCAGCGTAATTTCGATATGTTTCGTTTATATTTTTCATAAAGGATTGTTTCATATGATATTTTACCCACAAGAGCGCATAGGTCTCTTTATCGACGGTTCAAATTTGTATGCTGCGGCGCGCGCCCTCGACTTTGACATCGATTATAAGCGTCTTTTGGAACATTTTGCCGCCAAAGGCCACTTGGTGCGCGCACTTTACTACACCGCCCTGATGGATGACGCCGAATATTCGCCGTTGCGCCCGTTGGTCGATTGGCTGGACTACAACGGTTACACCATGGTCACCAAGCCGACCAAGGAATTCACCGACAGCGCCGGTCGGCGTAAAATCAAAGGCAACATGGACATCGAACTGGCGATTGACGTCATGGAAATGGCGGAAAACCTCGACCACGTCGTGTTGTTTTCCGGCGATGGTGATTTCCGCCGCCTGATTGAGGCCATCCAGCGCAAGGGATTGCGTTGTTCGGTCGTCAGCACCGTCAAGTCTTCCCCACCCATGGTGGCAGACGAGTTGCGTCGTCAGGCCGACAATTTCATCGAATTGGTGGATCTACAAAAAAGCATCGGACGCAGCGGCGATCGCCCTGCCCGTCCCGCCCGTGACGATTTCCAACAACAAGACTTCCGCAATCGCGATGCTCAACCGAGCCTCGATGATGCTGACACTCCCCCCAAAACCCCCGGCGACTTTGCCGAATTGATATAATCAGACAACATTATTTGTAACCATTTCCTTTGCTGCAGGATTTGCAGCAAAGGAAATACTATTGTATGGTGTTATTCATCACGTCCGTATTTATGGGCCTGAGATGAAGACACTTTGCTGAGATAGAAGACACCTTGCGTTGGCCCCGTTCATGGGAAGTGAACCTTTTCCTCATCGAACGAAAATAAACCAGAGATACCCTCGTGCTGAACAAACTCAATAAAACAAACATTGGCTTTGCGCTGATTATCGCCTTGGTCATGTTCGCCAGTATGTTTTCAATACATACGATCCAAACAATTTCGGCGGAAACGGAACGCCTTTACATTCACCCGTTCACCGTGAGCAATGCCGCCCGCGACATTAAAATCAATATGATTTCCATGCATCGCGACATGAAAGACGTGGCGCTGGCAGACAACGATGAACAGCTGAACACAGCCAGCGCGCTGGTCGATGCCCATGAACAGGAAGTTTTCAAGAATTTTGAGATTATTTTTGAGCGCTTTTTAGGGGATAAGGGCAAAATCCACCGCGTCTATCAAAGTTTTGCCTCATGGCGTGAAATCCGCAATGAGGTCATTGCCTTAAGGCGCGCGGGAGACGCGGCATCTGCAGCGGAAATCACCAAGGGTAAAGGCGCAAATCATGTTCGGTTACTGACAGCGCAAACCCAGGAGCTGGTCGATTACGCCGCCTTTAAGGCCTCCGAGTTTCGCCAACGCTCAAAGGATAATGCCGAACGCTCAATCCTTGTTATGAGCGCCCTGCTGTCTCTGGCCACCTTGATGGTCCTGGCAATCGCCGTATACATTCTACGCGAGCAAAGACGTTCTGAACTTGAAATCAAAAAGCGTTCCCATTTGATTGACCAAAATATCATGATCGCCAGCTTGGACAGACAGGGCGATATCACTGAAATCAGCAACGCAATGTGCCGGTTTCTGGAAGTATCCCACGATGACATTCTCGGCACCCCCAGCAAATTGTTTGTCACCGAAGACAACATAGATGAAGTTCAACAAGCCATCTGGCGCTTCCTTAAAACAGGCAGTTCGTGGACTGGGGAAATCAAACGGGTCAGCCTGAGCGGGTTCATCAAATGGGCAAAAATGACCATTCTTCCTGATCTCGATAACAATTTTCACATTGTAGGTTACTCCTGCATTCTCCAGGATTTAACCAGCAAAAAGTTATCGTTAACGGACAATTTAACCACGCTCGGAAACCGCCGCCAATACGAAGAGACACTGGAACGCGAAGTCAATCTAGCCAAGCGTAACGACACCTATCTGACCTTGGCCATCATCGACATCGATTTCTTCAAGAACTACAATGACCACTACGGCCACCCCGAAGGCGATACCGCCTTGGCCCGGGTTGCCAAGGCGATTATTTTTTGTATGCGCCGCCCCAACGATTACACGTTCCGCATTGGCGGTGAAGAATTCGCGGTGCTGTTTTCGTCAACCGGACGTGATGATTCCCGAATTTTTCTGGATGGCATTCGTCAAAGTGTTGAAGACCTAAATATTTCCCACCCCACCAGTAAAGTTTCCGACCACCTGACCATCTCTGTGGGTGGCGCAACCTTGCGCGGCACCGCTCTGCCTGACGGCGAACATCTCTATATCGAAGCCGACAAGGCACTCTATTTGGCAAAAGAGACCCGCAATCAAACCGTCATGGCTTGAGTGTCGCTAATATCTCTTTATTGTGCCCCCATCATGGATATTGAACCCAAATCCGAATGCAATCTGTGTGAGCGATTGGTGGCGTTTCGTGCCGCCAACCGCGCCGCGCACAGTGGTTATCACAATGCCCCCGTGCCCAGTTTCGGGCCGTTGAGCGCATCGTTATTGATTGTTGGGCTGGCCCCCGGACTCAAGGGCGCAAACCGAACAGGGCGTCCCTTCACCGGCGATTGGGCCGGCGATTTGTTGTATCCGACCCTGCTCAAGTTCAAACTTGGCGCAGGAACCTATGGCGCCGAAAGTGATGACGGGCTTACATTGACTGAGTGCAGGATCACCAACGCCGTGCGCTGCGTTCCCCCACAAAACAAGGTTGTCGCTGCTGAAATCAAGGCCTGCAGCCCTTTCCTCGGCGCCGAGATCAAGGCCATGCCCAATTTGAAGTCAATCATTGCGTTGGGCACTGTGGCGCACAACGCCGTACTTGCCGTTATGGGCCACAAACAATCAGCCTTTAAATTTGCCCATTGCGCCCAGCACAAACTGAGCGATGGCCTGAGGTTGACCGACAGCTACCACTGCTCGCGCTACAACACCAATACCGGTCGCCTGACCGAAGCGATGTTCCACGACGTTTTTCGCGCACTCTAGGGGCAAGATTTCCGGTCACGTTTTTTTACGTATTTCATTATGATCCAATATCTTGAATTTACGTTGTCGAACCGTGGGGCAAAACACATTTAAACAATCCGTTGCATATGTTAGGCATCATTACTGGTCATGATTGCAGGAGGGCGGTCGGGTGAACGCATTTGAATTAACCGTGCGCAAGCATCTTTCAAAGGAAATGCAAGGCACGACCGAACCATTTTTCGAGCTTCAGTCCTTCTGTATGGGGATCGAAAAAAACAGCCTGAACATGAAGGTTCATCAAGCCCTAACGCTCAAGAGGCAAGGACATTTCGACAAGGCGATGTTAAACATCGCCGAAGCCAACCGTGATCAGGTGACCGCCATCAGAACGGTGCAAGCCCTCTTGGGACGTGCCAGGGGCGAGAGCTGCCCAGAAGTCGTGTTTGAAAAATTCCGCCAATTCGAACCCTTCGAGATCGGTATATCAGACGCAGATGCCGTGTTATCCATCTTGGCAGATCTGGATGATCAGGAACTCCAGCAAAGTCGCATGCAGCTGCATGACTGTGAACTCCAGAAAAAAGATAAAATGGATTATCTGTCTTTTTTGGAAGATCGTTTAAACTCAGACAGTGCCGCCGAAGACATCGACAAAAGCAAAGCAGCCCTTCTCTCCCTTGCTCGAAACCTGACGGAATTGCGGAATCGGATTCTCACAAAAATCTTGAACTGTGTGGGCGAAGCCTTAAACGATACGCCATCGGGGGGCGAGAAAGACCGCGTTATCCTGGAGCTCTCGCAGAACCTGTTTCTCATCATCACAAGTCCGATTTTGACAAAGCCCGCAACACATGTGGAAGCGGAAAGGTGAAATCCATCCGTCCCCAACGAACTTCGGCCTTTTGACTATTGCGCGGTGCCTGAGGATTGCTAACATCATTGCAACTTTTCACCGATTTCAAACCGTGAGGGATTTATGCGCGTAATCTGTCTGGATATGGAGGGGGTCTTAGTCCCCGAGATATGGCTTGGCGTTGCCGAGAAAACCGGGATTGAGGAGCTACGCCTCACCACCCGCGACATTCGCGACTACGACGAGTTGATGCGCCACCGCCTCAAGGTGTTGGACCAACACGGCATCAAGATGGACCTGATCCAGGACGTGATCGGTGAAATGGGACCGATGGCGGGGGCAAAAGACTTCCTCGATGAACTGCGTTCGCAAGCCCAGGTTATCATTTTGTCCGATACGTTTTACGATTTCGCCAAGCCACTGATGGAACGGCTAGGCCGCCCAACGCTATTTTGCCATTACCTGAATGTTGGGGAAGACGGGCACATATCCGCTTACCGACTGCGCACAACCGACCACAAAACGAAGTCCGTCAAAGCCTTGAAAGAATTAAACTTTGTAACCGCCGCCATGGGCGACAGCTATAATGACACCGGGATGATTCAAGCCGCCCATGTCAGTTCGTTCTTTCGCAGCCCGCAAAACGTTCTGGATGATTTCCCAGACTATCCTCACTTCACCGATTACGATGAGGCCGCCGATTTTCTGCTGACCACCGAACCCCGCATCTAATCCCAAACTCAGGCCTCAGCCCCATGTCCGAGATCGTCAATCTTAACACTTTTCGCAAAGCAAAGGCGCGTACGCAAAAGGAGCAACGCGCACAAAATAACCGCATCAAACATGGCACGCCAAAGGTGCTCAAAGAACTGGCAAACGCACACAACGACTTACATGACAACCGGCTCAGCGGGAAAATGCTCAGCGCGGACAAACCAGCCTCACACCAAGACAAACCTCACGGTGAAACCCAGCCCAACCAGCCAGCACCAGAAAAGCCCGACGCAGAATAGCTGAACAGCTCGTTAGGTATCTTCGTGCTCAGGGTCATCAAGCATGCGGTGCAGGTGAACCAACACGTACTTCACATTGGCATCGTCGACATTGGCATGAGATTTGGCCCGCCATGCGTCCAGCGCTTCGGCGTTATTGGGATATATGCCGACAATATCCAGCTTGGACAAATCATCGAATTCTACGCCCTGAGGGTCCTTAACATGGCCGCCAAAAACTAGGTGGAGGAGTTGTTTTTTTGGGGTGGCCATGATGGAGAACGTCCTTATCAACTGTCGCGATTATGAATGCACATACACAAATTTGTGCGGCGCAGCAACTTTATGGTTCCTATGGCGTAACGGCAAGAGAAACCCTCCAGTGGCATTTCTCTATTCGTTTGGAAAGTGAGAAACAATTCAATGAATGTATTTTTTAATGGTGGAAAGGAAAAAAACCGCGACTTAATCGTTTAAAAGACCATCTACCGTCGACACCAATTGCTCGCGCGTAAATGGTTTTTGAAGCGTCGCTGCGGCGCCAATCAACTGCGCAGCCTTGAGATAATCGGTATGCCCCTCACCGAAACGGCCTGTCATGGCAATGATCTTAATGTTGGGGTCAAGCTTTCTCACTTCCCGAATGAGGTCCAAGCCATCCCTAAACGGCATGAATATATCCGTCAAAATCAAATCGAACGCGGATTTATCGTAAGCGAACATACCCGCCTCGCCGTTCAGTGCGGTCGAAATATCATGCTGGTCCGCCAAGCTCACACTCGCGAAATCCAAGATATCCTGATCATCATCGATGATAAGAATTTTAGCCAATCAAACCACCCTGTTGCCATCTAGTACAATTTATCAAATGCTATTTTATAGTATTTAGCGAAAGTGTCTTGCTCAAACATGCCTACATACGCAAATGATGTACTTGACTACGCTTAATCCCAAACGCAGGCATTCGAAAAGCTCTCCCCCAAAATCTGTCCGAAACCGTATTTAAATCGCGTTTTCAATTGTAAAATATTTTTAATGACCTGGGCTTTTTTTCTGCATGGCTTTGCGGTGGTTGAAAATCAGTCCACCAAACGCCCCAACGACCACCAAGCCGCGATCAGCTTAGCCATAGCGCTCTTCCTTCCATGGATCGGCATTATTGTGATAGCCCCGCACTTCCCAAAATCCCGGCGCATCTTTTTCCAGGAACGTGATGTGTTTGACCCACTTTGCACTTTTCCACAAATAAAGTTTGGGGATAATGGGACGGATCGGCCCACCGTGCACACGGTTTAATGGCTCTCCATTCCAACTGTGTGCAATGATCACATCATCATCGTCGAACGATGTGAGCGGAACGTTCGTGGTGTAACCGTCGTGGCTGTGAAAGACCATAAATCTGGCCTTTTCAGTGGGTTGGAGTACAGATAAAAATTGTTTCCCCGACACGCCTTCCCAGGTGTTGTCGTAGCGCGACCATGTGGTGACGCAGTGAATATCCGTTATGAAACTCACCTGCGGCTGATCCTGAAAATCCTGCCAGCCCCAATCTATGGGATTGTTCACTTCTCCCGATACCGTAAGTCGCCAGTCTTCGGGCGTAATAGGCGGCTGCACGCCCAAATCAAGAATGGGAAAGTCTTGCGTCAAGCGCTGACCGGGGGGCAACCTGGGCTTATCGGGTATTGATTGCTGTGAAGGGACGTCTGGCATTGGGACATCCGGTGCATCGCTCATGCCCCGCCCTTCACGCGCCCACTTTTCCTTGGTGTCGATCAGCTTTTGCTTAACCGAGCCTAGTACGGTGTCGGGTTGGTCTCCGGTCAGTCCGGGATGATCGTTTTCATCGAAAATATCGTCAGTCATCTGTGCCTCCGCAAGTTCATTCGACGCACTTGTGACACAGGTTACGTGGGCAGAGCACAAAGAGGAGATTACTGGTTGCGGTGGCTCAACATACGGGCCTTGTCGCGCTTCCAATCCCGATCCTTTGTGGTCTGACGTTTGTCCACATTATGTTTACCCTTGCCCAACCCCAATTCAACCTTCGCGATGCCGCGCGGGTTGAAATAGACGCTCAGCGGTACAACGGTATAGCCTTGGCGTTGAATGCTCCCCATCAACCGATCAATCTGGCGCCGATGCAGCAGTAACTTGCGTTCACGCTTGGGTTCATGGCCGTTGTACTTGGCCGCAGGTGCGTACTCCGGGATATAGGCATTGACGAGGTAAAGTTCCCCATCTTTTTCAACAGCGTAAGCATCGCCAATGGTGGCGGTGCCACGGCGCAGGGATTTAACCTCCGAGCCCATCAGCATAATGCCGGCCTCAAAGGATTCCTCGATGAAATAGTCGTGACGCGCCTTACGGTTCTGCGCGACGATGTCACCGTCAGGGCCCTTTTTTTTCTTCTTTTTAGCCATGACGCCTCGCTTTCGCCGCCCCTGCCCCTAGCTGATCAGGCCGAGGCCACGAATGGCCTTTTCGACCGCGATCTTGGAGCTGTCGGCAATCTCGCAAATAGGCAAGCGTGCCTCGTCGGAACACAGCCCCATCAGTTTGGCGGCGTACTTCACCGGGCCGGGGCTGCTTTCGCAGAACATCGACTGGTGCACCGGGAGCAGCATTTGCTGGATTTCCATGGCGCGCGCCACATTGCCCGCAGCCCAGGCCGCATGCTGTTCGGCACACAGCGCAGGTGCAATATTGGCGGTGACGGAAATGCAACCATGACCACCTGCCGCCATGTACGGAATGGCGGTGGCGTCCTCACCCGACATCTGACAAAAATCCGGGCCAAGCTCATGCGTATAGACCAGCGGGCGCGACAAATCCGCGCTGGCGTCTTTAACACCCGCAATGTTCGGCAATTCGAACAGCCGTTTCATGGTATCGACCGACATGTCGATCACCGAGCGACCGGGAATATTGTAGATGAAAATGGGAATACCCACCGCATCGTTGACCGCTTTGAAGTGTGCGTAAAGGCCCGACTGGGTCGGCTTGTTATAATACGGTGTCACCACCAAAACGGAATCCGCACCCGCGCCTTCGGCATGCTTCGCCAGCTCGATCGCTTCGGCGGTCGAGTTCGAGCCCGCGCCCGCCATTACAGGCACGCGACCATCCGCAACTTCGATACACAGCTCGGTAACACGGCGGTGCTCAGTGTGCGTCAGCGTGGGGGATTCTCCGGTGGTGCCACAAGGGACTAAGCCACCGGTGCCCTGTTTAACCTGCCAGTCGACAAACGACTGAAAGGCTTTTTCATCTACGACACCGTTCGAGAGGGGCGTGATGAGGGCAACAAATGATCCCTGGTACATTTAAGGTCTCCTGATGAGGCGTAATTCAAGTCGGCGAACTTAACCCCTCTCAAGGGCATGGGCAAGCGCCACTTGCACAGGTGAAAACGATAAAATGTACATGGAGCCACCTTGAGTGCGGGGAGCATTGCGCGTACCCTTTTCCAATTCGCGCCCCAATTTGCAGCCTCAATATTTAATCCGGAATGACCGTGCCCGACTTCGCCTTTGCCCGACCGCCCGTCTTACTTAGCCCGAGGCACACCTTTCGGGTGGTGGCTCTTGTTCTCAGTTGGCTGGTGTTGAGTGCTCAACTCCACCCGGCTGACGCCAAACAAGTCTCGGATTCGGACGCTAAAAACGTAAAAGCCGCGTTCACTGCGCTTGATCGCAATCGCTTCAAAGACGCCTTAAAACTGACCGGCCGGGTGAAGAACCAAGACCTGACCTTGGCGTTGGTGTGGAGCTATCTCACCGCACCCAACAGCCCCGCCAAATTTAACGACATCGAAATGTTTTTGACGACGCACGACACCTGGCCCCGACGCAAGTCTATGCTCAGCCGTGCCGAAGCGACAATGCCGTCCGCACTGTCCGCCGCCGAGGTTATGGCCTGGTTCGATCAAATGGGAGGGCCAATTGGCACCCAAGGGCGTTTGCGCAAAGCCGAGGCTCAGCTCAAGCTTGGCCTCACCGACATTGCCCACAAAGCCATTCGCGACGTTTGGATCAACGGCAACTTCACCAAATCCCAAGCAAAACGTTTCTCCCGCAAATATAAGAAAATCATCACCAAAGATGACCATTTGGCCCGGTTGGAACGCTTGGTATGGGAAGAACGCTACTGGCCCGCACGCCGCCAAATGTGGAAAGTGGACAAAAAAAACCGCAAGTTGGCGGTCGCGCGGCTGTGGTTGATGAAACGCGAAGGCAACGTCGACAAGGCCATCGCAGATCTGAACAAGATTGCCCCGGAACTGTCCGACCACCCCGGACTGGTTTATGAACGCATGCGCTGGCGACGACGCAACGGTCGCACGCTTGAGGCCGCAGATTTGCTCAAAGATGCAGCCGGGGACCCCGTTCGTCCCGACAAATGGTGGAAAGAACGCTCCATCCTGGCGCGAACCTTGTTGAACGACGACAAGCCCAAACAGGCCTATGATATCACCAGTGGTCACGGCCTCAACAAAGACGACGCCGCCGAATATTCCGAAGCGGAATGGATTTCGGGCTGGATCGCGCTACGCTTTTTGAAGGACCCGGCACGCAGTCTGAAACATTTTCAAAATATGCTGAACGCAGTCAGCTATCCCATCAGCGTCGCCCGTGGTGCCTATTGGTCAGCCCGCGCTGCACGAGAATTGGGGCAAAAAAAGCTGGCCCGGTCCATGTTGAAATTGGCCGCCAAACACGCGACCACCTATTATGGTCAACTGGCTCATGCGCGGCTGAACCAAACCACCCAAAAATCGCCCCCCCTGCCCGAACCCACCAAAGCCGAAACCCACCGGTTCAACAGCCATCCCCTGAAGCGGGCCGCAAGCCTGCTTTGGGAAATCGGGCTACAAAACCGTATGCGGGCACTGGTGCTTGAACTTGCGGACGGCAGCGATACGCCGGGGTGGAAACGACTTTCCGCAGCCTTTGCAGCAACCCATGGCCGGCCCGACTTGGCGGTCAAAATCGCAAAAAAATCGGAACGCACAGGCATCTTACTCGGAGAGTTAGGTTACCCCAGGCTGAAGCCGCCCGCGCCCAAAACCGGTGACAAGGTGGAAACACCTTTGGTACTGGCCGTGATCCGCCAAGAAAGCGCCTTTTATGCAACAGCCACCAGTCATGCCGGTGCCCGGGGCCTGATGCAGGTGATGCCCGCCACCGCCAAACTGGTTGCCAAGGCCAATCGGATACCCTATTCCCGCGAAAAATTACTCAACGACCCGCGCTACAACCTGATCCTTGGGCAAGTCTATCTGGCGGGCATGATTGAACAATTCAAAGGTTCCTACCCCATGGCACTGGCGGCCTACAACGCCGGGCCGCACCGGGTAAAGCGCTGGGTACGTGCCTTTGGCGACCCCCGAGATGCTGAGACCGACGCCATCGACTGGGTGGAAATGATCCCCTACACGGAGACCCGTAATTACGTGCAGCGGGTACTGGAAAACCTTGAGGTCTACCGCACGCACCTGGACGTTCAGGAAGTCGCGCAAGACCTTCACTAACCCCGGGCCACCACGAATTTTTAAGATCAACAAACAGAAAAGCCCCCGCCGAAGCAGGGGCTCAACCGAAAATCTCGTCCGCGTATTAGCTACCCAACACGGCTTTCGACGATGTCGGTACGTTTTTTTGTGCGCCACCAACGACATTACCAGTCGCATTTACTGCGGGGCTAACGGGTGCATTTTGAGGTTTGACCGCTGCAGGGTCACCGGCTTTGACCACCAGATTGACCCGGTCTTCGGCGGGTTTGTTGGGCATGCCTGGGGTGATCGCCGCTTCACGCGCCTGTTGCTCGCTCATGTGCGTAATGTGGCCTTCAAGAAAAGCGCCTTCCTGGATAGACAGGTTTTCGTGAAGGATGTCGCCAACCACATGGGCCGTCTTCGCCAGATTGACGAACGTCGCCTTGATCTGGCCGTTCACATGACCGTGCACCCGGATCGTTTCAGCGCGAATTTCCCCCCTGACGGTTGCGCCTTCACCAACCAGAAGAACCTTGGAGTGGATATCGCCCGTCACTTCACCATCGACCTGAATTTCGCCGGAGCTGGAAAGATCACCGACAATTTTTAAATCCGCGCTGATGATTGAGGGTACGGCCCGCGACTGGTTGTTCTGCGCTTGTTGGGCTTTTTTATTATTCTTTGAAAACATAGCGACCTGCCTTGATGAATTTCATGGGGTCCAATCCCTTGTCGCGGAATAAGACTTCATAATGGAGATGGTTGCCCGTGCTGCGCCCGGTGCTGCCGATGATGCCAATTTTATCTCCAAAATTGACAGTCTGTCCCTTTTTAACTGTGACCTTACTAAGGTGACCGTAGCGCGTTTTGATGCCGGCGCCGTGATCAACTTCAATCATTTTACCGAAACTGCCCTTCCAGCCTGCAAAGGTTACGACCCCCTGCGCCGTCACGAAAATGGGGGCACGCGGCGAGGAACCGAAATCCAAACCATAATGCATCGACCACTTGTGGTTCAAAGGATCGCGGCGTTTGCCGAATTTAGAGGTCATATAATAGCCGTGCATAGGCACCGCAAACGGCACTTTCTTAACCACGGTCTGCAAGCTATCGGAATAGGCCAGTCGGTTTTCCAAGTTTTGCAGCTTGGCTTTCAATCGCCCCGCAGGACGCCCGTCGCCCTGCAATTCGATGAATGGGCCGCCCTGGCCCGCCACAAGTTCGTCATCACCGGCCATCAGGTCTTCGACGTCCAGACCCGCGGTTTCGATGAGTTGTTCCATATTGGTAATTAACATCTCGGTCTGGGTGGTCAGACGTTCGACCGTGGTGTTTTCCTTTTCATCAAGGCTCACCAGCTTGTTTTCCAAGACCTTAATGTCGCGGCGCATTTGGGTGCTTTCCATCAGCGCTGTATTGCGCTGCGTCAGGGCATCCTGCAAATCGGTTTCGATGGAGGACATGTCGTCCTTCAACGAGAAATTACGCTGCGCCAACGACTGCATCTGGCTTTCAACATCGTCGAGATGCTCGTTCATCGATACCCGCGTTGCCTCGACCTCGGCGCGTTCCTTACGCGAGCCCGTCAACGACTTTAAATCTGTATGCAATTTGGAGTTTTGCCCGGCCAAATCCAGCATCATGGCGTGGTTTTCTTCTAGGTTCCGCACCACGCCGGAAAACCGCTTTTGATAGTCGGAGACTTCCCCCATCAAGGACCGATAGGCAACCCGGACATCCGCAATTTGCGTATCCTTGGCCGCCAGTTCCATCTCGTGGTTCAACATGTCAGCCGACGTGAATGCCACCCAGCCGCCCATCATCAACAGCAAGCCAACAAAGGCCCCCTGGATGCCTGGGGTCAAATTCAGGCAAGATACCTTGCCCTGAGACCGAAATACGATTTGCTTGAACGGAAACAGTAGGGTCAGGCGCTCATTGGCCCAATTGCGGACAGATGCAAAAAGCGACGGCTTTCCCGCTTTCTTATGCCGCTTAGGACGTTGATGCCGCTTACTCGTCATGCCCTATGTTTCCCCTGAACCGCCAGACTGCATTAGCGCTGCCCCCTGCGGTGTCACCCTATCGATAAAAAAACCAGAAATTTCAATTCGTTTATTCAACAAACACAAAAAAATCGGGCCGTTTACCCCTTGATAACCGAGCCTTGCTCAAACACATGCATCGTCACCATGAACGACAATGCAAAAACCTATCTGCCCGGGCCATGGGTGGCAAGTGAATTCGGTATTTTTAACCATTTTTTCACCTTGTCTACAGCCTTGTGATGACAAAAAACATCTCTAAATATCATGCAGTTAACGGACAAATCACCAATCACGCCCACACGTATGGTGCTTGAGGTCCTCTGCTTTCAACACTTGTATGCAAAAAGGAACAGGTTAATCTGCGTGGGCTTACAAGCTCGCACCTTGCCTTATGTTTTGGACCCAGACCATGACCGACATCACAGCCAAACCCGTTCGCCCTAATCTTGGTCATCCCGGCGTTCTGCTCGCAACATGGTTTGGCGCGGGATATTTGCCCAAGGCACCGGGGACTTGGGGGTCCCTTGGCGCGCTTCCATTTGCATGGGTTTTAATGGAAATCGGCGGCCCCTATACGCTCGCCACGGTGACCGTTGTGGTGTTTTTCATTGGGCTGTGGGCGTCAAAGGATTACATGGATAGAACCGGCGCACACGATCCCGGCGCCATCGTCATCGACGAAGTTGTCGGACAGTGGATCGTATTGCTGTTCGCCCCGCTCAATCCGGTCGTTTACGCCCTCGCCTTTGTACTGTTTCGTTTTTTCGACGTGCTCAAACCCTGGCCCATATCCTGGGCCGACCGCAGAATCAGCGGGGCTATGGGCGTCATGGTGGATGATGTCCTCGCCGGACTCGCCGGGCTGGGGGGGGTGTATCTGGCCCTGCTTTATGGTGAACCATATCTGACGCGGTGGTTCTGATGTACCCAGAAATTCTCTACATCATGGCCGAGGACCTGCTTGAAAACTGCCAAAACGCAGGTTTCAAGCTCACATTAGCGGAATCGTGCACCGGTGGACTGGTGGCGGGTTGCATCACGTCCGTCGCAGGGTCTTCGGCCGTGTTCGAACGCGGCTTCGTCACCTACACCAACGCCGCAAAGACGGACATGCTGGGGGTAGGCAAAACCCTCATTGACGAGTTCGGCGCGGTCAGCGAGCAAGTCGCCGTGGCCATGGCCGAAGGCGCAATCGTTCATTCCGACGCCAACCTAAGTCTCTCCGTTACGGGCATCGCTGGACCCGGTGGCGCAACGCCGGATAAGCCCGTCGGCCTCGTGCACATGGCCTGCGCACGCGAAGGCCAACAGACCCATCATGAGCGCCATGAATTCAAGGGCGACCGGGAACGCGTGCGTCTGCAAGCGATTGAAAGTGGGTTAAAGTTACTTCTTAAATGTTGCACTACAACTAACTGAAAAATCAATATACTGATCGCGCTCTCGTCACGAATGACTGCATCATTTTGTGTGCCGCTTCGGTGAAAATTGCGCCCATGACTTTTTCCAGCAAGGCTGAACTGAATTCGAAGTCGATGTGAAAATCGACCTCGCATCCCTCGCCATTTGGATGAAATTTCCAGTCCGTTTCGAGAAACTTAAATGGCCCGCCTGCGTCTTTGATGTGGATGTGATATGTGCCGTCATCCGGCTGATCCCAGGTGATGTGAGACGCGTATTTTTCCCGCAGCATTTTAAAGCCCACGGCCATTTCCGCGAACATTTCCTCTGCACCGCGCTTACGTACCCTTAGCGCCACACACCACGGCAGAAAATCGGGGTACTTTTCAACATCCAACACCAGATCGAACATCTGTTTGGACGTAAACGGCAGAACCTGAGTTTCTGTGTGCGACGGCATCAGCTTCTCAATCTAGCCCTTTTGTTTCGCCAGTTGAGCCGCCCGGGCGGCCTTCAGCGCAGAAAAATCCTTGTCTGCGTGATAACTAGACCGCGTCATGGGCGTGGACGCCACATGCAAAAAGCCCTTGTTCAAGCCGATACGTTTGTACTCATCAAACTCTTCGGGGGTCACGAAACGGTCGATGGCGGCGTGCTTGGGCGTCGGTTGCAGGTATTGGCCGATGGTCAGAAAATCGATGTTGGCCGAACGCATGTCGTCCATCACCTGCAGAACCTGCTCACGCGTTTCGCCCAATCCCACCATCATGCCTGATTTGGTGAACACCAGCGGGTCCAGTTCCTTCGCTCGGTCCAACAGACGCAGGGAATGATAATAGCGCGCGCCCGGACGAATTTGTGGGTACAACCCCGGCACCGTTTCCAGATTGTGGTTGAAAACATCGGGGCGGGCCGTGATGACGATTTCCAACGCGCCATCCTTGTGGCGGAAATCGGGGGTCAAAACCTCGACCGTTGTCTCAGGCGACAACTCATGGACCTTGGTGATGGACTGCGCAAATTGATCCGCACCACCATCGGCCAGATCATCGCGGTCAACAGACGTGATCACCATGTGGCGCAGGCCCAGTTCACGGGCCGCGATGCCGGTGTTTTCCGGCTCCATCGGATCGACCTCACCCGGCTTGCCCGTGGTGACGTTGCAAAAGGCGCAGGCCCGCGTGCAAATTTCACCGAGAATCATCACCGTGGCGTGCTTGGCGGACCAGCATTCACCGATATTCGGGCACGCGGCTTCTTCGCACACGGTGTTGAGATTCTTTTCGCGCATCAAACGGCGGGTTTCGCCGTATTCCTTGGATGTCGGAGCCTTGACGCGGATCCACTTGGGCTTACGCGGGCTGGGCTTGTCCGGAAGATTGCGTTTTTCGGGATGGCGGTGTTTTGGTTTTTCGATGGATTCCATGGGGTGCCCTATAACGTCAAATGCCCGGGTTGGGCAAGTGATTCAAAGTATCAAGATTAGCAGCTACCGCCCCCACAACACCCACAGCCAGGCTTGGTGCCCGTGATGATGGCCGACACGACATAGTTTTCAACACCGCGCCCCGGCGCCCAATCAGCGATACCGGCACGGCTTTCTTCCTTGATGTCGATAAACACATTGGAAAAACCTGCGGCTTCCAACCAAGCCTGCAAATCGTCCACCAGCGACGCACCGGTGACACAGCCCGACAGCAAATGGTCGTCATCTGTAAAATCATCGGGGAACGGGGCCGTCGCCACCACATCGGATATGGCCAAACGTCCGCCCGGCTTCAACACACGAAAGGCTTCCCGCAACACCTGGGGCTTATTGGGCGACAGGTTGATCACGCAGTTGGAAATGATCACATCGGCCGTATCATTGGCGATGGGCATGTATTCAATTTCGCCAAGACGGAATTCAGCGTTCAGATACCCGCCCTTTTCGGCGTTGGTACGGGCCTTAGCGAGCATTTCATGGGTCATGTCGATGCCGATGACGCGGCCGGTCGGCCCAACCTTGCCCGCCGCCAAAAACGCATCAAATCCTGCGCCCGCACCCAAATCTACAACCACCTCGCCAGCCTGCATATCCGCGATCGCCTGGGGGTTACCGCAGCCGAGGCCCAAGTTGGCGCCTTCGGGCACAGCCGCCATTTCGGCATCGGAATAGCCGAAAAAGGCCGACATTTGTTCCGCGCTGGGGATTTCCACGTCATCCGCCGGACCGCAACACCCGCCGCCATCCGAAGTCGGTGCGCAGCAGCCGGAATTGCCGCCCTGCGTAGCAATGGTGGCATAGCTTTCGCGCACGGTTTTACGTACGTCGTGGTGGGTGGTATCGGACATATTGACGATCCTCAAACGGACGTTGACTTAAAACGGTGTACGTAGGTAACGAAATCAATTTTTTCAGCCACTCGATCATACAGAGCACGGGCAGGATTATCATCCCCCGTGCGCCAATAGACTTGGCCCCGATCGTTGGCCTTGGCATGAGCGATCACGGCATCAATCAGCGCTCTGCCCGCTCCCTGGCCGCGTGAGGCAGGATCAACGAACAGGTCTTCAAGATAACAAATCGGCTTATCAACCCAAGTGTTGGCGTGCTCCACGCCGTGCACGAAACCGACGACGCCAGCCTGCTCGTTTTCGGCGACAAAGCCAAACACGTCCGGGCGTTCGCCCGTCAGCATCGCCCATGTGTGATCGGTCACCTTGGGAGCAATATCTGGGCATTTGTAAAACGCAAGATAACCGGCCCACAGCTCTCGCCAGCGGGTTTCATCGGTCTCTCGCAAATTCCGTATGGTCACAGTCACGCCACGCGCCTCCTAGAAGTGAACAGCGCGCCCAAATGCATCCAGCACGCTTTCGTGCATCATTTCAGATAGGGTCGGATGTGCAAAGACCGTATGCATCAATTCAGCCTCGGTGGTTTCCAGTTCCATCGCGATGCCGTAGCCCTGGATCAATTCGGTGACTTCCGCACCGATCATATGCGCGCCGATCAATTCACCTGTTTTGTCATCGAACAAAACCTTGATCAGGCCTTCCGCTTCACCCAAGGCAATGGCCTTACCGTTACCCTGGAAGGGGAAGCGGCCGACTTTAACCTTGAGGCCACGGTCTTTCGCCTGGGCTTCGGTCAGACCGACGCTGGCGATTTGCGGACGACAATAGGTGCAACCGGGAATGCGGTCCGGATTGATCGGGTGCAGGCCCTTGGTGCCCGCGATCTTTTCCACGCACAAGACGCCTTCGTGGGATGCCTTGTGTGCCAACCATGGTGCGCCAGCGACATCACCGATGGCGTAGACGCCCGGCTCACCCGTTTCCAGCCATTCGTTGGTGACAATGTGGGTGCGGTCCACTTTGACCTTGGTGCCTTCGAGGCCGAGATTTTCGACGTTGCCGACGATGCCCGCAGCGACGATGACGCGGTCGAACACGCGTTCTTCGGTCTTGCCGCCCACTTCTAGGGTCGCGGTGACGGTGCCTTTGCCCTTTTTCAGCGCCTTGACGCCCGCAGAGGTCAAAATTTCCATGCCGTCCTTGGTCAGTGATTTGAGCAAGAAGTCGGAAATTTCCGCGTCTTCGGCGGGCACGATGCGATCGACCATTTCCACCACCGTGGTCTTAGACCCCAGCGTGTGGAAGAAGCTGGCAAATTCGATACCGATGGCCCCCGACCCGATCACCAACAGGCGTTCGGGCACCAGGTCCGGCACCAGGGCGTCCTTGTAGTACCAGATCAGCTTGCCGTCCGGTTCCATCCCCGGCAGTTCGCGTGCGCGCGCGCCGGTGGCGAGGATGATGTGCTTAGACGTCAAGTCGGCAATGCCCTTGCCGTCCTTTTCAACGTGCAGCTTACCGGCGCCATTCAGCTTGCCGTAGCCATCGAACACCGTGACTTTATTTTTCTTCAACAGATGCCCGACGCCGCCGTTCAGCTGGCGCGAGACCTTGCGCGAGCGCTTGACGATGGCGTCCAAATCAAACCCAAGCCCTTCGACCGTGAGGCCGTAATTCTTGGCGTGCTGCATGTTGTGGTAAATCTCGGATGAGCGCAGCAGCGCCTTGGTCGGGATGCAGCCCCAGTTGAGACAAATTCCGCCCAGATGATTGGCTTCCACCAACGCGACCTTCATTTTCAACTGTGCAGCACGGATCGCGGCCACGTAGCCGCCCGGTCCGCCGCCGACGACGATCAAATCGAAGTTTGTATCAGCCATGGAGGCCTCCTTAGATCATCATCGTGATCGGAGCTTCGATCAGCGATTTGAGTTCCTTGATGAACGCCGCGCCCGTCGCACCGTCGATGCAGCGGTGATCGACCGCCAACGTCAACGTCACCACGGTGGCGATGGCCAGCTCGCCGTTCTTGACCACGGCGCGCGGCTCACCCGCACCGACCGACAAGATGCCGCCCTGGGGGGGGTTGATGATGGAATTGAAGCCCTTGACCCCGAACATGCCGAGGTTGGAGACGGTAAAGGTGCCGCCCTGGAACTCTTCAGGCATCAGCTTGCCGTCGCGTGCTCGCCCGGCAAGTTCTTTGACCTCGTTCGACAACGCCACCAAGCCCTTGTTGGCTGCATCCTTGACGATGGGCGTGATCAGCCCGCCCTCGATAGCAACAGCAATCGCGACATCGACCTTATTGAAGCGCAAAATTGCGTTGTCGGTATAAGCGACGTTGCAATCGGGCACGGCAACCAGCGCCGCGGCGACGGCTTTGACGATGAAGTCGTTAACCGAGATTTTATAAGATACGCCTTCGCGCTCGTTGATGTCTTTGCGCACCTGCAACAGCTTGTCGATTTCAACGTCAACCGTCAGGTTGAAATGTGGTACATCGCGAGCCGATTCCGTCAAACGCTTGGCAATAATCTTGCGGATGTTAGAATTGGGCACGACCTCAAAATCGGGCATGTTCGCAAACACCGGATCGTCGAGTGTGATGGGCGCTGCAAGGGCTGTAGCAACAGACGGCCCGACAGCTTTGCGCGCGCCGGGCTGCGCATTTTCAACGTCGCGTTTTACGATACGGCCATGAGGTCCGCTGCCGGATACGACGGCCAAATCAAGGCCCTTGTCCGCTGCGATACGCCGCGCCAAAGGCGATGCGAAGACGCGCGCACCTGAGACGGGGGCACCTGAGACGGGGGCACCTGAGACGGGGGCGGGCGCGGGTGCTGGCGTCATAGCTGTTGCCGGGGCCGACGTTGCCGTTGCAGGTGCTGCTGGCGCTTTAGCTGCGCCACCACCGGCGGACGGCGTAAAGCCGTCGAGTGCCGAGGCATCTTCGCCCTCTTCCAACAACACCGCGATGGCCGCATTCACGGCGACCGCTTCGGTCCCTGCAGGCACCAGAATTTTGCCGATGACACCTTCGTCTACGGCTTCGACTTCCATGGTCGCCTTGTCGGTTTCGATTTCGCAAATCACGTCGCCGGAACTGACGTTGTCGCCTTCGGAAACGTTCCACGCGGCGAGGTTGCCTTCCGTCATGGTCGGCGACAGGGCTGGCATCAAGATTTCGATGGGCATGCTCTCTCTCCCCGCTTAAGCGTAGCAAACCGCTTTCGCGGCGGCTGCGATTTTGTCCGGTGTCGGAAGGGCCAACACTTCAAGATTGGCGGCGTACGGCATCGGCACATCTTCACCGTGGACCCGAACCACCGGCGCGTCCAAATAATCAAATGCGTGCTCCATCACCTGAGCGATGATTTCAGAACCGACGCCCGACTGGGGCCAGCCTTCCTCGACGCTGATGATGCGGTTGGTCTTTTTCACCGAATTGATGATGGTCTGGGAGTCCAACGGGCGAATGGTGCGCAGGTTGATGACTTCGGCGGAAATGCCTTCCGCCGCCAATTTTTCCGCTGCTTCCATGGCAAAACTGACCATGCGCGAGAACGCAGTGATGGTCACGTCCGTGCCGACACGCTCAACCTTGGCCTTGCCGATGGGCAGAACGAAATCGTCGGATTCAGGCACATCGAACGCCATGCCGTACAGCAGTTCGTTTTCCAAAAACACCACCGGGTTGGGATCGCGAATGGCCGCCTTCAGCAAGCCTTTGGCGTCCGCACCCGACCAAGGGGCTACGACCTTGAGGCCCGGCACCTGAGAATACCAAGCCGCGAAACACTGCGAGTGCTGTGCGCCGACACGCGCCGCCGCCCCGTTGGGACCACGAAACACGATCGAGCTGCCCATCTGCCCACCGGACATATAGAGCGTCTTGGCGGCCGAGTTGATGATGTGATCCATCGCCTGCATGGAGAAGTTGAACGTCATGAACTCGACAATCGGCTTCAACCCCCCAAACGATGCGCCGACCCCCAGACCGGCAAAGCCGATTTCGGTGATTGGGGTGTCGATCACGCGGTCTTCGCCGAACTCGTCCAGCAGACCTTGGGAAATTTTGTACGCACCTTGGTATTGGGCGACTTCTTCGCCCATCAGGAAGACTTTTTCGTCACGGCGCATTTCTTCGGCCATCGCATCGCGCAAGGCTTCACGGACCGTCTGGCTGACCATGGGGCCGTCGTATTCGGGCTCCAGCACTTCAGGGGCGGCGGCGGGTGCCGGATCGGCGTGCGCAGCCATGGCGGGCGCATCTGTCGCAATCGGTGCCGGGTCGGATTTCGGCGTCTGAGCCGACAGTTCGACCATATCCAGGGCGCTGGCGTCTTCACCCTCTTCCAAAATCAGGCCGATGACGGAATTCACCGCCACCGCTTCGGTGCCTTCGGGGATCAGGATCTTGCCCAGCACGCCCTCGTCCACGGCTTCGACTTCCATGGTGGCTTTGTCGGTTTCGATTTCGCAGATGACGTCGCCTGCGCTAATGGTGTCGCCTTCCTTCACACTCCACTTTGCGAGGTTGCCCTCGGTCATGGTGGGCGACAGGGCGGGCATCAATACTTGGATCGGCATGTTGTGTCCTCCCTGCCTTAGGCTTCAACCAAGATGTCGGTATAGAGTTCCGACAACTGGGGTTCGGGGCTGGCTTTGGCGAAATCGGCGGCTTCGGTAACGATGGACTTAATTTCGCCATCGATAGCCTTCAGCGCTGCCTCGTCGGCGGCCTTGGTCTTGATGATAATCTGACGCAAGTTGTCGATGGGGTCCTGTTCGGAACGCACCTTGGAAACCTCGTCCTTGGAACGGTACTTGGCCGGGTCGGACATGGAATGGCCACGATATCGATACGTCAACATTTCCAAAATGTACGGGCCTTTGCCGCCGCGGACGTGTTCAAGCGCCGCGGCGGTGGCGTCGCGTACCGCGACCACATCCATACCGTCGACCTGCGCGCCTGGAATGCCATGAGCGGAACCGCGTTGATAAAGCTCGGTCGTCGCCGACGCACGCTGGATCGAAGTTCCCATGCCGTACTTGTTGTTTTCGATGATGTAGAGCACCGGCAGCTTCCACAACTGCGCCATATTGAAGCTTTCGTACACTTGACCCTGATTGACGGAGCCATCACCGAAATAGGTGTAACAGACGCCGCCGTCCTTGTTGTACTTGTGCGCGAACGCCAGTCCGGTGCCCAAAGGCACCTGCGCACCGACAATGCCGTGACCGCCGTAGAAATTCTTTTCGCGGCTGAACATGTGCATGGAACCGCCCTTACCCTTGGACAACCCGCCTTCACGTCCGGTCAATTCCGCCATTACGCCGCGCGGGTCCATACCGCACGCCAGCATGTGCCCATGGTCGCGGTAAGATGTGATCACGCTGTCTTGCGGCTGTGCATTGGCTTGCACACCCGCAACGACGGCTTCTTGACCGATATACAGGTGACAAAATCCACCAATCAAACCCATGCCGTAAAGCTGGCCGGCCTTTTCTTCAAAGCGGCGGATCAGCAGCATCTCACGATAAAAGCCCAGCAACTCTTCTTTCGAAGGAGCCGACTGGGCTTTGGTGGGACGACGACGCGCAGGCTTTTTCGCCGCGGAACCTGCTGCCTTCTTCGCAGCAGACGGCTTTACCGGTTTGACTTGGGACTTCGCCTGGGTGGCTTTAGCCATCGGACATTTCCTCCAACACTTATGAGAACGCCGCCGCGAACGTGTTCGTCGCGGCACGGACCCTTCATTATGTCTTCGGCTGTTTCAGCGTCGACGGGGTCTTCTTGATTGGCGAGTTGCCATCACAATACCCGCGAGCTGCACCTGAGGCAAGAACAATAAATCTAACCAATGCTTTGAAATTAAAGGTATAAATTGAATTAACTTAATTTAAGTTATTCGCCTTTATCGGGATATGAGTAGCTACGCTCGATCTTCGTGATGTGCAGATCGTAATGCGCATACCAGGTTTCCCGACCGCTCACCTGGACTTTCATATGCTCCCCATTGTCGCGCCAGGCCTTAATGGATTCCAGACTTTCCCAATACGAAACCGTAATGCCAAACCCCAGAGCATCACGCGAACTGTCAAAGCCCAGACACCCTGGTTGCTGCATAACCAATTCAACCATACGCTCGGCGGCTTTGGCATAGCCTTCCGGGTCGGTGGTGGTGCGTTGGTTGGTGAAAATGACGGCATAAGCCCCGTGCGGCTTATGAGGGTGTTGTGACATGGTGACGGCCTACTTCAGGTTGATGCTCACGTCAGAGTGCGTCACAGAACTGCACATGACAAGCCGATTTAGCGCTTAAATGCCGCCAGAGCGCTCAGTGTGGTGTCTTTGGGGTGAATTATGACCACCAGCTCTTCGGGATGCCCAAAACCCAACAGAACGCGGGCGCGTTCTTCAAGCATATCGGGGTCGATGGAATCCGGACGCAGCATGTGGACTTTTTTCTGCAGCTCAAGGCGCGCACTGCGCACGTCAAGCACTTCGGCCTGCAAGGTTTCGACCTCGCCCCGCAACTTGCCAAGCGCAAGCAATCCGCGATCGCCCTGCACGGCGTGATACGCGAAATACACAACCACCGTCATGCCAATGACGGGGCCTGCTATCTGTCCTGCGCGAACTTTAAGTTCACGAATGATCCCCATGACCTGGCCTTCTTCCCGGTCGGTCGGTGCACACACGTCTAGCATTTCTCACCAGACGCTTTACCTTTATGCACGGGCAAGCGTTAACAACGGCTTAGGAAACAGATTATATACCTGTACCATTTGCACTGATCAGAGATTCGATTTTGACGCGGGCACGCTTCAATGTTTCCTCATAATCTACTTTTTCACCTTGGAAAGATGCATACTGAACAGCACTTATGGGCCAACCATTTATCAGGGTTATACCCTGAACATACAAAACCCAGTCCTCCACTTCACCTAACTTTATATAGCTCAGCGCCCCGAAATACAGCACATTGGTGTCGCGTGCCAGAACCCCCAAAGGATGAACTTCACCAACCATGGCCATTTTGCCAATTGCGTCCCCCACGACTTGCTCAACGTGCTTGCGGCGTTCTGGGCTAAAAACCACATTAGGATCGAACTCCTTGTCGCCGAGCTCACGAACCACGGCATCAATGAAGTCTTCGAGCCGCACATTCGAAAGCCGCTGTTTATGCAGTGGCTCACCAACATAACCCAAAGCTACGACTGACCAATATTGTACTTTTATATCTTTAACTCCTGTACGTACATGAGCGATATCCGCACATTCGTACGCCACTTGCAAAAGCTCCCCTACACCTTCATAGACACCACGAAATACCTTTAAGAGAGCCGCATCCACAGGATGGGCATCTTCAAACAACGCACATTGACCGGGAATATCTGGAATGTTGATGATCGTCCCATCGACATTCACCGGGGTGTTTCCAGCCAAGCTCCCCCCTGCGGGTGATAGACAAGTGACAAACGCACACAACAGTAGGGACTTAATGGTCTTCATTTAGAACTCTGCCTCCAGACGCTTGCACAAGGTCTTCAAGACCTTGATGCGGGCGTAGTATTTCGAGTTCGCCTCGATCAAGGTCCACGGCGCAATTTCGGTAGAAGTGCGTTCGACCATGTCGCAAACTGCGCCGGCGTATTCATCCCATTTATCGCGGTTGCGCCAATCTTCCTCGGTGAGCTTGAAACGCTTATAGCCGGTGGCTTCGCGTTCTTCGAAGCGTTTGAGCTGTTCATCGGCGGTGATGGACAGCCAGAACTTCACCACGATGACACCGTGGCGCGCCATTTCCTCTTCGAAATCGTTGATTTCACTATAGGCACGCAGCCAGTCGGCTTGGGAACAATAGCCTTCAACCCGTTCCACCAACACACGCCCGTACCAGGATCGGTCAAAGATCACGGTCCGTCCCTTGCCCGGCAAATGTCGCCAAAACCGCCACAAATAAGGCTGGGCCTTTTCTTCGTCCGTCGGTGCCGCAATGGGAACGATGTTGTAAAAGCGACTGTCCATCGCGCCGATCACGCGACGGATCGCCCCGCCCTTGCCCGCCGCGTCGTTACCTTCGAACACCACGACCACCGAATGATCGCGGAATTTAGAAGAACGGCTGAGTTTATGGAGGCGACCTTGATAGTGCTCCAACTGCTTGTTGTATTCTTTTTTGCTCAGCGTTTTGGTGGTGTCCAAAGAGCTCAACAAATTGATATCGTCGGCGTGGTCCAAGGCTTGAACCGGAACGGATACCGATGTGGGTTTAGCCGTATCCGTCAAGCGCGCCTTGATCGCTTTCAAAATGGTCCGCCCCACGGTGAGGTTGCGGTACTTTTCATCCGCACTTTCGATCACGATCCAGGGCGCGTGACCGGTCGAGGTGCGACGCAGGACATGTTCCGCCACCGGGCGTAAATCGTCATAACGCTCATAGCGTTCCCAATCTTTTTTGGTCACCCGCCACTTGGTCGCTTTATCACTCTCCAATTCGGTAAAGCGCTTTTTCAGTGCGTCTTTGGACAAATGCAGCCAGAACTTGAGGACCAGCGCCCCTTCGTCTGCGAGCATGCGTTCAAAACGAAGGAAGTCGTCTAAATAGCTGTCGAGATAGTCGCGATCTTTGCCGCCGTCGATGTGCATGCGCATGGGGTGACTGTACCAGGAACCAAAAAACACCCCGATACTGCCCCTGGGCGGCAATTTGCGCCAGTAACGCCACATAGCGGGGCGCTCCAGCTCTTCATCGGTTGGCTCCCCCAAGGCATGTGCATGAATGTTGCGCGGGTCCATCCAGAAGTTGAGCGTGTTGACCGTGTCGCCCTTGCCCGCACCGTCTACGCCGGAAATGATTAGAATGACGGGGAACGGCTTTTTATCGGCCAGTTCAAACTGAACGTCTAAAAGCTGTTCGCGCAGCTTTGGAACTTCATCTTTGTAGGTGGCCTTATCAACGATATGGCCCAACTCGGCAGACTCAAACATAGCCGTTTTCTCCCTCCCCAACACGAAACCAACCCTTTGGCGCAAAAGGAATCTTAGCACGATGCCTTGAAAACCAGAAAGGAGATGAAAATATTTACCTGTGCATGCAACACTTGCCTAATCAGGCAACGGATGGGATTTTTGAGATGAATGACAAAAATGATACCGACCGTGAAGAAGAATTTGAAAACGAAGCCTCGTCACTTGATGAGATGACACATGCCGAAATGCAGCTTCTCTACGCCGATGCAACAAAAACCATCCGCTTTGCAAAACATCTTCAGTGGTGGACGGTCGGCTCCACTCTGGTGGTCTTCGGCGCCTTCATCCTGATCTCGAAGGTGCTCATCATCAGCGCGATCTACTCGAAAATTCTGACACTGCTGGTTATCTTTATGACCATGTCAGGCATTTTCATCCTCATCATGTATCAATTTTGGCAACACAATGAACTGCTGATGATCGAGGAAATTTCCAAAAATTTCTCAAGCCTGTTTCGTAAGGTGCGCAAGGTTAAGTCTTCGAAGGAAGCTAACTTTCACCGCTACATCTTCTTGTTTTTCATGATGATCACCCTCGTTCTCGGCGGTGTGGTGTCCTACCAGGGAATCATCGGGGCCATGGGCAAAGGCTACGCGCATTAGCAAGCTGAGGCTCACCGATAAGGGCGGCAAATTTCGACAATTTGGAGCGTTCGCTCTGTCACGTTTGCCCCGCAGACTTTCGTGTGCACACCGCAATAATTGATCAGAATGCTGTCTTTCTTTTCCTGATCCGCCGGCCTGGACGCCATCACGACCTTGGCGTCTTGGTTGATGATGGCGTCTTCAGTGTTGGTACACTTAAAATCGCCGGTGGCCGAGGTGTATATGTTAGTCGCAAGCAATCCTGCCGTTATGAGGACGACAACAATGCCCAAAATCGTGTATTTCATATTTTTCATGCGACCTAACGTCCGACGGTGACAAACATAATCGCCCCATCTTGATGCTAGGGCCATAAATTCGCAAGTGTGACGTGAAGATTTCAGCACCTAAAAACACAAAAAAAGCGGCCCTCTAAGTATCGAGGGGCGCTTTGTTTTGAGCGCCTCGTCCACTAAGGGGGACAGCGGCGGAAGCTTAGGTGTCGCCTACGCGAGAACGTTGACGTTTTGACCGCGGGTCGGCGAGACAGATGCACGATCATCTGCGTCACCGTCATTTTCCCGATCAGGACCATCACTTGCTGATACGGATGACGGGGCTTGTGCACGTTGCGCCTGCACCGCACGGGACACGCTCAGGCTTTGGTAGGACGCCCCAGCGGCACTTGATACGGAATCGACCATGATTGTTTCCTATAAAAAATAAACCTATCGGTTCATCGGTGAAAACTGATGATACATATTAGTGCACAGTCCCTGAACAGAGTCTGAACGACAAAGCGGCCCCCGATCCAACGGGGGCCGCTTTGGTGTAGGGATACCGTCAACCGCTTAGCGCAGGATGGAGCGCCCGGCGTATTTACCGACGCTGTCGAGCTCTTCGGCAATGCGGATCAGCTGGTTGTACTTGGCCATACGATCCGAACGCGACAGCGATCCGGTCTTGATTTGGCCGGCATTGGTCGCAACCGCGATATCGGCAATAGTGGTGTCTTCGGTTTCGCCGGACCGATGCGAAATCACCGAGGTGTAGCCCGCGCGATGCGCCATTTCCACAGCTTTGAATGTTTCCGACAGGGTGCCGATTTGGTTGACCTTGATGAGGATCGAGTTCGCGACCCCCTTCTTGATGCCGTCGGCCAGACGCACCGTGTTGGTGACGAACAGATCGTCGCCGACCAGTTGGCATTTACCACCAATGGCGTCGGTCAATGTTTTCCAGCCATCCCAATCGTCTTCGGCCATGCCGTCTTCGATGGAGAAGATCGGATACTTGCCGACCAGGTCTTCGTAATAACGGACCATCTCGTCGGAACTCAGGGATTTGCTCTCGCCCTGCAGTTCATATTTTCCATTTTTGTAAAATTCAGACGATGCAGGGTCGAGTGCCATCATCACATCGTCACCCGGCGTGTAACCGGCCGCTTCGATGGCTTTGAGTACAAAGCCGATGGCTTCATCGGTGCTTGCGACACCCGGTGCAAAGCCACCTTCGTCGCCGACGTTGGTGTTGTGACCAGCACCACCGAGGCCTTTTTTCAATTGATGAAACACTTCCGAGCCCATACGCACAGCATCCGCAATGGTTTCAGCTCCCACCGGGACAATCATGAATTCCTGGAAATCGATGGGATTGTCGGCATGTTCGCCGCCGTTGATGATGTTCATCATCGGGGTCGGCAGGACGTGTGCGTGGGGCCCACCCAAATAAGCGTAAAGCGGCAATCCAGCTTCTTCAGCCGCCGCCTTGGCCACCGCCATGGAAACGCCCAAAAGCGCGTTGGCGCCCAAACGGGCCTTGTTGGTGGTGCCGTCCAGCTCGATCATGGTTTGGTCGATGAGCAACTGTTCTTCGGCGTCCATGCCGATCAGCGTGTCAGACAATTCGCCGTTGACGCCTTCACAAGCATTCAACACACCCTTACCGCCGTACCGCTTGGCGTCGCCATCACGCAGCTCAACCGCTTCATGCGCGCCCGTCGAGGCCCCGGAAGGCACCGCAGCACGGCCAAATGCGCCGCTCTCCAAAATCACGTCCACCTCGATGGTGGGGTTGCCGCGGCTGTCCAAAATTTCGCGTCCGTAAATGTCGACGATGGCCGTCATTTTCTTGATTTCCTCTTCAAATCGTTCGTTTTGGCGTCGCTTCGCACAAAACGTCCCGGATTATAGCTTCACGGGATGCGCTTTAGCGACCTTATCAATTGCAATCAGGGTTTCCAAAACACTGGGGAGTTCGCGGATTGGAATCATATTCGGGCCGTCCGAAGGGGCCTTATCGGGATCATCATGCGTCTCAATAAACACTCCCGCTACACCAACGGCAACCGCTGCGCGGGCCAACACCGGGGCGAAACGACGATCACCGCCCGATGAGCCACCCTGCCCGCCCGGCTGCTGCACCGAATGGGTGGCGTCGAAGACCACCGGCATGCCGGTATCGTGTGCCATCTGCGGCAATCCGCGCATGTCTGTGACCAGGGTGTTGTAGCCGAACGATGTGCCGCGTTCGGTGACCAACACATTATCGTTGCCGCTGTCGGTGATTTTAGCAACGACGTTTTTCATGTCCCAAGGCGCCAAAAACTGACCTTTTTTGACATTGATCACCGCACCAGTTTTGGCTGCCGCAATCAACAAATCGGTCTGGCGACACAAGAACGCCGGTATTTGCAGAACGTCCACCACCTTGGCGACGGGCTGGCATTGTTCAGCGGAATGAACGTCGGTGAGTACCGGCACGCCAAGACTTTCCTTGATCTCGGAAAAAACGTCTAAGGCTTTGTCCAGACCCAAACCGCGCTGGCCTTTCAGCGACGTGCGGTTGGCTTTGTCGAACGAGGCTTTGAAGATAAACTCAATGTCCAATTTTTCGGTCAGTTCTTTGCACGCGGCGGCCATCTCCATGGCATGGTCGCGGCTTTCCATCTGACACGGCCCCGCAATCAACACCAAAGGCAGATCGTTACCAAAGGTGACTTGTCCTGCTTTGATGTGACGGGTTTGAACCATAGTCTATTGTGCTTTCTTTAAACCAGACGCGCTTGCTGCACTGCGGCTGCGATGAAGGAGACGAACAGCGGATGTGGCTCAAACGGGCGGGACTTGAGTTCCGGGTGAAACTGCACCGCGACGAACCACGGATGGTCCGGCCATTCGACGATTTCCGGCAAAACGCCATCGGGCGACATGCCTGAGAATGTCAGACCGACCGCTTCCAAACGCTCCATATAAGCGGTATTTACTTCATAACGATGACGGTGACGCTCGGAAATTTCGGCTGTACCGTAAATCTCATAGGCCTTGGTGCCTTCCTTGATGGCGCAATCATATGCACCCAGACGCATGGTCCCGCCCAGGTCGCCGTCCTTGGCGCGTTTTTCCAGGTCGCCCGCTTTGGCCCATTCGGTCATCAGACCGACCACGGGTTCCGCAGGATTGCCCAGTTCGGTCGAGCCCGCGCCGCCCAAATCTGCCAGGTTGCGCGCTGCTTCGATCACCGCAACCTGCATACCCAGACAAATGCCAAAGTATGGAATGTTGTGTTCACGGGCAAATTGTACCGCTTTGATCTTACCCTCGGTACCACGCTCGCCAAAGCCGCCGGGCACCAAAATGCCGTGCATGCCTTCCAAGTGATACACGACCGACTGCTCGTCTTCTTCGAAGATGCCCGCGTCGATCCATTCCAGCTTGACCTTGACCGTATTGGCGATGCCGCCATGGGTTAGGGCTTCGGCCAGGGATTTATAGGCGTCCAGCAATTCAACGTATTTACCGACCACGGCGATGGTGACTTCGCCTTCTGGGTTGGTGACCCGGTCGACGATTTCCTGCCAGCGCGACAAGTCAGGCGCTGGCGCATCATGGATACCGAAGTGCTTACACACTTGGTCGTCCAGCCCTTGCTCGTGATAGCTGATCGGCACCTGATAGATGGACGCCACGTCGAGCGCGGGAATAACCGCTTCCTGCACCACGTTACAAAACAGCGCGATCTTGCGGCGTTCGCCTTCGGGGATATCGCGGTCGGCGCGACACATCAGCAAATCGGCCTTGATGCCGACCGAAAGCAGTTCCTTGACCGAGTGCTGGGTCGGCTTGGTTTTCAACTCGCCCGCCGTCGGGATGTAGGGCAACAGCGTCAGGTGAATATACATCGCCCGCTCGCGGCCCAACTCATTGCCCAGCTGGCGAATGGCTTCCAGAAACGGCAGGCTTTCGATGTCACCCACCGTGCCGCCAATTTCAATCAACATGAAATCTTCGTCGCCTTCGTGGGACAGGACGAAATTTTTGATGCTGTCGGTGATGTGCGGGATGACCTGCACCGTCGCGCCCAGATAATCGCCACGCCGCTCCTTGGCGATGACTTCCGAATATACGCGCCCGGTGGTGACGTTATCCGATTGACGGGCGCTCACGCAGGTGAAGCGTTCGTAATGGCCCAGATCCAGGTCGGTCTCCGCACCGTCATCGGTGACAAAGACTTCACCGTGCTGATAGGGGCTCATGGTGCCTGGATCGACGTTGATGTAAGGATCCAGCTTGCGCAAACGCACGCTATAGCCGCGCGCTTGAAGCGCCGCGCCCAAAGCCGCCGAAGCCAACCCTTTTCCGAGAGAGGAAACCACGCCACCAGTGATGAAAATATACCGTGTCATGGAACCCCAATATAGCCAAGTGTGTGCGCGTGTAAAATGAAAGAGGCGGCAATGTTTTGCCGCCCCTATTATTCTCGGTGGTTCACATGCTGTAAGCCACGGAAATACTGGTTATTCGGCAACCGGGGCGGTTGGCGCTGCGGGCGTAGCAGGCACGGCCGGAGCCGTCGTAGCGGGTGCCGATTGAACCGGAGTTGATGCCGAATCGAGGATTGAGGCTGGTGCCTTGTTGCTTCCGGTAACAACCGCGATGGCCAGACTGAGACCCATGAACAACGTCGCCAGCACTGCCGTGGTGCGCGTCAACAGGTTTGCGGTTTCGCGTCCGGTCATAAAACCGCCCATGCCACCGCCGCCACCGCCGCCACCGCCCATACCGAGTCCACCACCTTCACTTTTTTGGATCAGCACGATGCCGATCAGGCCGATGGTGACAAGAACGTGGATGACGAGCAAAACAGTCAGCATGGTTTCATTCCAAAATGCGGCCCCGGCGCAAAAGTCGACCAACAGGTCGTGCAAAGCCAGGCCCAAGTATACGTTGCGCCGTAAATAGTCTCAAAAAGCCACTTTGACCAGAAAAAACTTGTTTTCAGCCCCCAGAAACACCCAAAGACAGCCGATCAAAATCAGATACTTTGAGCGACCGCCCAGAAATCATCGACCTTGAGGCTTGCGCCGCCGATCAAACCACCATCGACATCGGCCAGCGCCAGAAGCTCTTTGGCGTTTTTGGGGTTCATGGAACCGCCGTACAAAATGCGGGTCTTGGCCGCTTCGTCCGCGCCGATTTTCTTGACCAATTCGCCGCGGATGAACGCGTGCACGTCTTGGACTTCTGCGCTGGTCGGGGTGCGACCGGTGCCGATGGCCCAAACGGGTTCGTACGCGATCACGGTGTTGGCGGCGGTCGATCCGTCCGGCACAGAGCCGGCGATTTGCGAACCGTTGACGTCCAACGTCTTGCCCGCATCGCGCTGGGCTTCGGTTTCGCCAATGCAGACCACGGCAACCAAGCCCTGCCCCTGCGCTGCGGCGGCCTTCGCCGCCACGACGGCGTCAGTTTCGCCGTGGTCGGTGCGGCGTTCGGAGTGACCGACCAAGGCATAAGCGCAGCCAATGTCTTTGAGCATCACTGCGGAGGTGTCGCCGGTGTGCGCACCCTTTTCATTCATGTGGCAGTCCTGACCGCCCAACTGAATGCCGGATCCGGAAATGGCGTCCGCAACCTTGGAGATCAGCGTTGTCGGTGGACACACCAGCATTTCAAAGTTCACGGCGCCCGCCGACTTCATCTTGTCAGCCAAGCCAGAGGCCAGCGCGACACCATCGGCGCTCAGCCCGTTCATCTTCCAATTGCCAGCGATCAATATGCGGCGTGCGGTCATGATTTCCATCCCCCGGAATTCGAGTGTTTATTGATAAAAAGTGTTGCTCCAATTCTACCACAGCCAACCCCGCTTGTGACATACACTTTGGGGTGGGGGTGAGCATTCCCAAAACGAATGTGACACCGGGTGCACGCGTTCCTGATTTTCTGCGAGATTTTGCTGCACTTGGTGGGGATGGAGGCACAGATAATGATGGTTCTGAGGGTTGGGACGCCCCACCCGGTGAGCATGACGATCCCGGTGGGCACCATGATGCTCCCGATTAACGATCTTTGAACTTATCAATACGAGAAACCAGCTACTGAATTAACCCAGGAAGAACGCTTGGCTCAACAGCACCGCGGTCATCCACAGGCTGCCCACCATGTGCAATCCCAAGGTGGTTTCGATCCCCGGGCGCAGGGCCGCATCGTCGTGTTCAAAGGCAGTAATCCCTTGTGCAGCTTTAAACGCGCCGATAAGCATCAAAACGGGCAAGGCAATTGCCCACAGCGGCAACAAACCGTTCACCGCAGCAACCGCCACGGCACCGAATGCAACGCCGTGCAGCACCAGATATAAAACCTGCGTCGCCTTCAAGCCAAAGCGCACGACGAAGGTCTTGCGGTTGACCGAGGCATCGGCCACAGCGTCCGGCACCTCATTGATCAACAAGATCGCCGCCACCCACATGCTGATGGGGATCGACAGCAGCACCGCATCGACGCTCATCTGGCACGATTGCAGCCACGCACCGCCCACCACGGGCAACACCCCAAACGCAATACCGACCGTTGCCTCGCCAAGCCCGCGCGCACTTAAGCTGAACGGCGGCGCCGAATACAAAATGCCAAGCCCCACGCCAACCGCACCGAAAACGATCACGCCCGGACCCGTGAGCATCAACAGCGCCGTTCCGAAAGCCGCACCCAGCACCATCAAGGTCACGCCGAACCAAAACATCTGCGGCACGGCGATAAGGCCGTTCTGAATAAACCGCGATCCCCCGGTGTAAGGTGATATGCGTGCCTCGTTCACCCGGTCGTTGCCGTTCAGATCGTCGAAAACATCGTTGAGGACGTTGGCCGTGGCATGCACAAAGACTGTGGTGAGCAGCGCAAGACCAAACACCATGCCATTGAACGCCCCGCTCTCCTGCCAGCCCCAGGCGGTGCCGATCAACACGGGCAAAACGGACGCCGTCAAAAACTTCGGACGCGTCGCCAAAAAAAAGCGCAGCGCCGTTTTTCTAAACGTTGTTCCACCAAGCGCGGCAACGGTAGGCTCAGTCATAAATTTGTCCTGTATGAGAAACGGGGTGGTCACAATCGCCAAGAACGAGACGACGGCACAGGTCATAGATAGAACTTGGCAAGGGGGGCCAGCAACCTAAAACAATGAATAATCACAAAACCGGCGACGTTTTCACGTCGCCGGTTTGTCTTAAGGCTGACTTGCCTTGATGTTTATTTGCCCAGGCGTTTGGCGATACCGTCGCCATAGGCTGAGTCGGCGTTGCGGAAGTAGCCCAACTGGCGCTCAACGATGTCGTCCGACACCCCAGCCATCGCGCCCGCGATGGTGTCCATCAAACGGTCCTGTTCGTCCTTTGGCATGATGCGGAACAGGTTGCCCGCCTGGGTGAAATCATCGTTGCCTTCACGGTGATCGAAACGGTCTGCAACATCGCCAATCGCCAAGGGCGGTTCCTTCACGCTTGGATCTTCCACAGGCCCGCCAAAGCTGTTGGGCTGGTAGTTCACCGAACCACTGCTGTTGCCGTCAAAGCGCATGGCTCCATCGCGTTGGTAGTTGTGCACCGGGCAGCGCGGCGCGTTCACCGGCAAGTGCTGGTGGTTGGCACCGACCCGGTAACGCTGGGCGTCGCCGTACGACAGGATGCGCATTTGCAACATCTTGTCCGGGCTGTGGCCGATGCCGGGCACCACATTGGCCGGGGTGAAGGCGGCTTGCTCTACCTCGGCAAAATAATTTTCCGGGTTGCGGTTAAGTTCCATGGTGCCCACCTCGATCAACGGGAACTCGCTGTGCGGCCAGACTTTGGTCAGGTCGAACGGGTTGTAGTCCGTTTTTTTGGCCTCGGCCTCGGTCATGATTTGGACCTTAAGCGTCCATTTGGGGAAATCGCCCCGGTCGATGGCCTCCACCAGATCGCGCTGGTGGCTTTCGCGGTCCTCGCCGATCAGCTTTGCCACCTCGTCATTGGTGTTGGTGGCTTGACCCTGCTGGGTTTTGAAGTGGAACTTGACGTAAACGCGTTCGCCATCCGCATTGATCAGGCTGTAGGTGTGCGAACCGTAGCCGTTCATGTGGCGGTAGGTTTTAGGCTGACCACGGTCAGACATCAAGATGGTGATCTGGTGCAACGCTTCCGGCGCATGGGACCAGAAATCCCACTGCATGGTGCCGTCGCGCAGATTGGTGCGCGGGTCGCGTTTTTGACTGTGGATGAAGTCCATGAACTTGTATGGATCGCGCACAAAGAACACCGGCGTGTTGTTGCCGACCACATCCCAGTTGCCGTCTTCGGTATAGAATTTCACGGCGAAACCGCGCACATCGCGTTCGGCATCGGCCGCGCCCTTTTCACCGGCCACAGTGGAAAAGCGGATAAAGCAGTCGGTTTTCTTGCCAACTTCAAAGACTTTAGCTTTGGTGTGCTTGGTGATGTCGCCGGTGATTGTCAGTGTGCCGTACGCGCCTGAGCCTTTGGCGTGAACAATGCGTTCGGGAATGCGCTCGCGGTTGAAATGCGCATGCTTTTCAAACAACTGCCAATCTTGCGCCAACAGCGGTCCACGCGGCCCGGCGGTCAGACTGTTTTGGTTGTCGCCAACTGGCGCACCATTGGCGGTGGTCATTACGGGACACTTGCTCATGATCGTGATCCTTCAATCCATCGGGTGAATGTTCCATCGATCAATAGAATAGCCGTCTACACATATCGAATATAACGAATAAACTGATAACCATTGATCGATTAAATCGATAAGTTCAGAATGGCTTCACAGCGGGCCAATTAAACACGAGCTGCATTATGGGCTTAACCACGAACCAACGATAAGCGCGATACAATCATACAAAAAATTAGAGCAAAACTCTATTGGAAGGTGAAGGTGCTGATGCCAGCTTTTGCAGCCGTTTCCAAGACATCGCCTTGATAGATCTCCCTGCTCGTGGTCAAGGAGACTTGTGTGCCATCGACGCGGGTGACTTTTGCCGCGCCTTCCAGCTCGGTGATCGATCCGATGGGTTCGCCAAAACAGGGATTGTCGTTGTCTGAGCAATCAGACCTGGAGTCTGAGATCTCACGAACCGCGCCACGATGGCGGATAAAACAACGCCTATCATCGAGGTCAGAAAATCGGGAAGCGGCACAAACGCTCACCGTCGAAGCTATGAATATCATTGTTTTTCAAATAATTAAGTATTTCAAAGGTGATGATGTAGGAGAACCACCCTGAGCCATTCGAATTCACAGCTTAATCTTTAATTTATTAAAATTACACGTTTAATATGAACTATTATGCGGCCCGCACCTGCATACGTTTTGAGCGCGCATACCACAAGGTTACAAGGAATGTGGCACCCAAAAATGGGGCCATGCCATAGTTCACGGCGTCCCAACCTGACAGATTGAACAAGCCACCTGACGAAAACGACCCGGTCGCGGCTGAGGCGAACACGATGAATTCGTTAAGGCCTTGGGTCTTTGCTTTCTCCGACGGTTGATAAGCCTCGGTCAACAGTGTGGTGCCGCCGACAAACAAGAAATTCCACGCAACGCCCAACAAAATCAGTGCGCCGCCGAAATTGAGAATTTCGATTCCCGACGTGGCAAAAACCGCGCTGAGGATGAACAGCCCCATGCCACTGAACAAAATGGTCAGCACGCCAAAGCGGTGGATCAAGGTACCGGTGAAAAAAGACGGCACGAACATCGCCAGCACATGCCACTGGATCACCGACCCGGTGTCGTGCATTTCAAATCCGCACGCCGTCATAGCCAGTGGCGTCGCCGTCATCACCAGCACCATAAGCCCGTAACTGGTGGCAGCGTTCATCACCGCTGCAATGAACACAGGCTGACGCATGATAACGCGCAAAGGCCGCGCACCTTCGTGGTTCCCGTCTTCCATCGGGCGGGGAATGCGCACCAGCGACAGCGGTATCATCGCCACAATGCTGACCAACGCCGCCACCGCAAAAGCTCCGGCAAACGGCACCGGTGCAAGAAAGTCGCGGCTGTAGACCGCCAACGACGGGCCAAACAACGCCGAGATCACGCCGCCCAGCAACACGAACGACACCGCACGGCTAACGTAATCTGATGGCGCGCTTTCCACTGCGGCGAAGCGGTAATACTGGGTGCAGGCCTGATAGATGCCCATGACCAAAGCAGCGAGGCAAAACAGCGTGAAACTGCTCTGGGTGATGGCATAAGCGCCGAGAGCCCCGCTAATGACGCCTGCGCTCGCCCCGATGAGAAACCCCCACCTACGCCCAATGCGCCGCATCAACATGGACATCGGCACCGTGCTGGACGCCGTACCGATGGTCATCACCGCAATCGGCAACGTCGCCAACAGCTTGTTGTCCGCCAACATTTGCCCCACCAGCCCCGCGAACATGATGAAGGTCACGCCCGAAACCAGATAAAGGCCCTGAGCCGTCGTGAGCATAAAGATATTGAAGCGGTAGTTTCTCGCAGGCATGGGCTTAAGCGTCTTTCACCGACGCCGACGCGTCTTCAGTTGATTTGACGGAAAGCTTTGCGGTGGTCGTTAAATAAATGCCCACCAAAATCGGGGCGATGCCGATGAAGTGGTAAGTCTTGAGGCTTTCGCCTAAGAAAATGATCGAAAAGATCGACGCGAACAGCGGAATCAGGTGAATAAACAGCCCCGCCTTGTTCGCCCCCACCTGGGGGACGGCTGCGTTCCAGCACACAAAGGCCGCAATGGAAGCAAACAACGCCACATAAGCCAACACCAGTACGGACGACAGCGTTAGCGTGAAACCGCCGACCGTGGAATATTCCCACAAATAAAACGGCAGCAATACGATCACGGCAATCCAATTGGTCGTCCCCAGCACCACCATCGGCGGCAAAGATTTACCCTCGCCCTTGGGCAAATGCCGCAGCATCACCGAATACACCGACCACGCCACAACAGCGCCTAGCACCCACAAATCCCCGGGGGTGAAGCCCAAACTCACCAAAACGTGCCAGTCACCACGCGACACAATGACCACCACGCCCAAAACAGAAATGCCGATACCCAGCGCCTGGCGCGGTGACAAGCGTTCATCCCCGACCAGAAATGAAACCACAGGGATCACCATCGGCATGCTCGCGAGCACAACCGCGGCGTTGATGGCGGTGGTGGTGTTCAAGGCGATGTAAGTGAAGCTGTGAAACATCACCATACCCGTAACGGCCAAGATGATCATTAAACCAATGTTTTTGCGGATCAAGGCGCGGTGCGCCCAAATGCCCTGAGCAACGAACGGCAGCAAAATCACACCGGATGCAACCCAACGCCAAAACGTCAAATTCAGCGGCGGAATGTCCGTGTGCGCCCAGCGCCCAACAACAAAATTACCACCCCAAAACAGGGCGGAAAGCGAAAGCAGCAAGGCGGGCGGCATTTTAGAAATCATTTCGGAAAGGTCCAGTTGTGCGCCGGTCAATCATGTCCGTCGCCAACGCTTGCGGTTGCAAATGAATCCTTACAACAAGCCCCGACGGGAATTCATGTGATAACGCATAAAACCATCGAACACGATGTCGTTTTTGTCATGGTGACAAAAATTACATTTCTGAGGTCTTGACACAACACTAATGTTCATGTTTTGTTCTCATCAAGAGAACGCACCCGATCACGGAGAAAAACCATGAACATCACAGACCGCATCGAACGAATCCTCAGCGAAACCGCCGCCGTCGTCGCCTTGTTTACAGCTGGGTATGTCTTATTGATGGTGGCGTAAGCCCGCAGCAGTGCTTACAGCTTGTCGGGCAGAATGAGCGCGCCGGTTTCATCCGGCACCAACTGCGCCACATGGGAAAACTCCCAAGGGTGACCGTCCGGGTCGGCGACGTATCCCGTATACCCACCCCATGGCATTTCAAGGGGTCGTTTTAGGGGCGTCGCACCCGCGGCTAGAGCCTTTTGGAACATCGCATCCACCTCGTCGTGGCTCGCGGTATTAACCGCCAGGGTAACGCCGCCCGGGCGTGGGGCCTCCAACCCGGTGTCGTGGTTCAATGCCTCTTGCAGGTACAGACCCAAAACTTGACTTCCAGCTTGAAAAAAAGTGACTTCATCCATGCTGATGGGGGCCGTCACCCAGCCCATGGCTTCATAGTATGCGCGGGAAATAACCATATCTCTCACGCCAAGGGTGATCAAATGGACACGATTGTTCATTACAGTTTCCCCTAACTTCTGCCGTATTACGCGGGCGGCACCTTACGCTTAGTGCCGTCATCGTTTAAGGCCACGAAAACGAAATCGCCTTCGGTGACCTTTAAGTCCTGAAATTTTTCACCACTGCGCCGGTGAACCCACGCTTGCACATGAATGGTCAGCGAACTGTGTCCAACCTTGGTGACATCGGCGTAACAACACAAAACGTCGCCGGACAACACCGGCAGGTGGAATTCCATCGCCGTAATGGCCACGGTGGCGACACGCCCCTTGGCCCGGTCATTGGCGGTAATACCGCCCGCCAAGTCCATTTGCGACAAAATCCAACCGCCGAATACGTTCCCCCCTGCGTTCAGATTAGCGGGCATCGCCACTTGGCGGATCGCCAACTCGCCGCGGGGGTTTCCATTTTCCCCAACGGGAGCGTCTGCAAGGTCCGATTCGGTCATAAAGTCCTCGATGAATTTAGAGTGTCTTTAAGTCAGCACGCCACATTTTGTGCTTTTGTCAGCGTCAGACTACCGTATGATGCCACTAAAGCGTTTGCGCGTAAATTACGATACGCTATCGCCGCCGGCGGAGCCAGTACCTTCGCCCCCATTTTCAAGAGACAAGACCATCCATGAGCGACCTGTTCGAAGCCGAAGACACACCGAAAAAAACCGCAGCCCCCAAACCGGCGGCCAAACCCGCGCCGAAGCCTGAGGCTCAAAAAGCAAAGGCCGTTGGGGCCACACCAAAAAACGCGCCCAAAGCCGCTGTCAAAGCGGCGGGCGGCGATGCCTACACGGCCGCGGACATCGAAGTTTTGGAAGGTCTGGAGCCGGTCCGCAAGCGCCCCGGCATGTACATCGGCGGTACGGATGAACGCGCCTATCATCATCTGGCGGCGGAAATCATCGACAACTCCATGGATGAAGCGGTGGCGGGTCACGCCAGCGTCATCGATGTGAGCCTAGAGCCAGGCAACCGTTTGGTCGTGCGCGACAACGGGCGCGGCATTCCGGTCGATCCGCACCCAAAATTTCAGGATAAATCGGCGTTGGAAGTGATTTTCACAACCTTGCACTCCGGTGGCAAATTCGGCGGCGGCGCTTATGAAACCTCAGGCGGTCTGCACGGCGTCGGTTCCTCGGTGGTCAACGCCTTGTCTTCGGAACTGATCGTCGAAGTGGCCAAAGACAAGCAGCTTTACCAGCAAACCTACTCGCGTGGCCTACCGACGTCGGAGTTGCAATGCCTTGGCCCGGTCAACAACCGTCGTGGCACCACCATCACATTCGTGCCCGACACCGACATTTTCGGCACCCGCGTCAATTTCCGCCCCCACACCCTGTTTCGCATGGTGCGTTCAAAGGCCTATCTCTACCGCGGGGTGAAAATTCGCTGGGCCTGTGATCCCAGCCTGTTGCGCGACAAAGAAGACAAAGACGTCCCGGAAAAGGCCGAACTGCATTTTCCAGGCGGCTTGGCCGACTACATCGCCAGCCTGCTGAACGAGCGGCGCACCGTCACACCCCTGCCGTTCCAAGGACAAGCCAACTTTCCCGAAGGCCCGGGGCGCGTCGAATGGGCGCTTGCTTGGCCCATGGACGAAGACGGCTTCCTCAATTCCTATTGCAACACGGTGCCCACGCCCCAGGGTGGAACGCACGAATCAGGCCTAAAATCGGCGCTGACCAAGGGCATCAAGGCCTATGCCGACCTGGTGGGCGACAAGCGCGCCGCCAAAGTCATGGCCGACGATGTAATCGGCGGCGCCTGCGTGATGCTGTCGGCATTTATTTCCGACCCGCAGTTCCAGGGCCAAACCAAGGATAAGCTGTCCACCGCCGATGCCGCCAGATTGGTGGAAAATGCCGTGCGCGATCGCTTCGACCATTGGCTTTCCAGTGACCCCAAGATCGCCCAAGTGCTGCTCGACAACGCGGTCGAGCGCGCCAATATCCGCACACGCCGCCGTCTGGATCAGGAAACCAAGCGTAAATCCCTGACCAAGAAATTACGTTTGCCGGGCAAATTGTCCGATTGCAGCCAGACCTCAGCGCTCGGCACCGAACTGTTCATCGTCGAAGGCGACAGTGCGGGCGGATCGGCCAAGCAGGCTCGCAACCGTAAAAATCAGGCCATTTTGCCGTTGCGCGGTAAAATCCTCAACGTCGCATCGGCGACTGACGACAAGTTGAAAGCCAACCAGGAACTGTCCGATCTGGTGGAAGCGTTAGGCTGCGGAACGCGCAGGGGCTATGACGAAAGCGCGCTGCGCTACGAGAAGATCATCATCATGACCGATGCGGACGTGGATGGGGCGCACATCGCCTCACTTCTCATGACGTTCTTCTTTAGGGAAACGCCAAAACTCATTGAAAATGGTCATCTTTATATCGCCATGCCGCCGCTATATCGGATCGCACAAGGGGCCAAGGTGATCTTTGCCCGCGACGATGCCCACAAAGACGAGTTGATGGAAACCGAATTCAAAGGCCGCGGCAAAATTGAAATCAGCCGCTTTAAAGGGCTGGGGGAAATGCCCCCCGCACAGCTCAAAGAAACCACGATGAAACCGGACAATCGTATCTTGTTGCGTGTCACGGTGCCCACCGGTCATGGAGCGGAAGAATGGGACGATCTGCACGACACCGAAGAACTGGTGGAAAGCCTGATGGGCAAAAAGCCGGAACTGCGCTACGCCTACATTCAAGAACACGCTCAATTCGTCGTGGATATCGACGTTTAGGAACGAGGTGCCCTTGTCATGGTTCCACGCCATATTTTCCGGGCCATCCTCAACCACAGCGAACCGTTCGCCCTGGACCTCGACAAAACGCCCTGGCGGGTGAATGTGCGCGCCCAGGTCATCATGGGCTTTGTGGCCTTGGGCTTGGGCAAGGGTGGGTTGTTTGTATCGACATACCTTATCGCCATGGCGTGGCTGGAACCGGATCGCACCGTTTATGCGGTTGCCTGTTCCGTCCTGACGATTGTCGTTATGGCGCTTGGCTACATCATCACGTTCGCCCGTATCGAGGCCGAGATCGATCCGCAAAAAGGGGTTGTGCACCTGACCCGGCGGATGCCGTTCTACCGCAGCACAGTCACCACTCCGCTGTCCAGCTACCAGGGTATCTTACTCAAATCCAAGGAAGACCAAGACAAGCGCTTCACCCATACGCTGGTGCTGTCTCATCCCGACGAGGCCCCCAACGTGCCCCTGTGGCACCGCCACCGACCAGAGCCCCCTATGGTCGAGTGGGCTCAATACGCAGAGGCTCTTGAAACTCAGCAGCTCCAATAATCATGATCCCCCCACGCCCCGAGACATAACATACCCAATAAATTTAAATATATTCCAAGTGGGCCAAGGCAAATGCCTTTTTCTCTCCATCCGCCTCCGATAATAGATAGCTCAACAGGGTCGCCAAACTGGCCAGACCAATTAATACGCCATTTTCGATCACCGGCATGTGGCGAAATCCACCTTTGCGCATTCGCCCGATCACACTGCGAATATCATCATTTGGCGAGCAGGTCTCCGGACGGTCGGTAGAGATTTGATCAACCACAAGGGCAGAAAAATTCTTTGGATTGTCAGCCACAATACGAATGATATCGCGCTCTGATATAACCCCCAAAGCTTGGCCATCTTGCGCATAAACAACGGCAATTCCCCGGTGGCTCGCGCTTAAACGGCGCGCAACATCGCTCACATGGTCATCAGGGGACACAATAAGCACGTCTTTTTCAAAGGCATAAACTGCATCTTGAATTCTATCGATATAATCAAAGCCTAGCATGACATTGCCCTCCAACCGCCAAGAATACACTATTAGATACACTCATAACATAAAAAATATACTATTGAGTGTCTCTTGCCCTTTAAGAATCAGCAAGCGGTGACAGTCGAACTTATTAAGTGCTCTATTGTGCGGCGCGGCGTTTTTTGACCTTGGCGAAAGTGAGCGGCAGCAATTCAACGGCGAGAACCCCGCATAGGATCAACCCACCGCCAACGAACTCCAGCGCGCCCAACTGTTCGCCCAAGATCACCACCCCTGCGAGCGCGGCAAACACGGTCTCGGAGCTTAAAATCACCGCAGCATCGGCGGCGGGCGTATGTCGTTGCGCCACCACCTGCAAGGTGAACCCAAGGCCCACCGAAACCAGCCCGGAAAATGCCAACATCGGTAAGGCCGAGACCAATCCATCCAGCGACAAGGTCTCGGTCGCCCCGCCCCAAACCGTACCCAAGACACCACAGACCGAAAATTGGATAAAGGAAATCACAAACGGCGCCCCGACCCGTGTGGACATGGCACCAACGAGAAGAATATGCGTGGCCCAAAACAACGCACCGCCGATCACCCACAAGTCACCGGAGTGCATATCGTCCAACGCGCCCCCCGCCATCAAAAAAGCCCCGCTCACACACGCCACGGCGGCTGGCCAGATCGCCGGATGCGGCAACTGGCGCAGCACCAAAAGTGCCAAGACCGGGGTCAACGGCACGTAAAGAGCGGTCAAAAATCCGGCGTTCGCAACCGTGGTGGTCTCAATGCCAAACTGCTGCAACTGGGCAGCCGTAAACAGGGCCGCGCCCGTCAACAGCAGCCACGGCAGGGCGCTGATGTCGAAGCGCCACCCTTCCCGGTCACGTTTTCGGCGCAGTTCCATCCAAGCGAACGGCATCAGCATCGCTGCACCCATGAAAAAACGAATTCCCGTGAACAACACAGGGCCAATATGATCCATGGCCATTTGCTGGACAGAAAAGGAGCCCCCCCAGACCAAGGCGGCAACCAGAAGCAAGGAATTGGCATGTAAGCGGCGCATGGGGAGGTTCCTGAGTATATGACGTCAGGGTGTGTATACCTCGCCAAGCCGATATTCAAGTCCTGCATGGTTGCGCACACGCTGAAACACCTGTGCCAAAGATGAATGAATTGTTGCAGCCTTGTGCCGAGAGTCATACTGTTTGCAAAATCATTGTTTGGACCAAATTACTCCATGGATTTCCCCGTGAACGATACGAGCGCCCCCCTCCTTCAAGTTGAAGACATTCACAAGCGTTTCGGCGGACAGGAAGTGCTCAAAGGCATCTCCCTCAACGCCAAGCGGGGTGACGTTATTTCCATCCTGGGATCCAGTGGATCAGGGAAAAGTACGTTTCTGCGCTGCATCAATTACCTTGAGCATCCAGATCAGGGCCGCATCCTGATCGAAGGCGAGGAAATCCGCACCAAGACCATCAAAAATGGCGGCCTCATTCCGGCCGATCAAAAGCAATTGGCCCGCCTGCGCGCACGGATCGGATTTGTCTTTCAGTCCTTTAACCTGTGGCCTCACCTCAACGTCTTGCAAAACGTCATCGAAGCCCCGATGCAGGTGGCGAAACTGAGCAAAAAGGATGCGACGGAGCGCGCTAAAGCCATCTTGGAGCGCGTCGGTCTCAGCGACCACATGGGCCACTTCCCCGCCCACCTGTCCGGTGGCCAACAGCAGCGCGCCGCCATTGCCCGCACGTTGGCGATGGAACCGGACGTGATTTTATTCGACGAGCCGACCTCGGCGCTGGACCCGGAACTGGTCAGCGAAGTTCTGTCGGTGATCGGGTCGCTGGCCGAAGAAGGCCGCACCATGCTAATCGTCACCCACGAGATGGGCTTCGCCCGCGAAGTATCCAACTGGACCATGTTCTTGCACCAAGGAAAGGTCGAAGAACAGGGGACGCCAGACAAGATGTTCCACTCTGCCGATTCACAACGCGTTCAGCAATTCATGGCCAGCCATGTCCATTGACCATGCTCAGTCATGAGCCGAATTAAAACCTTAAGGGAGAAACCAATATGAACTTTACGCATCAAATCAAAGGTCTGGCTATTGCTGCCCTGACCGTACTCACCGTGACCTCTGCCAATGCGGCCGACAAACTGCGCATCGGCACCGAAGGCGCTTACCCTCCGTTCAACTTCGTCGACAGCAACGGCAAATTGCAGGGCTTTGACGTCGACATAGCCAAGGCGCTGTGCGCCAGCATGAAAGCCGATTGCACGTTCGTCAAACAAGACTGGGACGGCATCATACCCGCGCTCAACAAGAAAAAATTCGACGCCATCGTCGCCTCCATGTCGATCACCGACGAGCGTAAAAAGGCCGTCGATTTCACGGCCCCCTACTACACCAACAAACTTCAGTTCGTTGGCAAAAAAGGCGCGATGCTCGACGTCTCGACGGCAGGCCTCAAGGGCAAAACCATCGGCGCACAACGTGCGACCATCAGCGGTGACTGGCTGGAAAAAAATCGTGCCGGTGCGGACATCAAACTTTACGATACCCAGGAAAATGCCTATCTGGATCTCGCTTCCGGGCGTCTTGACGGTATCTTGGCTGACGCCTTCGTCAACTACGGGTGGTTGGAATCCGCTGCCGGTAAAGGCTTTGAGTTCAAAGGCAAGCCCGTGTTCGAAAACGATTTTATCGGCATCGCCGTGCGCAAAGGTCAAGACGATCTGCGCAAAAAGCTGAACACAGCCATTGACGCCATTGTCGCAGACGGCACTTACGCCAAAATCAACGCTAAGTACTTCCCCTTCTCCATCAAATGATGTGAGGTTCGACCGGCAGGGCCCACGCGCATCGTGAGCCCTGCCGGTTTTCTATTTTTGTTTAGGTCCCCCATGCCCACCTTGATCGACCTCCACGGCTTTGGCGCTCAACTTCTCGCTGGTACGTTTGTGACGTTGCAGCTTGCGCTCGCCTCCGTCGTGCTGGGGCTGGCGCTGGGCTTGTTGGGGGCATCGGCGAAACTGTCCGACTTTGTCGCCATGCGCCTTGTCGGCGACGGTTATTCCACTTTGGTCCGTGGACTGCCTGAATTTCTGGTGGTTCTGACGTTCTATTTTGGTGCGACCGACTTACTGATGGGCATCGCGTCGTGGTTTGGCTACGACGAATATATCGAGGTCAGCGCCTTCGCGGCAGGCACCACCGCACTGGGTTTCATCTTCGGTGCTTACGCATCTGAATTGTTTCGCGGTGCAATCATCGCCATTCCCGCAGGTCAGAGCGAAGCTGCTCGGGCGCTTGGCATGTCGCGCCGTCAGACCTTTTTTCGCATCACCCTGCCCCAAGTCTGGCGCATTGCGCTGCCGGGGCTTGGCAATCTGTTCATGATTTTGATGAAAGACACGGCGTTGGTTTCGGTGGTGGGTCTTGAAGAACTTATGCGCGTCACCACCTTCGCCGTCGGACGAACCAAAGAGCCGTTCACCTTTTACCTTGCCGCCGCAGTGATCTACCTGATCCTGACGTCCATAGCCTCCTATGGGCTGAGGCATATGGAAAAACGGGCCAATCTTGGCGTGCGGGAGCTGGCGCAATGAACTGGGACACGGTCATCGACATGCTGCCACTACTGGCCAAGGGTGCTTTGCTCACCCTGCAGCTTTTGTTCCTGTCTGGCATCGTCGGGTTGACCCTATCCGTGCCTTTGGCCTTGCTCCGCGTTTCAAAGCGGTGGTGGGTCAATGCCATCCCGCGCACCTATATATTCTTTTTCCGCGGCACCCCGCTTTTGGTGCAATTGTTCCTGGTCTATTACGGACTGGGCCAATTCGAGGCGGTGCGCGAAAGCATCGTCTGGGTGATCTTACGCGAGGCTTACTGGTGCGCCGTGATCACCTTTTCACTTCACACGGCGGCATATATTTCAGAAATTTTGCGCGGCGCCATTCAGGCCGTGCCGGGGGGAGAAGTTGAAGCCGCACGCGCCATCGGCATGCGCCCGGCCCAAGTCTATAGGCGCATCATCCTGCCCCGTGCTTTCCGAATTGCCCTTCCCGCTTACGGCAATGAAATCATCTTGATGCTGAAAGCCAGCGCCCTAGCCAGCACCATCACGTTGCTGGACCTGACCGGAACAGCCAAAACGATCTTCGCCAAGAATTATCTGCCGGTGGAAACCTTTGTAACGGCGGGGGCATTTTACCTGGTCATCACCTATGCGCTGACGCACCTGATCCGGTTTTTAGAAAAGCACCTCCACCCGGATCGGAAAGAACCCGTCGTTATTGTGGGGTGAGGTTGCCGGTTCAGCCTTCAATCGCAGCGGCGCCGAACACCCGTTCCAGTTCGTGGATCAATTGTTCGATATCAAACGGTTTGGTCAAATACGCATCGAACCCCGCTTGCAGGCCATCTTCAATGTGTTGCGGCATAGCATGTGCACTGACAGCGATGATCGGCATTTTTTTGCCGCTGCCCTCACGAACGGTTTGGAGCATCTGTGTGCCGCTCATGCCCGGAAGCGCGATATCGAGCATCAACATATCCGGCTGTTCGGTCTCAATCATTTCCAAGCCCTCTTCCGCGCTTTTTGCCATAATAAGGCGCAAGTTTGGAAACTGCTCGAAGACACCCTCCATCAGCAAGAGGTTCGCTGCGTTGTCTTCAACGTACAGAACCGTACCGTGGTGTTGCACACTGCCCAGTTCATGCTTTTCATCAGCGCTCCCCATACTGGAAGCTGCAACCTCAGCCGGATCCAAAGGGAATTTGACCCAAAAAACAGTCCCTTGACCAAGGGTAGACTCAACACCGATCTCGCCGTTCATCTGTTCCACGAGTTCCTTGGTGATGGTCAAGCCGATCCCCGTACCCTCGATCTGGCTGTACTCTTTGCCCAAGCGTGAAAAAGGCTGAAAGAGTTCTGAAACCCCCTCGGAAGAAATACCCTCACCCGTATCCGAAACTTTGATGATTAAGTGAGTATCCGTTTCTTCCCCCTCCAACGTAAGCGAACCATCATCCACATTGTACTTCACTGCATTGGACAGCAAATTGAGCAGCACCTGCTTAAGGCGCATCTCATCAACCATAATGTTCCGCCACGTACGCTCAAGAACTGGAACACGAAACTCCAGTCCTCTTTTTTCGACAAGGGGCATAGCCATCGGCACCACGTCATCGAAAACCTGTTCAGGGTCGATGCTTTCGATGTTCAGTTCCAAATGACCTGCTTCTATTTTTGCCAGTTCTAAAATTTCATTGATCAGCGTCAGCAGATGGTTGCCGCCCATTTTGATGTGCTCGACACTTTCCCTTTGAGCATCCTCCAAAGGATGTCCCGGATCGTATTCCAGCAATTGCGCAAAACCGAGAATAGCGTTCAGGGGCGTGCGTAATTCGTGGCTCATCGACGACAGGAATTGAGATTTGGCCAGATTGGCCCGCTCAGCCTCAACCCTGGCACACTCCAGCTTTTTTTCGCTGGCCTTGCGTTCGGTGATGTCTTCGTACATGCCCAAAACGCCGATGACATCACCATCGAGGTTGCGCAGAGGCGCTTTGGAGGTCCGCAACCAAATATTTTTGCCAGCGGCATTGGTTTGTGGCTCTTCATAGCCCAGTTTGGGCGTCTTGCTCTTGATCACCTGCAGATCATCGGCGCGATAGAGCTCGGCCTGATCCTTCCAGCCCATTTCAAAATCCGACTTACCAATCATCTGACGTGGATTTTTATATCCCGCATCCATGGCATAAAGCCGGTTGCACCCTATCAGGTTAAGATCGGCGTCTTTCCAGAACACACGCACAGGAATGGCATCGAGCACCGTACCCAACATGCGATTGGCCTCCATCAGGCGCAATTCACTGTCTTCCAGTTCAGCCTTGGCCTGTTGCGTGGCCTGAATTTGATTTTGGAGTTCTCGGGTACGCTCTTTGACTAGGCGTTCCAGATCTTCGTTGGCGCGCAGGAGTGCCGCTTCAGCATTTTTACGATCCGTGACGTCATGAAACACCATCAACAGGCGGGGTTCACCGTCATACTTAATCTCAACACACGATGTCAGAAAGGTACGAATTTTCCCACTTTGGGTTTTCAACTTCACTTCGTAATCGCGAAGCACCCCTTGCTCTTTGTAGGCAGAAATATAACGTTCACGATCTTCCATGGTCGGCCACGTACCAATTTCACGCGCCGTTTTGCCGATGACATCTTCTTTGGGATAGCCCATGATTTTGAGCCACGCGTGATTGACCGCATAGTGATGCCCGGTTTCAACCGTTGATATCGCAATCATCGAGGGGCTGGCGTCAAAGACCTTATGAAACCGGTCTTCACTCGCCGCCAGCTCCTGCTTCAAGTCCTCAACGTCGTGTGTGCGATCATTCATTATGTACATATTACCGTGTAAGAAGGTGGCACTGGGCCAACCTAAGGAAATTGAACCGCAAATCAAACATATTATAATATGGCCCGATAGTTAATTCCCAAATACTCTTGTGAGCACGGAGTGCTACCACTCCCCTTTTTATTGCCCCTAATATCCACTCTTGGAACGTCATCACGCTAGGGCGCATTTATGCAATCCGATATCCTGATTTTATTTCGCGAAACGCCACCCGATTCAGAAATGGTCAAGGCAAAAAACTGTCTCATGGATGTGGATCGTTCGGTTTTGGTACATCAAAAAGAAGGCTCGCAACGCGTGCTGCTTGTAAAGTTTTCTCCTCAAGCAATTTCCCCCTCCACATTGCTTAAGGTCCTGCGCGATGACGGCTTCGATGTCACCATGGCCGGGGGCTAAGCCATCATATACCAAGACCGCTTGACACAACAAAACTAAATACCTAGTTTTGTTGGTATGAAAACTACACTTAACGATACAATCGCCGCAGATGTCCTTGGCGCTCTTGGCAACGAAACCCGCCTGCAGGTGTTTCGACTGCTCGTGCGTGCAGGACGTGATGGCCTGAACATCGGTCAAATCCAGGACCATTTGGGTACCGCGCCGTCAACCTTGGCGCACCACATCCAAACCCTGGTGACGGCGGGCTTGGTGACCCAGAACAAAAAGGGCCGCGAGGTTATCTGCTCGGCCAATTTCGACACAATGAACACCATCGTCGCCTACCTGACCGATGAATGCTGCACAGGGTTTTGCTAAGACCGAACCAACTTAATTTTCTTTTTTTTGCACAAATAAAACTATTATTCTAGGGATTTAGGTTTATGACCATACGCACAATCACACGTAATATGGATCCAGTTTGGATGACTTTTCTCGCGGCCCTGTTGAGTATGAGTCTTTTCCTGAACGAACAGGCCGTCACCAGCCTCAGATTCGTCACTGAGCAAGTCGTGGAAATTCTTCCCTACCTGATCTTAGCCGTCGGGGCGGCGGCATACGCCGGGGCGACGGGGGCCGACAACCTGATCGCCAAAGCCTTTTCCGGACACGTTGCGTTAATGATCCCGTTTGCCGCCCTGATGGGTGCGCTGTCGCCATTTTGCTCGTGCGGGGTCATTCCCCTGATCGCGGCATTACTGGCGATGGGCGTGCCATTGGCACCGGTGATGGCGTTCTGGCTGGCCTCACCCTTGATGGACCCATCCATGTTCTTGCTAACGTCAGGAGAAATCGGCCTCGACTTCGCCATTGCCAAGACCATCATCGCAATCTCGCTTGGCGTATTTGGTGCCATCACCGTGCAGGCTTTATCCGGCGCGTCCTTCATGCAAAACCCACTGCGCCAAGGCATCAGCGCATGCGGCTGCAGTGGGGCTGTCGTGCGCAAGCCCAAGCCTGTTGTGTGGCGGTTCTGGCAGGAACCGGAGCGTATAAACAAATTCTCGAAGGAAGCTCTCAAGAGTTTCTTGTTTTTGCTGAAATGGCTGTCATTGGCTTATCTGGCAGAAAGCCTGATGCTGGCCTACGTACCCGCCGATGCAATTGCCAAAATTGCGGGTGACGATAGCTTTGTTTCCATCCTCAACGCGGCGTTAATCGGTGTACCGGCGTATTTGAACGGCTACGCCGCCATCCCGTTGGTTGGAGGTTTGTTTGCGCAAGGTATGGCCCACGGTGCAGGCATGGCATTTCTGATTGCAGGTGGCGTAACCTCTATCCCGGCAGCCATCGCCGTTTTCGCACTGGTCCGCCTGCCGGTATTCGCTCTGTATCTGGCGCTGGCTCTGGTTGGCTCGACGCTCGCGGGTATGCTCTATCAATCTTGGCTGGTGTGGTAACCATTGCACGATTACCGACTGCACGCCTGATCAGCCGCCCCGGCAACGGCTGTAACGTGACGTGCGCCCGCCAGCTTTTTTGAACACCACGTACATGTTGTCGGATGTCGGCAACGTGTAGGTCAGGCCATAGTGTGCGGTGAACCCTGCCCGCTCGCCCATTTTGCGCAAGGTCTTGGGCGTGAAGTAATTCAGGTGATCAGGGTAACGGAACCCACACCACTTAGCCCCCATCACCATGCGGTTCCAGGACCCGTAATTGGGCACCTTTACAATCGCCACGCCGCCAGGTGCCAACACGCGGTGGGTTTCTTTCAAAACCGCCAGCGGATGCATTTCGTGCTCCAAGTACGAGCGCAAGGTGGCGGCGGTGAAAAAGCCATCGGCAAACGACTTCAAACCGTCGAGGGTCGGCGCGTTGACGCACGCCCCACCACTGATGCTGAAACGCATGTCGGCTGCCTTGGACAATTCCGTGGAAATCTCGATCCCGAAAGGTACGAAAGCGGTCGACATTTCGTTCATTTGCGCGCCGTCGCCGCAACCAAGATCGATCACGGGACCCGGCTGAGCCCAAATTTCGACCATCACCGGCATCTGCTTGCGCGGCAACAAGTGCATGCGCCCCCGGGTCAGTTTACTGGCCTTGTAGGTCACAGGACGCAGTTCCGCACGGCGCTGCTCTTCAATTTTGGTGGTGGTTTCCCAACTCAGCTCGGCGAACAGTTTGGCGTAGTCCGGTCCCTTGTCGATATAGACAAACCCGCAACCATCACATTCGCGAATGGTCCAGACATCAAAGCTGTATTCCACTTCCGGCTGGTCGTCGTTGTTGCGTCCACACAGCGGGCAATCGCGGTGCAAAACCTGCACCGCGCCCAGGTTTTTGGACTTAACCTCAAATGTTTCCACGCCCATCAGAGTCCTGTCGCTTCATCAAAACCAAACATGAGGTTGAGGTTTTGCACGCACGAACCCGACGCCCCCTTGCCCAAATTGTCGAGTTGCGCCATCACCACAACCTGACCGGCGTCATCATTGGCAAACACGAACAGGCGCAGCTCATTGGTGCCGTTGGCGTCCTCGGGCTTCAATTGGGACATCTGGCCACTATCGGCCATATCCATAACCTTGACGAACGCGCGCCCGCCATAGTACGCCGACAACACGCCGTGAACGTCTTTGGCGCTTGGTTTCGACGGCAAGTCCCACAGGGCCAAAGGCACCTGAACGATCATGCCCTGGGCAAAACGCCCGACACTGGGCACGAACAACGGCCGATTGGACAGCCCGCCATGCACTTGAATTTCCGGCACATGTTTGTGCTGAAGCCCCAAACCGTAAACAAAAAAGGGCGCTTCGGTATAGCTGGGCGAGGTCGTGTCCTCAAAGCTTGCGATCAACTGCTTGCCGCCACCGGAATAGCCTGAAATGGCGTTGATTGACACGGCATGATCCGCAGGCAAAAGCCCTGCACGCACCAAGGGGTTCAGCACGGAAATCGACGCAACCGCATAACAACCCGGATTGCTGACCCGCTTGGACGCAGCAATCTTATCCGTTTGTTGCGCATCAAATTCAGGAAACCCATAGGTCCAACCATCCGCTACACGGTACGCGGTGCTGGCATCGATCACCTTTACGTCGGGGTTTTCGATCATCGCCACAGCTTCACGCGCAGCATCATCAGGCAGGCACAAGATGGCAAGGTCGACGCTGTTGAGCATGTCGCGGCGCGCACTGGCATCCTTACGGTTCTCTTGCGTAAGACTGACAATTTCAATGTCGTTGCGGCTTTCGAGCCGGGCGCGGATTTGCAGACCGGTGGTGCCGGCTTCGCCGTCGATAAAAATTTGTGCGCTCATCGCTTGACCCTAATCAATTTCACATCGACGCCCCGTGCGCAGAATGCTCAGTCTGCTTAACGGACCCTGCCCGCTTTCGCAATGCCTAGCATGAACGATGTGGCAATTTGCGGAATACAGAACCCTATATTAATCATTTGGAACGCCTGCGCAGCACACCCCGTTCACCTCACCCTCTGGACAGGGCCGCTCACTTGAACAATACTTTAGTCGTATAAATGTTTACAGAGGAATTTATCAGGTCGCAATTTGGCCCTAACCAGCTGATATAACGCACCATATCATCTGTAGGCTTATACACATACAGGCTTAAGGAGCACTCAAATGCGGCCCCGAAATGGCTATTACCAACCTCGTGCAATCTCGGCGCACCCCAGCCAGAGTATTTGGTGGTTTTCCAGTTTGGCGTTTTGCATTGGCTTGGCGGCCTTGGCAACGTCCCTCCTAATGAGTAGCGCGGCCTCGGCCAACGAACGGCTTTTGGCTGGGCGCGCGTTTGCCACTCCCGACGCTATTGTCCCCATGGGTGAAGACTGGAAGCGCAAGGGCATCACCCACACCACTCCCGAACCTGTGGACCTAGCCGTCGCGCTCGACCAGCAACTGTACCCAGCGTTTGGCCCTCTGATTGAAACCTTTGCCAAGGAGCGCGGCGTAAGAATTGCGGTGCAAAATGGCACCTGCGGGACCTCAGCAGGCGTGCTGTCAGAAAAATCGGCTGATATTGGCGGATTTTGCTGCCCACCCGGCGACACGGACCGGCTTCCAGGACTAAAATTTCACACCATCGGCATCGCCGCATTGGCGCTGATTGCCCACCCGACCAACCCAATCGACGACCTCACCCTTGATCAAGCCCGTAGCCTATTTGGAAACGACGTTCGTAATTGGAGCGAACTGCCCATGAGCGGCGTGAAAGCCGGACCTGACGAAAGGGTGCGGGCCCTGGCTCGCCTCCATTGCAAAATCCGCCCTGGTCACTGGCGCTTGATTTTGGATACGGAACAACAATTCGGCTGGGACATCACCGAAGTCTCCGCCATCAAAGACATGGTCCAACAAGTTTCCATTTTGCCCGGCGCCATCGGGTACGAAACCCTATGGCACCTGGATCGCTTGGAACACAAGGACGGCAGCAAGGTCAAGACCTTGTCCATCAACGGCACGAAACCACAAGATGCCCAAGCATTGGCGCGAGGACAATATCCATTGTATCGTGTTTTCAACATCACCACATGGTCAAATGGGCCCGCACACAACACCTTGAGCGATGAACTGGCAGCCTATCTGGTTGAGCAGGGGGGACGCATTGCGGCGCAATATGCCATCGTACCGGCCAGCGATTTGCGCCGGAACGGCTGGACATTCAAAGACACCGAACTGGTGGCAGAACCGAACTAGAAGGGCATTCACATTCCCCACCTTCCGCGCACCACACTCACGTTTCGCATTCTGCTGGCGACGCTCGCCATAGCCGTTGCGCTTTGGTATGCCCTGGATCGGTACCAAACCCAGGCACTGATCAACATCTATGAGGCCGACTTCACCGTACGCCTGAACGATCAGGCGCAACGCGACCGCATGCGGTTCAACGATGCCGTCCGTCATCAATTTAAAATTGCACATTTGATCGCCGACATGGCGAAAACGCACCAAGCCGTTCGCATCCTCAGCGCGACATCTCGGGACTGGTACGACCCCGATGCCAAGGTCGCTTTTCCGCTCGGCAACACGACCGCATGGCTTCCCGATCGCTCTGTAATGCGCAATCAGTATGTTCCCGATTACCTGTTGCTTTTGGACCCCCACACGCGCGTGCGCAAAATGTTCAGCCCGCACCGTTCCGTCTTACCGGAAAGCTATACCGTCCCCAGTCGCCTGTTGATTGAGAAGAGCCTGCGCCAAACCCTAATGACCGCCAATGAAGGCGTGCCATATCTGATTTCAACTGCGGCAATGCACGATGCTCAAGACAAGTTGACAGGTTATGTGATGGCCATTTCCAAGATTGATTCGGCCTTTCTCATCAACAGCCAAAAAACATTCCTGGCCTCGGACAGCATCATCGTTCTGGCGACAGGTACCCCTGAACGCGTCATCGCCAGCTCCAACGAGGCTACGATCCCTCTTCATGTTCCCGTCAAAGAGTTATCGGAACGCTTCATCGTGACGGGAAAGGAGTTTTTCGATTACGGCTCTGCGGAAATTAAAAGCAATTTCCTTAGCCTCATCCCCCGCTCCCGCTTTCATGAATTGATGCGGCCGGTGCTGCAGCAAGACCGTGAACAGCGAACACTCCTGGCGGTCCTCCTGATTGGGCTGTTGGTGGTTACGTTGATGTACCTGATGCGCCGTATCAACGGCCTTACGGCAAAGGTAGCCCTGTTTTCGGAACGCATTTACGGCACTTCGGCCAAACTGCAGCTCAACAAGGGTGACGAATTGCACAATATGGAAATGCAATTCAATCACCTGACGGATGAAATTCTGACCGCCCGCGATGCGCTGGAAGAAGAAACCGGGCAAAGGATGGAAGCCGTGCAAAGGCACGCCCACGCGCAGTCTGAAATCGAACGCCTCAATGTCTTGATGAACGTCACCGAAGCCCTCGGCATTGGCGTGCTGCACATTCAGGGCGCATCCACCAACGCGAAAACAGCCGTGATGAAACAGTTTCTCGACGAATGCGGCGGGGCTGATACTTTTCTTGATGCTATACCCGGCACTGACCTTGCCGTCGAAGATCGTCATGGACAAGAACGCATCTTCGACGTCATCCGCACCACCAGTATCGGCGAGGATATTTTGCTGATCTCCGACGTCACCGCGCGGCGCCATCAAGAACGCGAAATCCGCGCCTTGGCACTCTATCCGCAACAAAATCCCAGTCCGGTATTTCGCGTGGCGCGCTCGGGCGTATTGTTGAATGCAAACCCCTCCAGCCGGAAACTGCTGCGCGATTGGAACATTCAAGAAGGCGAGCCCGTGCCCGCAGATGTTCAACGCATGGTTCTGCGCACACTTGATGACGAAGAAAATATTCATTTCGACGTGGCGCTCGATGAAACGATTTACACCATCGTCTTTTCCCCTTCCCCGGACGGCGCATACGCGAATGGTTATGGCATGGACATTACCAACCTCAAAGTCGCGGAAATGGCTCTAAAAAGCGTCAACAACGCCCTCGAGCAACGGGTTGAAGATCGCACTCTTGAACTGCAACGTTCAGAACGCAGCCTTAAAGCCGCCCAACGCTTGGCTCACCTTGGCAGCTGGAATCACAGCCCAAAAACAGGCTATTTTAACTGGTCGGACGAACATTACCGGCTCTTGGGTTTGGCCCCTGGCTCTGTTCCCCCGTCATTCGAGACCTTCCTGGATGCCGTCCATCCCGACGACCTGGCAGATGTAAAAAAATCCATTCAGGACGCCGTGAATGACAAAATCGACTACGCATTGGAATACAGGGTCGTCCACCCAAACGGCACGGTACGCACGGTGGAAGAGCTTGCCCAAGTGAGCCTGGATGAAAATGGCGAAATCGAAAGATTTACAGGTTCGATCCTCGACATCACGGAACGCAAGAAGGTTGAAACGGAACTTCGGATCGCCAAGGAATACGCGGAACTCGCCAGTCGCGCCAAAAGCGCCTTCCTGGCCAATATGTCCCACGAGTTGCGCACCCCGCTGAACGCAATCATCGGCTTTTCGGATTTGATGACCAACCAGATTTTGGGGCCGGTGGGCAACCCGCAGTACATGTCCTATCTCAAAGACATTCACGATAGCGGTCAGCATTTGCTGGGCGTCATCAACGACGTGCTCGACGTTTCCAAGATCGAGGCAGGCAAATTCACCCTCTCCATCCAGGATGTGGTGCTTAGTGACTTGCTTGAAAAGGCCTATCGCTTCACCACCGGCCAGGCACAGTCCGCTGGCGTTAAATTGCGGATGAACTTTGACGACAACCTACCGCTGGTCAAAGCCGACCCGCGCAAAAGCCTGCAAACGCTGCTTAACATCCTGTCCAATGCGGTCAAATTCACCCCGGAAAACGGTACCATTACGGTTGGAACGTCCCTTGAGGTGGAGCATGTCTGCGTCATCATCGAAGACACCGGCATCGGCATGACCAAGCATGAAACGGAACGCGCCCTCAAGCCGTTCGAACAAGTCGACACCCGCCTCGAGCGCCGCTACGACGGCACCGGACTGGGGCTCTATTTAGCGAAATCCTTCGCCGAACAGGGCGGCGGCTCTTTGGACATCACATCGACGAAAGGCAAGGGTACGAAAATTTCCATCTCCTTTCCCTTGGCGAATATGCGCATCACCAAACCGGACCCAGCCCTGACGGATGCAACCCTAGACGCTACCGACGGTTAACAATACCCATCTGCCTCAAGACAAATCCGGGGCAAAGCCCTCGCCCTCAATAGGCCCCAACGACACAGTGAATTTCATCTGCCAATTCCGGTGCGGAAATGGGCTTGGTAAGCACCTTGTTTGCGCCAATTTGCTTGGAGACTTCGTGGATCAGTTCATTGCGATCACCGGTTAAAATCAAAACGGGCGTACCGTTGTTATCACGACGCAAACGGTGGATGAACTCCAACCCGTCCATAACGTCCATATGCAAATCGCACAAGATCACATCGGGAATGGGAACATCGCGGTCCATAAGCATTTCAAGCGCCTGCTTACCGTTTGCCGCTTCGGTGACATGGTCAATATGCTGCTGGTGAAGCAATTGGCGGATAATGACCCGCATCGTCTGTTGATCATCGATGATCATCACATTGACGAGATCACTGACACCCTTGAAGTTTAAGCCCGCTTGCATCGGATACACTCCTCATTGGGAGTGGCCATATTTTTATTTTTGGGGCTGACCCAGATAACTCAATTTTGGGTTTATCATGGGACCTATGCGCAAGAGCCGACTTAGCCACTACAAACAAGATCGCTTGATCGAGCATTTTGTTT